>Ga0302140_10006496_pt1 | contig 14666 bp, 14 predicted proteins | sample I_Bog_E1_1_FD_202095 | JGI IMG/M metagenome (GOLD analysis project Ga0302140, IMG submission 202095) | Peat permafrost microbial communities from Stordalen Mire near Abisko, Sweden - I_Bog_E1_1 | ecosystem: Environmental > Terrestrial > Soil > Wetlands > Peat | place: Sweden: Abisko, Stordalen...
TACGGTTGAAATGAACAGTTGTCGGAGATCGGGTCCTACGCTAACTCGCTAACTTGCTATCGCGGCGAAGCCGCGGCTAACTTGCTGAATATACTGAACCAGTTTTCTTGTTCATGAGGAGCAGCCCGACTCGCCGCGCAGAGTTACGGTTGAAATGAACAGTTGTTTCAGATCGGGTCCTGCGCTAACTCGCTAACTTGCTATCGCGGCGAAGCCGCGGCTAACTTGCTGAATATAGTCAACCAGTTTTTTGTTCATGGGGAGCGAAGCGCACCTCAGCGGAGTCAAACGACCCGCATCCGGGAAAGTTCGCAGCAAAACTGGTCCGGACATCGGGTGCGGCTTCGGCCAGCCGCTAGAAGCCGGAGGCCCTCTTCCGCGTATAATGGGAAGTCAAGCTTTTCCACCTTTCGCGACAGGAGCATGCCAGCTCCGCGCAACGGACAATGAATGCCAGAGCATATTAAAAAACAACTCCTCGCTGAGATCGAAATCCTTGAGCACGAGCTTTCTCACGAGCTTCCCGCCGAGATCAAGAAAGCCGTAGCCTTGGGTGATCTCTCGGAAAACGCCGAGTATCACATGGCGAAGCAGCGCCAGGTCTTTGTGAACGCCCGCCTCGGCCAGCTCAAGAAACGCATGGCTGAGCTCTCGCTTGTCAACCTGACCAACATTCCCAGGGATAAAGCCGGCTTCGGTTCAACTGTCGTGGTCTATGACTCAACGAAAGACGCGGAAATCGTCTATCGCCTCGTCACCAGCGAAGAGTCAGACGTCACCAAAGGGCTGATTTCAACCACTTCACCGATCGGCCACGGATTAGTGGGCAAGAAAGTGGGCGACGTAGCCATCATTGTCACGCCCAACGGCAAACGTGAACTCGAGATATTGAAACTCACCACGATCCACGATGAAGCTGGCGAAGACGCAATAGAAAACGGCGCCGCCCCTAAAGAGTAAGAGCAAGGATCACTGAATGACCTGGACCAGCGCTTTTGGCCGCGGTTGCGGCTGGCTTCTTGATCGAATTGTGCACGGTCTGGCTCTGACCCAAATCTCCCCCAATGTGCTGACGTTCATCGGCCTCGTCATCAACATCGTAGCCGCATTTCTGTTCGGCCACGCCAATGCCGAAAACTCCGGCAAAATGTTCTTCTATGCCGGCCTGGTAATCTTCGGCGCTGGAATCTTCGACATGGTCGACGGCCGCGTAGCCCGCCGCAACAACCAGGTAACGGTCTTCGGGTCCTTCTTCGACTCTGTAATCGACCGCTACTCAGACGTAGTGCTGTTTTTCGGTCTGCTCGTCTACTACGGACGCATCAACCGCTTTCGCTACGTCGTTCTGGTCGCATTTGTCATGGTGACTTCGCTGATGGTGAGTTACACCCGCGCCAGAGCCGAAGCCCTGATAGGCCAATGCAAAGTAGGCTTCATGGAGCGCCCCGAGCGCATCGTCCTGATCCTTCTAGGCGCGCTCTTCAACCACTGGGGAGTAATGGCGCCGGTACTCTGGGTATTAGCCGCGCTATCCACCATCACAGTAGTCCACCGCATCCAGTACACCTACTCCAAGACCAAGCACTTGGCCCCGATCGGCTGAACGCTGCCTCTCCTATCTCAATTGAGTTAAAGTGATACGGTACAAGCATCTTCCAGATGAGAGGAGGCGCAGCCATGGCCCATCCGTTTCTGAAGTCCATCCGCCCAGTAAACCTGCTCTCCTTCGGTCCGAACACGGAAGAGATCGAGCTGCGCCCGCTAAATATCCTGATTGGCCCGAACGGGTCCGGAAAATCGAATCTGATCGAGATTCTTGGGCTGCTCAGCAGGTTGCCGGACAAAGACCCTTGGTCGGATGTGATTCAAACAGGCGGAGCGCGTGAGTGGATTTGGAAAGGGGACAACGCTGCGGGAACGCCGGCCACGCTGAGTGTTACGGCTGACGGACGGCTGGCATACCCTGCAGAAGGTGTCCTCACCGCTGCCGCAGGATCGCGCGGCTTGTTGTTTTCGCGGAAAAGGAAAGAGAAGGAGCCACAACCGAACGCGTCGAAGATTGGATTGGGCGGCTTATACGGCACAGATACCTCCGCAATGCTTGGCGCGATGGGAATTAAGCCAACAGTCAGATGGGCGGAGCCACCCGTCTTCTATTCGATTTCGTTGCAAGAGAGGGACGGCGCATTCGAAGTCGTCTCCGAGCGGTTTCACGAGATTGAAGACGGCGATGATCCGGCAATTGCAAAGGTGGGAGGGTATGAACGACCTATCAGGACGGCGTTCGCCCCTATCGGAAGAGCGATGGCAGATTATCAGGAGCAGCCTCCTAAGCTGACTCTTGGCCGTTCTGTCCTGTCCATGCCCGCAAGCGCCTCCACCATTCTCCCAGGCCAACTGCTGATGACTAAACCGGAATCGCTGCGGATGCGCGAATTTGCGGAACAAATCGAGCGATTCGGCTTCTATCGCGATTGGGCGTTCGGAAGCGACTCCAAAGTCCGCGATGTGCAGCCCGCGGGACTCGATAGCTATCGGCTTGCGAGAGATTCAAGCAATCTTGCACAGGTTCTCAAAGCATGGCGGGACCGCGGAGAACAGTCTGTCTTCGACAAATTGCTCGAACACCTACGCAAATTCTACGAACCCGTGAAGGACGTAGATACGGAACTGCTCGGAACCCATCTGCGCATCATGATCAAAGAAGAAGGCCTAGTCTCTCGCACTCCAGCGTCTCGTCTCTCGGATGGCACATTGCGTTGGCTGATGTTGCTGATTGTCCTTCTCGATCCGACTCCACCTCCCGTAATTTGCATTGATGAGCCGGAACTTGGTCTCCATCCCGACATGATTTCAACGCTTGCCGATCTGCTCCGCGATGCCTCTACTCGTACGCAGTTAATTGTGACCACGCACTCACAGAGCCTCGTTTCGGAATTCTCCGACGATCCTGAAAGCGTATGCGTCTGCGAAAAAGTCGAGGGCGCTACTGGAATTCGCCGCCTGAGCAAAGAGAAATTGTCCTCGTGGCTGGAAGATTACTCTCTGGGGCAACTTTGGGCTAAAGGGGAAATCGGGGGAAATCGCTGGTGAGAGTGCGCATCTATGTCGAGGGCGGTTCAAAAGGAACCGATGCAGATGGCTTGCGTCGATTTAAGAATGGTTTCAAAAAGCACTTTTTGAAATTGGACCCGCGACTTAATTCGCTTGACGTTTCGCCTTGCGGTTCGACAGATGACACCGTTCGAGACTAGCACGCGCTGTCGGAGAGCACGAACCGCATTGCATTGTCGCCTTGCTTGTGGACTCGGATACTGCTGTCACTGCCGAAACTCCGGCGATGCACTTAAGAGCCAAGTTGGATTCCGCAGACATTTCGTCTGATGCCCGCGAAAACGTCTTTCTGATGGTTCAATGCATGGAAGCCTGGCTTGTAACCGATGTTGACGCGTTAGAGAAGTGTTTCGGCAAAATGCTGAAAGCTCGAGCGCTTCCGCAAAATCCAAACGTCGAATCCGTGCCGAAGAGAGATGTCTTTCACAAGCTCGCCATTGCAATTAAGGCAACACCAAGCGCCCCTTACCACAAGATTGACCACGGGGCGAAGATCTTGGCTGAATTGAATCCGGATCAGGTGGGTAAGCGGTCGGCAAACGCACGCAATCTCCACACGTTTCTAAGACGCTCGATCCAGATGTAAGATCTGCTCAGCAGTTCACCATCACCGCCGAGCACCCTTCCTTGGCCGGCTTCCACTGCACAAGAAACGTCGTCACAGCCGACGATTCCATGTGCCGCATTTTTTCAAACTCGCCGCTCTTCTGGCTGTAGAGAAGCTTGCCCTTTTCGCTCAGCACCGCCACCGCGGGTACGCCTTTGTCCAGCGGGACCTGATATTGGCTGGCGATGTCGAGATTAGCGTCGTAGTGGCCAACATTCACGTGAACCAGCACGAAATTCGATTCGAGAATAGGCAGATTCTCGGCATTGTGGAAGTAAATATCCAGCACCTGGCAGTCGCCACACCAGTTGCCGCCAAAGTCCAGCAGAACACGCTTGTGCGTTTGCGCAGCTGTCCTCAGCGCAGCGGCGACGTCATTCTTAGCTTGCGCGGTGTCAGGATAAATCTCGCGGTTGGCGGAGCGGGCAGTTGCGCCGCCCATCACCACCAGCGCGGCAAGTACAAGAAGATTGAATGTCTTCAACAGGGAACCCTCCACAACTTTGGGCCATCAAATTCGTGACGGGCCCTGTTCCAGTCTGCCACAAAGGTTCGCTCGCTTTCCATTTTCATGGCACAATCCTCACCGTCGGCAATTACTCTGGAGATCGGATGTCTAGCAACAGCGAAGTTCGAAAACGGTTGGAGTCGGCCAGCTATCCCGACCTCGGAAGCATGATGGAGGGCTACGCTCATGCTGCCGCAGAGTTCGCCAGGCGCGAGTTCAAGCAGAAGCTCGACTTCACCTCGGACTCGATCGATGGCCTCGACGACATCCTCGTGCTCGTCGGCGAGAGCCCTGAACTCGATGTGGAATTCGAAGCCCGTCTTTGGGGGAGCTATCTCGGCGAGGTCCTGCGTCGCCGCTATGCCGGCAGTTGGGAGATGACTCAATATCCCGGCGGCGTCGCAGCCGTTCCGTCTGTGGACGTTCGCGGCTCCCGCCTGTTCCCGCTCATGAAGGTCTACCGACGCTTGACCGTAGGCGAAGAGGAAGATCTGCGCGCCTTTTTCGCCATGGTCACCGAGCGCCTCGGAAAGCCGGCCCAGGTAAACTGAGCATGCTCCAAGAATCCGAACAATCCACTTGCCACCATCATCCGTTATTCAAACGAAGGCGCTGTTTTCCGTTGTGACGCAAGTCCCAGCGCAGGCAACCGGCTTTGTGCGACAATGACTGTTGAGAATGCGTACCGGGGTTGCCTGGCGCGCGGAGGATGAAATGGGCGATCTACTTCAGCCGTGGCACCTGATCGTATTGGCCGTGGTTGCATTCCTGCTATTCGGCGCCAAGCGGCTTCCGGAACTAGGTAAAGGCTTGGGCGAGGGTCTGAAGGGTTTCAAGGAAGGCATCAAAGGGGTTAGTGACCCCACACCCGATCCACCGGTATCGCAGCACACCGTAACCCCGCCACCCGTGCCTCCGACTACGAACGACCCGAATAAGAGTTAGGGACAAGATTTGGTTCCGGCCCCGAATCAAGAGCCGCGTCGGAGAATTGCTGCTTTGAAAGGGCATGGCTTAGACCATGCCGCAAAAAACCGAAAATAAAGGCTGGCTCGCTTCAGCCCCTCATGGAATGAACGTACTGCCGCACATTCCTTCCAACATAAATTGACTGAAGTCTTCGTTAAATACTAAGCAAAACCACAGCCCCAAGCGCCAGCCCAATCCCCGCAAACTGGCGCCGTGACGGCCATTCCCGCAAAAACACCGCCGCCAGCAAAATCGTTCCCGCCGGATAAAGCGAACCGACCATCGCCGCCACATCCAGCCGCCCCATCCGCGTCGTCTGGATATAAAACAGATTCCCAATCGTATCCAACGACCCAGCCAGCACTCCGAACCACCAGAATCCCCGCCAGGGCGCTTCAGGCGGCATCACCATCAACACCAGCAACATGGCCGTCACACCGGCCGCACGCGTCGACGTCAGGACCCAAAGAATCCCGCCCCCAGCCGCAAATTTGAACAGAATCAGCTGAGCCCCAAAGCCAAGCCCCGCAACAGCCCCCATCAAAAGTGCTGCTGGAGGTGTGGCCGCCTGTTTATCTTTCGCGTCATATGCAGCGGGCGAGTTCGTGATCAGCCAGATCGCTACCAATCCCAAGCCCAGCCCGGCGATTGCCAGCGGCGTAGGCAGTCCATCGCGAAAAAGCGAGAATAGCACCGGCACCAGCGCAGTCAGCAATCCTGTCAGCGCAGCAGTCAGCCCCATCGCTCCCATCGCCAGCGCCCGATAAAACAGCGCCAGAGAAAGCGCGCCTTCGAAGCCGCCCAGCGCGGCAAACACTAAATAATGTCTCTCGGGCAGAACCAGATGAGTCCCAAGGCAAACCGCAAGCAGAACAATCAGCGTTATGAAGTGACCTGAAAACACAACCAGCAGTGCCGGGGAACGCCGCGCACCCAACCCGCCAATAAAGTCGGACCCGCCCCAGCAGGCTGCCGACATCAATCCGAGACCGGCCGTAGCTCCCGATGAATTCACTTGGGTTCTAGCGGGACATCAGCGCCGAAGGGTAATATCCCTGCTTGGCGGTCACGTCGAGTCCCGGCCTGTTCACGCGTACATCGATTTTGCGATACTTGCTGTCCATCACATCCTCATGGCTGGCGTAGATGATCGTGTATTGGTTCCGCGCGTCCTTCGCGATGTCGGCGTAGCTTTTCTCGATCCCGTTCAAATTGCGCTCAGAGTCCGCCTGCCCGCCCGTAGCCGCAATGTACTTGTAAAGCACGTTGTCGTACATGGTGAACGGCAGGTGGATTCTGCTGATAAAACCTTCACCCCAAAGAGCAGAGGTCCCAACCAGCGTTCCATAAACGGCGATTTCATTCGTCTGGAGGTAGCGAATAACCTCTTTGATCGTCGCCTTGCTTCCACTTTCCTTCCCGTCAGAGATGACGTAGATGATGCGACGGCGTTCCTTGGGACGAGTGGAAAGCTCTTTAGCCGCAGCCAGAATCGCATCGTTGAGAGTGTGAATCTCTTTGGGAATTGTGATCACGCCGCTTCCGCTGCCAGTGGAACGTCCCGGCTGCAAATTGGGGTCCGCGCAGTTGCCGTTCACATGAATGTTGCAGCCGGCAAAAACACCGCTGTTAACCGGCACCTGCATGTCGGTTCCAGCTGACTTGGTATTCGCGAACACAAACGGAACACGCGAACTCTGAGCGCCGGTGAAGCCGTGGGATAGATCCTGGGGTCCGTTGCTGTAGGTAGTGACAGAAAGCTCATCATAAGGTGTCAACGCACCCTGGATAGCATCAAGGGAGTCGTTCACCTTGGCCATTACATCCGAAGTCAGGCTCTGGTCTACGACAAACGCAATCGAGAGCGGGAAGGCATCCACGGAAAAGAAGCTGATATGCACGCGCGTATCGTTCTCAAACACCTTGAAATCACGCCAGGTAAGCCCGGCTACAAGCTTCCCCTTGTTGTCTTTGACGGTAACCGGTACCGTTACTTCTGTCGTACGGAGGACAAAGTTTGGTGTTCCGAAATCTGCGGCATTAAAAGTCTTCGGCGCAGTCGTTTCAAAATTGTCCTTGCCTTGCGTGGAAGGCGCTAAACTGCTCGGCGCGCTCTCGTCAGAGGACGAAGTCGTTGTGTTCGTCTCATTCCCAGCGCCAAGTCCTGGCGTAATTGGCCCGCTGACCTGCGTCAACGGCTTGGGCGCCTGAGGCGCAGGGGCATCCGGAACAGGAGTCTGCTGCTGTTGGGCCAGAGCCGCCTGGCTCAGACTCAAGTTAAAACTCAGAAGCGCCGCCAGCGCTGTTTCTCTCAAACCAAGCTTCACAGATATTCTCCAGTTTCCAGTTGTCAGCATCCAGTGGGCTGTCAAACACGATCCCCGATCGCTGACGAATCCGCCGCTACCATTAGCCAAATGTCAGAGATCAATGGTATGGAACAACTGAGAACTGGCCACCCAATGTCTGACAACTGGCCGCAATCCGGCCAAGCAAGGCTGCTTCGTCAGATTATCAGACGCACCAGATCTCAGCAGGTTGCCAGCCAGAGGCGAAAGAACTCAGGTATGCTTTCTTCGGAGTCCAATTTCCGTCTAACGGACCAGAATGCGCATTTGCTCGGGAGTCGCCGCCTTTTCGCTCGGCATTACGGTCGTGCTGATATGGCCCGCCGTGTCATCGGCCCAGCTTGCCCCTTCGCCGGACGCGCCCCCCGTCAGCACCGCGCCAGCCCCCACTCAGGATGAGCAATCCGTTGCCACATTCAAGCTTGAAGTCAACCTGGTAGACATGTTTTTCACCGTCAAAGACAAGCAGGGAAACCTAGTCCCCCACCTGACCAAGGACGACTGCACAGTCTCAGAAGACAAAGAGCCTCAGAAACTCAAGAGCTTTGTTGCGGAGACACATCAGCCACTCACACTCGGCATTCTGTTGGACACTTCAGGCAGCCAGCAACGTGTGCTCCCGCTTGAGCAAGATGTAGGCAGCCAGTTTCTAGATCGCGTACTTCAAAAGAAAGACGAAGCCTTCCTGCTTTCATTCGATGTAAACGTGGACCTGCTTCAGGACTACACCAACAGCCCCCGTCTCCTATCCCGGGCTATGGCCAAGGCGGAAATCAATACCGCCGGCGGCAACGGTGCAGGCGGTATCCCTGGAGCCGGCGGTGGCACCATCCCTACCATTGGCGCACCTAAAGGTACGCTCCTCTACGACGCCGTCTACCTCGCCTCGAATGAGAAGATGACCCAGGAGACAGGCCGCAAGGCCATGATCCTGCTCACCGACGGTGAAGATGAAGGCAGCGTTCACAAAATTCAGGAAGCTATCGCTGCGGCGCAGAAGTCAAACGTGATTGTCTACACGATTCTCATTGCCGACCGCGGCTTCTATGGCGGATTTGGTTACTCCGGCTTCTCGGCCATGAAGAAGCTGACCGAAGAAACCGGCGGCCGCCTCATCGACGTCGGCAACAACGGCAAGAAGCTCGAAGCAGCCTTTCAGCAGATTGAAGACGAGCTGCGCACCGAATACGTCGCCAGCTATACACCCTCCAACACCAAGCTGGACGGCACGTTCCGCCATACCACCGTGGAATGTCGCGGTGATGGCATGAAGGTCCAGGTTCGCAAGGGCTACTTCGCCACGCCCCCGCAAAATTAGACTGAGACACCAGCCCGGTCAATTTGGATGAAGCAACCAGCTCTTGAATCGCCATCCACAAAATACACTCAAATTACATTGTTTTCTTACAGCAGTTGCAAATTCCTTTTCGTCGCAGGATACTTCCCTTACCTCGCATGCTCGGGAGCGGGACTGGCACGAAATCAGTTGGAGGCAAATTCCATGCAAACGGCCAATTTGCTTGCGGCGGCCTTGCTATCGTTTACGAGCCTTCCCTTCGTTGCGCAACAGGCGGACGCCATTGCGCAACCTGCCTCAGCGGAAATTGCCGCTGCAAACGTGAGTCCAACCTTGAACGCCCCTGCCTCAGCCAGCAGCACGGCGCGCGGATACGCCCTGGCTGTCGAAAGAATGCGGCCCGTGAAAGCCGAACTCGAAGGCCGGCTGGACACCAAGTCCGCCAAAACTGGCGACCCCGTGGAATTGAAAACAAAGGAGCCCGTAACCACTTACGATGGCACCGAGATCCCCAAAGGGACAAAGATTTTGGGGCATGTGACTTCAGTCCAGGCACATGGAAAGACAAACGCCGATGCGACCGTCACCATTCAGCTTGACCGCGCCGAACTGAAAGGAGGCAAGACGCTCGCAATCCTTTCGGAGATTCGCTGGGTAGCACCGCCGCCCCCTGTCAACACCTCCAGTTTTCTGCAGAGCCAGGACAATATTGGTGGCGGAGTCATGGGCGGCGCAACCCAAGTGATGGGCGGCGCCCACAACGGTGGTCTCGGCAGCGGCTCATCGGGCGGAATGACAACAAGCGGTGGCATGGTCCAGCAAACACCCAAGCAGTCCGAGGGGCTAAGTTCAGTGGCTGACTACGGCGTTCAAGCTCCGCCCACTTCGGCGGCCGGTCCGGTGCTTGGCACCGTTAGCCGGGTCACAGCCCATCCAACGGGGGTCAGTGGCGTCATGTTGTCGAGAGATGTTGGCGGAAAAACCTCAGGAACTCTGTCCGCCACGGGACAGAATGTCCATCTGGATGGCGGTTCGCAACTAGTTTTGGCTGTTGCAGCAGTCAAATTGCCAAGCGCGCAGTAACGAGACCCGATTACCAAGTAGGTACCCGCACTACGTGTTTTGAACCACTCGTTGTGTTTTCGGGCGGGTCTGTACCGATATTAGGCGAAACTGTGCAGTTTTCGGACAGGTGATTACCTGCGGATAACCCCCCGTAATCTAGCGCCTTAGATTGGTCTTCCTTAGTATCGGCACAAGAAGAAAAAAGTTGAGGGTTTCGAAGAAATTATTTTCGACCTCAGAAATTCCAGATCGAGGTGCCTGCAATGATCACCAATGTCGCCGCCAATGAAGGGTTCGAAATCAGCCCCCGCTTTCGCCGTATGGTCGAAGAACGGATCGCCCGCCTCGAGAGGGATGCCGAACACGATGAAGCGCTGGTAGCCGAGCTCGCAGACCGCGATCATGCCCGCAGGCAGATGCGGTTGGTTGCCATGCAGCGCTCCGAAGCCCTCCGCATGAGGCTCTTCCTCTATCACTCCAAAACTCGCGTACCCCGCCCCATGGTCGCGCTCTAAGCATGCACTTCTCGTCTGCAATCTTCAGGCGGACATGCAATCAAGATCGAAGGGCCGCATCCTCGCGCTCAGAGGTTGCGGCCCTTTTGCTGTCTTGAAATTTGGAGCACCGGGCGGGTTTCGAACCCGCGAATACAGGTTTTGCAGACCTGCGCGTTAGCCACTTCGCCACCGGTGCCTTAAAAGCAGGGAAGAGATGCCTAATCACTAACCCCTAATCACTAACCCCTAATCACTAACCCCTAATCACTAACCCCTAATCACTAACCCCTAATCACTAACCCCTAATCACTAACCCCTAATCACTAACCCCTAATCACTAACAAAAAACCCACCGCGCTCTTAGCGGGTGGGTCGTCTGGTTTCAGATTCCTTATTCTTGAATCTAGCCCAGCAAACGCGCCCGCACATCACAGCAGCTCTGACAGCAACTGCACAAACACATCGCGGGATTTGAGTAATGGGCCATCGAATACCTGTGCCGGGCGGGGAGCTTCTTCAACCCACTGCGCTCCGGGTATTTGTAGGTTAGTGGCAGTCCAGCCGTGTGTCAAGGCTGTGAACCAAAACTCACGATTTACGACTGCCCCTTGCCTCTTGCGAATGATCTAAGAACCCTACGGGACAAGCAGCGTTGCGGGATTGGCCACGATGGAGATGAACACATTGCCCGTCGAGCCGGCCTGGGCTGGAGTCGTGGAAGCGCCGCCGGGTGCGCCTGCGCCGCCGTTGCCGCCACCGGAGCCGCCGCCATACCCGGTATTGTAATAATTCTGCGTATACGTCCCCGTTCCAGCGGCGCCGCCATTCACCTGAGTTGTTCCCGCGGTAATGCTGGGGGCCAGAAGATGGATGATACCGCCGCCCCCGCCGCCGCCAGCGACAGAAGCATCCGTAACGTCGAGCGGGGCGCCACTCCCTCCGTTTGCCTCCAGTGTGCCCGTGTTATCGATCGAAGCTCCAGAGACAAGGATGATGATGCCGCCGCCGCCTCCGCCCACGTCGCCGTTTTCATTGCTGGAGTACGTGCCGCTGGTGCCATTGGCCTGAATGGAACCGCTGATCGTGATGGCCCCACCAGCGTAGATCGCAATGCTGCCCCCGCCAAGACCGTTTTGGGCAGTCACGTCTGCCGGGGTAGGAGTTCCACTATCACTCCCTCCAAATGGGCCCGGATTGAGAATCTTCCGCTGCGCCAAAACCGGCAACGCGGTACCTGTAGTTCCGAAAACACTCTGCCCGGTAGAGAGCCCCTCAGCTCCACCTGGTTGCACCACAATGGTGCCGGCTATGCTGACGGTGCCTGTAACGTGGATCAGGGTGCCAGTGGGAACCGTCAGAGTCTGTCCTGAAGCTACCGTGAAGTTCGTGCACTGAAGGTCGGAATTTGGCGGGCTATTCACCCAGTTCGTACCGGTTGTGATGACGCAAACTCCAGATGTGGTGCCATCCGAACCGTCGCCGTAGATGTAGGCAGGCGGAAAATTGACATTGATGCTCGGGGTGGACGAACCATTGCTGACGGTCAACGAACCAGCGCCCCCTGTCTGTGTCACCGCGCCCGCAGAGACCGAGCTAATGCCGCCAGAAGATGCCGGGAAGTTGATATTGAGGACCGGATTCGCCGTTGTGCCGCCAACGGTTAACGTCCCGTTTCCGGAGGATGCTGTATTGCTCACCGAGGTCGTAATCCCTTGGACGCCGCTGCTGGGAGGGGCCGGAAAGTTGATGCTGAGGATCGGACTTGTCGCCGTTCCGGTGTTCGAGACCGTCCCCGTAGAACCGCTGGTTGTCGGCGTGGCCACGGAGAAGGATTGCACTCCCGCGGTCACGGTAACGTCGAGACGCGCAGCGTGGCCGGTTTCGTCGTTCTCTTTCGAATCGAAAACTATATTCCCCGAGGCCGAAGTGAGCCCGATCCCGTAGTTACTCGATGGCGTCGCTACCCAACTCTGTACCAGCGACGTGACGTCAATGGTGACATACTGCTGCGCCAAACTGGGATTGAAGAAACCCACCACCGTTCCCAGCGCGGGAGCTGTGCTAGCCGTAACAGTCGATTCAGTCCAGGAGCTACCCACCTGCTGGACCTGAACCTGACCTGACGCGTTCACTCGATTCACATAGAGCGTCAGCTTCGCGCTGCTGATCTGGTTGGAGGAAGTGCCGCTTGGCAAAGTCGTCAGGTCGAATTGGATCAGCGCCGTACCGCCGTTACCCACATACAGGTTTGAAAGTCCGCCATAGTTCGTTGACGGGTGAGCACTGTTCACATACGTGTCCCCGGAAAGCGTAACCTCGGTTGCGCATGCGGTACCGACCGCCAGAACTAAACAAACAAATGTAGCAATTGCCTTCATCGAGACACGCTGGCCCATTCTTTCTCTCCTGATTGACTTCTATCGCGCCCACTGCACAGAGCGCCTTCAAGGCGACCGCAACAGTCCACTGCAAAGTCTTCCGCGCTATCGGCAGCGCGCAGATATCCTCATCTTCAAGCAGTTCAAATGTTGTTTCGCTACGAGGTACAGCTTCGGCACAAGTTAGCGTTACGGTCCGGGAAGTGAGGCCTCAACTGTTGTGCCCTCTAGTTTTATATCCGAACCCAGGAGAACTGAGCAACAGCGGAATGAGTCCAATGCCTTGAATTCGGGAGTGTAAGTCACAACGAAGCAAATGGCCTGCAGTTTCATCCTCTGCTGTCATCAGACGTCTAGCGCCTGGTCGCGCTAAGTTCGGCAACGCACTGGACAGCCTGCTCAGTCCAGCAGTTTGCAGGCAATGGGAGTCGGTTCCGGTCGCCAGGTCCTGCCTCAACAAACGCATCGAACAGAACATCAAAAAGAGCCTTTCGGCCAGTAAGACTTTCGTTGCGCTTACGAAGAAAATCGAAGCGGAAGGATGAATATGGCTCAAGATCTGCAAGCAATTGCGGAGAACATAAGGCCTGAACATCGGCCACAGCCATCAGAATCAGAGAACGCCAACTCATGCGCAGCAGGCTCCTCAAGCTCGGTGTGCCGCAGTTCATTGGATCCATCCGGTCCGAGATCTGTCGGCTGAAGTGGAGAAGCTGAAGAATGAGCGAGTCCAATGGCCTGCCCTGCGCAATTGCTCGCGTAAACAGCGTGACAGAACCCTGCTTGAGATCCTCGCGCACATCCTGCAGGTCGTCTCCCAATTGCAACAGCACACCCCAGTCGAACGCGAATTGAGCTTCTTCCAAACTTAGCCATGGTTGAGCCAGGCATCCATCGGCCAGTACAGAGGTGCCTCCCTTGGCGCAACTGATGCGTAACAGCTCAGTCTCATTGAGTGGTCCAGCTGCAGAATCGATGGAACCGCCGCCCGGATTCAGTTGCGCGATACTTTGCTCCTGCGCCTGATGAATAGCCAGTAAACAATCGAAAATTTGTGGATGCAGCGAGCGGGAGTATTGCCCTTCAATAAGCTGAACCATCGTCCAAATTGCCGCTTCAAGAGAATTGGCGGGCGCCACCACATCCCCGCGCAGGCGTTGGCGAAAACGGTCACTAAATCGGAGTTTCTCCTCGATCGACAGGCCGGGCAGGTCAAGATAGTTGTCGCTGTATGGGTAAAGCAGGCTGTAGCCCAGGATGGATGGAGTGAGTTCCACGGGACGGCCCAGGAGCGCCTGCAAGCCACAGCAGGTCCATGCATTGCGGCAGGCCTGGATGATGTCTGCAGGGCTCAGGGTTCGATCAAACCGGCGCGACCATTGTGCAAGCTCTGTGCCAACCGGCAGGAAGTCGCTTGTGATTAGAGCGACTTGTTCCTCTCCTAGATCCAAAGCGGCTGAAGCAAACTGTGGAAACACCGCGACGATTCGTTCCCGCGCCAAGCCTCGCCCCTCTCGATTGCGCGGAACTCGCCTCGCCTCGCGCTGCACTGCGCGCAGGCCATCGTCGTAGGCCTTTTCGTGAGTCCGCTGTTCCTTTACCGAGTAGCGGATCGAAGCAGGAATAGAGGGCATAGCGCAGAGATTCCATAGCTTGATGCTCCGCTCAACCTGCGCCTCAACCCAATCCCAACAGTAGCGCTGTTCCATGCTGCAAAGGAGATACGAAACCCCGCAGTCCGGGGTTCCATGCAAGCTTTCGGAAAAGTGACCCTGTGAACAACTCCGGGTCCGATTGGATTGTGCACAGGTGTTCGGCATTGATAAATCTTCTATGATGTTCACAACAGGAGCGGGTCGAATGGAGTTGGATTACTTCGTCGT
>Ga0302140_10006499_pt1 | contig 14664 bp, 14 predicted proteins | sample I_Bog_E1_1_FD_202095 | JGI IMG/M metagenome (GOLD analysis project Ga0302140, IMG submission 202095) | Peat permafrost microbial communities from Stordalen Mire near Abisko, Sweden - I_Bog_E1_1 | ecosystem: Environmental > Terrestrial > Soil > Wetlands > Peat | place: Sweden: Abisko, Stordalen...
TCTTGATGACCTTCTCATAATGATCCATGATTTCGTCGACGTCGAACATCGCGTAATAGAGCGACTGTTTGGCCTCGAAGAACGCGTCGCGAATGAGACCGCAGTTGTGGGAATAGAAGCCATGAGAATACTTTTCGGCAATCGTGTCAATTTCCGTTCGATAGGGGCCCAGGCGCGAGAGGGTGCGATCGGTAGGGATCGTGACCGCTGGCGGCATATAGGAGTGGAGAACCGCACTGAGCGCTTCGTCGACCTGGGATTTCTTTCCGCCGAGTGCTGACAGGAGATCGCGCAGAAAGCGAAGAAGCCGATGCTTTTGTTCCCTCAGCGTTTCGACGGTCTCAGCCGCCTCATCCCAGTACTCGCTGTAGTGGCGATCGAGCAGGTCGATGAGTTGCTCGCGATCGATGAATTTCACCAGTTTCGAGAGGTTTCGTTTTTTCAAACCATCGAAAACCGAGTCGGCGGCGCCGGGCACAATCCGTCCGGAGGTGACGACCCAAACCCGATTCATGGTCGCGCGCCTCATGCCGAAGAGATCTTCGTAAGGCACATCGAAACACTGTTCAATTTGAAAAAGCACTTCCCGCAGCCCCCGGTCCGAAGAAACACTCCCATCGAGATCGGTGGCCTTGGCCACAACGGCGATGTACTCTTGGTTGCCGAAGCGATCAAGATCGTAGGCGACGATATCCTTGCCCCGTTCCCGGGGTCCATGATAGATCGTGACAGCGCGGAGCCCCATCTGCGAAAGGAGGGGCAACAACACCGTCTCGCGCAATGCCTTCTCATCCAGCTTTTCGATCTTCTGCCGCTTTTCCTGATTGGTCATTCCTTCACATTACCGAGGCACTCCCTAATGCTAAATCTTATTGGGGGAAAACTCTGAGGTTCGGTTAGCTCAGGTCTCGTGTGCAGGTATGCCGTTGGCGAGGGCGAGTTCGCCGTCGGGGCGAGGCTATATGGTGAAGTCGGGCAGGATGTGCGTGTCGCCATCCTGGGTGGTGAGGGTCACGACACGGGGGCTGAAATCGCGCGCATGGACTTCGGCCAGAGCACGGAAAGCCCCGATTTGGCTAAGCACCGCCGTCCGATGCGGCCACGGTGGACGGCTCCTTGAACTTCGGCTCGATGGTTTCCAATCCGAATTTCCCAATGGCTCGGAGATCGAGCTGACGCGCGCAGAATCCCAGTGCACCGAGCATCTCCCGGCTTTCTTCTTCGCCGAGGACCACGCGCTTGCCCAGAGCGTCGGCGAACCGGGGGTTGCGCTGAACGAAGAATCGGTTCACGATGCCGCGGTTGTGGGTGATGATATTGCGGAGGTCGATGGAAAGTGCGGCTTGTGCCCGGTCATTTTCCTTGGTGAACAGAACAAGGTCCAACTTTTTTCGGAAGTGTTCCTCCAGATCACCGAGATTCTGATGGGTCAGCTCCCGGACGGTTTCCTCGGCGAGAGCGGAGATCAAATCGCCGGCTAGATGGCGCTCGATCGCAAACCGGTACGATGTCTGCTTGTTCGACGGCAGCTTCTTCGGATACTTCCCATAGATCAGCGTCATCAGGTCGGCAAGATAGGTCAGGAAGCTATTGACCTCGCGGCAGTAGACCATCTCATCGAGGACTGTCCTGTGCATATCCATCTGGGCGACCGCGCTATGTGCCCCAGGCGGGTTATCCAGGTTCGGCAATGTCGCAGGTTCTATCTGGGCGTAGTCCACCTTCACGATCATCTGCCACAGATAGGCCTGAAACCCAACCATGGAACGCAGATCGTTCAGATACCGAGCGAGGGCGAGCGTCGCCGGCTGTCGCAGAAGCGCGAGTCCCGATATCTCCTTCTCCGTCTCGCCAGTCATGGACCCAACCATACATTACTCGGAATACCAACGTCTTGAGCTCCGACCTGTTGCCGACTGTGGGGGCCGCTGCCGGTTGGCGGATAATGAAGATGAAATGCGCAGGCGCAACGGGGTTCGTACGTATTGCGGGAGTACGGGGGTTCCGCTGAAGCGAGGCCATGTTGTGCCGAAGAGCCTGTACCCGGACTCGCGGAAGTATCAGCAACTTTTGGCACTGCCGCCTTGTCAGCCCTCCAACTGGAATGGCAGCATTAACCCGCTGGACAACATTTCGCATTTGGCCATGCCTTCTGAACGGCCCGATAGTCCGGATGATTGGCTGCACGACTGAATCATCGCCCATGATTGTTTGGTCCTTTTCGCCTCGGACCCGATATCCGAGCGTTCGCCTGAAGGACTTCAACAGGAGGTGGTACTGCGCCTTTGCGTGGTGACTTGATGATGGAGTAACTATATCCATCAGCCCGTTGAATCAACCGGCAATTCGACGGCGCGACTTGGATCCTCTTCCCTTTGTCCGAAACTAGGTCCATTGCGCCCTTCGCGCGCACCGTGACACGCCCCCGATGCAGACCTGGGTTTTTACCGCGCTTAACGACGCCTTTGACGATGTCGCCGGACTGAAATCCATTGTGAATTTTTTGTCGAGTGAATATCAGGCGATTGCGATGATCGCCTTTGGTGCGCCCCGGAATATAGCTGCCTGTTCGCTGGTACGACCCCCGCCCCTTACTCTGGATTATAAGAATGGGGAGGTCCCATCCTGTCAGCATTCCAGTATCTCCTGCGCATGCCGCGCACAAGGCTGGAGAGGATGGAAGCTTCAGCCGCTTGAGATTTGCTCGTCGTGAACCGATCGTCGATGTCTCAATTGGCAGAGGCCCTTTCGATAGCGCTTCTCGAATTCCGCGGCGCATGGCATAACTGGAAGCGGAATCGCGCATCGGCGCTTTCACTCCGCGAAGGATTTTCTGCAGAAGCTCAGGTCTATCGATCAAGAACTGCTGGATTGAGAGCGCCCCCTTCTTCTCATTGCACGGAGAGCAGGCGGGCACTAGGTTCGAATCTCGGTTCGAGCCGCCTTTTGAACGAGCCACTATGTGATCGAGTTCCAGGCTGGAGTTTTCATCCCCGCAGTAGATGCATTTGCGTCCCCACCTGATATACACACGGTGCCTCTTTTCTGAGGCTCGTCGATCTTCTTGTTGACTCTGTTCGATTGCGAGTGCCACCGGGAGCCCTTGCGGCTCGAATGGAGCAACTTCCGCAATAATCGAGTTGATCGGCGCAAGCTCCAAAAAGCGACGAACCCAAGTCTCGACCGTTTCCACCCGATGCACAATCGAGGGTGGAAGCCATCCACTTCCCTTACGCCTATTCGAGAAACGGTTAGCACGGTAGCGAATGGCGGAGCGTCGGCGCTTGCGGCGTTTTGATCGGCTTTGTAGGGCTTCCACAATACTGAAGCCGCGATGAACGAGTTCGGCAAGAAAAACGACCCGAGTAGTTTCGCCGTCTTGAGAAACAATTGCAAATCCGGTTGACTTACTACCCGGGGATATCTTGAGCGTCAAGTCTTGGCGGAGATCTCGCCCGTGACCTTTGTCGGTCATACATATCGAGAATGGCCGAAAACGATGAAGCCGAGCTTTGCCATTCTCGAGCAGTATGCGCGCACGCTTCTCGGAGCAGGGCATGAGCGGCTTGCCATCATTATCCAAAACGAAAACGGCCATCGTACACCTTAACCTTCAATGCCCTTACGGGCCTGGTATTGCCTTGCGGCGTCCCCTCGGGGATGTTGCAACGCGGCTTTGGATGTTCCCTGCGATGGCCCGTTTCGCGGCTACCCGGACCTTGTCTGCAACCATCGCTTTCAGTGCCCTCCGCTGAGGAAGCACGGAGGGGTGAGTCATTTTGCCGAAATGCAACGTAGCGATAAAACTAACTCGCTGGCCCTGGCTCATCTCGAACTTACATTCGCTAAGTCCCTGACTTTGTCAGAGGTGATGAGTCATTACGATCGACCTATTGCGAGGATGGCATAGCTTGAGTGGATATACAACCTGCGCGGCAAGCAAATTTCACTTAGTAACTGAAAAGTTTTAAAAACTCGGCTGCGCCAGCCGAGATAGCTGCTTTCTCTTGGGACCTTACTGAGTGTTTCACCCAGGAAATAGAACGTTAGATAGAGCGATCCTCACGTAACGGATCTCGCGTGTTGCAATAAGCAGTGATTCTTCGATCGTAGATGTCAATGCCGGCAACCTCAACGTGAAAATTGCGTGGATCTGACGTCTATAGAACGTTGCGCTGGCTAAGTGGCGGGCTCGATCCCGCGTCAGAGTCTTACGGCATCATTCGCAAATGACGATACTTCAACATTTTCAGACCGCTTCGCGTAGTTGGATGATGTTGCGGATGGAGCGATCGGCTTGATGAGTTTGCAGTTTGGACACGGGGCGGCGGGTTGATGGTGGAAGAGCAGAACAAGAAGGCGTCCTTCGTTCCTTTCTCGGTCAGCGGATGGGCGTAGAGTTTTCCATCGCCGGTGAGGAGTTCGTGGGCTTTGATCTTGCGCAGGTCGTAGCGGAGTTGGTCGAGTCCGTAGTGGTCTGCGCCGATGTGCAAGACGGTCAGGACGGCCTGGTGGAGGTGCGGGCGCACCATTCGGAGACCAGCGTGTCGTTGTGCAGGAGCACCTCGATAAGTCGGACGATGCGCGTGCGGACCGGAGTAGGAAGGGCAAAACGATGATGGGGACTGGTAGTCGCCGCTCTCCAACCTGCTTGCGGCGATTGGCGCTGCATCTGTAATTACATTCACGATCGCCTTCAACTGCCCATCAGTACCATCCGACCAATTAGGATAGGACAAACTCTTGTTGCGAGATGAGCTGATGGTAACGAAACGGGACTTCCGCATGTTCAAAGCATTGGCCGCCCGGTTTGCTGTTTCGGTTAAATCCACGTACCCCGACATGCGAGATTGTCATAACGTTTCGGCACAGGTTGTAGAAGTACTGCGGCATAGAGGATTCGCGGACGCAGTGGTCATTCGCTGTGCGGTTCTCACTGGACATGGGCAGGCCATTGTCCCTGCAATAGATGAGAATGGAGTAGTCCATATGATTGAACACTCCATTGTCCTTGTGGCGGGGTGCCTAATTGATGCAACAGCCGGGCAGTTCCACAGTCCCTCGGTCCAGATTCCAGATTATCTTGTTCTCCCCGAGACAATTGCTGGCCCGATGCTCCACACCAACCTCCGCTGGCAAGAGGCTAAGACCTCTGAACTCCGTGCTCACTTCGTGAAGAATGACGGAACGAATTTTTCAATCAGCTATATCCCAATAGACTTTGAAATGCCCGGCAAATCGAGGGGGCCCTTAGATCCGGGTGAGTCAATAATTGAACGCCGGGGCTGCTCGTGATCATGTTGCGTCAGAACTGCGGGTTCAATTGGGTTGATCCGCAACATTGACGAGGCTATGCTCTCTCTTCTATGAAAGAGGAAGAGCGCCGCGAATGCGATCCGTTCGCGTCGCAGATAGACCGATTGTTACGTCGAATTGAAGGGTTCGATCGAGTTTTTCGACATGGAGGAAATAGGGGGATAGCCAGGAGTTGTCGGCTAGCTATTGATCATTGTCAGCCACACAGATGGAATTGCGCAGATTCACTGACAGATCCGGCTTAGGGTTTGGTCAGCTGTTGCGGGCCCGCATGCCGGTTGGGTAGTCAAGACCAGAGGAAAGCGCGGGAAGTTGAGTGCAGCGGATAAACTTCACTGCGTGGCTGGCAAACGCCAGGAGTCGTATCGCGTTCATGACGCGGTCTGTCGAATTAAGATCATCAGCAGGCAGCAGAAGTCTTCGTCCGCCTTAGCCATGCTGCACGCCCTCCACCTCGTCCTTGGCCGCGGCGATCACGAGATCGGGGTCGCTTGCTAAGAGATCTTGCGGTCGGCGATCGTCAAGATAGCTGCTCAGTCCGGCAAACCAAAAGGCGGTTACCCATCCCGTCCTGCTTTCGCCAAAGACTCTAAGAACTTCCGCAACTGCCCTAAATGGCCTGTAGTTCTGATTCGGATCTAACGCATACAGCGGGAAGTAATCCACACTCTTGTGCTGGATTGCGAAGATTGCTCCATCTTTCTTCCATCTGTTGGGTTGTGCACTCGGATTCTTCTCGCTGTATCCCGCCAGTTTCGCGATTTCCCCAGCTGGCAGAAAATCTCCGCTTTCCAAAATCCTTGACCTCGCATCGAGAAGCATCCGCGCTTCGGCGAGCGCGGCGTGCGGAATCGCAATCTCTGGCAGGAGCGCACCGACAATTCTCTCCAATGTTTCCTTCTGGCGCTGTCGAACGATGTGCGGTAGAAACTCCACCACTTTCCGCACTACGTCTTCGAGCACCGCCGCCTGCTCATCGTCCGCAAACGTGAACGCAACCGCCCTCCGCGCGGACGAACGGCGAAGACGGCGGCTCACTTCGGCTCCAGTACCGACAAGAACCTCTGTGCAGTTTTGCTGAAGCTGATTCATGCGTGCCACAAAATCCCCATTTAATGATTCACATTATCACATTTTAAGCATAATGCTAATCATCCATGATCGCCCGCCCATGAATCCCCTCGGAAGATAGCAAGCAGCCTCCAAACATCAGATTTAAGTTTCGAAAAACACAATAAGTAATTCTGCAGAAAAGACCTACGCATATCACAGGCCCTACTGAATTATTCTTATCGCATGCAAAAACAGGGCCCGGAGACGGGACAGCTGGTAATCGTCCGTAAAAGACCGTTCGTTGTCACGGAGATCCTCCCTTCTACGTCAGGCCTCGCTCCCGCGGTCCTCCCCTGCTCAAATCTGGTCAGACTTTCTTCGGTTGAGGATGACGGTTTGGGCGAAGAGCTTCAGATTATCTGGGAAATTGAGCCGGGCACGACAGTTCATGAGAGATCCACTCTGCCTGAACCCCAATCTTTTGATCACCCCAGAAGGCTTCAGGCGTTTCTAGATGCCGTTTGCTGGGGCGCAATATCTCAGGCCGACGATCGAGCACTGCAATCTCCATTTCGGAGCGGCATTGAAATAGATGACTACCAACTGGATCCTGTAGTCCGGGCACTCTCAATGCCGCGCGTGAATCTCCTGATCGCGGACGATGTGGGTCTTGGAAAGACCGTTGAGGCAGGCCTCGTAGTCCAGGAGATGATCCTTCGCCATTGACCCCCCATTTCGAGCACAAGCTCTTCCTCTCCGCGACGCCTCACAACGGCTATCGGGAGAGCTTTGCGTCGTTGCTCGAACTTCTCGACAACCAGCGATTCTCTCGAATCGTGCCAGACCGTGCGCAACTTGAGGCCGTGATGGTCCGCCGGATGAAATCCGAACTCAAGCTTCGTTGGGATGGAAGTCGGAGGTTTGCCGAGCGGATTGTCAAGCATTTAGAGGTGCCATACACCGCTGAAGAGCGCGATGCTCACCAGAACCTGCAACGGTATTCCGAACTGCGTCTCAAGAATGCTTCGTCCGAAGGTGAACGCCTTGCCGCTGAGTTCGTCCTGAAGTTACTCAAGAAGAGGCTGTTCTCTTCTCCCGCGGCTTTTGGCACCACGCTCGAAAAGCACATGAACACGATTGGTGGCCAGAAGAGCAACGCCAATTACGCACGGGATATTGATGCCTACGACGACGATTACGCAGACGATGAGGAATATGAAGCCCAAATCGGCGATGCCATGGGTTCGGCCAGCCAAGCACTCTCATCAGTCTCAAATGAGGAGAGAGTTTTACTCAAAGAGTTGAGTGGGTATGCAACAAAGGCCAGTCTGCGTCCGGACTCAAAGGCGCAGACACTAATCAAGTGGCTGAACCAAACCCTTAAATCCGGAGGCAAATGGAATGGGGAGCGCGTGATTCTATTCACCGAGTATCGCGCCACCCAGAAATGGCTTTACGACTTATTGGCACGCGAAGGCTTTGCTGAAGAGCGCCGTCTGGAAATGATCTACGGCGGAATGGACAAAGACGAGCGCGAAAGGATCAAGGCTGCCTTTCAGGCACCCCCAAGCCAATCTGAAGTACGGATCTTGCTTGCCACCGACGCCGCATCTGAGGGTGTCAATTTGCAGAACCACTGCTCTCGGCTGATCCACATTGAAATCCCCTGGAACCCTAACAGAATGGAGCAGCGTAACGGCCGTGTAGACCGCCACGGTCAAAAGGCGGCTGAGGTTCACATTCACCACTTTGTTGGCCGCGGCTTTGATTCCGCGAGTACGACGGGCAAAGTGGGTGACCTGGAAGCCGATCTGGAATTCCTCATGCGTGCTGCGTTAAAGATCGAGACTATTCGCGAAGATCTAGGGAAGGTTGGCTTGGTCATTGCCAGCCAAGTTGAAGAGGCGATGCTGGGGCGGCGGACGCGGTTGGATACCACACGAGCCGAGCAAGAAGCCGAACCGGTTCGCCGCATGTTGAAATTCGACCGGAAACTCCGCGAGCAGCTGGAGAGGCTCTCTTCGCAATTGCACGAAACACAGAAAGCACTGAACCTTACTCCCGAACATGTGGAGAACGCTGTCCGGGTTGGCATGGAACTCGCCCAGCAGCCGGCCCTCATTCCCGTCGATGTTGAGGGGATTTGGCCTGATCCAACGGGCATCCGCAAGTCCTGCCCGGTGTTCCGACTCCCAGCGCTCTCGGGCAGTTGGGCGCAATGTGCCGAAGGGTTGGCGCACCCTCACACCAAGCTTATTCGGCCAATCGTCTTCGACGCCGCTCTTGCCGCAGGCCGCGATGATGTCGTACTCGCCCATCTCAATCACCGTCTGGTTCAGATGTGCCTCAGGCTGCTGCGTGCAGAGATCTGGTCTCCCGGCAATCAGTCCAAGCATCTGTCCCGCGTCTCAACTTGTGTAGTGGATGATTCAGCACTGACTCATCCTGTCATTGTCGCCTACGGTCGCATTGTTGTATTGGGTGGCGACAATCATCGTCTGCACGAGGAGATCATCACGGCTGGCGGCGCACTGATCGAGGGTCGTTTCAGTCGGTTGAACGTCGGTGAGACAAAATCAGCGCTTGAAGCTGCCACAGAGACGCCGGCGCCCGCTGCCATCGAAAGTCGCTTTCAGACCCTGTGGCCAAAACAGCGAGATGCATTGCTGGCTGCACTTGAAGCGCGAAGGGTTGAGCGCACAAAGAATCTGGAAAAGAACTTCGAGGAGCTGGCTGAGAAGGAAGTTAACAAGCTCCGGTTCGTCATGAATGAGCTGCGGCGGACGATCCACGAGGAGCTAGAGAGCAGAGATAATCCTCAGTTCAAGCTTGATTTTGGCGGAGACGAACCTGGCAAGCAGCAGCACGAACGGGATCTCGCCGCGTTACGCCGCAGGTACAACGAGATCCCTGATGAGATTGAGCGTGAAGCTGTGCACATTCGGTCCCGTTTTCGCAATCCCAGCGCCCGGTTGTTCCCTGTGGCCGTCACGTGGCTAATACCGCGTAGAGCCGTCCTTGCAATCACTGGAGGGCGAGCATGAACACTTCCCGTCATCATGCCGACTGGCTTTCCCTTGTCGAGGTCTCCGGACCCTTCGTCTCCTTGCCAGTACTTCTTCGTGTATTTCCGCAAGGACTGGATGGACGAGATCCTGCCCAAGCCAAAGCTTTGCGAAACGCATACGAAGAGTGGCAGAAAAATCCCAACGCTCCAGGCAAGCAACGCGCGTGGATTCTGCACGTCCTGAACAAATTGCTTGATTATCCCGCGGAACTCATCACTGAAGGCCAGACTCTCCCTGCTGGACTGGAAGCGAATGTAGCTCAAATGGGTGAGACTCTGCGCCCCGACTTTGCTCTTGTGGGCCCGAAGAATACCGAAACAGCGGGACAGGCTCATCTTCTCATCTGCACCTACCCCCTCAGTCAGTCGCTCGACAGGCCAGTGGCAGATCGGCATTGGAAGGCTAACCCCGCCACCCGCATGACGGAGCTCCTCCATGCCAGCGGTGTACCCCTTGGGTTGGTCACCAATGGTGAGCATTGGATGCTGGTCTACGCTCCGCGGGGTGAGACCACTGGCTATGCATCCTGGTATGGCGCCTTATGGCTTGACGAACCAATCACTCTGCGGGCATTTCATTCTCTGCTTGGGGTCCACCGGTTCTTTGGCGTCGACGCTGCCAATACGCTGCTTGGCCTCCTCAAGGAGAGCGCTCAGGATCAGCAAGAGGTTACTGACCAGCTCGGCTATCAGGTCCGTGAAGCCGTGCAAGTGCTGGTTCAAGCATTCGACACGCTGGATCAGGATGCCAATCGCACTCTCCTCAAGGGACTCGCGGAAACTGACCTCTATGACGCCGCATTGACGGTGATGATGCGTCTCGTATTTCTCTTTTCGGCGGAGGAGCGCGGCTTGCTGCATCTGGGTAAGCCGCTGTATGACGACAACTACGCCGTATCCACGCTCATGGAGCAGTTGCAGGAGGTAGCCGACCTTTACGGCCCGCAGGTGCTTGAACGCCGCTGCGATGCCTGGGCAAGGTTACTGGCGACATTTCGCGCCGTCCATGGCGGAGTGAATCATCAGGACTTGCTCATGCCGGCGTATGGCGGGTCACTTTTTGATCCTGATCGCTATCCTTTTCTTGAAGGTCTCGCAGGATTGGTACACGGAGCATGTCTTGCCGTTGCTCGCGACGCCAGCCTCACCGCGACATTCGGAACAGAGCTGGGACGGATACCTAGTTTGGGGCACGTGGACGCAAACAATGCTGCCCGGCTTGATTGCGGCCTACCTACGTCATCTTCCGGAGATCACGGGCGCATCCGACGAGCGGTCTCGCATGTTCTGTAGCCATCTGGCAGCCTTCGCTGTCTTCGGCGCGATCGATCCCATTGAGAGCGGTTGGCTCGGCGAATTTCTGACACGGGCCCAGCATCGTGAGCGGATGCATTGGGTCGGAAGCGTTACACAGATCTTGCGTGAGGCCGATCACCAAGCAAAGGAGTCGGCTTGGAACCGGTGGATGAGGCGCTATCTCGAACTCCGGGTTCAAGCGAATCCGATTGCCCTTGACGCGGAAGAGTCTGGTGCAATGTGTGAGTGGGTTACTGTTCTGGGGTCGCACTATGCAGAGATTCTGAGGTTTCTCCTCGCCGGTCCACCGCCGGACGTAAAACGAGACATGTTTTACTATCGCCTCCAAGAGGCGGCGCTCCTAGATCGTGCTCCGGTGCTGACTGCTCGCTTTCTGACCGCGCTCCTCTCGCAGGAAGACGGCCACCAGTTATGGGACTTAGATCAGGTTCATACGATGGTTTCGGATTTGATCGATCTCGATGCAACTGAGCCAACGCTGCGCCCACTTTGCGAGCAATTGGGAAGAATCGGGTCACCGCGCGCTTTGGAGTTTCTGGATCGGCTGCGGGCATGACAGCCAAGAATGACCTCAGTATTTCAGCAATTCCGTTAGTACCGAGAGCCGAGAGCCCGCTATGAGCTGTCATCGCGACACCTCCTTGGCTCTGCCGGAATCACGCACGCGCCGAAGTAAAGCTGGCTGCGGCTCAGCCGCTTGGCATGCGAAGTCGAAACGGCAGAGTTCTGACAAGCCGCAACCGAAGCCGAATCCAGATCAGAGTTTCTTACTTTAGATCGGGAAACCGAATCACATCGACGCGTTTGGCATATGCGATGGTCAAACCGACCATCATCCTCGCTTCCTGATGATCAACCTGCGGATACCATTCGGACATCTTTTCTGTGATCCACGCCAAGAAGTAGATTGCGACGAAGTGGTGCATGTCTAGGCATGCGAAACTATGCACAGTGAAGGCTGGATAGAGGCTCGGCCCCATACGATCTCCGTCCTGGATCACATGCATCAACTCGGAAACACGCGGTTTTGAAAAGTGAGCCACCTCTGATAGGTGCCCATACATTTCTCCGCCCCCATGCTCGAAGAACATCCTAATGTTTGGGGTTTTTCCTTCGAGTTTGTGGAGCGGCCTTTGGTCGAGTTCATTGAGCCGGGCGACGGATTCGAGTTGCTTCCGAATCAACGTCACGGCCTCCACCAAGTCGCCGTTGAGGATAAGATCGGTGACGATGAAATGAGTTCGGACATAGGAGGTCACCAAGCCGATCTGGTAGGAGATTCCTGAGTCTACCTTCTCGATGGGCTGGGAGAGCTTATCCTGCAGCGAAGCAACCAGGCCGTCGACCATTATCCGGAGGGTGTTGTCCTCCTCACGCTCAGCATCGCGGAAGTCCTCGCGGCATTTGTCGCGCGCTGCCATTCCTCGACCTTGGAAGTTGCAAGCTGCAGCGAGTAGCCCCTCCATCTGCTCTCTAGTGAAGTTCACACCATCACACTCTACTCGCGGTCCTGCTGGACCTTGTGGCTCAGCCATTCCTCGATAATACAAGGGCCCTGCAATGGGCATTGTCAGCGCTAGCGCCGTCTTCGTGTGGCAAGACCACCACGGGCAACCAGCATTGACCGGAACCCGCAAGCTAAGAGGCCCAATGCGGGACGTAGTATCTCGCAAATTAAGGACACTTGCACAATTTCCGGGAGAAATCGCCGGTCGCGGGCTCGGGCTCGGGCGTCTGCCCGCCTACCCCGTGGGCGTGCAAATGGACTGGCGCAACAACGCGAAAGAACTTAGCACTTTAGGAGATGGCAACGTTCCCCAGTAAAGAACTCGTCGCAGTCCTACGTCGAGAATTCTCGCGGAATCCTCTGCTTCACCAAATTCACAAAACCTGCCTTCACGATGGGGATTCGGAGAATTCGCCCTCGACTACTGCCACCGCGTCAGCTCCGTCTAAAGAGACCACAATAACGACAAAGCTCATGCCCATTGAAGATGGAAAGTAAGTCCCCACAGGAGGGACGCCGGTATCCGGAGCGCCTTCCTCACCTTCATCACCGCCGGTAGTGGACAATTCATCCAGTTCGCCCCCGGGAATTTCACTGCTCTTGGGCGCGAGCATGCCAACCAGGTAACGGCCGTAAACGTGGTCCTCGTATTGATTGAGTTCTTCGTCTGGCCCACCCGCAGGGCCAAGAAGGTCGCGGACGACCATGCCGGTCAATTCATCACGAATTCCAGCTGGCGTTATGGTCGGTAGAACTGTCACAGCCGTTGTCATACTTGTGCCCATATCGTTTTCACCGCTTCAAAGAACAATCGTTGCCGCGTTTCCACTTTGTCTTTCGGAAAAGCTCCGGTATCGTCAGCCCCAATGAAGGCATTCTGGAATGCCGTGGGTAGACATCCGGCATCAACGTCGGGAAGCTCTCCTGCCAAGATCTCATTCCAGATTATGTTGCTGCACCCGTAGTCATCTAGCTTGTCACGATAAATATCGTTGCTGCTGCTGAGATTCTGGGCATCTTTGAGGAGCAGCACCATCCCCATCTGATTTCTTGTCTGGTCGAAGGACGCGGAATCGAACAATCCAGTCGCCGTATCGGTAAAGAGCGCGTGGTTGGTCATGTCAGGGCCAGCATCTTCGGATATCCACGTCTTCAATTCACGCACGCGCTCGGGCGACGGGTTGATGTCGAAAGCGGGCGACAACCGCCAGAATTCCCTATCTACATGCAGGAATCCGTGATTGCGCAAGTGGTCGTCCACATTCGTAATCAAAATCGAGAAGGCAATGCGCCTCCACAACTCTTCGATATCGGCTCGTGCGTCGGCCCCGTGTACGCGGATTGCGTCCACGATCTCGGTGTAGGTATGTTCCTCGGGTTCCGTCGCCTCAACACCCAGCATGGTCGCGGCGGAGACATACGTTACGCGATGGCCGTTGTTTTGGCGGTCGAAGCGGCGGACGAGTGCAACCGGCAAATCTTCGCTCTGGACGATACGCGCCGTGGCTGCATTGATCCCGGCCTTTCTGGCAAGCGTCAGAGCGAGCACTTCTCCCTTAGTAACGGCACGCTCGTCTGCGATGCTGGGAAACTTGCCGATTGAGAGCGAGCCATCTTCGTCAATGACCGTGCATTTCGGGCGCATGCCGCCAAGCGACGTGCCTCGTCCGCGCAAGTATGCAAGGTCCGCTGCCGTCTCTTTGTTCGCCTCGACAGCGCGCGACGCGCTCAGCAAATGTCCAAGCTCGATGAGTGGCGGAGCTGTCCGGCGCCCTTCTTCCTACGCGCGTTGAAACACGCCCTCTTCGTCGCGAAAACGAAGCGCGCCGACACGGCTGAAATCATCCACAGCCAGTAAATAATCAAGCGCGTTGAGCGGCTGCGCTTCTTCTTTTCCATCACGGCGCAACTCCTGTCTCCGCTTGATGTGGTCGCGCATAATGACACGCTTTGCCCAGCCATCGGGCTCGGTGTCGGCAAGCGCGGCATGAAATATAGAACCGTCTTTTGCCTTGCGATGAAATTGGGGTCCCGCCTGGAGCGGAAGCGTCGGCCCCAGTGCGAAACGCGCGGGGGCGCCGAGCCAGCCCGTACCATACTCGAAAGCGGCGCTCTCGCGACGCCCTTGCAGGTCGTAGCGCAGCGTGCCGACCCCAACCCCGCCCCCATCGCCCAGCATCACGTCGATCATCCGCTTCATGGTTGCGGTACCTGTGCCTTCTTCACCCGCGCCAGCTCGGCCCGCAGACGACTGATCTCCATCTGCTCGGCGGTCACTGCACCCTTCTCGAGCAGCGTCCGCCGTGGCGGATGCGCTGGAGGATGGCGGCGAAACAGCCCGGCGTGTCACAAAACAGGGCAGCCACGCCGCAGCAGAGCTTCTTGCCGACACAAAAAAGCGAGT
>Ga0302140_10006501_pt1 | contig 14659 bp, 12 predicted proteins | sample I_Bog_E1_1_FD_202095 | JGI IMG/M metagenome (GOLD analysis project Ga0302140, IMG submission 202095) | Peat permafrost microbial communities from Stordalen Mire near Abisko, Sweden - I_Bog_E1_1 | ecosystem: Environmental > Terrestrial > Soil > Wetlands > Peat | place: Sweden: Abisko, Stordalen...
AAAATTTATTTTCGAAAAATTGGTTTTTCGAAAAATTGTTTTTTATTTATAATTTTCATGGGAAAATTTAATTAAAAAAAAATAATAATTGGGATAATCTGTACTTTTTAGCCAATTTAAAAATCAAAAACAAAAAAAAAAATTTTTTTTTTAATTTTTTAATTTTCTGATTTAATTCATGTATTCCCTATTATTATTGCGTTTTACACTCATACTTGTGCTGATTGGACCATTTTCACGCTTTTCTCAACAGCCCCCTGCATTTCTCTCTCATCTTTCAGCTTTTTTCCTTCTGCACTTGAATTATAAAGCCCAACTCCTCCAACTATTCCCCAAAAAACAAAAACCATTGAAAAAAATATCAAAAACAAAAAAAACCTATAGGAAACAGAGAGTTAATAACCGCCCCGAAACTCCCTCCCAATGCAAACGCTTGAATTCCCACGAAAATGAACGCAAATATTATCAACAATAGAATTATCAGCCAAATCAGAATCAAAGTCAAGATTTCAGAATTTATCCCCAAATACTCCAAAGTCAATGATATGCTTTGTGATTGCAGATAATTAAACGCAATTTCGAAGTCCTTTTCATTAAGTTTCATTTCTATTTGATTCTGGCTGTCTTTCTCCAGAACTGATGTGAAAATCTCATTAGTCCGATGTTCAGTCAAAGGCATTCCCAGTCTTTTTGCCAATATTTTAAACTCCTCCATTCCAATAAACCCATTACCATCCATATCTGATAATCTGAACAGGTCAGCTGTTGTTATAGCCCCTTCCTTGACTTTTTTTAGGATTTCATGCTGCACACTAAGCAGATTGCCTTGGAAGTTTTTGGAAATAGCCTCTTTTTTTTCCTTGAAATGCTTGAGAGGAGCATCCATGATTTCCTGGAAATCAATCAAAATGTCCAAAACTGACAAAACCTGTAGATTGCTCAAATTCAACATATAGAAGAAATCCTTAGAAACATTACGGAAATCCGCATTTACGAAAGCGAAAAGGTTATTGAAAAAATAGGAAATTTCGGCATTTTGCAAGGAAAAGAGCCTCTCGAAAACATGAGCGAGTTTTTGAAGTTTGAGTCTCAGTTCTTCTTTGTTTAAAAATTGGCTTTCGTCGATGAATTCACGAATTTGCAGGCGAAGATCAGAAAAGTTCTTGAATAAATCCACCTTAAATGTTTCTTTGATGAATTTCTCAACGGCTTCAATGTCAATTTTCTCATTTTTTCCTTTTAAGTCTTGCAATTTCGCCTCTTTCAACAATTCAGAATATTTTTCATCGAAACGCGATTTTATCAGTTCGAAATTCATCGGTTGCTCTGAAAACATCGCGCCTAAAATTCCTCCAAAATAACCCAATACCTGAGGAAGCTTGTTTTCCCCTATCTCTTTTTTATGAGTGGCCCTATTTATTAAAATATATATTATTGGTAAAAATAATATAAAAAAAATGGAAGATTTTGTTAAATTACAAAATGTTCGTCAGTTTCGATATCCAAAAGTCTGAATTAATGAACTTATTGCGTTTTTTTTGCGCCATTATGTCGAGACCCATTGCAAGTCCAGTTGTCAAAAGTTCGAAATGATAGACTTTTTCCCCGTTGAACAAGGTTTTGATGTTTCCCAACAAATTCGAAATTTTATCATTTTCCCCGAAAACTTCCGTGACATCGAATTTCGAGTACCCTGAGAAAATCACAAAAAGCTTGAGAAAATCCTTAAATTTCGCAAAGTTCTCGTTCTTCGGTTGCATTTTTTCTAACAAACCCATGAATAATCCCCAGCTTTTTTCGAATTTCGCTTTTTCTAAAATTTCAAACAAATCCTTAATTTCCTTGATATCCATTTCCTTCAAATCATTCAATATTCCTTTTACCACAGCTATTGTTTTATAACTATACCAATGAACTGTTTGATCTTGTTTCTGTTTCATATGAGTAATAATTGCAAAAATGTCAATCAAATTATCTTTTATGTAGGTTTTCACCTTTTCTATGCTTTCGTTGTATCGTACTTCATCTTTACTCTCTAAATTTAGGAAAGGAAGTGCCAAATAAAAAATCAACAGCCCCAAAAGCACAGAAAGTGGTTTTCTTTCATTAGCCATGTCTAAAAATTTACACATATATTTAGGAATATGAATCCAAGCATATAAGCAAGCAATTAAAGGATTTGACTTAGTAGCCTCTAATCGAATGAAGTCAGAAAAGTCATTTTGAATGAGTTTTGCAAAACAATACAGGAAATCGACGTCAAGGTTTTCTGCGATGGACATTTTGATTTTCTTGGATTGTCTCTTATGTTCTTTCAGATTTTCCTGAAAGACAGTTAAATCCATTTCTTGGTTTCGTGTGAATATCAGAAGCAAGAGGAAAAGTTGCAGTTGTTTATGCTCTTCCAATCCAACACCTTCAAATTTCAGCCATTGAGTAAGCAAATACCGATTTTGAACATTTTGGTCTTTGTCCGAATAGATCATTTTGAACAAATCACAATAATTTCCCTGTGCAAATATGCGGATAATTTGCAAACTAAAGAACGGATCTTTCCAGAAGATTTTCGTTTTTCTATTGGTTTGATCACATATGTTTTCCAAAAGCTTCTCCATGAATATGAAAAGCTTATTTTTATGAGGATTCATTAAACAATCCGTAGGATTAATGAAATCCAATAGGGATTTCTTCTCCATTTCTTCCTTTGATCTGATTTCCCGATCTTCCTTATTCATACAGAGCAAAATTTCATGATACTCCTTGAAATTGGTTTGTTTTAAAGTCTTGGACATCAGATATTTATAAGCTCCTTTATCTCCAATGAAGCAACTGATCAATATATTCAAAGTTATTAAATGGTCTTTTTTGCCTTTGAAAATCGAGGAATCAAACATCTTCTTGATGCATTGGTTCTCAAATTTCAAGACTCCTGATTTTTTATGTCTTTCTATTTGATTTCGGAGCCTGGTAGACCCCATCATCACAGCATAAAACATGAAGAATGAGACATTCAAAGACGCCAATTTCCTCTGAATGTCTTGATTTGGGGCTAATTTTAAATTTTTATTTGATTTCAATAAAAAAATTTCACAATACCTAAATTTTTTTTCGTCAATAGCTCAAAAAACGTCCGGATGTTGTCCCTATTTGATTTCATATTGATATTTAAAGCCCTATTTGCTGTGACATTGTCTTTCGTGATTTCGATGAGTGAGCCTTTTTGGTAAAAATATAGAAGACTTTCCACAAAAGTTATGTTATTTATCAAGGTAGGGTCTCTTTTGTTGATGATTTGAAGAAGGCTTTTCTCATGTGAAATTTTCTGATTTTCTTGTGAGTTTTTCTCAAAGTCAAAAGCTTTATTCACCTTTTTTTCCTCCTTTTTTGGAATTGTGATCTCCATTTTCGTCACGTCTAAAAGAAGTAATAGATTTTCTGGCACATTATTTCTAAACACTGAAAAGAGAAATTTTCTAGTCTCATTATTTATGGGCTTATTCTCTGTTTGGAAAGTCGCTAGATATTTTGAATAGCTTTCGGAAAGAAGCAAGGTTTCAATCAATTTGTTTTTTGTTTTGATTATCTTCGAGAAACCAATGTCTTGAATTTCCTTCATTTCGAACAAAGATGGCATGTATTTGGCTTCTTTCACTATGGTTTGAAATTGCTCTGGGTCTCGAATGGCTTTTTGCGGGAATAGAGAAAAAATTATCACTTCGATCAATAGATTTTTCCTGAAATCAAAAAATCGGATGAATTCTTCAGAGGAAAACTTCCATTTTTCTATCACTGTGAACACCCCATCAAGACATTCGATTATGCGTTCAATTGATTTGTTAATTTGCTCATCATTTTTGGTCATTTCTGATGATTTTCTGGCTTCGTTAATTCTTTGCAGTAAAATTAACACAATTAACCCAGAAATCGGACTTTGATTGCAAATCAATGAGGGAAAATTCTGTTTCTCAAACCCCATATTGTTCTTTTCCACAAAAATCCTTTTCAATTCTTTCAATCCAACTAAGCGTTTTGCCTTCTTCAAATGAGCTTTTAATTCAAGGTATTGCTGAAAAACTTTAGGGAGATTTTCAGAAGAGTTTTTCTCATTTTTGGAGAGATTTTCAGAAGAGTTTTTCTCATTTTTGGAGACGATGTCGATGTCTTTGAAAATCATTGAGAAATCATCATTTTCTTTTGCCAGGAGTGCCGACTTATAATCCAAATATATTTTCTTCAACCATTCATACTCAATGAAAATTTTCCAATAAGGCACCCCTTTGAAGTCTTGAAATAACAGATCGTTGAATTCATTTAAAATCTGGTGAGTTGGGGAAGGGAGTTTTTTCTGTTCGAGCGCAAAAAGAGTCCAAAAAGGCGATATACCCATGTTTTTGTAGATAAGACATGCAAGAGACTCCAAATCGTTCTTTAATATCAGACGGTTGTTGACAATGTCTTTGATCAAAAGGTCTAAATCGATGTTTTTTCCTTTATCTGCTCTAAAAGTGATCACACCGACGACCCAGGAGAAATTTTCAATGATTCCGTTGACGTTTCTTGTAGGGAAAAAGTCCTTTAATTTGTCTTTCAAATCATTGTTGAATTGTAAATGACAACCTAGAATTTTAAAATGTTAATTTAAAATTTTTTATCAACGGTTTAAAAAAAAAAAAAAAAAAAAAAAAAAAAATTACAAATATTCCAAAAGTTCCCATGATTCATATCATAAATCAGATTGAAGAATTCAGGCTCCTTAATTTTGAAAAAACTATACAAGTAATTTCGAGAAGCATTCGATCTCATCAATTGACCGATCAGTGATTTTTGGTCTGGGAAGTCTTGTTCATTAAGTGGGAAGAAATTCATCAGAGAGACCATTAGTTCGATTTTGATGAACTTCTCAAACCCGAAAAGTCTGATAAAATCGGGCATTTCCGTCAATTTCAAGGAGCAGAACAAGAACTTTAGGAAAAACACTAATTCATTGTAATCGATGTTCAATTTTTTGCATAGCTTTACAAAGAATTTATTGTCATTTTTCAGGATTTTCTGAATAACTTGTGCCTTATTTGACTGTAAATGAATATCCCTGATGAAAATTATTAATTTCAATGCATGTATAGGCTCATTGAGTATTTTTTTGGCTCCTTTGAGACTGGGTGTTTCTGAAAATAAGGACAAAATGCTTCCGAAATCGTTTTCTCGGATTTGAGTGTCCCGATATAGTTCATTGAAATGTTTGATCATATGTTCAGCGAAAACGAATGGTTCCTTTGTGTAGAAATACCTCAATGAAAGCAGACATTTGTAGTTGATATTGAACTTATTGTTCCCAAACCAATTACCATCTTTCTCATCAATTGTGCTATTATTCGCAAAAACTAGCATTAATTTAAAGGCTAGATCGATTTCTTTCTTGCTCTCAGGAAGCCAAAATTTGAGAGTTTCCAATGTTGTTTTCTTCGTGTTTTCAATTACTATATCGATTTTTTTCTTGCTCTCAGGAAGCCAAAATTTGAGAGTTTCCAATGTTGTTTTCTTCGTGTTTTCAATTACTTTTTCTTTTTTTTGGGTCTTTTTTGATTCATTTGTCAGGAAACATGCTTGAATACTCTCTAGTTTCTTTTGTTTTTCTTGGTTTATTTCTTTAGGAACGACTTCCAGGAAGAAGGTGTTCAAATGCTTAGGTTCTAGAATATCAGGTAATTTATTCAAATGTTCCCTCATTTTCCAATGCATGTCTGAATAAACTGACAGGAAACTCGGGATATTCGTGGAGTTCCAATTGGATTTCATGTCTAAAAGGCTCCGCATTAAAATCGTGGGGTGATTTTTGAAGCTTTCTGATAGAAATCCATCAAAGAAATGCGAAATAGATTCCCCGGTAAAGAACTTCTCGCATTGTAAAATATAGGTCAAAATCTGATTAAAACCAACTTCTTTCTCAGGACTTTCCAACTCTTTCAAGAAAAATTGAATTCCTTCCTTTATTTGTTTTTTGAAGCTTTTTTTCGGACACACGAAGATTAAAGTGAAATATTTCATGGGTTCTTTGTTGAAATCATATTTTTCTGATAGTAAATCGATGGCTTTTTCCACGTTGCGCCAATCAAATTTTCCTTTTAGCTTTGCATTGAACAAAGGCTCCAAATCTGCCCAACATTCAGAGACGATTTTTTCATCTTTCTCATCAAAAAGCTTTTTTTTCCCAATTAATGGGGAGATTTCATTGTGTTCGAGGTTATTTGACTGGTTTTGTAACAGTAAATATTTGAAGATTTCAAGATATTCTTCTTTTTTGTCAATATCGCCTTCTTTTTTTAAAATCAAAAACAAGAAGAAGTCATATAAATGATGATTATATGTATCTCTATTAATCAGAGTCAAATATCCAATGAGAATCTTATTATCTTGTTCCCATGCTTTGGAAACAATAGCTAAAATGGAGCTTTTTGCTAAAGCATCATACTTATTTTGATAGAAATTCTGCCAAAAATTGTCAGTTATCAAAAGAATCAATTCCTTTATGGTTTGGTTGCTGATTTCGTAATGTTGAGCTAATTCGTCTAATTCATTTTCGAAATCCTTGTTCAAAATGAAGATATTACCTATAACTTTGGCAACATTGACAAGTTTTTCAAAGACTTTTGCCTGGTTTTCTTCAAAAGCCGGCTTTCCTTCCTGATCTTTCATGATCACTTTGATAGTTCTTTCATAATCCTTCTTTGTGAAGTGAAGTTTGATGCTCCGGAAGAAAAAAAGGAAGGTTTTGGACAATTTTTCAACATATCTTGTATCAATTTCCTTGTCATTTTGATCTTCTTCAATTTCTGACACGATATTATGGAAAAAATAGTCTAATTGATGATAGGTTTCCATGCATTTATCTTTAGATTGCACTGCTGTGTTATAAAGTGGGGAGAAAAGCAATAAAGTTATCAATCCTCTCGTGCTTTCGTTTAAACCCATAACGTCCATTATATTTTCAAGAGATTTTCGCAGATTTTCACTAGTAGGTTTCATCAGCAACACTGTCAGGAAATCGAAAATCGCTATAGGTCTTTTGATTTCCTTCAAATCAATTAGGTTTAAATTCTGAATTATATCTATTATATTGATGAAGATCTTCTGAATATTACGAGATTTTATAGAAAAAAACAGCTCCAAACACGACATAAACACATTTGGTAATGTTTCTTCAGTTAGTTTTTGCTGAGGCTTTTTGTCTTCTAAATCTTGTTTTTTTGTTAGTTTGTTCATATTTTCTTCTTCACCGATTTTTTTCTCAACTTTTCTAAGAAAAACCTGAATTGTTTGGAAAATCAGGTTCTTTGAAAGGGATTTCTTCAGGTCTTTTTTCATTTGAAGATTCTTGCAGTTTAATATCAGATTGAGGATTTCTAGGATAAAGTCCGTTGAGACCTTAAAACCGAAATATTTCTCAGAGTTTTCTGAAATTAACTGACTGAGTTTCTCCTTAATGTTCTCATCATCTTTCAGAGTCAATGCCAGGAATAATTCAATGATATCTTCCGGGATTTTATGGATCAGACATTTCTTGCGGAATTTTTCCTTAACAGTCTCTTTCTAAATTAAAAAATGAATTTTTCTTTCAAAAAAATTAAAAAAAGACCATTTTTTTCTCCCAATTTTCCATTCTATTTAATATGTTTTCTTGAGTGTTTAACTCTTGATTGTCGTTATTCAATGGATTCTCTATTATATTCTGATATTGCAAAATTTCCTCTGCCATTCCGAAATCATTTGCCTTGTCAATTGAAAACTTAGCCAAATCTTTCGGTTGTGATAATGATTGAGCTTCTGCGGCAATGACCCCAACTATTTTCTTCAATTGATTTGCAAAGACGTTTTGAACCAAAAATTGGACTTTTTTATATCCATCACTTGCGAAAGTCTTATATTCTTGATATTTTGCGATTGTAAAAGTAATGAATGTGATTGCAGAGGTTGCATAGACTAAAAATGTATTGGGGTTTATAATAGCGCCAAGAATCAACCAGATACAAACTAATCCAATATAACCTCCATAAATCAAAATGAAGAAGAAAATCAATAGCCATTGGAAATCAGTAATCAAACGGAAAAATTTACTTTCATCGAGACTACGTTGCGAAGCGTCGAAATTTTTTTCTTCTGGATATTGTGAATATCTATTTATTTGTTTTTTTTAATTTTGGTAATTTTAATAAATTTTAAATACATGAAGTAGAAAAGTGTATCAATGAAGCTATTGGTGATATAGATGAAAACGATGCATAAAAGTCCGAGATTCCAAGGCGCGATGCTTCCAATTTTCGCAGGTATTCCAAAGGGGTTATACAGGAAATCCTTTCTAAAATATAATAATAATCATATATATATAAATAAATAATTATATAATATATATATTTACATTGTTATTATATTTGCATCATCTAAATTATACGCATAAAACGCATAATTAATTTCCATAAGCAGAACGATCAGAATCATTGGAAGAATGAATAATGTCTTTATGATCAGATGGACATAAACAATAGCCAATTCTGCTCGAAACCATCTATTGAAAAATACCATTTTATCAGATATCCCATCACAGGTGACCTCCTTGTATTTATTGTAATTATCAAAATTACAATCCGGATCGACAATTAAAGTAGATTGGATGTCCAATTGATTTGGGTCAATAACAAAAACGCTTCTTTCCTGTTTTTTGAAAAGATTCCAACAGTTTCCAAACCGCGCCTTTTCCTCCTTTTTTTCGTCATTTATGTTAAGAGTCAGACTATCTGCTCTGAAATTATTGAACACCAATTTTTTTCTTTTCCTTAGGGTGGTGGTCAAGCCGTAAAGACTGGAGATGTTTTTAGCTTTGACTTCTTGTTTCATCAAATTATACCTCACGCAGAAAACCGAGTAATTTTGCTCAATTTCATCCATCCATTCAACATCTTCATCAATATGTGTGATTTCATAATAGGCACCCAAAAAAACTTCAAAGGAATTGTCAACTGTTAATATAGAAATATCAATTTCTTGCTTTATCTTCCGCTCATATAGCCCCGTAAAGGCATTAGACTCGTCATCCTCTATGAAAGTAAAGCCATATGTCTCAAAAATTTGAACATTATCACTCAAACGCATTTCACTATAATTATTCAGAAAACAAAATTTCTCATATTGGTCTTTCAACACCCTTTCTTTCAGATTCAACTTATTGGGGATTTTTCCATTGGCGAGGGCTTCTTTTTCTTGGTTTGTTGCAGGTCTAAAGAGGAAAGAGCAGAAATTGGAGATGGAATTGATGCGGTATTTCTTAAAAATGAAGAGGGAATAATACGCAATGAATGAGGAGATCCTTGGGATATCTTTCAGGAAGTTTTTTATGAGACTTTCCTTGAAAGTGGAAGTGAGTTTGAATTGATGGTCTTGTAATTGTGGGGGCTTTTCTGCGTTTCGATATTGAACAATCTTCATCTTCAGAAGCTCGAAGTATTTCTTATGATGGTCTATTCGTTGAATAATCTGTTTTTTTATCACGACCATCACGAATTTGAAAACTAGCAGGATAGTAATTGCCATCCAAGCAGCAGTGATCATGCTTAAAATGATAGCTGCGAGGATTGATGTGTTCTGTGTCAGATCATTGATTTGTTTCGTTAGGGCATTGTTCTGGAATTCCCACGAAACCCAATTTTCTTCCCTAGTTCTATCAGTAGAAAATGGCCTTATCCCGCTACTATTCTGATAAAACGCTATATCACTGCTATATGGCACATCCTCGATGAAATTCACCATTCCTGTATTGTTTGACATTAGGCTTGTCTGTAATAATTGCTGTATTTGGAAATTATCATTAGGAGTTAATGTGAAATGATAGGGACAAAAACCAGGGGAAAGCGTTCCTTCCATTTGATAGATTTCGGCTGTCAAAAGGCCTAGAGAAACAGTGGAAAGCCACCATGGTTTCATATAACTGAAAGAGGGATTTGAGGTTAAGGCCCACATACTGCTAGAAGAAGATTGTAGATACTTTTTCCCTAAACGGATTAAGAAGTCCGGGGTCTCGGTTTTATTGTAGGCTTGCTCTTTGTTGGAAAAAACGGATTGGTTGAAGAAAGGATCGAAAGCAATGCCTTGGGAATAGAGGGAACCTGATAAAATGTTGTACTTTGCCTGAGAAATATCCACGCCAGTGTCTGGTATTTGGTTGACATAAGCATTTCCTGTGATTTGGGTTATATTGACAGAGCTGAGTTTTTGATTGCATTGTGAAGTTTTGCAGATATTGGCTTTCCCGGAACAAGTTGCTTTTTTTGTTAATAAAAACTTTATGAAATTAATGAAAAAAAATTTGATATACTTGAATCGTTATTGGTGACACAATTATTGGAATTGGAAAGGGATTGAGTGTAAGGCCCAGCAAAACAAGACGTGTCTCTAGTATTATACCAGCTTACCTGCACATCACTCTTAGAAGTTTGGAAGATGACATCTCCATAATCGAGAGAAATTGTTGCATTTTCTTTTAAATCGATTTCGTTGATCAAAAGATGACCAAAAGTCGAATTATATGAAAAGGAGTCCGTTTGAATTTTCCGGATATTCACGTAAACAGCATTCCCGTTAAATTTAGTATTTAATGGCATCAGATTAGCAGAGTCTTGCACAAAATAACATTCATTTAAACAGGTGATATTCATCAGAGAAAAATACAAATTCGTCGGGATAAATAACTCCAATTTGCAGAATTGCAAAGTGTTGGCAGTTCCAATGGCCGAAATCGTCACCAAATCCAAATCGCCCTGATAAACAAATTGATTTTCAGAGCATGACCAGCACCTATTTTGGAAGTTGTATGACACCTTCTCATTGGAAGCTTCTCGGATTATCAGTTTGCAATAACTCAGATTGATATTGAATATGGTGTTGAAATTTAAATGACTGACAAAGGAGTCATTGCTTTTCGTTTGTGTGCTGGCGAAGTGGAGGATAAGCATTAAAAGGATCACCCCCACCGACACAAAAGAGTACATAATATATCGCAATTTAATCTTCCGCTTAAAAAATATTTGAAATGCATTGTTTGGTCTTTTCGATTTGTCGTTTATTGGCTTTGAATCTTCCTTTTTCTCGCTGTCCTGGCCTAGACTTGCTAAAAACTCCGCAGGGATCACTTCCAAGGGTTTCTCCTCAGGATCTAAATTAAAATCATAATCATTTGCAATATTTTTGATTTTGGAAGGGGAAGACGCAGAGAAAAAACGTTTCAAGTTTATCAAAGTGCCTGTTTTTGCCTTTTCATCATTGTATTCGAATTCTTCCTCAGGAATCGAATTTTCTACGTAGTTCTTTTGTTCTTCTTTTTGTTTTTGGCAGTTTTGAACTATAACATGAACAAATTGCTTAGGAAGTATGCTTGGGATTGGTTGCTTGATATCAGTGTATGGAAGTTCATCGTTTTGGCTTGTCATCTCTACGTGTACATAATATGGAACATGACTACAGTCAGAGTCGTTATGGAGTTTTTCCTCTTCAATGGAGATATTGGACTTTTTTTCTTCGTCTAATAGTTGAATTTGGTTCATTTTTTTGGGAAGTTTTTTTATTGTTTTTTGGGGTGAGGTGAGAAAAAATAATTTGGTATTTAACGATCGGTTTCGCTGGAGAATTGATAAAGAATTTCGAAAAAAACTATAGAAATTTATTAACACACTTGGAAAAGAAAACTATTGAATTTATAAAAAATTCTCTAGAATTAATTTATAGAGTATTTTATGTTTACATGATGTTTCACAAAAAAATATTTTAATATATACTAAATCCGAAAATTCTGAGATACTTAAAAACTTTCAAAAAAAAAAATTATATAGAGGGAAGGAGTTTTTTTATATTCGTTTTTCATGCGTTTTTAATTGTGTTTTTCAATTTTAAAGGTTTTTTTTTTAAATAAGCTCGCAACTTGAAAAATTTTGGGTTTGTAAATTTAAAAAATGGTGATTTAAAAAAAAAAAAAAAAATTGGATACAGTAAAAAATCATAAAAGAAGAGAAAAAGATGGTCATTTGGATATATATTAATGCTGAAAATTCATTTAGACTATAATTTTAACAAATGATAATTCAGGTTGAAAACTGCATTGGTTTACATCAGCCTTTTCTCTCTTTTTCCACCAATCTTTATGAAATGGAAAGAAGAGGAAATTACAGGCTTTCAATTCAGTATTTTTCATCATTGATCATTTTTTGTAAAACATACTTTTCTTTTTTTTGATCTTCTCAAAGCTAAAAAAATTTACAAAAATAACAATTATTTATAATTTTGAATCCAAAATCTTCCTAATTTATTGTCCTAAAGAAAATTTGATCTTGACTTGAAAAATGCCCTTTTTTTTTCTCTTGATTTTTCTAATCTTTTCTCATGTGACCTCCACTGTTTTGCCGCACCTTTCTCAGTATAACGTAATTATCCAAAATTTGAAATGTCAAAACCAGTCTCCATTTTTAAGTAAAAAAAAAAAAATTTATATTTGTGAAAATTTTACAAGCCAGATCTCAAATATGGTCTTTCGCACATACACCACGTCAAAGGTGTGGCATTTTGCTCAGAGTACTCTAAACGTTCCTGTTGCAATCATACTAATTTCGAATCGATCCGTTCGAAATGGATCAAAATGAATATGTATGCTGATGAGGTCTCTGAGAATTGTTTCACAATTCTTCGGCAATTGATCTGTTACGATTGTGACTCTGATATAGTTTTTACTTTTTATATTTTTTGCGATACAATAAAAAAATTATTCAAAGGGCTTAGGTATCAAGGCCGGGCTATGCAATCGAACTTGCAGCATAATTTATAATGCCTGTATCGATGATTATTTCAAATATAATGAATTGAATACCTTGGGATTTTGTGAAAGGAATGCTGTGATCTGCAGCAAAGCCAGGGATATAGTAGGTTCTGCGGAGGAATTTTGCAAAGCATTGGGTTTTGCGCAAAATGAAAATGAAAATTATGAGGATTTTTTCGAGGCGATCGCCAGCAATTCCACTTTAAAGCCGCTTTGTTTTAACTTAAAGCCAAGCTCAACTTTGTTCGGTCCAGCTTCCCGAATCAAAGACATTGAAAAATCTATTAAAAACCTTATAGCATTGAGTTTTTCAATGTTTATTTTAGTAATTTTTGTTCAATTACTGTAAAAAATTTTCAAATTTTTTTTTCCCCATGCTGAAAACTGTAAAAAGTCAATCTTTCCATGAAAAAACTCCCTTTACCCCAAATAAAAAACCTCAGGCTCCTCTTCTCGAGGTGCTTTATGATAATCCCAATTCAATAAAATCTACTTCCATGGATCCTGTTTCCATTCCTTTGGAAAACGAAGGTGTTAACCTTTTTAATAAATCGAACCCCCCACCAGAATTCAAAGACATGATGGAAAATGATAAACTTTTGCTATCAGAGCCAATTTTCAATGAATTGTCTCCTGTCCCCAGGTACTCGAAACTGAATAATTGTTCGATTTGTGGTTCGAAGTTCGGGTTGTTGTCTTCTAGGAAAAATTGCGCTTTTTGTGGAGAGGCGGTTTGTAGTGACCATAGCGAGAAAAAAAGAGGCAACCCAAAGAATATGAGTGAATTTGTGAAGATTTGTGATAAATGTGAAAGGAAATACTTAGAGAAAATGATTTACGATGAATTTGTTTTGAAGAAGAATCATAGAAATAAGGCGATTTTCGAAACTGAAAGAGTTTTGGCTAAAATGAAAGACGAGATGATGGGAAAACAGAAACAGATTTATATGCTAATGACTCAGGTAAATATATATGTAATGTGTATTATATTTATATGATGTCCCATTTTTTTTGTGTATTATGCATTACATTTTAAATGACCATATTATTGTTATTATAATTTTTGTTTTCATAAGAAAGAAGAATATGAAAGGTTGTATAGAGAAAAACTCAGCAGAATGAATGAAAAGTTGAAGGTTGTAAAAAAAAAAATCGAGGAAGTGGAAGAGGGAAACCGAGATCTGAGCACAAATATAGAAAAGATCAATCTGAATATAAAAAGCGAGGAAATCAAAGAATATGAATATGACTCTATAAATTTGCGAATGTCTTTTTTTTTCTTTTTTATTTTTAATTATTTTTTTTTTATAGGAAAAATGAATTGAACGAGAAAGAACAAGAACTTTTACAAATTGAGTCCCAAATAAAAGAAATTGAAGGGAATATTCAAGGATTGGAAGCTCAATTAAGCAAACAGAAATTCAGGAATCAAGAATTAGAATATCATGAAGGGAGAAGAGAACAAAATGATATGTTGAATTCTTATATAAAATCCATTATGTCAGAAGGACAAGGAAGCATTGTAATGTCTAATCCTTCGTTTCAGATGGCCACAAATCAAAAGAATGGATCTTTTAGAAAGGAAAAAGCTTGTTTGTGCGCAATTTTTTAAAGGAAGGAACTGAAAAAAAGAGCCCTTGCATTTTTTTATAGTTGATAATTAAGATTTTCAATGGAAGTTTTTGAGTTTGTTCTAAAAAAATGCTACATTCATTCTCAAAAAAACTAAATCATTTATTTAACAAAATAAAAAAATCGAATTAATTTAAAGTAAAACCCAAAAATTTTATAAAATTAAAAAAATTTAAA
>Ga0302140_10006502_pt1 | contig 14659 bp, 11 predicted proteins | sample I_Bog_E1_1_FD_202095 | JGI IMG/M metagenome (GOLD analysis project Ga0302140, IMG submission 202095) | Peat permafrost microbial communities from Stordalen Mire near Abisko, Sweden - I_Bog_E1_1 | ecosystem: Environmental > Terrestrial > Soil > Wetlands > Peat | place: Sweden: Abisko, Stordalen...
TAAAAATAGGATTTTTTTAAAAATTTAATATTTTATAATATATACTTCAGTAAAATACTTAAATGGCAAGAATGCTCATAGGTAGATATAAAAATAAAATAATCATTATTTATTCTTGTTTAGCTTTTCAAATCATTCTGATTTTACAATGTTTGGCAACAATCTCCGTTGTAGCATGGTTTTACGATGTAGCCAAATTATCTAATGCAAAAAATGATCCCAGCTATTCATTCGGTAGCAACACTGAGAAATTCATCTCTTGTTTAAATGCATCCATTGCTTTCGACTCAATTTTAATAGCTTTTTCAATTGTAGTCATCGTGGCTATTCGTTTGAAATTACTGAATTGGCCTTTGGCGATGATTTTTGCTACATATTTTTGTCTTTTCTTTTTTGGGAAAGGAATGGCAGGGGGGTTCTACTTAAAAGGGAGTAGTAATGAAGAAATTCATAACCAAATGAAAGATATAATTTATTCATATTCAAGTAATTCAATTCCTTTACCAGAAATGGTGGTTGCGTGGCAATATTCTTATTATATGATGATCGCATCTGTATTGGGTGAATTAATTTGGGTGATTGGAAGCAGTATGATGTTGATTTTAGAAGGAAGAAAGGTTTTCTTTAATATCGCAACAATATAAAATAAATTTAACAGATTTTTAGTTATTTTCTTGTCTTTCTTTCATTAATGATTAAACGTATAACATATACATGTACATATTTAATATACAAATCAAAATCAATACATTTTATAAAAATCCTTGGCGTTTTTTTTAAGGGCGTCGTTTTTTATTAAATCCTTTGTGAATGACTCTTTGAATTTGTTCCATATTTTGTTGTTTTCCAAATCTATTTCCACATAGATATTTTCATCAAATTCAACACTACTTTGAACTTCCTTGCTTAAAGCAATCTTTTCATATAATATAATTTTATTGCATATATTTGATTTTGTTAATTACTTTAAGACTCTCGGGAATAAATTCAAGGGCTTTCCTCTCAAGTTTCAAAATTTCCACCATATTGCTATCTGCTATCTTGAAATGTTCATAAAATTAAACATGAACAAGTGTTGCTTGAATTATTTACCACAGATAACTTTGCTTCTTCAATTTCGTTGATTCTTGGGGTTATCAATTGGTTTTGAGCCAATTTATGTAAATCGAAAATTGCTCTTTGGCCAATCATATCTCCTTCGACAAGATTCCCATATTCAATCTTCAACAATAATCAGATTTATGACAATGAAAAATTAAAAACCATATCATTGTAATGAATTTTCTCTTCGCTTTCTATAATTTTAGGGTCGCTAAAAAGAATCCTCGAACTTCGGTGAGTTTCATCAGATTCATCTTGATTTTTTATTTTTTTCTTCAAATCAATTGCTTAAATTTTATTTAATAAAAATTCATATTGCAAAATTAAAAAAACCTGCTTTAGTTCCAAAATTTAAGCAAGGCAATGCCTTTCTTAAACCCTTTGTATATATTGAAGGACATAAATCTCTTTTAACAGGTAAGCTTTTAACTAACTAATTAATTTTAAAATTATATCTTTTTCTCTAACAAAATTAACAAACCTTGCATGCTCCTTGCTTGATTATATATAAACAAGATGGTCTTTCTCCTTCCTTCACAATGATCTCCCCAGAAGCAAAATAACATAGAGATAAATAATTTGCTAAAGGAATCAGTGTGTGAGCCTCAAACACCTTTTTCAAAAATTAAGTATGAAGAATTATAGAAAAATTTACAGAAAGGCATGGAATCCCCATCAAAAAAGTCAATTTATCATCCAATTCTTTTTGAGTTGTTGACAATAATATCGTTTTGAAATAATCTCTTGAAATAGCTAAGAGTGAAGTAGTTTCTGCTGCTTGAGTCGTTGCCATTCTTTTGGTTCTTTCAATATAATCTTTCTCGTTGTTGTTTTTCTCATTGTCTTCCTTTTCAGCCTCTTCCTTCAAGTCTTTGACATTTTTAGTGAGATCTTGCACATTTTTTTCCTTTTTTTGATTGGTGCCCATCATTGCCAATTCCCCAAATAAATCCCCATCATAAAGTGTATTTATCACTATATTTTGCATATGACCATTTTTAGATGTTCGATTTTTTCTTATATTAACTGCACCTTTTAATATTACATACATATAATTGCCGAAATCACCTTGATTGAAAATTATTTCCCCAGGCTTAAATTCTTGAAATGTAGATTCTTTGAGAAGATTCACCCTTGTTTTTTCATCAAATCTAAGGAAAAACTTCAGAATTCTTAAATAACTATCCAAAAGCTCAAAATCAGGGTCCGATTTCTTGAACTCTTCCTTTACGGCTATAATTTCTTTAAAAGTCAATAGATTTTCTTGAGCTTTAGTACTTTTCAATAATGAGTCAAAGTTTAAAAAACGAACCTCTTAAAAAAGAATCTGTTTTTTCTAGTTTAGGTGCAAATTCTCTTCCATTTGTTTTTTCATTAGGAATACTGTTATCCAATAAACAATATTTCTCATAAAGTTTCTTGGTTCCACTCTCAATATCCTTCTTAAAATGATTCTTCATCTTTATCATTGAAATCCGAGCACCTCCACCCATATTTCTCTGGATCAAACCAGACGCTTTTTCTTTTTTTCTTCTAATGATCTCATTTTTTCCTTCAATCTCATTGTCAAAATAACCGATTTTGAACAAATCATCCTCATATAACATTTCAAACTCTTTTCTTTTCTTTACATACATTTCAAAATCGAATTCCTCTTTTTTTATATCTGCTTCTGGTTCAAAATGATTATTCAATTGAACAATTGGTTTCTTCTCTCTTTTATTGATACTGTACTTCCTGAATATTTGTTTTCTGAGTTCCAGTTTGCTTAGATCTTTAAAAGTTTCGAATGTTTTTAAGGTTGGGCTGCCAAAAGGTAATGAAGGACTGTTTATCCCCAAAGATGGACTCACAACTCTTTCATTTTCATAATGTGATTCATTTGTTTTTAATTTTAAGTTTAGTTGAGGCACTTCTTTGTTTTCAATGTCAATTGTGAGATTTTGAACCCCGGATTCGTCTTTTTTTGTATTCATTGAATCGATATTTGAGAATTTGAAATAATCTTTGACATAAGGATCACTTCTTTCTCCCAAAAGGGGTCTCTTCAATTGGTCTCTATCTGTTTCAACTGAAAGAGGCTCAGAAACATTGTTATTTTGATTCAAAGTTAACAATTTTCGAGGGTTCAAGCACAATCTGTTCTGTCTGAGTTTTTGAATTTCAGTGATTGGACGAGTGTTTTTGAGAGTTTTTTCATAATTGGTCTCATTTTTTTGGAATTTTAAAACCAAATCGTTTGTTCTTGAAAGAAACATTGGATTTAAATGTTTGATCACATCATAATTTTTAATTTCTGGTCGAGAACATTGCTCTTGTTCCAGTTCCTTTTCCAAGTTTTTTTCAAGAGGGAGGGTTTCATCATTTAGTGTTTCTTCATTTTCTGTTGTTTGAACAGTACTATTGGTGTAAAACTTCTTTGAAAAACGAACTGTGTTTCTCAGATTTTTCTGATAATTTATTAAGGGATTGTTTTTGTCTCTAGACATTTTTTTTTCTTGGATGAAATTCAATGGAGTCTCTGTAATGAATCCATAATTTCTTTGAAGTCCGAACCTTTTTTGCTGAAAAAAGTTGTTCATTAGGAACAATTGTTTTATTTTTTTATATTTTTTTTATGAAATGAAAATTAATTTTTCTATTTTTGGTATTTTTGGTGTAATCTGAAATTTTTTTTATTTTCTAATTAAAAATTACAAAACAAGAGCGAATCTAATGTATTTCCCAAGAAATCTCCTTTCCATAAAAAGTGCACAAGCCTTTAGAGATTTTTGCCTAAACCCAAAAGGGATAAAGGTACAGAAAACCTTTCAATTGACTGAATTTCTAAATAATTATTTAAAAGATCAAACCAACTTCAAATTTTGAAAGAGAACGAAAAATCCTTTCTTTTGTTAATTTCCCTTTGACAATGCATCGTGCTGAAAAACCATTAGATAAAAGCACCATTGTTTTTAAATGCGAGCCAAAATATACCAAACCAGAGATTCGACAATATCTTGAGAAAAGTTAAACCCAAAAAATTTGGTTCTTTTCAATTATGTTATTAGTTTATGGATTGGACATCAAAAAAGTCAACACTTTGAATTATATGGGGAAAATTAAAAAGGGACAAATGAGAAGTAGATTATTAATGATAACTAGTTTAGTTATTTTTGTTAAAAGATCGCTATAGAAGACAGGATTTCAAAAAGGTTTATGTGCAATTAAATACAGAAGTTCATGAAATATACCAAAAAATTGGAAAATGAAGAAATTTTTCATTGAAATGTTTAAAAAAATTAAATGAACTTAAAAAATTTCTAAAATGACTTTTTAAACTCATCTGAATTTTTTAATTTTGGCTCAAAATCCTTAATTTTTTCCTAAATTCAAAACAAATAAGTAGACTAAATGCCAAAAAACCAAAATTCCGTCTTTCGTTTGAAACCAAAAAATGCAGAAAAAGGAAAAGAGGCGCATAATTATATAAGCGAGCCCATATTCCTAGATTTCACGCCCATTTTTTCAAAGTTTGGTTTTCTTGTTCATGATTTTGTAAATTACGGTATATTTTCTAAGATTTTCAAAAAAATATGAAAATCCTCTGCCAACATTTAACAGTGATCAGATAATGTGCACAACAGCTTTTATTTTGGATTTTGAAAAGGTTTCTTTTTTTAATTTTAAAAATTGTTTCATTAATATTTTTTCATAAGAGTCGCTTAAACATTGAGCAATTTGAAAGAATGTTCCAAAAAAAAATTGAAGAGGAAAAAAAAAGAAGAAGAATTTTCGTGTGATTTTTCTTATCAAAATTATTTATAAAAATAAAACTAGTTTGTGCCCAAACCAAGAAAATCCCATGAGTACTGTGGCTTGTGCCAAGAGGCTTTTTTGGATTATTCGATCCACATCAACTCAGAATCACATAAAGAAAAATTTTTAAAGAATAATCTTATCAAAGAGGCCTTGGAACTTTCATTCTTTAAAATTCAATCATCACAAAAAATGAATGACAATGTAAAAAAATGTTCGTTTGAACAAAATAATGCTATGGATTGCTTTTTTAATGTCAACAATGTCAATGTGAATATTATGTTGAATGTAAATTTGGAGAAAAGAGATTGGGACCATTCAAAAAATTCAAAAAATGCATTTTCTATAAAGAAAAGCAGCACTTATATGAATGAACCCAACGAGAAGAATAGTAAATTAAATTTTATTATTATAATTTATAATTTGAAAGATCATTTGAAAAGAAAAGCGACAATTAATATTCAGCCAGTTCAAACTCAGACAACTCAAAATAAAATAAAGAAAACTTCAGAGATAATAATAGAGAAAACAAATTCTTTGTAAAAATAAAATGATAAACACTTTAATAAGTTTTTTCTAGAATTTCGCTAAAAAAATCTTTACAAAATATGGCCGAAGCAATACTTTTGAGATTTAACAACAAATTGAACATTTTATCGAAAAAATTCATTGATTAAAAATAAATAATAATCAAATGTCAAATCTTCTTTTTATATTAAAACTTAAAAAAATTATTTTATTAAAAAATGATCTGCTTATATTTAATATGGCAACGACTTTTTTTTTTAGTCTATACTCTTTTTTTTTTTTTTTTTTTTTGAGTTCTGGCTCTTTTTAAGCTATTTTTATTTAATTAAAAATGACGTTTTTCTCAGATTTTTTTTAGCGGTTTTAAGCTGATTTCCTTTCAAATAAATTTTATTTTCTGAGTGTTTTTTTTTACAAATTACACAAAAATAATTAAAAAAAAAAATAAATTATTTTTTAAAATTCATAAATTTCTCTTAATTTCTAAATTTTAGTCATTTATTCCTATTCTATCTTTCCTCATTAAAATTTATTTTTTTTTGCTGAGTATTTCTCTCACTTTATCAGTCAAAGCAATCAATTTGTTTTGGCTTTCGTTTTCTTCGATTTTGTTCTCCGTCATTTCATTTTTGAACTGTTCAAAGGCTCTAATTACATTGATCTTTTGTGTAAGAGATGCGTTTTTCCCTAAAGAGAGCAAAGTCCCATCGTTTTTTCCAACTTTTTGTTCACCCTGAAAATATTAATATATTCATGAAAAATTTGACCTTTTTAAATAATGGCTTTATTAATTAGACCTGTTCATTTCCAACTTGATTTTCATCATTTTCCTCAATTTCCATTTCAGTTCCTTTTTGACTGTTTTGTGTGACAAAATTCTCATAATTTTCTAATTCTTGAGACTTCCTCTTGGCGTCAATCAATATCTTTTCTGGAAAATTCAACATTTCTGCAACAAAAAGCCCATAACTTCTGTCAACTGCACCAGGCCTGACTTTATAAAGCATCGTCAATCTACCTGCTTTTATTATGGCACTGACATAAAAATTTTTGACTCCAGGGATGTTTCCTTCCATCATGGTCATCTCGTGAAAATGTGTGGCGAAAAGACAATAAGAATTAAGATTTTCGACAATATATTGAGCTATTGCCCAAGCTAAACCAAATCCTTCAGAAGTAGAGGTCCCTCTACCAAGTTCATCGATGATGATAAGAGAATTCTTGCTTCCTATTTTGAGCATGCAGGAGGCCTCCAACATTTCTGACATAAAGGTTGAAATACCTCTTAGTTGCATATCACTAGCACCAACTCGAGTGATGATGGCATCAATAATTGGAATTTCTGCAGAATCACATGGAACAAAACAACCTGTATTTTTGTTTGTTTAATTAACAAAAAATTATTCCAACAAAATAATGAATATACCAATATGTGCCATCAAAATGCATATAGCAACTTGTCGGATATATGTACTCTTTCCTCCCATGTTTGGTCCTGTGATTATATGCAACTTTGATTTCTCTTGATTCATTTCGCAATCATTTGAAACACAATTTTGTTTGTCAGTCATCTCCAAACAAGGATGTCTTGATTCTTTCAAGAAAAGATTACCTCCAATCATAGTGATCATAGGTTTTTTATAGGGCTTGGGGGCGTTTGCTGAAATTGATGCGAATGTTAAAAGAACGTCCAATTCAGAAATAATGACTGCCGAATTTTCCATCGCTGGATAATATGTCGACACCACATTCAGGATTTTATCCACAACTGTGTTTTGTTCTTCCTTGTATTGTGACATAAAATCTGAATAATGTGCACATAATTCTACTAACTTGTCGTTGTTGAACGAAATTTTGTTATTTTTGATTGATATTTGCTTGTATTTCTTGCCGGAACTACGAAAAGCATTGTCACCAGTTTTTTTGGAAACTTCAAACAAATAAGTATAACTGTTGGAATCCACAAGCTTGACCTCTATTCCAAGATCTTCTTCAGCTTTTTTTTTTAAAGCATCAATTTCGTTCAGTATTTTTGAAATGTCATTGCTCAGATCCTTCAATTTTGAGGAAAATTGAGGTCGGATCAAATATTCTCCCTCCTTGGCTTTTTCAAGATCAATAGCCTTTTCTATCATTTCTTCCAATTTTTCAAAGTCTTTCAAACACTCAATAAAGGGATCGAGATAATATTCCTTCAAAATTGCAGTGTTTTCTTTGTCATACTTGGCAAGGATATTTGTTATCACTCTGATGTTTTTAACCAGTTGATAAACCTTTATGCAATCAACAAGACTTCCTGAATGTTTCTTATTGGAATGAACTTTGTAGAACTTGGTGTATAATTTATCTAAATCTGGGATTTTCCTCAGAAAATCATTTGAAACTTCATCTCTTAAACTGGTTTCTTGAACAAAAACATCTACTATATCCAATCTTCTATTAATTTCTTTGGGATCCTGCAAAGGTTGCTTCAACCATCTTCTCAAGCACCTTGAACCAATTTGAGTTTTGCATTTGTCCAATAAATCGACCAAAGTGCCAGCTTCATTTACAACTTTCTTTTCTTCGAAATTCTTGGGGAAGATGCTCAAAGCATTGATTGCAGCCAAATCTAATTTCATGAAATTATGGAATCGATAGGTCTCTAATTTGAATTGCTTATGGTTGCTGGCCTCATTGGCTAGTTTCAAATGAGATATTATGCACGACAGAGAACTCATTGCTGCACTCATATTCGACTCATTCACATACTGATTTAAAGGACGGTCCATTAAGAGTTCAATATCTTTCTCAAAACCTTTGTCCTTGAAGTCATTTTTGTTTTTTTCCTTGGCTTCGACATCTGAAACATTTAGGATATCCCTGATTTTAGCCTTTTCTGTTGAAAGAGTAGGATAATTTACCAGAAGAGTGAATTTTGTGTAAGAGTTTTGAGGGTTCATTTGGAGGATGAGAGACTCGAAGTTTGAAAAATGCTCATTGTCTTGAAATTCGGAGAGAAGAAGTTTTCTTTCGTTTATATTTATTATTGCTGCCCCGATTTCTCTGATGTTTTTATTGTAGATAAATTGAACACACATATATATGTAGTTTTGTTCAGATTGATCGTTGAGTTCTGGTTCTTCTTTTGGGTCCATTTTTTTGGTTAAATTTCAAAAAGTTTTTTGTTTTTGATATAATAGAAATGAAACAAAAGATAGGTTTTTAAAAGAGATAAAAAATTCGCGCTTTTTTTTTTATTTGTAAAAATTTTCCCTTTTCTGTTTTTTTCATTGTTTTTTTTTTAATCTATTTTTCTTTAATTTTTTTTATAAAATTTAAAAAATTATTTGGCTTTATGTTCAATAAAATTATTACGGCTATTTTTTTTGAATGTTTTTTTTATGTTTTTTAGTAGCGAGCCTCTTTTTTTGAAATGCTTTTAGAGGCGCTTTTGCTACTATTGATTTTTCAAGGTCTTTGATTTTGATCCAACCCAATCGAGGCTTTTCATCATGTGACCATCTAATAAACAAAATTACATCTATTAAATATTATATTAATACATTTCCATCATCTTTAGTTGAATCTTTTTAGGATTTTCTTTGATGTTCAGATTAGCTTTCGGAAGGAGGGTCTCAATCATTTTATAAATATATTCCTTGGTCTTCATATGATCTAAAACAACAATACAATTAATAAAAAAAACACAAATTAATAATTTTTACCCAAGAAATGGCTTCTTTCATCCACAAGATCAAACAAAACATCACAAGTTCTTTGATGTCTCAATTCGAGTTGACAGTTCTTATTGTCAAACTAATGTAAATTTTAAGAAATTTTTATTTTAGAAAAGAAATTACTCTTCGAAACATAAGCAGAACACTTTTAGACCTTTTGAAGAAAAAATTGTCATGTTCTTCGTTAGTAAACATCTCCAAAGCTTTCATATTCTTTTTAAGAGAAAGCTTATTCACCAGAAAATCATATGAGTTCAATTCTTTTTGTTGATTTGAAAAATCAGAGGATTCAGTTTCGTTGAAGTCAACACTATTCTCCTCAAATTTTGCAACACATTTCTCTTGATTTTTCAGCTTTTGTTCTTCTTTTAAATAATTTTGATAAGTTTTTCGCTCATTCTGATCGAGATGCTCAATTGCCTTTTGTAGACTTAGATGGACAGTAGTAAAATGTTCAATATATTTGAAATTTTTCTTCTCCATGATTTTCATCAATTCTTGGAGAATCTCAATTTCACTCCAGATGAAGATGATGCCATTTTTCATCAACTTTTTGCTAATTTCTAATTCGTGCAGCTTTTTTAATTTATCATCATCTGGGCAGCCAATTAAATTGACCAGCAAGGCTTGAATATCTTCTCCATATTTGGACAAGTCAGACTTGTATATTTTTTCTGTCTCTTGCATTCTTTTATTATAATAAAAATATTACATAATTTCTAATTTTTATATAAAAAAGAGGAAGAACTTCATATATTTGTCATCTATGCAAGGAGAACTTAAATGAGTGCTCTGTCTCCACTTTAGAAGGAAAAGGATTTCTGATTCTTTGATGTTGTTTCTATATAAATATGGTTTTTTTTACAAATGCTTTAGATTAAGGATTCTTGAAAGATACTTTTTTTTTATGGCGTTTCTCTTCAAAGAGTTTGTTTTTTTGATTTTTTTGGGTTTTGCCCTGAAAAAACTTTCTAACTCTTGGTCTGAAATTTCGCTTTCTTCTAAATCTTCAGAGTTCTCGAGATCTATCTTGGATTTAAGCTTAAAGCTTCTTTTCTTTTTTTTCGCTTTTTTCGCAAGATAAAAAGGCCTATAGGTATCATCTTCATCGGTCTTGTTAAAGGAATTTATAAAAATGCTCAACAAAAATGATATTAAAAATTTACCTCATTTTGATCATTTTCATCCATCATATTGTCTGAATAATAATTGTAAATGCCATCTAATCTTTTAGCAAAAAAATATCAAAACATTATGAAAATACACCAAATTTTACTTTCTAGGCTTTTTCTCTCTGTCTGACTTTCTCAGTTCCTAAGAAAACACGAGTTTAGTAATCAATGATAGAAAAATATATCAAAATACCATGAAAAGGAAAAATCTTAAAAAGATTTGAATATTATGGGAATAATTAATTAAAAATTTTTAAAAACTGAATATATATTATTTTTTTCCCGCTCGCTTATTTTCTCAAAGGACATTGGCTCAAAATTTATCGCGGGAATTCCCAAAATGTGCAATCGAAAAATTTTTATTTGAGAATAAATTTTTTGCTATAATTTATATTTTCTATTCAAAAATAAAAATTCCTGCATTGATTAAAAAAGTGGAAGCTATGAAAATTCAAAATCAAATCGGATAAATAAAAAATCCCAATTTTTTTCATCTTAGAGAAAATTTTGTTGTGTTCTTATAGTAAAAAATTATTAATTTTTTTTTTCTTGATATTATCAAAATATATGTGGTATTTTTTCTCATTTTTTTTTAAATTAATTTTGTGAAAATCATGGATATTTTTTTTTTTTTTTCATAGATTCTCAGAAAATCTGTGTTAAATTCTTTAATTAAGACTTTATTTATGATTATAGTTTTGAATTAATTAGAATCTTTCTGTTTAATGAAAAAAGACTCAAATCGAATTCAGATTCTCCTTTTATAGCCAAGTCTTTCAAAATTTCTCCAATTATTATTGAAAACTTAAAACCATGACCAGAACATGGACTAGCTAAAATGATCCTTTTGTTTTTCGGAATAAAATCGATTATAAAATGTTCATCGGGAGTCATTGTGTACATGCACACAGAACTTTTATTTAATTTTCCAAAGACGTTTGGTAAATAAGCTGAAATCCTACTTTTAAACTCTTCAACATCATTGTCGTCAATGGTTCTATCTATCTTATATACATCTTGAATATTATCCCCTTTGTTGACATGCATTGCTGATTTGACTCCAGTTCCGAGAACATTTGGGAATCCATAGAGCTGAATTTTAGTTTCTTCATCTTCTATCAAAAAAATGGGCATTTTTTCAACGGTGAAGTTCTGAGCAAATTCTTTCACAGGTTCCATCCAAAAAATCTTCTTTTTTTCTACTTTCAAAGGAAGTTGTAAGTCTTTTAAAAGAACTGTGACATATGCGCCTGCTGTGATAATGACCTTTTTGGCATTATAAATTCCTTTATTTGTGATAACCTTTTCATGGGTTGTGTCACTCTTTATATCTAGCACTTTTTCCCCAAAATTAAAAACAGCTCCGCGATTTTCTGCTCCTGAAATAAAAGCTTCAATGCATTTTTCTGGAAACAATATTCCAGCAGTTGGGTCATAAATTCCCACCATTTTCTCTGGAACTCGAAAGGCTGGAAACTTTTCCATGATTTCGTTTGATTTCATGATATTTATTTCAAAATTATGTTCCTTTGCTGTTAATTTGAGACCATTCATTAACCGATACCCCTCTTCTCCAATGTAAATTCCTCCACTATTGACAAATAATTGAGTTTTAGCTTCATTTTCTAATTCCTTCCACATAGGATAGGACTTTTTCACTAATGGGACATAATTGGGGTGTTCGAAATAAATTTGACGAATGATCCTTGTCTCTCCATGGGAAGAGCCATAAATGTGTGGAGGGGAAAATTGATCAATACCGAGAATTTTTAAATTTGGAATTTTCGATAATTGGTATACAGTGGCTGAACCCATCGCTCCAATACCAATAACAATGACATCAAAAATTATATCCATTTTTAAAATAGATATTTTGCAAAGAATTTTGAATTAAAATATTTTGTTTTTATTTCAAACACTATGGAAAAAAAAAATTGATCTTTGAATTTTATGAAAAATCTGAGCAATTTTCACAAAATTTTATTACAAATAAAAATTTTAATTAAAATTTGATTTTAAAAAAAAAAATATCTCATAAAATATATTGAAATTTCTTTATTTTTATCAAAGACCTCTTTAAAATGTTTTATTTAGAAAAAAATAACATCATGCCTTTATTTTTCTCCAAAATATTTAAGGTTTTGGCTTCACCATTTTCTTGTTTTTCTAGTTTATTGTTGGAAAAATTCCTATTCAAATCATTTAAAAAGAATTTCAAAAATATTTAACATTTTATCTTCATGACAAGTGAAAATAATGAGAACTTGGAAAGATAAAACATATTTTAAATAAAAAATAAATAAGCACTTGTAGACGAAGAAAAAGATTCATACATTTTTTTGATTTCAGAGTCAAAAAGCTTTAACATATCAAGTAAAATTTTACCATCTTTCTGGAAAAAATTCATTTCAAATTTTCCAAAAACTAAATTCGGTTCCTTGATATTTTCGACTTTCAGAGACCATTTTTTTAATTTTTGTAGGGCTTTAAAGTTTTTATTTAAAAATTAAAGGGAATCATTACTTTCTTCCAAACAAGCCTCATCTTTTTTAAACTCATCAACATGAATGTTAGTATCTTTAAAATTAATTTAATATAACAACAAATTTAAAACGAACTTTCTTTGATTAAATTCTGAAGATTTGAATGAGAGTCCAACATCATAACACTTTTTTCATTTTTTATCAATTTGTGCAACACGTCAAAACTTGGTTTTTTATTGAGTGAAAATATGTTCAAATTGTCTAAAATTTCTATTCTCAATTTCGTGAGGGAAAGTGCTGCTTTGGAATCTTCAACACTATCATGTTCTCTCTAAAAAACTTGACATAAATTCAAAAATGTTTGCTACTTCCTGAATTTTATAGTTCAGGTATTTCTCTGAAAGGGTTCTCAATGACAATTTGTATCCCTCGTGAGATTGAAAAAGGACGCTTGTATCGATGATTTTTTCATGAATTATCTGAATTTACGATGAAATTTATTTAAAATTTAATTTAAAAAATTACTTGCAAAGCATTCAAATCGTTTTCAAGGGAATGCCCAATGAGAATTGAGTCTCGATCAACAATTTTTAGGAATTCTTCCTGAATATCTTGCAAATTGGTTGTGACATCTTTTAAAAGATCATAAGTAATTCCACTATATCTAAAATAAAATTCGATGACTAACTAACTAACACTTTAAATGGTTAATTACTTGGTGTTATAATCTAAAATTTGTGTTTTGGGTTTGACAAGTTTATCCATTAAAGTCATAAAATTGAAATCTATCAAACTCACTCTTGCTAATTCGTTTCCGTTCTCAGTTTTTACCTAATTGTCAATCCAATTTCCTCAGTCGTTTTAAAAAAAAAGAAAAATGAACCATTTCACAATCCAAAGCAAAAATCTTATTAAAAATCGATTTTTCTGAAAAGTCTTCTCTTAATTCAGTGCTTCTGTAATTGGAGTAAATCATTTGGGTCTTGTTGGGATAAAGATTTGATTGGCGTTTTTCTTCATTTAATATGAAAGAATTGTATTTGCCATAAAGAAACTTCTCCAAATTATTATAATTATTGAAATCAGGTTTAGGAGGATCCGTCTTTTCAAAATAGGATGTCATCTCCTTTCTTGAGCTAAATAGGTTCTCCCAAAAAAATGCTTTCTATTTAAGTTTTTAAATTCTTCAAAATCAAGTTTTTTTATACTTCGCAAAATAGTTTATTGAAAATGGCAACTGTGCTCTTCTGGTAAAATTCCGCAATAAAAGGCAATTCTTTCTTCATTATTAATTCTTCAAAATAACTTTCATCAATGTCCAAAGAACAAATCACTGCCTTTTTGATGCCTGAGCGGTTTTTTATAGCGACCCAACCCGGATTTATCATTTCCTTGGAAAAAATCAGAAGCAATAATTGTTGGAGCAACTTTTTTAACAAGTTTAAAATTAATTTCTAATAGACAGAACCTTGAACCCGTGTAAATTTGAGATTTTTTTTGCTTCGGTGATTGTAAATTGAATATTCTTTTGGGAAGTTATGTTGGGAGTTTTTGATAGATTAATCGGTGGACCTTCTTCTAATTTGATCTTTTTAGACTCCGTCAAAAAATTGTTTTCTACTCCGAAATTAAAGAAAATAATTGGAAATTTTACCAGGACCAAACTTTTTAAAGCTCCTTTTTTGACCTTTTTCTGTTTTGGCAACTGGAAAGAAAAACGAATGTTTCATATAAAACAGATAAATTTATCTATTATTATTTTTTAGGAATTTTTAAACTTTAAAAATATAAATAAATCTCTAATAATTATGAGAAAGACTTTTTTGTAAAATGTAAAAAAAAATTCCTTCTTCGAAGA
>Ga0302140_10006504_pt1 | contig 14655 bp, 6 predicted proteins | sample I_Bog_E1_1_FD_202095 | JGI IMG/M metagenome (GOLD analysis project Ga0302140, IMG submission 202095) | Peat permafrost microbial communities from Stordalen Mire near Abisko, Sweden - I_Bog_E1_1 | ecosystem: Environmental > Terrestrial > Soil > Wetlands > Peat | place: Sweden: Abisko, Stordalen...
TCAAACCGGAATTATCCGCACTTGGCAAATTTGTAGATGTGCGAACCAACTTGCCGTCTTTGCCGCGTTTTACCTGTGCCAATGCAGTGTGCAGAGGAGCCTTTTCGAAATTGTTCAGACTCACCAACCCACGAATCGCAGGAGCCAGAGCATCAGGAATGGAGATCTGCTTGGCATTCGCATAATGTACTTTGCCACCAATCGAATAGCTGTGTACCTCGGTGCCAAAAGCATTCTCGACTTGCGCATTCGTCCCCGAGAATCGAATCCACCCCTTACCTGCTGCAACTTCCTCAACTTGCAGGCCGCTCGTCTCAAGCCACGCAGAAATCTTCTGCACATCGGCATCGGCCACACCAAAACGAGCACCAAATTCCGAAGGCTTCAACCATTTGTGATAACTCCCCGAACTGGGGTTTTGCACATCTTCAACAAACTTGGTTAACGCCGCTTGCTGTGCCGCCGTCGGCTGTAGACGCAGCAACATATCCTTCATCTGCAACCCGCCATCAGCCCGGCCCATATCTTTCGCAGTCGTTGTCAATGGCGACACAGATTTGCTAAGAACAGTTCTCTGCGTAACATCCACATCCCTTGTAATCTGCGGAAATACCTGTCCAAAAGCCAGCGATGCAGCAGATGCTAGTAGGGCCACAACTGCGACTAAACGACATTGCTGCTTCAACCAAAATCCGATCATCATTAAGTGCCTCTCCGAAGTTATTACTGAGTCCACGCCCGAGTCGGGCGGCAGGAAGATTCTTGAAATACAAGGGATGGTAGATACACGTCCGCATGAACAGAGCGAACTCTGCATCCGTTCTGCAACTTCCATTCATCCGCGACGAAGTGACGCGGATTTCGAATTTGCGTTTGGAGCGAGAAATATGACAGCAGAATGAAACGTATGGGAGAAGACTAGCAACAGACGCTCTCGCACGCCTTTCATCTTAAGGATAATTTTCAACCTACCCAAAAGGGTAGGTTGAAGAGGCATCTCTAGGCATCCAGCAGGCCGCGCTGAATCGCGATCACCACAGCCTGCGTCCTGTCATTCGCTTCCAGCTTCATCAGAATATTCTTTACATGCATCTTGACCGTGTTGTCCGTAACATAGAGCAGCTTCGCTATCTCCTTGTTGCTCTTTCCCTTGGAGATCAAGCCCAACACTTCCAACTCACGCTCTGTCAGCTTTTTTGATGACACATAATGCGCGAGCTTTTCAGCGGATTCAGGAGAAAGTGACTGCCCTCCCTGCGCTACATGCCGCACATGCTCAGCCAGTGTCGCCCCATCAATGCCTTTCAGTAAATAGCCTCGTACGCCGAGGCTGATCGCCGTATAAATCGACGCATCTCCTTGGGCTGAGCTCAGGATCACAATTCGCGCTCCTGGATCTTCCTTCAACACTGTCCGCACAACATCAAAACCACTCTGGTCAGGCAATCGCAGATCCAGAAGCATCACATCCGGACGATGCGCGAAATACATCTCCAGTGCCTGCTTGCCATTCGCTGCAAGGCCCACAATTCTCATGTGATGGCGAGCCAGAACTCCCGCCAATCCCTCACGAACCATCGGATGATCATCAACGATCAAGACCGAAATCAGCGCCGCAACATCACTCATTCCCGACTTTGTTACTTCCGCTACTTTCGCTTCCGTCACTCTCAGAACCTCTATTCCCAATACCCGTAAGCCATATACGCCACCGATGCCACAATGACTCCTGTGTTCTCACTCGCAATACTACGCGCGTTCCCTTCCCCGGTTCACTTTCAATCAGTATCTGTGCGCCTATTCGCCGCGCATGAGCCTGCATTCCCGGCAGTCCGAAATGACCCGGCCGCCCATGCGTCCTGGTCTCTTCATCCATGCCATCGCCATCATCGCGAATCTCTACGTCCACCCCGTCGGGCATGAATTCAACCGTCACCTCAACACGTTTTGCATTGGAGTGACGAAACGCATTCGCCAGCGCCTCTCTGCAAATCCTGTATACCTCATCGCGCACCAGTGGATGCACATGCCGTGCCTCGCCAACACTCGTCAAAGCAAATTCCGGTAGCGGCCCAAGCCGGAACTCAGCTTCCGCATGACGTAATACTTCAACGAGGCTGTACTGTACCACAGCAGTCGAGTGCAGACTCCAAACCATGTTCCTGCTTCGCGCAATCGTCTCACGCATTCGCTCCGCAAGCTGATCCAGCAAGCCCTCTGCTCTCGCCGGTTGATCCGCAATCTGGAAGCCCAGCAACTCCAGTTGCAGCGCTGCCCCAATCATGTCCTGAATCACCGTATCGTGGATCTGGTAAGCAATCCGCTCTCGCTCAGCCACCCTTTCCTGAAAACGTAGACTAAGTCGCTCGGCACTAACTCTTGTCCGCCTCCGCGTAATCTCCACCAGGATCGCTGCTACCGCACAGATAGTCAGAATCACAAACCACGTCGTCTGCCAGAAATAAGGCCGGATTCGCATCGTAACCATCGCAGAAGTCGCAGTGGACGCGCCTTCTCGATTAATTGCCTTCACTTCAAACTGATAACTCCCAGGACGCAGAGCCGTATAAGATACCTCCCGTGCCGTGCCGGCATCAATCCAGTACTTGTCCCATCCGATAAGGCGATAGCGAAACCGTATTTGCTCCGGTGCTACGGTGGGAGGAGTGGTATAAACAAATGTAATTCGATGCTGGCCCGGTGCAACCTCCAGATCGCCCGCCAACCTCTCCCGGTCATCCACCACAATAGAGTCTATGACTGCAGTAACCGGAGGCTCTTTTACGCTTTGCGGTCCAGCAACCGACAGGCCATTAGCTGTTGCAAACCAGATTCTCCCATCCTGTGAGCGGATCGCCGTAACTTCGTTCAACGGCAGCACCGCATCAGCCTTCAATCCATCCGCAGTGGAATAAACAATAGGATCGACGTGATCCACCTTACCGTTCGCGTAGGCTGTCCACTGCTCGCGAGGCAACCGCGCAATCGCCCGCGTCGTGGCCAGCCAAAGATCCCCCTTTCCGTCCTCAAGCACATCCATTACAGAACTTCCTGGCAATCCTGCGGGCTGGGTAAGAGTTCGCGTGCCTCCGGGGGTTTTCAGCAACAGACCATTCAACATGCCCAGCGCTACTCCGCCGGAGTGCAACCACGCCGCGCATATCGCAGGTTCAGGTGTGGGAATCTCGCCTTCAAAGCGCTCTCCGTTCCAACGCATCAATTCGTTGGCAGTGCTTACCCACAGGCTTCCATTGGCATCCACCGTTACCGACCAGGTCCCATCATCCTTGGTGCCGTCTCCAACATCAATATGCTTCAGATCCTTGCCCAGCAATCGAAACATTCCATGATGCGCCAGGCTGTACCAGATAGACCCATCCCCCGTCCGCACTGGAGTATTGATATAGTCCATCGGAGACCACGGCAACTTGCCAAACGTCTTACCCTTCGACGCAGACTCATGCGCAAACATCCCATAGTCAGAGATTGCAATCGCAGGCATCGAGCCGTTCTCAACAAATCCGCGTACCTGCCCCGGAGGCAATCCATCCGTGCGCCCATAACGCCGCCAGCGCTCACCATCAAGCTCAACGACACCGCCGCCCAGCGTCCCCACCCAGATCGCGCCGGACTTCTGCTGAAACACTGTATCCAACTGGTGAACTTCCCCACCCAGTCCATCTTTCGCCGTGAACGTCGTAAACACCCCGCGATGCAATCGCTGCAATCCAGAAATCGTACCCAGCCATATATCGTGATTACGATCTTCGAAAATCTGCCGCACATCGTCGCTCGCCAGACCATCCGCAGCCGTCAAAGTCTCTTTCGCATCCCCAGCCTTCCGGCTGATTCCATGCAGCCCACCGCTCGCAAGCCACAATCTGTGCTCATGGTCCACCATCACACCGACAAAGTTTCCAAGTCCGGGGTCAGGCACTTTTGCGAACCCACGCCCATCAAAGCGAAACAGCCCATGCCCATCCCCGGCATACACTTCGCCAAAGTCATCCGCATACAAAACCCGCGCACCCGGCAGCGCATAGCGAACCGCAGCAGCATTCCCTCTCACCTCATAAACATTGGCCCCATCCGCAATCCATAGGGCCCCGTCTCGACTCCCGGTCAGATCGCGAACAGCACCAGCACCTGCAGGCAAGTCCCTCGCCTCTACCGTATTGCCATGCGATCGTGACAATCGTCCATTCGCATAAATCCAGACCTCGCCATCGACTCCCCCAGTCAGTCCATCGATTCGCGAATGCACATTGCCAAGCACTGGAATCAAATCGAAGCGCTGCCCTCGATAGTGAAAAAGCCCATGAGCAGTAGCGACCCACAAACCGCCGCTCCCATCCCGTGCAAGCCCGGTAATACTTCCCTGCAATTCCGCAGGTGCGTCCACACTGAATGTCCGAAAGCGAATGCCGTCAAACCTCGCTAGTCCATTCATAGTCCCAACCCACAAGAACCCATCGGACGTCTGCTCGATTGCGCGAATAAAATTCTGAGGCAATCCCTGCTCAGTCGTCCAAGTTGTCAGCACATCCCGGCGTAGTGCATCCTGCGCAGTCAGACATAGGCCGCTCGCTGCAATAATAAGTGCAATCACCGCAACAGCCGCAATCGACTTTCGCCTCACAATGCGTATTGAACTTGGAATCAGGATCAGCAACCTCCCCCGCTCAACTCACCACGGAAGAACTCCATCCTAAACTGGTAGCTATGAGATACGAAGAGATACTCAAACAAGCGCACTTTAGATAAATATAGTCAGCCCGTTACAAGCGAAGCAGATCTTCACTCGTAACGGGCACATACACTACTTCACAATCGCCGTATCCACCCTGCTCGGCTTCTGCGAGACCTGCGCCGGAGTCGGCAGTTGCGATCTATCCCAACCACCACCCAATGCCTCTACAAGTTGAACTGCAGCCGTCATCTCCTGCGTGTGTAGCGTGGCGATAGCCTGCTGATCAGTCAGCAGCGTAGTCTGCGCAGTGACAACATCGACATATGGATCGATACCCGAGTTATAACGGTTCATCTCGAGCTCAAGATACTTCTGCGCAGACTTCACCGCCTCTCCCTGCTGCTTGAGCTGATCCGAAAGTATTCGGACCGAAGAGAGATAGTCCTCGACCTGCTGAAATGCAACCAGTACCGTCTGCCGGTAATTCGCAACGTCCGCGTTATAGGTTGCTACGTATTGATTCACTGTAGCTCTGCGCAAGCCAGCATCAAAGATCGTCTCTGAAGCCGATGGCCCAATCGACCAGAACCGGCTCGGCCAGTCCAGCAAGTGCTTGAGCGTTGAACTCTCAAAACCTCCGGAAGCACTCAGCGTCACATCTGGATAATAGGCCGCATACGCAACATCAATTTGCGCATTCGCACTCGCCATCGTGCGCTCCGCGGCCGCTACATCAGGACGCCTCTCCAGCAACTGCGAAGGAACACCAATCGGAATCGCTGGCGCATCTGGAGTAAGCGGACGATCCGGTAACGAGAAATCCGACGCCGGCTTTCCAATCAACATCGCGATCGCATGTTCGTACTGCGCACGAGCTACCCCTGTATTCGTCGCGGCGGCCTCTGCATTCTGCAAAGTGTTCTGCGCCTCTACCACCGAGATCTGATCGCCAACCCCTGCGTCGTAAGAGTTCTGGGTCAGTTCGAGCGCTTTCTTATCCGCTTCCACAGTGTCCGTGTAAACCTTGTGCAACGCATCTTGGCCACGTAGTTCAAAGTAGAACTCCGCAAGACTGGCCTGTTCCGTGAGCCGCTCATTTTCTAGATCCGCTGCGCTCAACTGCGCCGCATACTGATCCGCATGAATCGTGTTGCGAACCTTGCCCCACAGGTCTGGCTCCCACGAGAGATCAAATGGCAGAGACTCAATGGTGCTCTGCGTTCCGGACGTGCTCGCAGCACCCGTACCCGTGTTCGTTACAACATTGCTTCCGAGATTCGCAGAGGACTTCGACCGCGTATACCCAGGCCCCACACTCAGTGTCGGAAACAGCTGAGAGCGCGCCTCGCGGATTACCGCGCGCGCCTCCATGAAATTCTCAAAAGAAACCTTGATGTTCTGGTTATTGATATTCAACTGCTCTTCCAGATCATTCAGCTCCGGCTGGTTGAAAATCTCCCACCATTTGCCGTGCAGCATCGCATCCTTAGGCTGTGCCACTGTCCACGTAGAATCTTCAAAGTGTTCCGGCGATTCCTTGTAAGTTGTCGGTGGTGCCTGCGCCGTCGCAGGAGGCACGTGATACTTCGGTCCAACATTGCAGGCGCTAAGCACCAGGCAACACGAAGCAGTAAAACACGCAGCCCATCGCACTTGCGTCGAACCATCCCAGCTTGTGAGTAAATCCGTTATTCGCATGGTCGTGCACCCCGTGAATCTCAGTTAAACAGCATTGCTTGAAGCATGCTCTGTTCCTGGTTGAAATGTGTCGCGTTCCTTGCCCAGCAGCTTAAGCCGTATCCGGTCCAGCGTCAGATAAACCACAGGAGTGGTGTAAAGAGTCAGTAGCTGGCTGACGATCAAACCACCCACAATCGTGATGCCAAGCGGCCTGCGCAATTCCGACCCAGTACCTGTTCCAAAAGCCAGTGGTAGAGCCCCAAAAAGCGCTGCCATCGTAGTCATCAAAATCGGACGGAAGCGCAGCATGCAGGCTTCAAAAATTGCATCTTCTGTACTCTTTCCCTGTCGCTCGACTTGCAGCGCAAAGTCGATCATCATAATTGCGTTCTTCTTCACAATACCGATCAGCAAGACAATGCCGATGATGGAAATCACATTCAGATCTTCCTTGAACATCATCAGCGCCAACATCGCTCCAACACTGGCAGACGGCAGCGTCGAGAGAATCGTCAGAGGATGTACGAGGCTCTCGTACAAAATTCCCAACACGATGTACACAGCCAGAAGCGCCGTTACAATCAGCACCGGCTCCGAACTAAGAGACTGCTGATACGCCTGCAGCGTTCCCGCAAAGAATCCGTGAATCGTCGACGGCGTACCCATCCTCTGTTGCATCTGAAGAATGCTCTGAGTCGCATCACTCATCGACACGCCGTTCGCAAGATTAAATGACACCGTCACCGATGGGAAAAGTCCTGTGTGATTTAATGCGAGAGGCGTAGTAGTGATCTGATTCGTCGACACCGCACTGATCGGAATGTTTCCACCATTCGCACTGTGAAGATAAATACTCTTCAAACCCTCAGGGCTCTGCCAGTACTTGGGAGCAACCTCCAGCACCACGTAGTACTGGTTCAGTTGCGTGTAGATGATCGAGACTTCCTGCTGACCAAATGCGTTATACATCGTCGAGTCGAGCGTCTGCGATGTAATGCCCAATTTGGCAGCAGTAGTCCTGTCGTAAGTCAGCAGATCATCAAGACCACCATTCTGCTGATCCGAGTTAACATCCTGGAGACCCGGTAGTTTCTTCATCTGCGCCAACAGAATCGGTCCCCACTTCGAAAGGTCCTCTAAATTATCTGCCTGGATTGTGTACTGATACAGCGCGTTGCTCGACCGCCCACCGATGCGTAGATCCTGCGCAGCCTGCAGGAACGCCGACGCGACTGGCATCGAATTCAGTTTCGGCCGTAGCCTGTTGATAATATCCGGCGCCCCAATTTTGCGCACATTGAGCGGCTTCAACGCGATAAAAATAAATCCCGTATTCGTCGCTCCCTGTCCGCCGGTAAACGCAATCACATTGTTAACCGCAGGGTCTGCCTTGATCACACCTACGATCTTCTGCAGGGAAAAATTCATCGCCGGAAAAGACGCATCCTGCGGACCCTGCATACCGCCAGCAATCGAACCCGTATCCTGCTGCGGGAAAAATCCCTTCGGTAACTTGATCACCAGCACCACGTTCAACGCGATCGTCAGCAGCAGAACCGTCAGCGTCAACACAGGATTATCCAGAACCCAATGCAGGCTGCGTCGGTAGAAAGAAAGCACCCAATCGAAGAACCGCTCCGTCTCCGTGTAAAACTTGCCATGCGCCCGGTTACGCTGGTCCTTCAAAAGATACGCGCACATCATCGGGGTTGTAGTGAGAGAGATCACCATCGATACCAGGATTGCCGTCGACAAAGTGATCGCAAACTCTCGAAACAACCTCCCCACAATACCGCCCATCAAAAGCAGCGGAATGAACACCGCAATCAACGACATGCTGATCGAGAACACGGTGAAACCAATCTCGGCCGCACCCTTCATCGCCGCATCAAATGGCTTCATGCCATCTTCTAGATGCCGCGTAATGTTCTCCATAACCACGATGGCGTCATCCACGACGAACCCCGTAGAAATAGTCAACGCCATCAGCGATAGATTATCGATGCTGTATCCCAACAGATACATCACCGCGAATGTACCGATCAACGAAACAGGTACAGCCACACTTGGAATCAGCGTAGCACGGCCATTACGTAGAAAAATGAAAACTACCAGAATGACCAGCAACACCGAGATCATCAGCGTGCGTTCGACATCGTTGACTGATGCGCGAATCGTAGTCGTACGATCCAGCACCACCGTCGTGTCGATACCCGCCGGAATCGAAGCTTTGATCGATGGTATCTGCGCATAAATTCGATCGACGGTATCAATAATATTGGCGCCGGGTTGCCGGAAAACAATGACCATTACAGCGCGTTTGCCATTCAAATATCCCGCCGCGCGCACATTCTGTACAGAGTCCGTAATCTCCGCGACATCCGACAGATGAACAGCCGCGCCTTTGCTGTAGCCCACAATCAGCGGCTTATACTCATCCGCATGAGAGATCTGATCATTGGCGATAATGTCAGCCGTCTGGTTGCCGTTTGTGATCTGGCCCTTTGCCATGTCGGCGTTCTGGAGACTCAGCATCGACTGCACATTCGCCAGCGTCAGGCCATAGCTGTTCAACTGCGTCGGGTTGACCTCCACGCGAACCGATGGCAGCGCACCACCACCCGGATTCACCTGCCCCACACCCTGGATCTGCGATAGCTTCTGCTGGATCACCGTAGACGCTTCGTCATACAGCTTGTCCGGCCCGTACTTATCTGAAGTAAGGCCGATAATCATGATTGGAGAATCTGCCGGATTCACCTTGCGATATGTTGGATTCGAAGGAAGATTCGCAGGCAGATACGTGCGGGCCGCATTGATCGCCGCTTCTACGTCCCGCGCAGCGCCATCAATATTGCGGCTCAGGTCAAACTGAATCGTAATGGACGTCGTGCCCAGCGAACTCGACGACGTCATCTCCGTCACGCCCGCGATATGACCAAACTGGCGCTCCAGCGGAGTCGCGACCGACGAAGCCATAATCGCGGCACTGCCACCCGGCAGGCTAGCGCCTACTGAAATGGTAGGAAAATCAACCTGCGGCAACGGCGATACCGGCAGCACAGTGTAGCCGATAGCACCCATAACCGCCACCGCGATCGTCAGCAGTGTAGTCGCCACCGGCCGACGTATGAATGGCGCCGAAATACTCATGCATTACCCGTCTGTGGCTCTGCGCCAGCGGAACTTGAGGAGGACGTCGGAGACCCGTGGTCCTCTTGCGATCCCTTCTTGGAGCGGCCAGCGAACCGCTGCGCCATGTTGTCAAAGAAGATGTAAATCACCGGAGTCGTATACAGCGTTAATACCTGGCTCAACAGCAGTCCGCCGACCATCGAAATTCCTAGAGGGCGACGAATCTCCGAACCGATGCCAGTCCCGAATGCCAAAGGCAATCCGCCCAGCAAAGCCGCCATCGTCGTCATCATGATCGGTCTGAATCGCAACAGGCTCGCTTCATAAATAGCGTCTGTTGAATTCATCCCGCGGTGCCGCTCACCCTCCAGCGCAAAGTCCACCATCATAATCCCGTTCTTCTTCACAATACCAATCAAAAGAATGATTCCGATGATAGCTACAACACTCAGATCCTGGTGAAACAGAATCAGCGAAAGCAAAGCACCAACACCCGCAGAAGGCAGCGTAGAAAGAATCGTGATCGGATGAATAAAGCTCTCATACAGTACGCCGAGGACGATATACACCGTCACCAGTGCAGCAATAATTAGCAGCCCTTCATTTGCTAGCGAATTTCTGAACGAGGCCGCAGTACCCTGAAAATCCGCCTGCAGGCTGGCAGGCATTTTCATATCGTTCTGTACCTTCGTGATCGCGTCGATGGCGCTACCCAGGGCAGCGCCGTTCGCCAGGTTGAACGATACCGTCACCGAAGGAAACTGCCCTTGGTGATTGATCGACAGCGGCTCGCTCGTTGTCTGGAAACGCGAGAACGCACTCAACGGAACGGCGTTGCTTAGCGCCGAACTCGTAGTCCCCGCTGAGGCAGCTCCTGTGCTCGCCGTAGTAGAAGTGGATAGCGCGTTTGTTGGCGCCGTCAGCACATTCGATGAAGGCGTATATTGGGCCGTGCTGGTCAGAGCATTCGATCCCGCCGAGGCAGAGCTCGATGACGAAAATGATGTCGATGCTCCAGCACCGCTTGCGCCTGAAGATGCATTCGCCTGGATGAAAAGCTGATTCAGTATGTTCGGATCATGCTGAAACTTTGGATCACTCTCCATGATCACGTGATACTGATTCAACTGCGTGTACATAGTGTTGATCTGGCGCTGACCAAAAGCATCGTACAAAGTGTTATCGATGGTGGACGGCGCAATTCCCAACCGCGAAGCAGTCGGACGATCAATATTCAGCGCTATCGCTAAGCCGCCATTCTGCTGATCTGTGGCGACATCCTCTAACTGCGGCAGCTGCTTCAACCTGTTCACAAAGATGTTCGTCCAAGTCGTCAGTTCGTTCTGATCAGGATCCTCCAGCGTGTACTGATATTGCGTCCGGCTGACACGGTCGTCCACTGTAATGTTCTGCACCGGCTGCATGAACAACTGAATGCCCTGTACATGCGCGATGCTTCGCTGCAATCGTCGAATCACGTCCGAAGCACTCAAATCACGCTTATCCAAAGGCTTCAAATTGATCGATAGACGACCGCTGTTAGTCGTCGTATTCGTGCCGTCTGCCCCAATGAATGAAGACAGGCTCTGCACCGCCGGATCCTGCATAATAATCTTCGCCAATTCCTGCTGCTTCTCCGCCATAGAAGAGGAAGAAATGGTCTGCGAAGCCTGCGATATCCCCTGGATCACACCCGTATCTTGCACCGGGAAGAACCCCTTGGGAATAATGATGTATAGATATATCGTCAGTGCCAACGTCGCGACGGCCACCAGCAACGCAAGCGGCTGATACTGCAACACGAACTTCAGCGTGCGCCCATAGAACGCAATCATCCGCTCGAATACCCGCTCCGAAGCTTTGTAAAATTTGCCTTGCTGACTATCCGGCGTGTGCCGCAGAATTCGCGCTGACATCATCGGCGTAAGCGTCAGCGAAACCACCGCAGACAAAATAATTGTTACCGCCAGCGTCACCGCAAACTCGCGGAAAAGACGCCCAACCACATCCCCCATGAACAGCAGCGGTATCAACACTGCAATCAGCGACACAGTTAGCGAAAGAATCGTGAACCCGATCTGCTCCGAACCTTTCAGAGCAGCCTCCATCGGCGAGTCACCCTCTTCCAGGTAACGCGAAATGTTCTCGATCATAACGATCGCGTCATCCACTACAAATCCGGTAGAGATCGTTAACGCCATCAGGGACAAGTTATCCAGGCTGTATCCCAACGCATACATCGCGCCAAGCGTACCCACCAGCGACAAAGGCACAGCCACGCTGGGAATGATCGTCGCATACAGATTCCGGAGAAACAGGAAGATGACCATCACAACCAGCCCAATGGTCAGCAACAACTCAAACTCAACATCCGAAACCGATGCTTGGATAGAAGTAGTCAGATCTGTCAGAACCGTGACTTCAATACCCGTAGGCAGATTCGCCTGCAACTGCGGCAAAAGCTGCTTGATGCTCTTGACCACGCTGATCGTGTTGGCACCCGGCTGCCTCTGCACATTCACGATCACCGCAGGCGTCAGATTCATCCACGCCGCAAGGTTGTTGTTCTCAACCCCATTGACTACCTTCGCCACGTTCTTGACGAAGATAGGCGCGCCATTCCGGTACGCGACGACAACATCGTCATAGTCCTGGCTCGTGATCAACTGATCGTTCGCGTCAATCTGGTAATCCTGTCGCGGACCATCAAAGTTACCCTTGGCAGCGTTCACACTAGCCTGCGTCAACGCCGTCCTCAGGTCTTCCAGATTCAGCCCGTACGACGAAAGCTGGGTAGGATTGGCCTGGATACGCACCGCCGGTTTTTGTCCGCCGCTGATGCTCACCAATCCGACACCACTAAGCTGTGAAATCTTCGGCGCCAGCCGCGTATCCACCAGATCCTCAACCAGCGGCAATGAAATCGACTTGGACGTAATCGCCAGCGTCAATACCGGCGCGTCCGCAGGATTCGTCTTGCTGTATACCGGCGGTGCAGGAAGGTTCGATGGCAAGTAACTCTGCGACGCATTGATGGCTGACTGCACTTCCTCCTCAGCCACATCGATGTTCAACGACAGGTTGAACTGCATCACGATTACCGACGCACCACCAGAACTCGTAGACGTCATCTGGCTCAACCCTTGCAGCTCGCCAAACTGACGCTCCAGCGGAGCAGTCACAGTGGTCGCCATCACCTCAGGGTTCGCACCAGGATAAAAGGTCAACACCTGGATCGTCGGGTAATCAACCTCAGGCAATGCAGAGATCGGCAACTGCGTGTAGGCAACAATTCCCACAAGTAGAATTGCCGCCATCAGCAACGATGTCGCAACTGGTCGAAGAATAAATGGGCGGGACGGATTCACGGAGCGTTCGTCTCCGTGGAATCACCAGGGAGCTGCATCTTCGACAGCTTCACCTGGGCTCCATCCTGCAGCTTGTCAAAACTGCTGTTCGCCACCACCGTACCGCTGCCAATACCTTCCACTTCGGTGATTGTGCTGTTCGTAACTCCCGGCTTCACGGGCTGCAACTTCGCCTTGCCATTTTGCTGCAGCACATATACAAACGCCGCATCGCCATTATGCTGGATCGCCGAAGTCGGTATCAGCGTCACACCATGCAAGGTCGTCACTAGCAATTGCGCATTCACAAACTCATTCGGAAAGAGTGCTTGCGCCTTGTTATCAAACTGCGCCCGCAACTTCACTGAACCAGTCGTCGTATCAATTTGATTGTCAATCGTGAGCAGTGTGCCCGTCGCGATTTTCGTCTCTTCAGTGCGGTCATAGGCATCTACCGTCAGCTTCGCACCCTTCCGCAGCTGCGTTTGAACCTGCGCCAAGCTGTCCTCAGGGATAGTAAAGATCACCGTAATCGGCTGCACCTGCGTCACAACCGCCAGGGTCGTACTACCTGAAGACTGCACCACGTTTCCCGGATCCACAAGCCTCAAACCAACACGCCCCGCGATCGGCGAAACGATATGGCAAAAGCCAACCTGCACCTCGTCATACTTCACAATGCCCTGGTCAGTCTTGACCGTTCCTTCATCCTGCAGAACCAGCTTATCCTGATCATCCAGGGTCTGTTTGGGGATCGCATTCATCGCCCACGCGTGTCGATATCGCTCCAGATCCATCTGTGCCTGTGCCAGTACATTCGTGTCGTGCTGCAATGTACCCTGCGCCTGCATCAGTGTTGCCTCATATGGTCGTGGATCAATATCCACCAGCGGATCGCCCTTGCGCACCAGCTGACCCTCGCGATAGTGGACAGCAATCACCTGACCAGTCACCTGGCTGACAATCGAGGCCGTATAGACCGGTGTCACCGTGCCAATTCCCTTTAGATAGACGCCAATGTCGCCACTCTTCGCCGTCGTCGGCGTCACCGAAACAGGCCCAAAGCCCGCCCGACGCCCGGTAGGTGCCGCAGCCTCATCCTTGTGCCTGAGAATCAGCACTATTACCAGGGCAAATGCCGCCAGCACAATAATCCATACCCAAACGCGCTTCTTCGTAGAATGCGGGTGAGTATCCGCGTGGGCAGGCAGTTGATGGTCGGGACCTATATAGTCCGGATTCTGATTTGCTTCATTTGTCACGGGTCTTCTCGATGGAGAACTTGGAGGCGATTTCCGCCCAACCGTTGGTTTCTAGGCCAACGCCACATTAGCTGAGACGGATGAGTAGGCCATGAAGATGCATACTCCCCCGTAGTAAATTACTCTGTCGAAACAACAAAACACCCAGAAGTAGGGAGCCTAAAGTCTATATTCCTCAATGCACGGCTTGCAATCCAATACCCAAATCATCAGATTTTCATCCTCAACCGTTTCAGAAGCTACCGCATTCCCCTCCCCTGGACCTTCACTGACATCTACAAATACCTTCGGAAAACAGCTCGGAAACGTGTATACAAAAACGAAACTAGCAACAATGCGCAGCCCATGCCGATCAAGCTCGTGTATCTATCTGCCGGCGTCAGCGCCCATACATCCATCAGCAACACCTTCACCACGCTAACCAGCAGTAGCGCCAATCCGCCCAGTCGAAAACTCCGTTCGCCAACCAACAGCGCAAACACAAACGCACCGACTCCAAGCAAACTCCAGCCCAATGTCCACATGCCCGATCTCAACTCAA
>Ga0302140_10006505_pt1 | contig 14654 bp, 14 predicted proteins | sample I_Bog_E1_1_FD_202095 | JGI IMG/M metagenome (GOLD analysis project Ga0302140, IMG submission 202095) | Peat permafrost microbial communities from Stordalen Mire near Abisko, Sweden - I_Bog_E1_1 | ecosystem: Environmental > Terrestrial > Soil > Wetlands > Peat | place: Sweden: Abisko, Stordalen...
GGCCAGCACCTTGGCCACGGCGCCGAGCAGCATATCCGTGTTCCGCGTGCGCAGATTGAGCAAGAGCTTGGCCAGACGCCAATCGGGGCGAATGCTCGAAAAAATTTGCTTGTGCTTTACCTGGCCGGCCATTACGGCGCGCGTCACGCCCTCCTTGTGGAAGGTTTCAATCAGGCGGGAAAGCTCACCCAGCGAGAGCCATTGGACGGTAATTCGATCGTCCGCGGTCGCGCGCCGATCGATTTCAGGATCCGTCTCTTCGCGAATGGCGGCAACCACGACGGTCAGCCCCTCGGCGCGCGCCGCATCCAGCAGCAGGAAGGGAAATCGGCCGTTGCCGGCGATGAGGCCGAGCTTCATCTACTTGATGACCCCGCGATGGCTACGCTCGATGAAACCAACCAGCAGCGCCACGTCCTCGCCCTCCAACTCCCGCATTTTTTCGAGAGCCTGCGTCGTGTTCAACTTTGCTACCAGCAGCAGCCGGAAGGCCTTCTGCAATGCCCTGATCCGCTCCGGGCTGAATCCCTTGCGCTCCAGGCCCACGCTGTTTACCCCGAATGCCTTGTTCTCCCGGCGCGACGAGGTCTTCGAGAAAGGAAGCACGTCCTGGGTGACAATGGTGCCGCCGCCGATGAACGCATATCTGCCGACCGTGCAGTGCTGGTGCACCGGGCTGAAGGCCCCCACTGTCGCGTAGTCCTCGATGATGACATGCCCGGCCAGCGTGGCTGCATTGGCGAGTATGCAATGGCTGCCAACGTGGCTGTCGTGGCCAATGTGCACGCAGGTCATGAGCAGGCAGCCGGAGCCCAGGCTCGTAAGGCCGCCGCCACCCACGGTGCCGCGGCTGATGGTTACGCTTTCGCGGATTGTATTGTCATCGCCTATTTCGGTCTGCGTCGGCTCGCCGCCATATTTCAAATCCTGAGGCGTAATGCCGATTGCGCAGAAGGGATGGAAGATGTTCCGCGCGCCGATGCGCGTGCGGCCATCCAGTACAACGTGGGAGATGAGTGTGCAGCTCTCGCCCAGGACCACTTCCGGCCCGATGGTGCAAAACGGCCCAATCGTGCAGGACTCCGGAACCACGGCGCCCGGCGCGACGATGGCGCTGGGGTGAATGCTCACTGCGCGGGCTCCGAGGCAGGCGAGGTTGTGGTTTCAGCCGGAGGATTCGGCTCGCGAACGCGGGGAACAATTGCGCAGCTCAGTATGGCCTCGCATGCCAGCTTTCCGTCCACTGTCGCCCTGGCTTCCATGCGTCCCATGCGGCTCCTGAAGGCCAGCACGTTCACCTCGATACGCAGTTGATCTCCAGGCGTCACCTGATTGCGGAACTTGGCCTTGTCGATGCCGGTAAAGACCGCCAGCTTCTTCTCCCGGTCTGGAATCTCGCTCATCATGATGATCGCCCCGGCCTGAGCCATCGCTTCAATCACCAGCACGGCGGGCATGATCGGATAACCCGGAAAGTGGCCCTGAAAAAAAGGCTCGTTGATGGTCACATTCTTGATCGCGACGAGTCGCTTCTTGCTCTCGAACTCCACGATCCTGTCAATCAACAGAAACGGGTAGCGGTGGGGAAGGAAACCCAGGATTTCCTGGATGTCAAACGTCATTCTCTTGCTCCGGCACGCACGAGCTTGGCGGCATCGCACTGGTCAGGATTATAAAGCTTCAGATGTCATCAGCTTTATTACTTCTTGATCCGTCTCGTCGCCGCGTCCAGGTCCCAGAAATCCGCGGGAAGGTCCTGGTTGTATTTCACATGCACCAGGAAGTATTGACGGATCTGGTCGTCATTCTTAAAACGGGTAATGGTGAAGGCTGTTGGAAAGCCGTCCATCACGTGGTAGTCGTCGTACTCCTCCGCATCCAGGTTCTTGTCTTTGTAGAGCGGATCGCGCCACTCGAATGTGCGCCGCAGGGGCAAATGCGTCTGCGTGTCTGTCTGGATGGTTATGGCTTCATTTGAAGACGAGATCAAGGTCACCTGGTCGGCGAGGTGTCGCTCCGCCAACCGCTGTCCCTCGTAGATCAGGATGGTCTGCGGATCCTTGAGCCAGACTTTGACGGCGGTCTCAATGGAGTGGTCCCTGCGGCGCATCCAGTCGTCCACCTGTTCCTGCGGCAGCGCAGTTTTCCCTTTGTATGTCACTTCTTCACCGATGGGCCCCACGTAGAACTGCAATACGTCCCGGTGCTTGGTGTATTCAATCCGGTCGTGGTCGGGCCACTGGTGGAACTCGAAGTACTCCGTGGTGCCTCCGCTGGGCTTGCCGTGAAAAAACGCAGCCACTTGTCCCTGGCGCTGCTGGTTCTTCATGTTCAGCCACGCATCGCCGCCGAGGGCCTGCACCATGGCGTCGATCACCGCGCGCGCCTGTTTGGCGTTCTTCGCGCCGATATCGTCGCTGGTCTGGGTCGACATCCGCGGCGCCAGCAGGAGCAGCGTCAGCAGTATTGGAAATGCTCTGCGCATTCGTTCAGCCTCCACCTTGGTTTGACGGGCTTTCTACCCGACTAAGACCGCTCCGCCATTTACATTCATTACTTCTCCTGAGATGAAGCCGGCGAGCGGTGTACACAAAAACAGGATTGGCCCCGCAATCTCTTCCGGGCTGGCCGGCCTGCCCACGGGAATGGCGGAGAGGATGCCCGCTCCGAGTTCCGGGTGATTCAGCGCAGCGGCCGACATTTCGGTGGATACCCAGCCCGGCGCGACGCAGTTCACGCGAATTCCTCGGGGCGCGAGTTCGCTGGACAGGCTCTTTGTCAGACTGATCAGGGCGCCTTTGGTCACGGCGTAGTCGGCGTGGTTGGCTTCGCCTCGCTGTCCTGCCGTGGAGCTTACCAGCACAATGTGCCCAGTAGCGCCGGACCCAGCAGCGCCGGATGTTGGAGGGGCCTGGCGGTCCATCTGCGCCACGGCAGCCTGCACCAGTCCGAACACGGAATCGAGGTTCACCTGCAATGTGTTTCGCCATTGGGCTTCCGCCATCTCCGCGATCGGAGCATCCTGCGCCACCCAGATGCCATGGTTGGCTACCAGAATATCGAGGCGGCCAAAGGCGCGGACGGCAGAGGCCACCAGGGAACGGCCGTCGGCTGGCGTTCTCAGTTCCTGCTGCACGGCTACGCACCAGTCGGGACCACCGCATTCCGCAGCCAGGGCTTCGGCCGGCGAACGTGCCTGTAAGTAGCTGAAAGCAATGCGGGCGCCGGACTGGCGGAAAAGGCGAACGGTGGCTGCGCCGATTCCGCGGGAACCGCCGGTGATGAGGGCTACTTTGTTTTCGAGGGAGAGCGCGACACCTGCCATGGGGTCACGCTATCGCAATGGCGGAGGGGCTGTCGAGCGAGGCGTGGAACTAGATGGCGCGGAGCAGGCGGACGGGGAGAAAGATCATGGCGCTGACGAGCTCAAGAGCGCCGCCTACCGCGATGCCCACGATGCGGAAAGGCAATAGAATCAGCCATATTACAGGATAGAGGAGCAGGGCTGCGAGGGCCAGCGGCCAGCAAAGGACGAGAAGGATGCACCAGAGCAGAAACTTCATCATGGCTTGAGCGCCTCAACGCGCGGGCACGAGCCCACAGGTATCAAACCATAATACGCAGGCGGGGCGGGATCGGTTCCGCGGGGGGGTGGGGGCGCGTAGCGAGTCTCATGGATGTTTGCATTTCAGCGGGCGGTCCGCCGGGCTTTTTCCCGCTGCAATTCGCGATAGAGCTCGCTCTTGGATGTGCCCTGTTCGCGGGCGAGCCGCTTGAGGGCTTCCTTTTCGTCGATTCCAGCCTCGGCCTGGAGACGGGCGACGCGGACAGCAATTTTCTCAACGGGTGCGCCCGAAAGTGGAGTTGCGGCCCGTCCGGGCGCCTCGACCAGCAGGGTTATCTCTCCTCGCATGTGATCGCGACTGGTCAATTCCTGCCGCACATGGTTTACGGCGCCGCGCAAAAACTCCTCGTGGATCTTGGTGAGTTCGCGGGCTACGACTACGCGGAGCGCTGCGCCCCAGACGGCCTCCAGGTCAGCCAGTGTCTCGATAATCCGATGCGGAGCCTCGTAGAAGATGAGGGTGCGTGGGGATTCCTGTGCGGCGGCTTCCTCGGCGAGGGCTTCGAGGCGGCTTCGGCGGGCCCCGGACTTTTCAGGCAGGAATCCGACGAATTGGAATTCGCTGGTGGAAAGGCCGGAGGCGACGAGCGCGCTGAGGGCGGCATTGGCTCCGGGAATGGGGATGACAGAGATTCCAGCGGATATGGCCTCAGTGGCGAGCCAGGTTCCGGGATCGCTGATGCCGGGCATGCCGGCATCGGAAACTAGAGCGATGCGGCCTCCCGCCTTGAGGGCGTCAATCAGCTCGGTAGCGCGGTGGCGCTCATTGTGCTGGTGGCAGCTTACGGTGGGGGTGGCGATGCTGAAGTGGTTGAGCAGTTTTTGCGTGTGGCGCGTGTCTTCGCAGGCGATGCGGTCCGCTTGTTTGAGGACATCGAGGGCGCGCAGGGTGATATCGCCCAGGTTGCCGATGGGAGTGGCTACGAGGTAGAGACCGGGTGCGAGGGGATGGTCGTTCGATTCCATAGAAGTCTCTGCAAAGGCGGCGGTAGATCCCCGGTCTGAAAATCCAGACCGGGGGCACCCAAATGTGGTTCCTAGCCGGCTTCTTCGCGCTCGATGCGGCGCTGCTCGGCTAACAGGGACATGGAACTCATGAGGTTCTGCACGCTTACGATGCCGACTACGCGTCCGCTGTCGGTGACCGGAATGAGCGCCAGGCCGCGTCCGGCGGTGAGGCGGCGGATGGTGGTGCCCAGGGTGTCTTCCGGGCGCGCTACCTGGAAGGCCCGCGACATGACGGACTGCACATAGCCGTTGCCATCGTTGCGCAGGGCGTCCACAATGCGCTGGCGCGAAACGATCCCGACCAGTTGTGGACCGCGAACGACGGGGAAATCCTCCTGCAGGGAGTGGACGCAGCGGACGAGGGCGTCGGCGAGGGTATCAGAGGGCGAGAGCGTGGCGAAATCGGTGAGCATGACTTCACGCATCTGCACTGTGTCGACCACGGACTGAAAGAAGACACCCTGGTCTTCAATCTGCGCGCCGATCATGATGAAAAAGCCGGCGATGATGAGCCAGTAATTGTGGAGCAACATACCGGCGATCATGGCGGTGAGGGCCAGGATTTGGCTGAGGCCGGTGGCGGCACGGCCGGTGGGCGAAAAGCCGTGCTTGCGGGCGAAGCTGCCGCGGATGAGGCGGCCCATGTCGAGAGGATAGGCGGGGACGAGATGCAGGATGGCGAGGCCGGCCTGCATCCACATCATGCTGCGGAGCAGAAACGCGGAGGTGATGAGGGGCTGGCCAAGGAGGTTGATATCGCCCCCGGCACCCAGGAATGTGGCGGCCAGCACGAGGGCCGTGGCGGCGTTGGCCACCGGACCGGCGAACGCGATGGCAAACTGGCCGGAACCCTGGTTAGCTTTCTCCTGGCTTTCGGGATCCGCGTAGGCAAACAATCCGCCGATGGGCAGAAGGAGAACGGCGCGCAGGCGGAGGCCAAGCCAGGCTGCCACCAGCAACCGTGCTGTTTCCCTGACGATGACTGCTGCCGTGAGCACGAGGAACAGGCCTATGCCGCGCAGTGCGCCGTCGTTTGCGCTGAGCACCAGGCACACGACCGCCAGCAACGGAAAAAAGGCGTGGACGCGGAACTCAACTCCCATCCATCGGCCCAGGGGGACTGACCAGCCTCGCATATCTGGATTGTAGTAGGTCGCGGGCAAGTGGCGCTTCCGCTATGCTGATTTGCGATGCGCATAATTGCCGGAACCTATCGCTCGCGGACGCTGCAGGCCCCGGAGGGCCTGGCCACTCGACCCACCAGTGACAGGCTGCGCGAGACGGTTTTTAACGTGCTGGCGCCGCGGATTGAGGGCGCTCGATTCCTGGATTTGTATGCCGGTTCGGGGGCCGTGGGAATTGAGGCGCTGAGCCGGGGCGCGGCGCATGTTGAGTTTGTGGAGCGGGCTCCGGTGGCGCTGGCTGTGTTGCGCGGGAACCTGGCGAAACTTGGGGTGACGGCGGGATTCCGCATTCATGGAGGAAGCGTGGGAACGGTTCTGCGGCGGATGAAGCCGGATGCGGGTGCGGGGTTCGACGTGGTGTTTCTCGATCCGCCTTACGATGCTGCCGAGGAATACTCGGCGACACTGGCGTTGTTGGGTGGCGGGCTTGACTGGCTGCTGGCGGAGGGCGCGGTGGTGATTGCGGAACATCGACGGAAGGAGCGGTTGGAGGACAAGTACGGCGCGCTAGGGCGGACGCGGTTGCTGGAGCAGGGGGATGCTGGGTTGAGCTTCTATTCGAGAAGAACCGCAGATCCTTCTTTGTAAATCCCGAAAATCGCGTGTCAATCGGCGTTCAAACGGTCCTTTACTGTCGTAAATCCGGCAAAAACAGGCCCGAAATTGTGCGGTTTTCCGCCTTTTGGACCCTTTCAAACCCCACATCCTTCATCATTCCGTCCCCCTTCCGCCGGACGCTTTTCATTCACCGGTCTTGCATTTCAAATTTGTGGCGATACAAGTCGCCATTCGAAGAGGATTTGTCCGCTTGCAGAAGGACATGTTTTTCAGTTTTTTTTGAGCCCCGATTCGTTCGGAAAAACCCTTGTGCTGAGTTTTATGTTCTTCAGTCTCCTGCATATCCGGACCGCCCCCGGATCAGTCGGCTGCCGGGCCGTTTACAGTGTTGTGCATGAAGAATTTCCGATATGTTCTCATCGTGGGTGCACTGGCCCTTGGGGCGGCAGTAATTTCCGGCGCGCAGACCGCTCAGCCGTGGGTGATTGGGCCGTTCACGCGGCCGGCGAGCGGGAATCCGGTGATTCAGCCTCGTCCCGGGTCCGCATTTGTCGACCCGATTTTGAAGACGGCGGCGCACTGGGAGGCGCTGCACACGTTCAACCCGGCGGCTATTGTGCGTGGCGGGAAGGTCGATGTGCTTTATCGCGCGGAAGACGATTCGGGAAGTATGGAGATTGGGGGACACACCTCGCGGCTGGGTCTGGCGGAGAGCGAAGACGGGGTCCATTTCACACGGCGCGCCGATCCTGTGTTCTTTCCCGCTGTGGACACGGAGGAATCGCGGGAATGGCCGGGCGGCGTGGAAGATCCGCGCATTGTGGAGTCGCCGGAAGGTACTTATGTTCTGACCTACACCCAGTGGAATCGGAAGACGTATTCGGTGGGCATTGCCACTTCGCCCGACCTTACCCATTGGAGCAAGCATGGGCCCGCGTTTTTCAGCGCGGCGGGCGGGAAGTATGCGCATCTGCAGTACAAATCGGCGGGAATTGTGACCGAGCTCGATACGGCCAAGGGACGGCTGATTGCGGCGAAGATTGAAGGGAAATACTGGATGTACTGGGGGGAGGGTTCGATCCGGCTGGCTACTTCGACGGACTTGATTCATTGGACGCCGGTGGAAGATGCGCAGGGGGCTCCGATTGAGCTGCTGCGGCCGCGTTCGGGGCACTTCGACAGTACTTTTCCGGAGACGGGGCCTCCGCCGATTGAGACGAGTGCGGGGATTGTTGTGCTCTATAACGGGAAGAACGCGGAGGCCGGGGGCGATCCGGAGTTGGGCGCATATGCCTATGCGGCGGGCGAAGCGCTGTTCGATGCGAAGAACCCGGCGCACCTGTTGGGGCAGCTGGATCATCCTGTGCTGAAGCCGGAACTGCCCTACGAAAAGACCGGGCAGTATATTGCGGGGACTACGTTTGCGGAGGGGCTGGTTTACTTCCATGAACGGTGGTTTCTTTACTATGGGTGCGCCGATTCGCTGGTGGCTGTTGTGACCGCGCCGGAGAAGTAGCCGGCCCATCCTTTAGAGTGTTGTGCATGAAGAATTCGCGATATGTTCTATCGATGGCTGTGCTGGCGCTTGGTGCGGCGGCGCTTTGCGGGGCATGCGGACACACAGGGCCGACGGATGGACTGACTGCTGCGGAACCCGGCGGCGAGGCTTCGGCAACGCCTCAACTTGTGTTGCTGGACACGGATATCGGGGACGACATTGACGACGCTTTTGCGCTGGCGCTGGTGCTGAGGAGCCCGGAGCTGAAGTTGTTGGGGATTATGACGGCGTATGGGGATACAGAACTGCGGGCAAGGCTGGTGGGCCGGTATCTTGCGGCTACTACGGCTTGTTCCGGCTTAATACCTGTAATTCCAGGGGCGCCCACGCCACAATCGAACATATTCACGCAAGCCGCATATGCGAGAGGAGACTCGGCCGAAAATGCCGCCATTCCTTGCCCGCTTAACCAGTCAATCGATAAGAAGAAAGAAGCAGTTTGGGCAGAGCAGCGAAGGCATCATGACGCGGCCGGATTCCTGCTCGACCAGATCAAGGCCCATCCGGGGGAGATCACGCTGATCGCGATTGGACCGCTGTTCAATGTTCAGGCGGCGATTGCCAAGGATCCCGAGACATTTCGCAAGCTGAAGCGCGTGGTGCTGATGGGCGGCAGTATTCATCGGGGATATGACAGCGCCCTGAATGTGAACCTTCCGGCGGCGATGCGGACGCCGAGTTCGGAGTGGAATATCAACCGTGACCCGGCTGGTTTACGGGTGCTGCTTGCGTCTGGGGTTCCGGTTTTCGTAATGCCGCTGGATTCGACGCAGATCCACCTGCAGGCGCCGGATCGGGAGAAGATTTTTGCGCACGGTTCCGCGCTGACGGACCAGTTAACGCTTCTTTATCACCAATGGATGGGAGGGAGCGAGGGGCATTGGGAAACACCGACGCTGTTTGACCCGGTTGCAGTGGCGTATGCCATTCGTCCTGACTTGTGCCCGGCCACGCCGATGCGACTGGAAGTGGACGACAAAGGGTTTACGCGGTCAGTGGACGGAAGTCCCAACGCGCAGGTTTGCCTAAAATCGGACGAAAAGGGGTTTCTGGAGCTTCTTCTGGGACGGGTTACGAACGATACCGGGCACTAGAGAAACTGTGGTGCAAGTGGAGCGCCGCCGCCAGGCCTGGGTTGCAAGACCTTAGTTTGAACGTCAGTTTTTGGTAGGAGTCGCTTGATTTCTTCGCTGTTGTTGAATTAATGTGGTAACCAATGACGGATCGAAGCTACCTGGGCGAATTCGAACTGATGATTTTGCTCGCCGTGATTCATTTGGGCGAGGAAGCGTACGGCGTGCCTATTTCGCGGGAGCTGGAGGCGCAGCGCGGGCGGGACGTGTCAGTGGGCAGCGTGTACGCGGCGCTGGAGCGGATGGAAGGCAAGGGGCTGGTGTCGTCGAGCGTGGGCGATCCAACACCGGAGCGGGGCGGGAAGGCGAAGCGATTCTTTCGGATTACCAAGGAAGGCCTGCGGCAGGTGCATGAGACGCGCAGAGTGCTGACGCGGCTGTGGCGGAGCTTGCCGGAACTTAAGGGGGAAAGCTGATGGATGCGAACAGCGGTGGGGCCGGACCTTCGACTCTGCTTTCCCACCCATCGTGCGATGAAACTCCACCTCGGCGACGAAGACCTATCGCCGTGCCCAGAGGGCGCCCACCCGGCCTGCCCGATGGATGGGGCACCCAGTTTCATCACGTTCAAAATTGTGGATCGCGGTGTCTAAGGTAGGAGAGCGACCCCGAGTTTTCCCCAAAGCTTAAATCAGGAGCGCAGATGAGACGTAGAGAGCCACCCTTGCTGGCGACGTGGATGCTGGAGCACTTGACTCCTGCTGGTGGCGACGAGGCACTGGGCGGCGATCTGCTTGAGGAATTTCGGCGCGGCCGCTCCGATGAATGGTATTGGTGGCAGGTACTGTCAGCGTGCTCAGTTTCTTGGTTGAACAGCTTGCGGGCGCGTGGATCTCTGTTGGTGTTCGCGCTTTTGTGGTCGATACTGGCGCCCGCATGGAATGTGCTTTGCGACCGGATTGCGGACAGCGCGATCGTCAACAAACTGTGGCAATTTGTTGGAGGGTTTTGGATATTTCCTGCGCTTGCAGGCTGGATTGTTCTGCACTCCGCCTTTGTTTGGGGCGGGATGCTGATTTTCACCGCGGCGCATGGCAGTTTTCGCAAGAGGCTTGACGGTGAAATGCTGCGCCGTGGGTTTAAGCTGGCACCGCTGGTTCTGCTGCCGCTCTATGGCGTTATGGCTCTGATTGTGGGGTTATATTGGTACTCCCACTTTGCGCAAGCGAGCCTGGCGGCGACACCCCTGGTAGAGATTGCTGACTTCAGGGTGCTTGCCGATGTGATCCGAATCCCGTATCTGATTGCGCTGGTGGCGGCGCTGTGGGGGGCTATTCCGCAGGCCCAGAGTCGGTCGGCGGAGATTGAGGGCGAATCGATTCCGCCGGAAACCGAGGCACATTCCGACACATTGGCGTTGCTGCAGACGGTGGGGCCGATTGCCTTGAGCCGGTTCTTCGGCTTCATGGTGGCCGCCGGTCTGATGAACGCGATGATCGGGGCATTCCTGCTTTGCCGGCTGCCGGAAAGCCATGATCCCAGCCTGGTTTCGGTGCTGATTCGGGCCGGCTGCTATGTTGCGGTGGGTGTGGTTTGCGGCGTGGCGGGGACGTGGCTGTATTGGCGGAGTCCCGCTAGCCCACTTCGCGAAAGCGCTCCGATGCCGTTTACGCTGTTTGCCCTGGTTTGCTCCGCGGGATGGGTGTGGGTCCCGGCGATGGCGATTCTTTCCGATCAAGTTTCGCCAGGGATGGCATTTCTCGCGATGATCGGTGCCTTCGTGCTGGCTGCCGGATTGCGAGGCGCCACTTATTATGTGTTTGCTCCGGCACCAGAAGCTGCTGCACCGGTTGGCATGGACGAGGGCGACCTGTTTGCGGAATCGCTGTATCGGCCGCCATGGGATGCGCATGGTTACGTGATTGCGATTTCGCTGTATGCGGCGGGCGCGGCACTGGTGACGCATTCGCCGTACACAGCAGCCGTGTTGCTTGCGCTGAGCGCGGGACTGTTTGCGTGGAAGAAGACCGTCCGGGTGCGCCCGCCCGGTGGGGATGGCCGCGAGGTTCGCAAGGCTGCACTGCGGCTCGCTTGCATGGTGATTCCTGCCGTGTTGGTGACGGCGTGGACGCTGTTGGATGGCGTAGCGCATCGGAATGAAAAGGAGCAGGCAAGCGCGGTGTTTGCCGCGAGCAGGACCGCTGATGCTGAAGACGGAAATAGAAAGTCCGGACGCCAAGGGTCATTGAATGCAGGGAAAGGGTACGAGAGCATTATTCTGTGGCCGGTGCCGGAGAAAAAGCAGATTGTCGCACCCATTCCGACGCCGTCGAACCTGCTGGCGCCCGGGAGCAAGAAGCCACTGGTGATCCGGTTTGACGGGCCGTACTGGTATTTTCAGCCGCCGGAGAAAGCGCCGAGCAAGGAGGCGCACGAGGCGCAGGGAAGCCCGCTGGCGATTGATATTCAAGCGGAGAACTTCATTTCGCTAACGATGGAAGCGCATCAGAGGCTGGGGAGTTCGATTCCTCTGGCTCGGTGCAAGGAGATTCAAGTAGAGGTTCTGAATCGAGACAACCGGAGAGGGCTTGTTTCCGTAGGTGTGCTGCTGACGGATTCAGCTTCACGAGGAAGGCAGACGATTTACCTGGGACAGCAGCCGGTGGTTTCGAGCCAGGCGGAACACTTCGCGATCAAGACTTCGCCGGTGAGCGAGGTGCTGCGGTTTGCTGTGCCGGAGTCGGCAAAGATTCGGAAGTTCGACGAGATTAATGTGATGTTTTTTCCGGATGGAGCGAATTTCGGGAAGGGTCCGAAGATGGCGATTGGGGAGTTTGAGTTGGAGCCGCGGTGAGTTCGCTCCGCGAAGAGATCAGTCGCCGGTTTGGATGTTGACGAGCACTTCGGCGCCCTGGCTGTTGGGGGAGATGGTGGTGGTTTGCGGGGCGCGCCAGTGGTCAATGTGGCTGATGCGATGGACGCAGCCGATGGTGCAGTTGGGGGCGCAGCTTTTGGCAGTGAGGAATTCGCGCTTGACGTCGGCGGTGGTGTATTCGGCGATGGGAACGCCGGGATAGCCGCGCTGCTGGCTGCAGTAGTGGACAAGGCCGTCCTCGCAGATGTAGAGGTAGCGGGAGCCGGCGCGGCAGCGCCAGTCATTGGGACGACCTTGCGCGATGGCTTCCTGAAACTTGTCGAATTGCGCGTAGTTGGTCTTTTTCCGGTTGGTTATGGCGAAGTAGACCTTGGATTCATCTTCCTGAAGGGGCTTGAGTTGGCCGCTGCCGTCGTGGATGATGCCGATGGTGGATTCGAAGCCTAATTCCAGCGCTCGTTTGCTGATGACGAGGGCGTCGTTGGGATCTTTGAAGCCGCCTCCGACGACGGAGTTGATGTTGACGTGGAACTCGGCGTGATCGGCTAACATTTGTAGCTTTTTGTCGAGGACCTTGAGGCTCTTTTTGGAGACTTCATCGGGGACCAGGTTGTCGATGCTGATTTGCATGTGGTCGAGGCCGGCCTGGTTAAGTCGTTCAATTCGTTCGATATTGAGGAGATAGCCGTTGGTGATCATGCCGGCGATGGCGCCGGTATGCCTCATGCGGCGGATGATGTCGTCCAGATGAGGGTGAGTGAGGGGCTCGCCGCCGGAGATGCCGATCATAGCGGTGCCGAGGCGGCCGAGATGATCGATGCGACGGAGCATTTCGTCAAGGGGAACGGGCTCGGAAACCTTGTCGTACTCATTGCAGTAGCCGCAGCTTAAGTTGCAGAAACGAGCGGGGATAATCTGCGCGAGGACGGGATGGCCGGTGGAGGAGAGAGCGCGGACGACCATGGCGTACTCGCGGGCCTTGCGGGCCATGGCAATGCGGCGGCCGCGTATTGTCGATCTCCGGGGAGTTGCCATTCCTTCTATTGAAACACAGAAAGGCAGGGGTCAGGGATCAGGGGGCAGGGATCAGTTTTCCGGGGCGAAATGTCTGCTTGGAGAGGTGCGCTACATAGGGCAAAAGGCTGCCTGGAAGGTTGCAAATGACGTGAAATGGCTGCTTGCGTGGTTGCGATTCTTTGAGACATGAACCTACGGGGCAGCCTTTTCAGATGTTTTGATTGCTGAGAATTGAACTAATCGAGGGTTTGGGTTGCGGAGAATTAGCCACTTTTTTGAAAACGCGCATCATTGCGCTGGGTTTCCGCGATAAGTGGCTTGTTTGGTTGGGGTTGCCCGTGATCATTCTACACGACATTTGCTGTGGGAGTGGGACCGATGAGCTAGGGAAGAGGATGCGCAGGAATGGGGCACCCTCGGTGTCTTTGGTGCCCGGCAGAAACGGAAAGGGCGCCCATCCGGGCACCCTTGTGGAGTGGGCTGGAGGCTAGTAGGGGGCGACCTGGTGGTTTGGGGACTGGAGGTCTTCCTGGACCTGATCCAGCTTTTTTTGCAGGTCTTCCATCTGCTCGGGGGTGACCTGGAATGTGTTCGAGTTGAACTCTTTGCCGAACTGATCCATTTGCTTCTGCAGATCCTGCAACGGACTGGGGTCGAAGGTGAATTGCGGCAGGTTGAACTGGTGGTTGAACTCGTCCATTTGCCAGCTCAGTTGCTCAGCATCTTTGCTTAGCTGCTCGGGGTCCTGGGGGGCGAGCTGAAATTGGGCGAGGGCGGCGGCCTGGTCGCGAAGGGCTTTGGCGGCTGCCGATGCGGCGACCGGGTCCTGCGGGCCGAAGAGCTGCATTACTTCGGGGTCGATTTGGGCGATCATGGAGGAGCCGTCAGGGGAAGGGGGGTCGGCGAAGAGGTCTTGAGGCTGGAGTTGGCCGGTCTTGTGGTGGGAATCGACCTGGAGGGTGAGGATGAGCTGCTTGTTGAGGCGCAGGACGGTGACTTGGACGGTCTTGCCCTCGTTGGCGTGGAGGGCGCGGTCCCAGCTTGAGAGGTTGGTGATGGGGTCTGCACCGACCTTGAGTATGACGTCTTTGGGCTTGAGGCCGGCGGCGGCAGCCTCGCTTTTGCGGGCGACCTGCTTGACCATGAGGCCGGTGGGGATGCCGAGGTAATCCGCCATTTGCGAGGCGAGGGGCTCGACGAGTGCGCCGACGTTGAGCGAGCTGCCGAAGATGGACAGGCGCATGGAGCCGGGGACTCCGGGGTCGCCTGCCCCGTTGAGAAGGCCCTTGCCTCCGGAAGGCTGAGCGAAGTTGTCGTCGTTCTTGCCGAGCTTGGTCCAGATGCCACGCTCCATGATGCGGCGGTCGACGAGCTGGACGGCGAGGGTTTGGATGTTGCCATCGCGGCTGATTTCGAGACTGACTTTGCGGCCTGCGGGGATTTCGCGCAACATGCGGTGAAGCTGCTCGGCGCCCTCGACGTCCTGGCCGTTGAGCTGGATGACGACATCGTTGACGCGGAGGCCGATTTGGCCGGCGGGCGCATCGTGATCGATGAGGGTGATGATGGCGCCGCGAACTTCCTTGAGCTTGAGGACCTGTGCCTGGGCCTGGTCGACATCGGCGAGGTCTACGCCGAGGTAGCCCTGGGAGGTTGATGAGTGAAGGAGGAGCGGACTGGGATCGTGGAACAGGATCATGATCCCACTGCCCTGTGCGTTTGCCCCAGGTGGCGCGACGGCAAGGGCAACGCCGGC
>Ga0302140_10006508_pt1 | contig 14648 bp, 12 predicted proteins | sample I_Bog_E1_1_FD_202095 | JGI IMG/M metagenome (GOLD analysis project Ga0302140, IMG submission 202095) | Peat permafrost microbial communities from Stordalen Mire near Abisko, Sweden - I_Bog_E1_1 | ecosystem: Environmental > Terrestrial > Soil > Wetlands > Peat | place: Sweden: Abisko, Stordalen...
CTACGACCTGGACTGTGGCCCTGTGCCTGAGTTAGCTGACGACAGCACATATTTTCACGACGTGATTCGTTGGCTGATTACACATCCAGAAGAAGATCGGGGTTATCTGGTTAAAGATGGCCACAGTATGACGTCAGATGGTCATTGGCATGGTGTTGAGACTAGCTGTAATCCGAGAACAGGCGTGATGCGAGAGCCTGCTTCAGTAGACGGCTACCAACTGAGCGTGGATTTCTATCGGGGCGATAGAGCGATGCGTGAGTCGGGATTTGATACGAGCTTTCGCTTTGGGGCGTTCTCGGGGTCGACACATCATTATGCTCCAGTATGTTTGAATAGCTTGCTTTTCAGATATGAGCAGGACATGGCTCATTTCGCTTACAGGCTGGGTAGACCGGCTGATGTACGCGAATGGAATCAGCGCGCTTCAAATCGAGCGGTGGCGATTCACAGCTACCTTTGGCGCAAGGACAGAGGTATTTTTGCTGACTACGATTTCGTTGAACAGCGACCTTCAGAGTACGCTTACTTGTCAGCGTACTATCCATTGTGGGCTGGTCTCGCGACCAAAGATCAGGCTGCGATGCTACGCAAGAAGCTTGCTCTGTTCGAACATCCTGGAGGGATGGCGATGAGTTCCACGGAGACAGGCATGCAATGGGATGCGCCGTTCGGGTGGGCGCCTGGCAACTGGATAGTAGTGAAGGGATTAATGAACTATGGGTATGCGGAGGATGCAATCAGAATAGCCAGGAGCTTCCTGGACACGATCACTTCCAGCTTTGCAACGGACGCAACGGTGCGCGAAAAATATGACGTCGAGCGATGTGATGCGGAGGTTCACGTTACGGCCGGATACAAGGAGAACGTGATTGGCTTCGGGTGGACAAATGGCGTGTATCTCAAATTGCAGGAACTGATTTCAGAGCAAATTCTGTGACTTGACTTCGGCGATTGCATACCAGTCTCAAATAGTAAATGTACCTGCATCTACTATTTTTCCTGGACCTTAACTACGTAGTAGGCGAACACCGTGCCTTTGGCTACGAGTAGCTGATGTGGGACGTTAGGTGGGATGTGCACTACATCGCCTTTTATCAGCCTGGTCTTCTTGGCATCAAGAACGGCAGTACCGCGCATCTCTCCAGGCCCAGAATATATTGGATTCTCCAGCTCTCCTCCCGAGAGCAGTGTTGCTTCACCTTCCAGAACTATGAAGAGATCTGAGAACTTGGCGTGTAGCTCCGCACCTCCGTCCTGGGTGCGGACGCTGAGCATGGTGTAGTCGACCCCATACTTATGCAGCGTTTCAGCTGAAGCTCCCCTGAGGTGGATGCCTTTTGCTGTAGCAACTGAGCCTGCTCTGCGAGTGCCTTGGCTGTGTCTGTATCCACCTGCTGTGCCAAGCAGGACGAAACCACGCCGAAAAAAACAACGCAGGTAACAACGATGGAGAGTTTTAGGTTTCCACGCATTTTTGCCCCCGAAATTCGTTATAGCGAAACGATACGGTCGAGCTTAAAACAGTGTCAAATTTGGTTGGACATGGTAGCAGGGAGAGCATATGGTGTAGGCTTCGTGATGAACACGTGAGGAAACTGGAGCGTACGTTATGTGCTTCCAGGATTGGTTAATAACGACATGAAGCTGCCCCAGATCACTGTTGGTTCTGTACTCGAGTCTCAGGACTTTGATCTGAGTCGAGTTCGGACGCATGCTCCAGGTCCTGCTGGCTCACTACCCATTACGCCAGAGATGCTACTAAATCAGCCATCGGGCAATCTTTTTGGGTTAAGTATGAATGTAGGTATGGGCTGGGAACCTGCGCAGGTGCTGGGGCCTGAAGTACTGATCTTGAGTACGCATGGCGGGCTGCGAGGAGAGGACGGATCCCCGATCGCACTCGGATTTCATACTGGGCATTGGGAAGTGGGATTGTTGGTTGCGGAGGCAGCCCGAGAGATCAAGCGGCTTGGCGGTATTCCATTTGCTGGCGCGTGTACTGATCCGTGCGACGGACGCACGCAGGGTACTACGGGGATGTTTGATTCACTTCCCTTTCGCAACGATGCCGCTATCGTACTGCGGCGCTTGATGAGATCATTGCCGACACGGGCTGGTGTACTGGGAGTCGCGACTTGCGATAAGGGTCTGCCTGCCATGATGATGGCATTGGCCTCGGCTGGTGCAGTTCCGACGGTACTGATCCCTGGCGGTGTGACGCTGCTGCCCGAAAACGGCGAGGACGCGGGGAAGGTTCAGACGATAGGGGCACGCTACGCGCAGGAGCAGATCACGCTGGAGTATGCGGCGGATATGGGTTGTCGAGCGTGTGCAACTCCGGGCGGGGGATGCCAGTTTTTGGGGACTGCTGCTACGTCGCAGGTAATCGCGGAAGCACTTGGACTCGCTCTGCCGCACAGTGCGCTCGCTCCCTCTGGGCAGTCTATCTGGCTGGACATGGCGATGCGTTCTGCGCGGGCGGTGCTTCGCTTGCGGCAATTGAGGATGGGCACTCGGGACTTACTGACGCAGGCGTCAATTGATAATGCAATGGTGATCCACGCGGCCTTTGGTGGATCGACAAATCTCCTGCTCCATCTGCCGGCGATCGCTCATGCAGCGGGACTTCGTCGGCCTGTTGCTGAGGACTGGGCGTGTTTGAATCGCCAAGTACCTCGCCTTGTGGATGCGCTACCCAATGGACCGGGAAACTATGCAACAGTCCAGGTTTTTCTTGCTGGCGGGACACCGGAGGTGATGCTTCATTTGCGTGGCTCCGGTCTGCTGAACACGTCTGTTATGACGGCGAGCGGAGAGACGCTGAATAGCAACCTTGATTGGTGGCAGGATAGTGAGCGACGTTATCTCTTGCGCAAGAGTCTGAGAGATTTGGATGGGATTGATCCCGACGATGTGATTCTTTCTCCTGACCAAGCACGCTCTCGCGGGCTGACATCCACGGTTTGCTTCCCGATAGGAAATCTTGCTCCTGAGGGGTCGGTGATCAAGAGTACTTCGATTGATCCTTCGTTGATCGATGCGGAGGGCGAGTATAGTCATACCGGACCGGCGAGGGTATTCACGACTGAGGCTGCGGCGATTCATGCAATTAAAAGCGGCCTTATCGTAGCAGGAGATGTGATGGTACTTATCTGCTCAGGACCCCTTGGGGCGGGCATGCAGGAGGTCTATCAGATTACTTCGGCGCTAAAGGCGTTGCCCTTCGGTAAGCATGTTGCAGTGCTGACGGATGCTCGCTTCAGTGGCGTATCCACGGGCGCGTGCATTGGACATATATCACCGGAAGCGCTGGCGGGGGGGACTATTGGATCCATCGTCGATGGGGACCAGGTAGAGATTGTGATTGACCGCTTGGCGTTAACCGGTTCGGTAAATCTTGTCGGGGATACTGAGCGTTGGTTTGGCGCCGAGGAAGGTTCAAGGATATTGGCGGAACGCGAACCACGCGCGGATCTTACGCCGCATCCAGAGTTGCCGGACGATACGCGATTGTGGGCAGCGCTGGTGCAGGTGAGCGGCGGGATATGGGGTGGTTGCGTCTATGATGTGGATGCCATCAGTTCTCTGTTGGCCAAAGATCGAGCGAACAACTAGAGCACTACGAGGAAGCGAGGATAATTCCCTTTGATTTTGTATCGAACACTGGATGAGACAAACGGGCTTTTCGTGGAACAGGATGGGGCTTTCTTCTCTGTTCCGGAGCGATCACTTGACGTACTTTTGGCGCGTGATGATCTTCATGTTTACCTCGCTTCGCTGATAAGTGATGGCCATGCGTCTAAGGATTTTGACGCCGCGAGGATAGGCGCGCCAATCGAGAACCAGGAAGTATGGGCCTCGGGTGTCACCTACTATAGAAGCCGGAGTGCAAGGATTGAAGAATCGAAGAACGCTGGCGGTGGAGATTTTTATGACCGAGTTTACTCTGCTGAGCGCCCTGAGCTTTTCTTCAAAGCTGTCGCGCACAAGGTTGCTGGTACGAATAGCGAGGTGAGGATTCGCAGCGATGCGACGTGGTCCGTGCCGGAGCCGGAGTTGACACTTGTAGTTAATCCACGAGGAGAGATTGTCGGCTATACCATTGGCAACGATATGAGTTCCCGGGATATCGAGGGATCCAATCCGCTATATCTGCCGCAAGCTAAGGTATATGACCGAAGCTGTGCACTGGGGCCGGGTATTTTGATTCAGAAGGAACGTTTGGGGCCGGACACGCAGATCTCGCTGGAGATTTTGCGGGCCGGATACTCTGAGTTCTCAGCGAGCATTTTGCTTGCTGAGATGAAGCGTGACCCTCGCGTGCTGGTTGAGTACCTGTATCGCGATCAGAGTTTTCCCTGTGGATGCTTTCTGCTGACTGGAACGGGGATTGTACCTCCGGATACATTCACTTTGCAAAGCGGGGATGAGATTCGTATCAGCATCAGCGGCATAGGAACGCTGATCAATCGGGTTGCGTAAGATTAAAGCGAGAGATGGAAGGATTTACGGATGGAAGTTGCGAAGGTTCTGATTGACGGAGAGTGGAGAGTAGCGGGTGCACAAGGTACATTTCACGCGGAGAATCCCAGTACGGGCGAGACACTACCAACTGAGTTTCCTATCAGTCGGTGGTCTGATTGCGATGCAGCGCTAACTGCGGCAGCAAAGGCTGCAGTGACTCTTCGTGAAATTGCATCGGATAAACTGGGCGCATTTCTGGATGCGTACGCCTCAAACATTGATGCTGCCGCGGACGCGTTAATTGCGGCGGCACATGAAGAGACCGGTTTAGCCGTTGCTCCTAGATTGAAGGACGTGGAGTTGCCGCGTACGACCAATCAACTGCGCCAAGCGGCGGTGGCGGCTCGTGAAGGCTCATGGAGGCGCGCAACCCTGGATATTGAGCGTAATATACGCTCCTGTTTTATGCCGATAGGACCTGTAGTAGTGTTTGGCCCTAACAATTTTCCGTTGGCGTTCAATGGCGTTAGTGGGGGAGATTTTGCGGCTGCGATTGCAGCGGGAAATCCAGTGATCGCCAAGGCACATCCGCTCCATCCTAATACAACACGCCTCTTAGCTGAGGAGGCGCGCAAGGCTTTACTTGCTACTGGTCTTCCTCCTGGCACACTTCAGATGATTTACAACATCAGCAATGCGGATGGTCTGCGGCTGGTGAGTGATGCGCGAGTAGGAGCAATTGGTTTTACCGGCAGTCGCGGTGCGGGACTAGCCTTAAAGAAGGCGGCGGACGAGGCTGGTAAGCCTATGTATGCTGAGATGTCCAGCCTCAACCCGGTGATCTTTCTGCCTGGGGCAATTGCTGAGCGCGAGGAGCAACTGGCTCGGGAACTGACGGATAGTTGCATGGCAGGTTCGGGGCAGTTCTGTACGAGTCCTAACCTGATTTTGATTTGGGAGAATGCGGAGTCTGAAAATTTTGTGAAACGCGTTGAGGGTGGGTTCTCAGAGCGAGTCCCACAGACTCTGCTCTCTGCTGCGGGACGAGAACATATTCGAATCGGGGTGGATGCACTTGTGAAGGGTGGGGCACAGATCGTTACCGGAGGGAGTGCTGTCGACGGAGTGTCGTATCGCTTTGCAAATACGCTATTGCGAGCCACGGGCAAACAGTTTCTTGCGCGGCCTGTTGAGTTACAGCGCGAAGTATTCGGGAACGTCGCTCTAATCGTCTCGGTTAGCGATGAGCGAGAGTTGAGTTCCATTCTTCATCTTTTAGAAGGCAACTTGACAGGGACGATTTACTCTGCAAAGTCTGGAGATGACGATGCCGTCTATTCGAGAATTGAGCCCCTGCTGCTAAGCAAGGTTGGACGTATCTTGAATGACAAAATGCCTACTGGCGTCGCCGTGAGCTCGGCGATGAACCATGGTGGTCCGTACCCTGCGACATCTCATGCAGGATTTACATCCGTTGGCATACCGGCATCACTGACTCGCTTTGCTCAGTTACGTTGCTATGACGCAGTGCGCGAGGAACGTCTGCCAGATATTCTGCGAAATGTTACCCGCAATCCTCTGACTTGGCGATTGATTGACGGAGCATGGACGAGGGGATAGAAGTTGGGGCTGAATTCATTCGATTTCGGCTCATGGCTTCCAGAATGCGATTACAAGACCGCCAACTACAATGAGCGATCCGCCCACGTAGATCGGTGGCGTAGGTGCCTGCTGGAAGCGGACTTTGTTGAGTATCTGAGCCATGATGAAAAAGAGTACAACATAGACTCCGAGGAGCTTTCCGAAATCCCAGCGAGGAATATTGACGACGGACCCGTAGCTGGCAAGGACAAGTGCACCTGTTACGAACCAGATGGCTCGCATTGCTCCTGCTGAGCGATAAAACGCAACCTGAAAGAAAGAATCTCCGAGCGCCTCGAGAAGAGCGGCGAGTGACAAGATGATAATTGCTCCGGCAGGATTGGCAACGATTCGGTCGAGAAAGCTCATGTTGGAATTCTCCAGATATAGTACTGATTGTGGTACTGGGATGGCTCACGTAGAATTCTCATAGTATCAATGAAGAACAGGAGTTTTGGCGTAAGGATTTCAGCAAGACTACATGCGCTGCCTCCTTGCTGAGAGTGTCCGACGCGCTTCATGTGTAGCGCAAGAACCCGGCACAAAACGTTTGTTTCTTTTGGGGATTGAAGTGGCCCGAAAGGTCACTCGGATTTGGAATCGCATGAGATTTGCGGGCTTCTTCTTGATGGTTGCAGGATTTTTCCTCAATGTGGCGGCCTTGGTGCTGCTGCAGACGATGGCTTTACGCTACTTATTTGTGATCTGCGGCTTTGCGGTTGTATTTGTAGGATTGGGAATAGTGCAGCGTAGCCATACCATCGCGGCAAGAGCGAGCCATCGATGAGCACTGCGCTGCCAGCGACAATGACTGAGGCTACCTATGCACTGACGGTAGCGCTCTTGTTAGTTGCTCCTATGGCGATTGCAGGAGTTGCGTTGTTAAACACTGGGCTGGGGCGCTCCCGAAGTGCAGCGCAATCACTGCTTGGCTCGCTGCTGATTCTTGCCACTACGGTACTTGTCTTTGCCATTGTAGGTATTTGTTGGACAGGCCATGCCGCCCACTCGGGCGGGTCTTTTGAACTGGCGAAGAAGTCGTGGGATTGGATTGGGCTTGAGCCTGTATTGATGCGCGGAGTTGCATTTGACGCAATGACTACGCGTGCTCCTATGGCCGCCATGTTGGAAATCTTTGGTGTAGCCCTGGCCGCGATTATTCCGTGGGGTTCTGGCGCGGACAGATGGAGACTCGTGTCTGCCTGTACAGCCAGCGCTGTATCGGCGGGATGGATCTTCCCACTATTCACGCACTGGATAGGCGGCTCGGGATGGTTGGCGCAGTTGGGAGCTAATTTTGGACTTGGTAGTGGATTTCTTGACTCGGCCGGTGCAGCCAATGTGCATATATTGGGAGGCCTGACTGCGCTGTGCGTGGTTTGGATCGTTGGGCCACGCAGGGGGAAGTTTCCCAAGGAAGGGATCTCTACCGCGATCCCTGGACATCAAGTGGTTTACGTATTACTGGGATGTTTACTTTCGCTTGTAGGATGGATGGCATGGAACGCAGCTGCGGCTGTCGTTGTTTTGGGAGAACCACTAACTGCGATCTTTAGCGTCGTACTCAACACGCTTCTCTGCGCGTCCACTTCGATTATGGCGACGTTTTTTATCACGCAGGCACGATTCAGCAAGCCAGATGCCTCATTATGCGCGAATGGCTGGATGGCAGGTTTGGTTGCTTCGAGCGCCTGTGCTGCGCTGGTTACTCCAGGAACCGCTATTTTGATCGGCTGTGTGGCGGGGGTGATTACGCCGCTACTGGTTGAGCTATTTGAGCTTGGGCTTTCGTTGGATGATCCGTCCGGTGCGATTTCTGTTCACGGGGCAGTTGGAATCTGGGGACTTATCGCGGTTGGCTTGCTCGGTCGTCTAGACGGCTCGGCTACCCGTGGAGGGCAATTCCTCGCACAGATAATTGGGATCACTGCGCTGTTGGGATTGATACTACCCATGACCTACTTCTTCTTCTGGATAATGAATAAAGTGATTCCGTTCCGCGTGGATGAAGATGGTGAACGAATAGGTATGGACCTCCATGAACTGGGCGGCGGAGCTTATCCCGAATTCGTGATGCACCGCGATGAGTTTCATCGCTGATTGGCTCAGGTCAAAGCCTACTGGTGGCGGGAAAGCAAGAGCATCAGACAGAAAAGGACTACGGGAATCAGTGCTATTCCAATATAAAAAAGTATCCTTTTTCGCACAGGTGACCGGCGAGGACGAGGGCTTCGTATGATAGTTCTCTCTTCGACACCAATCTGTTCCTGGTGGTCTAAATCCCACTCAAACTCATGGGCCGTGCTGTAACGATGGCGCGGGTCGCGCTCCAAAGCGCGATAGATAATCTCCTGTAACTGCGGGGTTATTTCAGGTCTTACTTTGCGCGCAGAGGGCGGATCATTGAGGACGCGCTCGTTCATGATTGCGAACGGATTGGGACCTGTAAACGGGACAGTGCCAGTAAGCATTTCGTAGAAAATTACGCCGAGCGAATAGATATCGCTACGTGCATCCCCGCGCTTGCCCTGCACCTGTTCTGGAGAAATGTAGTCTGGCGTGCCGAGCGTCTGTGAGAAGTGAGTGAAGGTGAGCCGACGTGCATCCTCTTTCATAGCAATACCGAAGTCGATGAGCTTGATATTGTCATGCTCGTCCAGCATGATGTTTTCGGGTTTGAGATCGCGATGGACGATGCCGCGCTTGTGCAGGTATTCAAGTGCATCGCAGACACGGATGGTGATTGAGGTTGCGCGTTCGATGGGAAGCTGTTTTTGCTGGTGCAGAATAGTGCGAAGGAGCGTACCGTCAACCCACTCCATGACCATGTAAACGCGGCTGCGGTCGTCGTTCGCGAGCACCTTCATAACACCTGGATGCTCAGCTATCTTGCCGATATCTTCTTCGCGGCGAAACCTGTCGAAAAGAACTGCGTCAGCTTCCATCTCTGGGTGCGGAACTTTAATGGCAACCTGGCTTTGATCGCGCAGATCAGTGGCACGAAAGATCGTAGCCATCCCGCTACGGGCTACCTGGGCGTCAATTCTGTAATGATCAAGCGTGTCGCCGGGTTCTAAGATCTGCATGAATGATTACGTGTCAGATTCATTCTGGCACACCTAAGCATAAGGAAGTCGGAGGGGAAAGAAAATATAGGGAACGCTGAAAACTCCAACGCTCCCCATACTGCGAATCACACGGGATAGCTCCTACCTGAAAGGGACCAATGCGGGACGTCCTGTAGCCTTACTTGACCTTAGGAAGTATATGCCCCCGTAGATAGCCCAGAGCGCGGCGATGCCCAGGGCGAGATAGGGTTCTTTCCATGTACCGATGCCTTCAAGCGGAACGATAAGATAGGTCAACATACATCCGATATTTGCCAACAGACCTAGGATTGGAATAACGAGGTGCTTGATGGGATTGAAGTCCTTATGTCCCTGATAGGCGACGATACAGAGGAAGCAACTCAATGCATATAGAACGAAGGTACCGAAGTTGCATGTCAGAGTGACAGTAAGTAGTGAGTTGGGGAGAGCGGCCATTTTGTCATGGGTGAGATAGCCAAAGCTAGAGAAAATTCCATGAGGAATGGCTTGAATGACTGAATCAGCGGGTGCGCCGCCGTCGCCGAAAGGCATGATGACGGCGACACATCCAACGACAGCCGAAATCGCTGCTAGCGTCCAGATGGCGCGATGGGGTGTGAGGTTCTTGGCGTGAAGAATGCCGAAGTGCTGAGGAGCCTCATTATCTTTGCCCATTGCATAGGTCACGCGGGCTGCAGTGTTCATACAGGAGAGAGTAGTGCCAATGAGGGCCAGAAAGACGGTGAATGCCTCAGCAAGCATGAAGATTTTGCCTTTGCCTGGGCCAAAGAGGGCGTCTCCGACGACAATCATCATATCGCCAATCGGTGCCGCGGAGGCACTCGCGTTGGCCATGGAGTAGCCACTATTGAGGAAGTAGTTAGCTGCGAAGTATTCAAATAGATAGAAGACTAGGCCTTGTATCAATAGCGAAAGAATCACTGCGATGGGGATATGGCTGGCCTTCTTAGCTTCACCGCCCATCGTGGTCACTGACTCAAAACCAACCAGAATGAGAATGGCAACTGTGGCCTGAAGGAAGACCCAGTTCCAGTTGTGCGGACTAATAACGGATATCGCTTTTGAATGGGTAAGGAAGTTTCCGCTTGCGTCCTTTTCGGGATAGCTGATGTGAAAAGGAACCGGTTTGCCTGCGGCGTCGAGCTTAGGTTGCGGGACTCCCGCTGAGTCTCGAACAACAGTATCAGTCGAAACTCCACCTACGACTGTTGTAGTCGTGGCAAATTCATACTTGTAGGCTTCTCCGCTATTGGCGTCAAACTGGAATGCTTCGCTGCCTGGGGGGTGGCTCAGGCGATAGTTGAGTGCGATGACGGAGAAAATCAGAAGTGCTGCAATCTGAATAACGTTAATTACAAGATTGATGGTAGTCGAACTGGCGATGCCGCGATACGCAATGTACGCCACAGCGAACGAGAAAACCACAGCTACGGTCATCATGAAAAGGCTGCCCGGATTGGATGCGCTCATGAAGTTTGGCCAGATAGTACCCACGACATAACCGATGAGGATACCCATGGTTCCAACCATGACTCCTGGATATACCCAGTAATAGAGGTGTGAACCCCAACCTACGATGAACTTCGAAAGGCGTGCGTAGCGGAAGGCTTTATCGCGATTTAGAAAGGCCTGCTCGGCGAAATAATAGGAGCTACCGGTGCCGGGATAGAGCTTTGCCATTTCGGAATAACAAACTGCCGTGAGCAAACATAAAACGAGGGCTCCGACAATACCCATCCACATGGAGGGGGCACTGGCTCCAGTAGTGGCCTGAATGAAGAAAGTGAGCCAAAGAAACGCGCCTGGGGCGATGAGAGCCATTGCATTGCTGGTCAATCCGGTCAGGCCCAGAGTCGGCTTCATCTGGCCAGTGGTGGTTTCCGCCATGGTTTACTCCTTAAGAATTGGTGTTTACGCGTATGGATCGAGCACGAGCGACTGGAGAAAAGGCCGCCTAAAGTGATTCAAGGCAACGACTAAATTCAGATACACGTCCGGTATACGGATGGTTCCGATCTTATGAAACGAAGAGCGTGTGAAACGCCGGGTGCTTTGGGTTTTGAAAACAGCGGGAATGCCGTTTCAAGACCATACTAGATATTTGGAGAGTCCGTGTCACGAACAGATTTTCGGGCCGGAATCCTGGGTTGAAGTCGGTGCGAAGAGATGTATGTGAGCTTAAGCCAGATAGCCACATTCGGTGAAGCTCTTGAACCGTGATGCCGATGCAACTTTGTGGGACCAGAGTTAGTTCCAAAGCGGAGAAGCGTATGGAACTAGAAGTGTTTTCTAAGTGTTACCTGATTTTGGACCCGATCGCGTAAGGAATACATAAAACTTATAAGGTGGCTTCGGAAGAGGGTCCGAGGTTCTGGGACTTCAAGATCAGCCCAACCTTACTCTGAGGAACGATCTGACTAACGGGGATCTACGCAGCAGAGGACGATCAACGGTAAGAATGCGAATGGCTGGCAGCCCCAGGAGAAGATTTGAGTAGCTGAAGCAGTCCAGGCATACACGTACTCTTCAGCGTTCACAGAAGAGGAAGAGAAAGTCAAAGGTACGGTCGAACACGGGAAGTTGGCTGACTTGATCGTACTATCGAAAGATATCTTCAGCATCAATCCTGTTGAGATCGAGAATGTCAAAATTGATGCGATCTACCTGGAAGGTGAGTTGATCTATGCAAGATCAGGACGACGCCAGCTTATTAGCTTCGCCAGCGAGACCTTGATATAAAAAATGCGTGGTAGGCGAGGCAGGGCTTGAACCTGCAACCCCCGGCTTAGAAGGCCGGTGCTCTATCCAGTTGAGCTACTCGCCCGCAGGTCTATTGTATAGCTTCCTTGTTTCCCTGCAGAGATGGAAGAGTGGTTCCTTGGCCAACGAATCTAGATGCCACAATAGAGAGGGCGTCACCGAGGGCCTCGGTTGCGGCGGGAATATCCACACCACATGCTGAGATGTAGGTTGTGACGCCGAAGCCTTGTTGTGCGGGCGTGATGGCCTGCCGGATGACGAGATCGACACGGCAGCAGCGAGCTTCGGCTTGATGAAGCTGGGCAACTGCGCTTCGTGTCCAGACCTCTGCTTCTTCAAGTGACAAATACAGCTCGTTTTTCCCAGGCAAAACATCGAAATAGCAGGCTAACCCACAAGCAGTTTGGCCAGGATCAGCGTTCATTTCGTACGGATCAAGCTGGGTGGAGTCGTCCACCGGCCAGACGTCGCATTTGGTAGTCCGCAATGACGAATCGGCGCTATTAAGACGCAATAAGGCTGTGGCCATACTTGGAAATTGTCGCGCCTCAGATATCTGACTGACCAGATCGGGTGAGCTGCGAAGGTTGATTAAGCCCTCCCAAAGAGGGTCTAGTACCGGTGCATCGCGGCCGATCTCTACTTCCCAATCAGCTTCCATGATTGCTGTTCCATTGCTCAACAGTAGCGAGCAGATAGCGAATGAGTGTTGCCTCGGCCCAGTGCCGGTCGGTTCGTCCAGCATCCCCTGGAAGACGTTTGGTCTTGGCGAGAAAGGCACAGTGGCCACCCTGTTGTGTTTCGACGAAGTCTATGTGCGGATTGCGAATGAGAAGGGAAGTTGTCTCTTTAGTCAGACGGATAAACGGATCGTCGTTCGCATGGAGGACGAAGGTGGGGATTGAGATGCGGGATACAACCCGTGCTGCTGAGGCCCGATAGTAGTAGTCATCGGCGCTGGCGAAACCACTGTAATGTGCGGTAATGCGGTCATCGAATTCGCGTACCGAGCGGATCGGCCCGACTCTGTGAGTTGAGTAGACCTCTGGAAATAGGCTGGCTTTGCGTTTGAACCGTCGCATGAGATTGCGAAGAAAATGCTGTTCGTACATCCTGTTGGCCGGTTCATGTAAAGCGTCTGCACTAGCGGCGAGATCAGCGGCAGGGCTAACGCCCACTGAGGCTACGAGCCATCTGGGTACCTGCTCGCCGAGTTCCCCTGCGAGTTTCAACACAAGGTTGCCACCCATTGAGTAGCCAACCATCGCCATGCGCGCCAGTTGATACTTCTGGGCGAAGTGGTGAAGTACGACGTTAACGTCTTCCGAGAGACCTGAATGGTATAGCGTTGGGGTCCACATGTCGGTACCCCCGCAGTTGCGCATGTTCATGCGGATGACGTTGCAGCCTTTATTCCAAGCCCGGGTAGTGATTCCCTGAATATATTGGGAATCTGAAGAGCCTTCAAGTCCGTGCACAAGGAGAATTGTGAGACGGCTCGCACGAATGCCCTCTGGTTGCCAATGAGAGTGGCATAGAACACGACTGCCATCAGAGGCATCGACCAGGACCTCTTCCGCATCAGCCAGCATATTGAAAAGTGGACGAGGCCAGTAGTTCCCGGCTAGGGTTTGGGCATGGCTGCCTCGGAAGAGTGAGATAGGCTCGAATGGAGAGAACCAGTCAGCACGATCTACCAAGTTGGGAGCCTTATCTGCAATCCTGGGGGTCATCATCGCAAGTTGGATCGCAGGCAGTCTTCCAAGCAGGGATTTGAGTGGGCCGAGGGGAAATTTGGGGCGGCTAGTGGGGATCGAACCCACGACATCCTGTGCCACAGACAGGCGTTCTGCCCCTGAACTATAGCCGCCATCTACATCGTCGATTGTACCATCGAAGCTGGATGGTTTCACCATTCTTAACGAGACGAGGAAATCGAATGCCATCGAGAGCCCTTGAAGGAGAGATCTTACCTCCCAACCGGTGGAGAAAGGGCGGGAGCTGGCTGGGAGACGAGCGGCTTCGCTGGCTCGAAGTTCTGCTGGATGAAGCCTTTGTGATTCCGGGCACCGGTATCCGTTTTGGATTAGACGGCATCATCGGTTTAGTACCAGGCCTAGGCGACGTACTGGCGGGGTGTTTATCGCTTCTGATTCCATTAGCAGCGTGGGTCCGCGGCGTGCCATATGTCACTCTCGTCCGTATGCTGGCAAATTTGTCGATAGGAGTACTGGTTGGCACAATCCCAGTACTTGGTGACATTTTTGATGTCTTCTGGAAGGTCAATAAGCGCAACTACCGTCTATTGACAAGGTCTCTGCAAGAACCGCGGAAGCATAGCTGGCGCGACTGGGTCTTTTTGTTGGGACTGTTGGTGCTGGTATGCGCGATCTTCGCCATCCCAATACTTCTGATTGTCTGGCTAGCGGTCTGGCTTGCTAGTTGGCGAGTTCAGTCAGGACAGTTTTGATCGCCGACGGATAGCATTTGGCTTCACAATGAAGCGAGGGCGAGCACGAAGAATCCAAGTCAAGCTATAATCTTTTTAGCTGCTCAGCAAGTCTGAGCGTCGAGTCGGGGCGTAGCGCAGCCTGGTAGCGCATCTGCTTTGGGAGCAGAGGGTCGGGAGTTCGAATCTCTCCGCCCCGACCATTAGAATCATAGATTTAG
>Ga0302140_10006510_pt1 | contig 14646 bp, 12 predicted proteins | sample I_Bog_E1_1_FD_202095 | JGI IMG/M metagenome (GOLD analysis project Ga0302140, IMG submission 202095) | Peat permafrost microbial communities from Stordalen Mire near Abisko, Sweden - I_Bog_E1_1 | ecosystem: Environmental > Terrestrial > Soil > Wetlands > Peat | place: Sweden: Abisko, Stordalen...
CCAACTGCACCTCCTCATAAGAAGCGCCTGGGCTGCCGCTGGCTCCGTCGATCAGCACAGCCGTCAAGGCCGGATAGGGAGTAGGCAGGCTATTGGTTTTCTCGTATTCCGTGATCAGATTGGAGTAGTAGCCGGAAAACTCCAGCAGACCAACTGATTGGCCGGAACCGGTATAAATCACGCTGGGCGCATAGGCGGCCCGAAGGTCTTTAGCATCGTAGCTGCCGCTTGGCCCCGAGCCGCCCTCATAATAGCGGGAGCCTTTCACCAAGGTGTCCGAGGAAACTCGATTCGATTTGAGGTGATGCGGCACAATATAACTGTCGAGCCCGCTTATGGCCAGAACAGGCACCGCCAAGTCAATGGAAGGCTCGGCATCCGGGGCAAAGAATGTGCGCGCTTCGGTTGGGTATTGATAGATGCGCATGGTTACGTGGAAAACCCTCTCGATGTCGGCAACCGACGCCGCGATGTCGAGTAGTTTGCGGTTGGAATGCAGGCCGGTCACGGTCAGACCGTTGGTCTTGGCGAACTGGATGAGCGCCTGATAATCCTGTTCCGTCGGCCCAAACTTTTCGGTGAACTGGCCGGGCGTGAGATATTTCCGGAAATTCGGACTGCCAGGAGCGTAAAGGTCCGCGAGAAAGTTATTAAAGTCTGCCTTCTTCCGCAATGGCAAGCCAATGGCCAACTGCAGAGTCGTGGTTGCCGGAAGACGGCCAATGGCTGGCAGTTTCAGGTCGGTCACCGCTCTTGGCACATGGCCGTGCAATACTTGACTTTCCGCCGCCGGCGCCGGCATGACCCAAAGAATGAAAAGTCCGAGGGCTACAGCCATTTGAGATTGTTTGCGCATAAACAATGCTTCCGTTATTGCAGGGTGACCAAGACCAGCACCATGCCTTTGCCTTCGCTCAAGCCGGTCATGGCTTTGCCGAGAATCGCCCCTTGGGCACGCGCATGGTCGGTAACTTTCATGGCGTGACCAGGCGTCTTGGAAGTAGTCAAAAGATCGCCCGGCTTGATACAGCCATTGGACGTGTCCGCCTGAACATAAACGCGGCCGGTAAGCGCGACATTCTTGCCGCCATCCAACAGCCCTTGCTGCTGCATTTGAATGCCGGGATTAATTCCATTGGCGCCACTGACAACGCCGGCGACATGCGTGTCGTAATCCTGATCGCTCAGTTTCAAATGGCCTGGATTCTGTTCGTCAATCACCACCACCGCGCCTTGGAGAACCTCGCCATCGCCCGCGGTAATCTTGAATGGCTCCGCCAGATCAGACCCGCCTTCAATGGTGATGGAGCTGCAATAGAAATGCATATAAGCCTTATCCGCCGTATTGTAAGCAGAAACGGCCGTAATGCCGGACTTCTGGCTGCCGATCTGGACATCATTACCCACGCCGTCATCGCCAATGTAGGCATCAACGGGAGTCAGTCCGTTGATGGTTAGATACTCGCCGGTAACGGTCACATTGTTGTGCCAGTCCCAAGTCAGCGCAACGCTGTCCGGATCTCGCGTGCCCAGATAGCCGGTGTCAAAGCCATAAACAAAAACTCCCAAGCCGCCGGACGGGGCCACGCCGGCAACGGATGTGCGGTAACCGATGCCGTTATTGGCATCCCCGGCCAACAGCCACATATCATTGCCGTTCAGCATCAGGTTTCCGCTGTTGTTGATTGACATTCGTTGCGCGAAATCAGTGTAGAAATCCAAACCATATTGGTTGGCGCCGGCCTGCCGTTCGGACGCCATGCCTTCGCCACTGGAGGAGCCGAAGGTGAGTGCGTAGCCGTTGGTGTTGCCATTGTTGATAAAGCCGCCATTGTCGTTGGCCTGGTCAATATTCAAGCCGCCATGCACGCTCAAGAATTGCTGGGCGGCGGACGTGGTGCCAATGCCGACGTTGCCAATGGCATAAACCGATGATGAACCGAGGTTGACCGTCAGAATCGGTGTCCCGGCGCTCAGAAAATTAAATTTGTCGGAAGAATCCTGATATTGAAGCCCCCAATTTTGATAGGCCAATGAATGTGCAATGACCATCCGGTCGGCATTGTCGGTTCCGGCGGAGAACATGGCCATCATCGGCGTATTGGCACCACTAGTGGCGGGAAATAGAATGGTCGTGGACGGATTCAACATATCAATGTTGCCGCTGAAACTGTTGTTGCCGGTGAACGTCTGCGAGGCATCGGTCAACGCGACGTCCGCCGGCAGGCTCGCATCCGGCACCACGCCAACCGGGACCGTGCCGGTCAACCCGGCCGCGTTCGCAGTTTCCGCGAAGATGGCATAGGGAGTGGGGGTCAATTCCTGGCGCGGCAACAATGGGGTGAACACGATGCCGAGGTTGGTGGTTACTTGGACGCTCAGCCAGTTGGTGGTGCCCGTGAACACCCCGGCACCGAAGTCTATGATGGTCGTGAACAATCCGTTGGTGACAGGAACGGCGGTGTTGGTGACCGGCCCGCCAATGACGGAGCCTCCGGTAAGGGCATTGAAAACATCAAACTTAAAATTATAAAGGCCCGTGACCGGGTTCGTGCCGTTGTTCAAACGCCCTTGATAGGTGAAGGCAGAGCCTTGAGCAAACGCAGTCGAAAGTTGAGAAGTTATCGTTGAGAATGCCAGCCAGACCAGCGCGCACAAAAGATTTGATTTCATGATGTGTCTCCTTGTTTTGGATTCTCCATTGCGACTGTTTTTTTGCCAACCCACTTTGGAGCCTTAATCATTTAATACGCTTACGAACTAAAATACAAGAACTAATTTTGCGTTTTAAAAGGCGTAGGCGTCAAAAGGGAAACATGGCTTTTCCGGGACGACCAATTTGGCGGAGGCATCAACCGAACCATTGGGCAATTCAGGGGGGGCGGGCGGGACACATTTGTTTTGCTGGCGGATGGCAGCGTGCGGACGTGGGCAGCAACCTGACAGGCAAACTGGGCAACAATCTTGGGTCGGTGGATTACAATGATATGAGCAATACACGAAACTATTCCCGGATAACCCCGGCCGCATCTACAATCGCGGCGGTTGCGATATTGAGCGCGAATTTATCCGCCGATCCGACAGTCTGCCATCAGCTCTGACAAATCTTCAAGGCGCAGCACGCCGAAACCGCTTTACGCTTCGCTGCGGACGATACATTTTTTTGTAAACGGGCGGTAAGGCTTATTCATTGTCTCCGTGTTCCTCCGCCCGCTTCGTGATTAAGCTCCTCCCCACCTCCTCGCGTGTAACATTCAATTGCGCGCGCAGCCTGCATGCGTCTGGCTTAATTTGGGCCGGCACAACAAACTGAAACCCTTCTCTGCCCAGCGGGCAGGAGTGAAAACAACACTCTAGCCGCCTTCGTTGCGTTAACGTCCGAATGGTAGTCATGCCATTTATGCTTGAACTAAAAGGGGGACGTGCCGACGCAGCTTTGCCTTGGGCTGCCCGAATCACAGGATCGCCCAAAGTTCTAGTGGGAGTCGTATTTCTCGCCTTGCTGCTTAATCCGGGTGCGGCGCTCCAGCCGACTTCCGGACTGGGACGCAATTCTTGACCGGGACGCAGCTTTCCTTCAAGGCGCTGGCGTTGGCTGAAGCGGCGAAACGCTACAAACGCCATGTTGACTAGTCGCCTTTTTCATAGTGGTCCGATGGCCAGCTTTTCTTCGGAAATCAAGCCGACCCGCAACGCGAAGCGCACCAACCCTGCAATATCATGCACATTTAGGCAGTGCATCAGTTTCATGCGATGGTATTCCACGGTCTTGGGACTGACATTGAGAATTTTGCCAATGCCCTTAGTATTTTGCCCCTCGGCGATGAGTTGCAGGATTTCCCGTTGCCGGCCCGTCAATTTTTCCAGCGGACTTTTCTGGTCAGTGATGCCATGCAACGGGAATCTTTTGTGAAGCTGCGTGGCGATTTCCTGGCTTAAGTAGATTTCCCGGCGAAGCACTTTGTGCAAGGCCGTTTCCAATTCGCTGGTGGCCGCCTTTTTGAGCAGATAGCCTGCTGCTCCCGCCTTTAATGCACGCAAGACATATTCTTCGTTGTTATGCATGGAAAGAATGATGATTCGCACATTTGGAAAATCCCTGGCCATGCGCTCAGTCGCTTCCAGACCATTAAGGCCGGGCATCGCAATGTCCATCAAGACCACTTCTGGCTGGTGCAGGGTGACCAGACTTAATACCTCGCGACCATCGCCCGCCTCGGCAATCACTTTTACTTCCGGCAATTTTTCCAACAGGGCGCGAATGCCCGCCCGCACCAATGTATGGTCGTCTGCCAAAATGACGCGAATGAGTTTGACCGGATTCTTCACGGAGTTTTTGCTTCCGGCGAAGACTTCTTGAATCTTAACGGAAACCAAGCATGGACCTCCGTGCCTCGTGTTGGAGAGGACTTCAATTTCAGGCCGCCGCCCACGAGCGCCGTCCGCTCCTCCATGCTTAACAGGCCAAGACTCGTCCCCTGCAAAACCTGCTTGCGGACCGCCACCATGTCAAATCCGCTTCCATCATCGCGCACGCGCAAATGGAGTTGTCCGGCTTCTTTGCGCAAATCCACGCTCACGGTTTTCGCCTTGGCGTGGCGCACCACATTGGTCAAGGCTTCCTGCGCTACGCGGAAGCATTCGGTTTCAATCACCGGGTCCAGCCGATGCGCCAACGGTTCCGCATGGAAGGCGGGTTTCAGCCCAATGAGCGCGGACTGGCGATTGGTGAACCAGCGCAAGGCTGGTTCCAATCCCAAATCGTCGAGAATCATGGGTCTTAAATTCAATGAGATATCATGCACTTGTTCCAACACATGATTGACCACCGCCAAGTTTTCTTTCAAGCGCGTCGCCATCGACTTGGTGCCCGGTGAGAGCAACATCGCTTGCAGATTTATTTGCATGACCGTGAGCGCCTGGCCGATTTCATCGTGCAGTTCGCGCGCGATATGCCGCCGTTCTGTCTCCTGCGCCTCCACGAGCCGGCGGGACAACACTTGGAGTTTGCCGCTGTATTCCTTGAGTTTTTCCTCCGCCCGCCGCCGCTTGGTAATATCGCGAATGTTGCATTGAACCACCCGGTCGCCATTGACCTGATAGATGTTGCTGACAAACTCCACATTGATGGCCCGGCCATCCTTGGTTTCCAGCGGCACGTCGTCGTAACGGACATACGATTCACGCTGCAAATCCCGAAACTCCGCCCGGGACGCCTCCACGTCTTTGAACGGCACAATGTCCCATAGTTTGTTTCCCAATAACTGCTGGCGGGAATAACCCAGCATATCCGTCAGGAACGGGTTGACATCGTCAATCTGACCTGTGTCCGCATTGAGAATCAGAATGCCATCCTGGGCGGCTTCAAACAGCCGGCGATAGCGCAATTCCGAAACCTTCAACGCGTAAGAGGCAGAACGAATTTCCCCTTCCGTATGCACCAAGCCGATGGGCTTGGTCGGATTCGTTGCGGAATGAGGTATTGCGCTGGCCGGCTCGCTGGCGGGTGACTTGGTTTTAAATCGCATAATACAAATCGCATAATACGAAAATATAAGTCGAATAATTTCGCCGTCGCCGCGCGTTGTTCATGCCAGTTGCGACGCCATATAAGACCATCCATCCTCGTCGCGCGCCGGACACCGGCCAACTGAAGTCAAGTCATGGCCCTCCCATACGTATGTTTTGACACCGCGCTGGTAAACCCATGTGGCATTCGGCTTTCGCACTGGCAGGGGAGTTGTTTTCAATTGTCTGCTCATGCCTGTTGCTTTCATCAGGAGCCAGCCTCTCCGGGCGATTATGACGAGAAGGAATCCCATCACGCCGCGAATCGTTCAGAGGTCTTTGACAGGAACCGTCATCAGTGCGTTATGCATAAGGTTACTTTCCGCGATGACCTAATCTTTGGCTATGGGGTGAAACCCTACATTCTGGATAAGAGTTCAAAACGCCTGTCTTACAGAGCCAAGCGGAAAAACTGGTTCGCCGCCGGGGCCGGTCTAACTAGCGTGTCGGTTCCAAGCATCGTTCCGCAACTGACCCAGTTAATTAAATCAGCGGAAGACTGCAGATCATAAATGGATCCAGGCTGGCCGTTGACGGTCAGTTGCAACATCCCGTTTATATTGAGACAGCTTAAGGAAAAAATTGGCACCTGCAAAGCTGCGGCTATGTTCAAACTGCCATATATAGTCGGTAGCGGCATGGAGCCATACTTGATGCATTTGACATAGAACGCCGCAGGTTGATGGGGATATTGCTTTTGCAATAAAGCAACCGCACCGACCACCATCGGGGTCGCGAAGGACGTGCCGGTGGAATATTGCACCGCGCCGCCGACGACATCTCCAAGAATATTCCGTCCGGGAGCGCCGATGAGGTTGGTGCCATAGCCCGAAGCACCTGGCCCATAGATTGCACCCGCCGACGTCAAGTCCGTAACCGTAATGATGTTTGGCAAATTAAAACTGGGGGGATAATTTGTGGTCGTGTCATAATCCACCTGGCTATTGACTGCGGCGCAGACTAATACGACGTTGCTTTGAGAGGCAAGCTGACAGGCTGCGGCTAGTTGACTGGAATACCCGCCTGTGCCCCATGAAATGTTTATCACTGAAGCCCCATTTGTCACACACCAGTTGATGCCGGAGGCCATGTCAGGGGTTGCATAAAATGAGCCGGCGGAAGCCACAAACAGCCGCGCATTTTGCACGATTCCCAGCACGTTGGTGCCTTTGCCGGCGATGACGGACGCGATCAAGGTTCCGTGGCCGATGTGATCGCTGTAGTCCCCAGATTGCGAGCCGGTGAGAAACAGGCAGCCGGCGGAGACAGTGCCCGCCAGGTCTGCAAACGAATCATCTACGCCGCAATCCACAATGCCGATGCCGATGCCGGAAGCATCCGTATTCGCCGGGAGGGAGATGGAATAGTCGCCTCCTGCGGTTGACGACTCGACAACGCCATTAAGATAAAGCAGTGACGGCTGGCCGGAGTTATCCAGCCAAAATTCGTAGGCATTGCGGGCATAGCCTTCGCCATAATAAAACGGAACCATGCGGCTGGCATTGTAGTTGACATAATTGCCGGCAAAAATACCTGGGCAAAACGATGAGCAAAGGCAAAAGGCCGTCAGCCATTTGAGGCGCGGCTTGACAACAACAAGCCGGCATAACTGCAAAAATTCGTTCACGGCTGACCGCGCAAAACGATTCACCCTTGCTACCGCCGTCAATAATTGTGCTTTGCCTCGTGACATTTGCCGAGGACATTCCATTTGCCGGGCGGATTGGCCCGGTTGTGGTTTGAGTTGTGTGATGATGGCTGTTTGCCTGTTCTTTCCGTTCATATTTTTTTCTTTAAAAGTCCGCGCAATAAAATTGATGTGCGATATTTCCGGTATTACGCTGCTGAAGGTCAGCTGGCCGCTGGTAACTATCGGCGGGTTATGAATCCATCCAACCTTGAAATTCCGCGTTTCATCTGCAACAAAGTTACAGCTCAGCATATCCACCCGCGACTGGGAGTATCCTTGCCGTAACTAGCAAAACACTGGGATGCCATTGACTATTGCGGATGTGACTGCCGCCGTCGTCCGTGGTTTTGCCAAAGGCGAATTATCGCGCGCCGCACCGGTGACGCGGCGCAAATTCGGGCCGCGTGCCACGGCTAGCAATGGCCTTTGCGGTTAGAAATTAAGAGCGGTCTTCTTCGGTCATTCATATTTTTTACAGATATGCAGGTCGAGGAACCTTTGATGCATCCAACTGGTTTTCATGCGCCATCGCAAAGCTTCGGAGTTCAATAAAAATCCCAACCGGTTATTAGAATTAAACCGGCTTTCACTTGGCGTCGCACCTTGTGGAAAGCAAGTCCACTGATACCAATGGGTTTTTGAGCGCATGGGGCACCATGCACCGCGCCGACTAACCTCCCCGCTGGAATCCGCAACGCTGGAAAAATTGTGTTGCGGGCTCAAGGTTGCACGGCGAATTACGGATTGGCCGTGGATGCTTCAAGTATCGTTCACGGCTGGGGCTCCGGTCTGCCAGCAATTCCACAAAGTTTGTTTGGCGCGGTATCGGCTGCCGTGGGCGGTTATCATTGCCTTTTTCTGGGGCAAAATGGCCGCGTGGTTGCCGGCGGAGATAATTCCTTCGGACAGACCAATGTGCCAGCCGGCTTGACCAATGTTGTCGCAATCGCCGCCGGCTCTTTTTTTAGCATGGCATTGCGAGCGAATGGCACGGTGGTAGTTTGGGGCTCCAGCGCGTTTGGCCTGACCAATGTCCCGGCATATTTGACAAATGTCATTGCCATCGCTGCAGCCGGTTCCACCTGCCTTGCCATGGTGGGAAACAGTCCGCCCGTGTTGAGTGCGTTAGCAGGGAATGGTATTTTCACAACCAATGTTTTCAGCCTTTCCATCCCAAGTCAGGGGGGCCGGGTGTTTAAATTGGATTACAAAAAGTCGTTGAAGATACGAATTGGACCGGTTGGACCCTTTACGGACTCCCCGTCTTCCCGCTCGCGGCTGGCAACGGCGCAAATCTCTTTTTGACGGATTCGTCCGCAACCAATTCGACGCGTTTTTATCGCGTCCGGAAGTGGTAGGATGCGCTCAAGTTTTATGAACGCATCCCGGAAATAACTTAGACAACCTTAACCAGGTCGCCACCTGCATTGAAATGCCCGGTCGGGTTATACCCCATATACTTCGCAGTTTAAAAGCGGATTCTAAAGTCATGAAGATTAGATCATCGCTCATCACGTTCCTTTGCGCCGCGGCTTTTTCCGCAGGTGGCGACAAGCTTGGAGCCTAAGCAATCCCCATAGACACCCGCCCGATGCCTTTAAGCGATGCATTTGTTCGCGTCACTGACTTCGGTTTTTAACGACTTATTGGCGGACGGTGGGATGAAAAACTTTTAATCAAAAACAATTTTATGAAGAGCAAATATAGGCTCGGTTGGAGTTTAATCGTGTTGACCTTTCTGGCCCGCGCAATAGACGAATCCGCTGCCGCCAGCATTCCCGCGGATGGCTACCTAGAACCGCCGGCTGGCAATTTTCTGGTGCTTTCAAATGTCACCGGCGAGGTGCGAGTGTTGGATTCCAAAGGGCTAGTGCTGGAAAAACATTTGACGTATCTGCCGCGCATCCCGCTGGCAAATTTATCTGCGGATCAACTGCACGCGTTGCTGGAAACCAAGACGGCTTACGCCAGCTTGACGGCATTCGGATCGTCCAGCGGCACAAATGGGCAAGGCGTGGCTGTGGAACGTGAGTTGCAGGACGCCTGGCATCAGGGGTCGTCCTTGGCCGGAAGAATTCAAACGCGCCTGGAAATCTTGGAAGATCTGCGCGACTACAACAACGAAATCGCCCTGCTGTCCGGCAGTCTGGCGGCGGCCGGCCAGTATGCGGCCAACGACATCCCGATCAACAACCGTTTGACGAATCGCGCCGCCACCGTGGTCGCGGCCGCCGCGCAGGTGGAAACGGCCGAGAATTATCGGGCGACCGGCGGGGCCGACGCCCCGCAGGCGGAACAACAAGCCCGCCAAGTTTACCAGGCAACTGCGGCGCGGATGGAACGGGCCAATGACGTGGCCATGGTCGCCAACGGGCAAATCGCCGGGGCGAACCAGGCAATCACGAATCATCTGGCCAGATGCGCGGCGCTGGCCGCCCGGCTGGCGACTCACGGCATCAATGTTTCCGGCGTGCCGCCGTTTTCGCCGATTCCGCCGCTGACGTTGCAAGCAGAAGTGGACGCGGAGCGGAAGACCCATTGATCTGACTTTTTCTGAAATAAATAAATAATCAAACCATGAAAACAAAATATTTGCATGTATTCAGCCTGACCATCGCGGCGGCGGGATTAGGCCTGTGGTCGGGCTGTGTCGTTGAGCCGAATGGAAGGTTGGCCTTTCAACCATTCGTGGTGGTGGCTCCGCAGCCCGTGGTCTATGCGGCGCCGGTGCCGGTGGAAGTGGCTCCGGTAATGATACCTGATAGTTACGCCTGGGATGGTTACGAATATGTCGGTCTCGTAGGCGACCAGTATTACTATCTTGGCCCCGGCAATGTCTGGCTGTTCTGCGAACCGTTCCGCATGGAGCGCTTCCACGGCTGGGAAAGCAGCCATGCGGATTGGCGGAACCACGCCATTCGCAATGACCGTTACCGAACGGACCGCAATGGTCATGTGCAACCAAGGCGTGACGTGCGGCAGGATGAGCATAGGAATAGCGAGCACTGATCCGCAAAGGAAATCAACCCCCGGCTGAGACAACTGGAGAGACTCCAAAATGAAATATTATTTATGCGAACCAAGTTTCCCAGAATAGACATGACGCGCAGTATCGCGGACGACAAAGGCGATTGATTTTCAAAAACTTCACATCAAAAAATGAAAGCATGAAAATAATATGAAGGCCAAATTTACTCTGATTCGTTTGTGGCAGAGACTCATAAACTATTAAACAAATAAGAGACACCTACTATTTTTTTGCGGTCTATCCAAAAGGCTCTGAAAGCAATAGGAGTCACCTGACGTGTTAAGTTACAACTTGCGCCCCTTAATTTTCTAAAGTCTCACTCTAACTAATCTAACTAAAAGCGATCTTGTCCGCAATAGGAGCGGGCAGTGAAGACGCCCTGAAAAAACATGCCGAGCGCCTACCGGAGGTGAAGCGATGAACGGCAAAGCAGGTTTTCTCTGGTGGGCAGCTATGCGCCACGGTGATTGTTTGATTGCACCATCGCGGCCCGGTGAGTTTTTCGAGCAGTCATCGTCGAGCGATGCATTTATGCCGTGGACCTCGATCCGCTCGCCGCCGAACTCTGCCACTTCCGAAAGGCAGCTGCATGAATGTATTCGATTGTTTGGATACTATGGGATCTGCCTACGAAAAGAATCCTGGTATGAAGCTCTGACGCGCCCCAACTTTTGACATGGGGATCCGGTCGGCGGTCGAGCAGGGCGTCACGTTTTTCGACACCGCCGAGGTCAATGCTGCGGGCAGAAATCCCACTCCCGTCACTGGTCAGTGTAAGCTAATTCAAACTTTGTATGCGAGTCTCGTCCAACTCAAGGCGCAGATAGTCATAACAAACACCGGACGTAAGTTCCCCGGCGGGGACGGTGAGCGTCATTTCGTTTTCGCCCGCCTTCAGGAACGCGCCGTTGAAGGGTTGGGCATATTCCCGCCACACGCCGCGGTCTGTGTTGTAGCGCAGCGCGTTGGTTGAGATGGGACGAATGGCGCCGGCGTTCTGACCGTTGACGCCAATGATCAGGGTGGTGCTGTCGGAGCCACCTAACGCGACGCGCAAGGTGGCAGTGCCTTTGGGGGCGTGATCCAGATTAAATTTGATGGTCCAAGTGGTCGCCCGGCCGCGGCCCCAATCCCGCCACATATCCTGGCCCGGCGTGGTGGGAAGATTGACCCATCCGAAGGGCTGGTTAGCCGGGTCCTTGGCGGCGGGATTGACGAAACTAAGATTCGTCGCGTGGGGAACTTGCTCGAAGAACCAGTCCTTGTGCCAATCGCTCTGGCCGACGGTGTAAGTGATGTCGTTGGGGAACAACAGGGCGTAGCGCATACCCCAACCCCAACGCCAGTATTCGTCGCCCTTGAAGAATTCACCGCCGTTGCGGTTGGGGTAGCCAATTTCCCACACCTGCTTGCCATTGCGGACGGGCTTCCAGTCGAGCTTGCCCAGATCAATATCCTTGCCGGCCTCGACGGTGATGTCGGTCTTGGCGTATTCGCCCAAAACTCCGTCGGCAAACGCGTGGAGGGTATATTTGCCAGGGCGGACGTTGGTGATTTTGAACGTGCCGTCTTCTTTGCCCTGGTTCCAGAACTCGTAATAGTTGCCGTCGTGCTGCCAGGTAACGAGGTTGCCATTGCCGGATCGCCGGGCAAAGGCTCCGCCGGTGCCGGTATAGTCAGGGTGAGCCAGACCGATGGTAAGATTGGGCAGTTTGGTGGTGGCGGCCTGCGGGTCGTTCAGGACGACCTGGCCGGTGACGTTGCCGCGCTCGGACTTGTGCGGATAATCCACGCCGCTGACCCACTCATACGGCCACGAGGCTTTGACTGTTACGGCCTTGGCCAAGGCATCGTTCCAAAGTGCAAAGGCATTGTCATGCCACGTAGCGGGCACGGTGGGGTTACCCTGCGTGGCGGCGAGCGTGTCCAGTTCGGCCTGGGACGGCTCCTTGGGATCTTTCAGGGCGTTCAAATAGACAAAGATCGGCCCGACGACTTTTGTCCAGTCTTGGCCTTGAGGGATATTGTTACCGGCACCGCCGCCATAGTGGCCGGAGGTCCAGTAGTCCAGCAAGGTCCCGCTCATGTGGCAGACGAGGTCCATCTTTTCGGCACCGCCGCCAATGTATTCGGTGGTGGGATTGATGAAATAGACGCCGATATGGTCCTTGGTGCTGGAAAAGCCGTAGGCGGGCAGCCGATACATGATGCCGCAGTAAGTGTATTTGTGTTCGACGGAGTTCTTGTAATTACCGGCGGCGATGATTCTCTGCTCTTTGGCATGAATGACGGTGCCGGAGCGCAGGTCCTGATCGGTGATCATGAGCTGGTTGCGATCTTTATCCACCGAGAGCCAGTCAAAGGTGGGGTTCATGGACTCAAGGATAAAACGGTTTTCGCCGAAGCCCGCGGTGGCGTTGGAGGCCGGATGCGTATATTGCGCGTAGGTGTAAAAGCCGCTGACCCCGCGTTCCATGGTGTAGCGAATTTCGATGTCAATGCGTCCGCTGTTGGCACCCTTGATGGCTACCTCGCCGCGCTGGCCGCCGTTGGTCGCCGGGTCAATGGTCACTGACGGGGTCACCGTGCCGGAAGGCGCTCGTTCCCAATTCGCGTGACCCGCCGCGACGACAATGCCGTGATAGACCAGCGACTGAATGCCGCCGGTGGCCTTCAGAACCCTAAGCTTTACGATGCCATTGTCCATAGTCCAAGTCGCGCCGTTGTCGGTGATGGTCACCGGGGCGTTGGTCGCCGCTCTGGCAACCGCGGGCACGGCGAGAGTCAGCGCTACGAAAATAGACGCAAGGAGGAGGCGTGGGCTGGCAGTCGAAAGCACAATCATGAAATGAGTTTTTTAGTTGTTGGTCGGATCAAAGCCATGCCCTTCGCCAAACAATCATTTTCTGGCGGGGTGTGCTGAAGCAAAAGACGGCATTTAACGCGTTGGGTTACATTAAACAGTCTCCTGTGTTAGAGGATTATTATTTCATCTCTTTGCATCCATTATCTTGGCTGAACATGGATCCATGTTGGTTTAAGTCCGCTGATTTTCGGCACATAAATAAACTCGCAAATTTTTTCAGCCGGGAATTTGACCTTCAATCCTGCGGCGTCCTGCGTGAATCGGAGCGGCTCGCCGTGGCCGAGCAATTCCACCTTTCCGACTTTTCCCTGCGCACACGATTAGATGAGGCAGAACACTAATAACTCACCCGGTAAAACATAGCTCTAGTTACCGGTTGATTGGTCAGGGTCATCGTCATATTTGTGCTCGTGGCAGTGAACGCCAGATAATTTGACCAAGTCGTCAGATTAGTGCTGCTCTGGATGGTATAGGGCAGTGTGGGATAAAGATTGGAGGCTTTGAGGGTAAAATTGGTGCCGCTGCGACCCATCGTCAGTTCAGCCGCAACGGCGTCGAACGCGGCGGTTGCAGTCAACGCATTCAATTTGGTCGTCGGATGCAACACGTCCCAGAACACATAGTTTGCCCCGGACCGTTAAAACTTTTGTCCGCCAGGCCGGGGTCGTCAAGGCACCTTGCAGGGTCACGGTAAAACCGTATGCCGCCGGCGCACTCAACACGTTGCTCAATCCGGCATTGTCATCCAGCAGGTAAAGCCGCCATCGCGACGCCTTCGGGCAGGTTGTCGCGCGCTATCAAAGTCTGGTTTGTTCGCTGGCTTACAGCGCGACCGGCAGCCTCGGCCAGAGTGAAGATCTGGCCCAAGAAACATTCGTGGCGGCGTGGAGGAAACTCAGCGAACTGCGCGAGCCGGAAAAACTGCGGGCCTGGCTCTGCGGCATCGCGCGCAATCTCATCAACAATTCACTGCGCAAGCAGGGCCACGAGCCGACCCATGCCGCGGAATCCATGGCGACAATTTTCGCAAGCCATTCGCCGGAGCCACAGCCTAACGAGCACATCATCACAAACGAGGAGCAGGCGATTCTCTGGCGCTCACCCGAACGCATCCCGGAGCTTTATCGCGAGCCACTCGTCCTAAATTACCGCGAAAATCAGTCGGTCGCGGCGGTGCGGAAAAGCTGGAATTGAACACGGATATCACCGGTCTTCAGGGAACGGCGAAATTGCTTGCGACCTTTTTTGACAAAGGCATAATAAAACCCCGTTGTTTTGCTGCGCCGGAGGTTTTCACCGGCGTAAGTTTATTCACCTTCAGTTTTCTCTAGCGTGTTTGAGTCCATTAGATGGTGTTAGGGATGCAAAAGAGGGATGCAACGGAAAACGGGCGGTTCACCAAAGCCGCTTAAATACAGGTGGCCAGCGTAGCTCAGTTGGTTAGAGCGTGGGACTCATAAGCCCGAGGTCAGTGGTTCGATTCCACTCGCTGGC
>Ga0302140_10006518_pt1 | contig 14631 bp, 12 predicted proteins | sample I_Bog_E1_1_FD_202095 | JGI IMG/M metagenome (GOLD analysis project Ga0302140, IMG submission 202095) | Peat permafrost microbial communities from Stordalen Mire near Abisko, Sweden - I_Bog_E1_1 | ecosystem: Environmental > Terrestrial > Soil > Wetlands > Peat | place: Sweden: Abisko, Stordalen...
GCTCTGGCCAGCGTCCGTCTTCAGCCTCGCACCTCGGTCGCCGAGCGCACCCAGGACTTCCGCCCCGGAGCCTTCGCCGAGGCCCTCACCACACCTGACTCCATCTGGCGCCATCCCTGGCTGCTCAGCGGTGCTGCCGGAATCTTCACCTACGTCGGAGCCGAAGTCGCCATCGGTAGCCTCCTGGTCAACTACATGGGCCTCTCCAACATCGGAGGTCTCAAAGAAGCCACCGCCGCCAACTACCTCATGGTCTACTGGGGCGGAGCCATGATCGGCCGATTCATCGGCTCGGCCGTCCTTCAGCGAGTCAAGACGGGCAAACTCCTCACCCTCAACGCCGCCGTGGCCTTCACCCTTGTCATCACCAGCACCCTCACCCACGGCCACACCGCCATGTTCGCTCTGCTCTTCGTCGGCATCTGCAACTCCATCATGTTCCCGTCGATCTTCACTCTCGGCATCCAGGATCTCGGCCCCCTCACCAGCAAGGGCTCCAGCCTCATGATCGCCGCCATCGTCGGTGGAGCGCTCATCCCCGAAGCTACCGGCAAACTCGCCGACATCATCGGCCTGCACCACGCCTTCATTATCCCCGCCCTCTGCTACGTCTACATCGCGGCCTACGGCATCGCCTCCATCAAACGCCCAGCCGGCTCCGATACCCTCCTACCCGCAGAACCCGTTTAGTGGGCACGGTGTAAACAATAGGCAGTAGCGAGTAGACAACAGCCGACACCTCGTCATCTCGACCGAAGCGTAGCGGACTGGAGAGACCCCTGTATTGGCTTCTCCTCTTCTGCTCCTATACTCTCCCCTACGGTCGCACCACCATAGACGTAGTAGCAAACCCACGTGACCCCGCCACAACCGCAATCTTCACCACCTGAGCCACCCCCGGCGCCTCCACTGGCGTCACCTGCACCATCCCGCTCCCATCTGACACCGCCGCACTCCGCGCCGTCATCAGCACCGGAGCCGAGGCGCACACGCCGGTCCCAGCGCAAGTTCCCTCCCACGCATACGCGGTCTGATACACACTCACCGTCGCTCCCGGCAGAGCATGACCCACGCCATCCGTCACCAGCAGTTTCACCACCGCCGGCGTAACCCCCAGGAGCAAGCTCTGCCCTCCGCCACTCGATACAGCAATTGCCCATTGCGACTCCGCTACGCCATACACCGTCCAGCTCGCGCACACGCTCGTCCACGCACATCCAGTCACCACATTTGTCGACCCGCCGGCAATCGTCCCCACCTGTGCGACGACCGCCTCCGTCCCATTCGCCGTCGTCAGCCCCGTAGCCGGGGTCAGCGTGAACCCGCTCGCCGTAGTGGACCACGCCACCGGAACCCCCGTCGCCGCTGCCCCATCCTGCGTCGCCGCCAACGACAAGTCCCAGCTCCCGGCCGCAGCCGCCGCCAGGTATTGCGTCGCCGCGCTGATCGTTACCGTCTGCACTGGATTCGTATCCACCATCGTCGCCCTCACCGACGAGCCCCCGCTCACCTCCGTTCCACTCACCGTCACGCTGCCCGCCGCCACGCCCGTCAACGACGCCGACGCCAGTCCATTGGCATCCGTCACCACCACGCAGCTCATGCCCGCACAACCGGCCGAAGTCAGGGTCGCGCCACCCGTCACCACAAAGCTCACGCTCGCACCCTTCGCCGGTGTCACGCCATCCGACGCATACACCCGCACCGCAAACGGCGTCGCTGCCACCTCTCCCGTCTCAAGCGACGTCGGCGCCGACACCAGTGCCACCACATCCCTCGTTCCTTGGCTATAAATCAGAACTCCCTGGATATCCGAGCTCCCAGCCGTGGTCGTGTCGAGCACCTCGACATCCACCGCCGTCCCACTGCTGGCGTTCACTGCTGCCATCGAGGGTGCGGTCGCCACAATCTGCATCGACGTCCAGCTCACCACCGTCGCCGCCACCCCATTGATCAACACCTCGTTCCCCGACTGGAAGCCCATTCCGGTAATCGTGATCTGTCCGCCCCCCACGCCCAGCGTCGCTGGCGATACCCCGCTCGCATACAAAATCCGAGCCGTATAGTTGAAGTCCGGCCGACCCGCTCCAAACTGGTCCGCAATCACCACCCGGTAGGTCGACGCACTCGCCGCCGCCGGCAGCCGCAACTGCGTCATGCCCAACACCATCGCGTTCAGTGCCACACCCTGGCTCGCGACGGTCGGAAGCGTTCCCGTCGCATCCGTCTGGTTCCACACCCCGATTACCGGCTGCAGCTTGTTCGCCGATCCGCCCCCTGCCTCATTCAGCGCCGTCACCTCGATCGTCCAGCTCGTGTTCGCATTCACCCCCGTCTTTCTCCACCCCGCGGAGCCCACTGAGCAAATCGCCTCATTCCACCATCCCGTCGAGCTCACCGTCGTCGGAACCGTCTCCAGCCCATCCGGATATTGGCACCAGTTCGATGACCCTGCGCTCTCAGTCATAGCCATCGTCGCCAGCGTACCCGGAAGCACCGAAATCGCCCCAAACTGCTGCTCCACTCCCGACATCGTAATCACCGGCCGCTGATACGCCCCCACCGCATACTCGCCCGAGTACAGCGGATTGATACTCTCTGTCTGAAAATAGAGGTAAGCCCCCTGCGGCCCCGCAGCGATGTACGGCATACTCCATGAGCCCTCGTCCGCCGCGACGTTGGCTCCCGCGTTCTCACTCGCGGCCTCTATACCACTTACCGGATTTCCACCATTCTGTTGAAACAGCGATCCCGTCGTACTGGAGTACACCGGATTCAACTCCCAACCACTATCCTGTCCCCAAATCAGTCGATACGCCAAGACATTCACCAGCTCCATCCCCTGCCGCGTCGGAAAGCTCAGGGACCCGCTGATCGAGACCGTGTTCAAACTGCTCTGCGTCTTGCCTCCACCGCTGCTCGCCACCGGATACAGCGTCACCAGCGCATTGATGTCATCCGGCCGCAGCGTGAATGGGTTCTGCACGCACTGGTACGTGTACGGAGGGCACATCACATCCATCGGATGCATCAGCGGCCATAGCGCCATCTCCGCCGCCGTCGCCTGTGGCACTCCGGTGAACACGTTATCGTTCAACTGCGACCATGCCAGCCCCAGCACTCGGCCAAATACCCGAGTCAACTGATACTGCATCTGCGTCAGCGCGTCAGGGTCCGAATCCGCACATAGCCCGTCAAGAAGAATCACCGCGTGCTGGATCGTTCCGCTCGACCCAAATCCGTCCACGCTCTCCACCACACCATTCTGCCGGCACTCGCTCGGATCGCTCGCGCCACTTCCCAGCAGCATATCGATCACGCTTCCATCGCTGTCGTAGATCACCGGTATCTGCACCGACGCATAGTTCGTCGCTTGCACATCCGCCGGAAACACTACGTCCGTTCCCCCGTCACTCCCATTTCCCACCACGTGCTCCGCCAGCTCACCACCCTTTGCCAGCGTCACATTCGACGTAGGAATATTCCACACCGCCGCTGCTGTCGCAACCATTGCGTCCGCCTGCGCGTGCGTCACCGTAGAACTCAAATCGCCCGGATCCGTAAAGTACATCGGAGCATTTGTATACCAGGCCATCGGCACACCCGCCGTCGCATAGCCGGTGGTCCCCGTCACAAACCTCGGGCCTCCCGCCCAAGCACCAGGCACCCCAACAGCGATTCCAGCCGCAACCGCTACGCCCGTCCAAAACCTAGCGTTGCGCATCCCCGACCTCCGTCATCGACGCCGATCCCGGCTTCCCCGCGCTCGCCTCCCTCCCGAACACCCCCACCGGCAGCCGAATCCCCTTCGGCTCCGCCACGCCCTCACTCTTCCAACTCCGCGTCACCGCCACGCCATCCGTGAGCGCAATCGCGCCCGGCGTAATCCCCGTCAGCGGAGCCCCCTGCATCCTCCGCACCCTCGTAGCCAGCCAGCGCACATCCAGCAGCGCCGCTCCTTTCGCGCCGATTGCCACCACAGGCACCACCCCGATCATCCCGTCCACCGCAGAGCTAAGCCCCGCCACACTCGGAGCATGCAGAAAGAACATCGCCCTCTGCCCCACCCAGAAATGCTGTTGACCGCCCGTCCACCTCCCCGCCCACTCCCGCATCACATACGATCCGCCAACCACGCCCAGCACCGGCTGCTCCACCGCAAACGTGATCTCCACCAGCCCATCCTTGGGCTCAATCGTCTCCACCTGTCCCACAAACACCACGCCCGCGCGAGAAGCCAATCCACGCAGCTCAGCCCCCACGCTCTCGGCCGGAGCACGTTCCCCCTGTTGTTGTGCAAGCGCCGCGCCGCCCGCAAAGCCCACCACCAGCACCAAACCCCAAACCCATCCGCAACGACGCAGCCGAACACGCACCATGGTCAAGCCTCTGCAACCTATTTCGTCACAGAGCGCCGAACCATTAGCTTTCCTGCTGGGAAATCGCCCTCAACCCATTAATATCGCGCTCAAATCTCCGGATAAAAATCGAAAAACGCGTCGATACTGTGCCGTAGCTGCGCCTCAATCTGCTCGCGGCTGCCCTCCACGATATGCATCGTCACCTGGGCGTCATGCCCGTTCTTCAACTTGATCGGAGCGGCCTGCACCGCCTCAATCTCATCCGCCGGCAACAGCCGCAATCCATAAACCAACACCAAATCAGCCATACTCCCATCCTACCCCGTGCCCTTGCACCGTTTCGAAACCTTTACAATCGAATCTCTATGTCTTCCCCGAACGAAATCCGCGACACCGTCATTCTCGGCTCCGGCTGCTCCGGCCTCACCGCCGCCATCTATGCTGCCCGCTCCAACCTCAAGCCACTCGTCCTCGAGGGCCACGAGCCCGGCGGACAGCTCTCCATCACCACTTTGGTCGAAAACTTTCCCGGCTGGCCTGAAGGCGTCCAGGGTCCCGAACTCATTGAGAACATGAAGAAGCAAGCCACCCGCTTCGGAGCCGAGCTCCGCATGGCCCATCTCTCCACCGTCGACCTCACCACCACGCCCTTCACCCTCGGCCTCGGCAAAGACATCGTCCAGACCCGCTCACTCATCATCGCGTCCGGAGCGAGCGCCCGCTGGCTCAACCTTCCCTCCGAGCAGGCCCTGATCGGCTTCGGCGTCAGCTCCTGCGCAACCTGCGACGGATTCTTCGCCAGCGGCAAAGAAATCGCCGTCATCGGCGGAGGCGACAGCGCCATGGAGGAAGCCATCTTCCTCACCCGTTTCGCCACCAAGGTCACCCTCATCAACCGCACCGAAAACTTCCGCGCCTCCCGCATCATGCTCGAGCGAGCCATCGCCCACCCGCAGATCGAGTTCCTTCACAACACCGTCGTCGAAGAATGCCTCGGCGTAGAAGAAAAAGATCTCAACGGCCTCAAGCTCTTCAACAAGAAAACCGGCGAACGCTGGACCCTCCCTGTCTCCTTCATGTTCCTCGGCATCGGCCACACGCCCAACGCCCGCATGTTCGAAGGTCAGCTCGACCTCGACGCCGATGGCTACATCAAGACAGAAGATAACGTCTTCGTCTCCATCCTCGGCGAGCGAATCCCCGGCGTCTACGCCTGCGGAGACGTCCAGGACCGCCGCTACCGACAGGCCATCACCGCCGCCGGAACCGGCTGCATGGCCGCCCTCGAAGTAGAAAAATACCTCGAAGAACTAGGCCGCTAAAACCGGCGAAAGCCGTCGGCGGCCTCAAGCAATGAGGCCGCCCAAGAGCCTATCTCCAAAGGTTGGTCTTGGCCATGTCGAGCACCTCTTGCCCATCGCCATGCAGCATCGCCTTCAGCATATAAAGGTTGAACCCAGCGGCCTGCGCTAGCGTAATCGTAGGCGGCAGCGACAGCTCCTGCCGTGCCACAACGACATCAATGACAGCAGGTCCGGGGTGCGCGAACGCCTCCTGCAGAGCAGGAATCACCTGTTCCGGAGTCTCTACCCTCCAAGCACGAATCCCCGCCCCGGACGCGATCGCAGCAAAGTTTTGCGCCTCAAACTCCGTGCCATACGTCTGCACACCCGCAGCCTTCATCTCCTGTTCCACAAACCCAAGCGCCCCATTGTTGAAGACAACCACCTTTACCTGCAGATCGAGTTGCCGCAGCGTAAGCAAGTCGCCCAGCAACATAGAAATTCCACCATCTCCCGATAACGTCACCACCTGCCGCGTCCGCTCTGCCGCTTGCACGCCAATAGACTGCGGCATAGCATTCGCCATCGTACCGTGGTTGAAGCTGCCGATCAGACGCCGCTTTCCATTCATCTTCAGATACCGGGCAGACCACGTAGTAGGCGTCCCAACATCGCAAAGAAAGACAGCATCCTCTGCGGCAACGTCGCTGATGCACTTCGTCAAATACTGCGGATGGATCGGAGCTTTCCCCGGCTCGCCAACAGCGCGATCATCCAACTCCTTCCGAACCTTTTCAAAGTGCTTCACGCAATCCTTAAGATGACTGCTCCGATGCTTCGTGAGAAGCGGAGTGAGAGCCTTCAGCGTATGCTTCACGTCCCCAATCAGCCCCACATCAATCTTCGTGCGACGTCCCAACTGTTCGCCGCGGATATCAACCTGAATGACGTGAATGTCCTTCGGATAAAACTGGGAGTAAGGAAAATCCGTGCCAAGCATCAGCAGCGTATCGCAGTCCTCCATCGCACGATAAGCCGATGGCATCCCGATCAAACCATTCAGCCCAACAAAGTACGGATTGTCGTACTCCAGATATTCTTTTCCGCGCAGAGCCGTAATGATCGGAGCCTGCAAAACTTCCGCCACCGCCAGCACTTCCTCACGAGCTTCGGCACATCCCGCGCCAGCGAGGATCGTAATCTTCTTCGTGGAATTCAGCAGCTTCACCGCGTTTGCAATAGCCGTCGCAGGTGGAAGAATCGACGCAGCCGGCCCCGAAATCCCAAGTTCGATCGCAGGACCCACAGCCGATTTCGTAAGAATATCTCCCGGGATAATGACCACCGCAACACAGCGTTTTGCGATAGCCGTGCGCATAGCAATCGCGAGCACCCGTGGAATCTGCTCGGGGGTAGAAATCACTTCGCAGAAATCCGAGCAAGTAAGAAAAATCTGTTCCGGCTTAGTCTCCTGAAAGTAGTTCGTCCCAATCTCAGCGCTAGGAATCTGCGCTGCAATCGCAAGCACCGGAACGCGGCTGCGATGACAGTCATGCAGCCCATTGATAAGGTGGAGATTCCCCGGCCCACAGCTTCCGGCGCAAACCGTAAGCTTCCCGCTGATCTGCGACTCGCCCCCTGCGGCAAACGCGGCCACTTCTTCATGCCGAACCATCTGCCAATCAATGCCATCGTGCGACCGGATAGCGTCGGTAAATCCGTTCAGCGAGTCACCGGCAACGCCATAGACACGTTCAACGCCAGCTTTGAGGAGAGTTTCGACAAACACGTCTGCGACTTTGGCGAGAGGATCTTTCTTCCACATGAGGTCTGCTTCCTTTTCTGATTCTGACTACCTACAGTTTTGGATGCAGGGATCCCGGGTCGCAGCATCGGGCGAACGACTCGCCCGAAACCACCCTCACCAGCTAACCCGCATCAACTCCACCGACTCCCTCCCCAGCTTCGTCTTCACCACCACCCTCCCCGCGTCCACATCCACCCACTCCGGCGACCCCATCAGTTCCAACCCGCCCTTCGCCTTCAACGCCGCCACCTGCTCAGCTGTCGGCGTCTGCGGCGACCCCATTGCCTTCCATGCGGTATACGCATTGCTATGCGTCTCATCCATCCGATACCGCTCCACCAGTGCCCGCGTCACCCCCATCGGCAATCCCTTCACCCGCACCTCCACCTCCGCATCCCCACCAACCCCCTCCGCCACATCGTGATAATCCCACACCATCACCTCCGCACTCTTCCCCTCGCGAGTAGCCAGCGCATCCACATCCGCCTCCCCGCGCACACCCGTACTCACAATCGTCTCCAATGGCACCGCACCCGAACTCGTCACTGCCACCCGCTCGCCCCCCATCATCCCCAACATCCGAAACACATTCAGCACTGGCTTATCTATTCCATTCGTACTCAGATCCCGAAACCCCTCAAAATAATCCCGCCCCTCAAACTCAAACGACCAGCTAAGCATCCCCAGCAAATTCACCCGATGCTTCGCCGCCAACTCCAGAATCCGCGCGTACGCCGCCGCCGTGTATGCCGGATAGAGTGTTCCATTCCGATAATTATTTGCCGGATTCACCTTCGACGAGCAAGCCGCACACCCCTCAGGATCCGCCTCACTCAACAGAATTGGAAGCTTCGCAAACTTAGGAAACCCAGCCACCAATCCAAACCCGCGATCCACATCCTTCAGTTCGCGATCGATCCCCATCGTCACGTTTCCGCCAGCAATCACCGGCTGCCCCTTAGCGTGGAAGCTCACAAAGTCCAGTGGCACCGCCCCGCCCGTAGCCGCACTCTTGCCCGTCGCCACATGCTCCAGAAACTTCCGCAGATACCCATAAGCATGTTCATTCCGAGGACTAGTAGTAGCCGGCCCACCCACTCGCGCCCCCGGCAGCGCCGCCCGCACCCCCGCAACCGCAAAGTCATACAGCTTCAGATACTCATCCTCGGTCCCATGAAAGTACTCAATGTCCGGCTCATTCCAAACCTCGAAGTACCAGCGCGAAACCTCCTCGCGCCCATACCGTTCCACCAGGTGCGCGGTCACCACTCGAGCCAGCTCCTCCCACTTCGCATAATCCTTTGGCGGATTGTTCGAAGCCCCCGCCAGCGTGTCCTTCGGATACAAAATCTTGTACGGCTGGTCCGGCTTCCCCGGCAGCACGGCCGCCAAATCCTTCGGCATAAAGCCCACCTCCACCACCGGCCTCACACCCTCAGCCTTATACGCGTCGAAGATGCCATCCATCAGTTTGAAGTCATACACCGGCTTCCCCTGTGCGTCCTCGCTATACACATTCGTCGAGCTCCACTTCAACGCCGGAACCCCATCCCCCGACGTCAGCAGATGGTGTGCCCGAATATAAACCGGAGCCGCACTCAAATCCCGCACCTCTCCCAGCAACGCCCTCCCCTGCACCGTAGTCGAATAGTTCCCCTCGTCATACCCGAACCACGCATATGCCGGCTCCCACACCCCCGCCGTCTTTCCCAGATCCACCTCGATCCTAACCGGCCTCTGCGCCCGCAACCCACCCACACATGCAACGCCGACACAAACCAGCGCCGCCAGCCGCCACTCCAACTTCGCTCGCGTCATCACACCAACCCTTCTACGCCAAACATCGCAACCGCGCCACTCGAGAAGTATCCTCCTCCTTGCATCTCGCATCCAATTCCTATACCGTAGGGGGGTATGCCTCCCACGGCATATCAACCTCTCACTGGAGCACCTCATGACGAACACAACCACAAAGGAACCTCCGAGTCCTCGGACGCCCCTCCTGCGCTGCGTTCGCGAGGTGCGGTAACTCCCTTCTCCATCTCTCTCTGATACCTGAAGGCGTCACCCTCCCCTCGCTCGCGCAGCGCCATCCCACGGCACACCGCGACGCGAATCAACACGTGCCAACGCACGCCTTCTTCGTCGCCTCCACTCGCATGCTTTCCACATGCAGCCAGGAGGACCCATGTCCCTCAAGATCTCCACCCACATCCCCATCCGCCGCCCCACGCTCGTCCGCGTCTGGCGCGCCAACGGCACGCGGCTCACCAGCAACTGGCTTGCCACTGCCCCATCCAACACCGACACCATGACGGAAGGAGGTCCGCGTCCATGAGCACCGTGACCTCCATCCCCAAAATCCGCGTCAACCGTCCCTGGCAGCGCACCGTCCTCAGCTTCCTCGTCGCCTTCGGTCCCGGCCTCATCGTCATGGAAGCCGACAACGATGCTGGTGCCGTCTCCACCTACATGCAGGCTGGAGGCCAATACGGCCTCCACCTGCTCTGGGTGCTCGTCCTGCTGCTCCCCATCTGTTACTTCGTGCAAGAGATGGTCGCACGCCTCGGCATCGCCACCGGCAAAGGCCATGCCGCCATGATCTACGAGCGCTTCGGCAAAGCCTGGGGCCGCTTCTCTCTCTTCGATCTCCTCGCCGTCAACTTCCTCACCCTCATCACAGAATTCGCTGCCATCTCGCTCGCCATGCGCGGCCTCGGCGTCGCGCCCATCCTCTCCGTCCCCATCGCAGCCGTCGCGCTAGTCGGACTCATCGCCACCGGCAGCTATCGCCGCTGGGAGCGCATCGTCGTCATCCTCTGTCTCCTCGACCTCACCTGGTTCATCACCGCCGCGCTCCTCCATCCCAGCTGGTCCGCGGCCCTCCACAACACCCTCATCCCCTCGATCCCAAGCACCGGCAAAACTGGCGACCTCGTCTTTCTCATCATCGCCATCGTCGGAACCACCATCGCCCCGTGGCAGCTCTTCTTCCAGCAAAGCTGCGTCGCAGAAAAGCGTCTCCGCTTCGCCGACCTCAAGTGGGCACGCCTCGACACCCTCATCGGCGCGGTCTTCTCCATCCTCGTAGCCGGAGCCATGATGCTCACCGGAGCCTTCGCCTACAACCACCACCTCCCCTTCACCGACCCGGCGCAACTAGCCCAATCCCTCGCCACCGTTCTCCCGCATCGCAGCGGCATCTTCCTCCACCACGCGCTTCTGCTGCTCATGGTCAACGCCGCCGTTCTCGGCACCACCGCCATCTCCCTTGCCAGCGCATGGGCTTACGGAGAAGTCGCCGGATGGCAACACTCTCTTCACAAGAAACCCACCGAAGCTCCCGGCTTCTACGCCATCTACGCCCTCTGCGTCTTCGCTGCCGCCGGCATCGTGCTCGTTCCACATCTTCCTCTGCAACTCGTCATCGTCAGCGTGCAAGTCTTCGCAGGCCTCATCCTCCCGTCAGCGATCATCTTCCTCCAGCTCCTCCTGAACGATCGCGCCCTCCTGGGAGATCGCTGGGTCAACCGCCCCTGGAACAACTGGATCAACTGGTCGATCGTCGCCATCCTCTTCGCGCTCTCCCTCCTCTTAGCCGCCCAGATCCTTGTCCCCAACCTCTTCGCATAGCAATCCCGAAAGGAGTCACCATGTCCACCATCACCACTCCCACAGTTCCGAACGAAGACCTCTACGTCATCCACCCACTTGACGACGTCCACGAGCAGAAGTGCACCTCCGAAGGCCTCGGGCTCATGCACCTCACGCCCACGGTACGCTTCGCTCTCACCACCCTCCGCGTCTATCTCATCGCGATGACGCTCGTCATCCTCTACCGCATCGCCACACTCGCCCACCTCCTCCCCGAGCACGTCCACTAACCGACACCCTGATTTGGGGCCAGTCTGTGGACGTGCCGTAGGCGGTGCTTCTCCCAGCACATAAGCATCCGCCACTCAGGAATACTGCGTCCGTTCCAGATCCTCGATCAATCCAGCTCCAACAGGCTTCCACCCCAGCAGGTCCCGTGTCTTGACACTCGACGCCGCCAGGTCCCGTCCCACAAACATAGCCAGCGGCCCGAAATGCGACTGAGCTTCCTCCGCGGAGATGCTGACCGCCGGCACATGCAGCCCCTTGGCAATCACCTCCGCGATCGCGAGCACGGGTATACCTTCTTCTGCGACCGCGTTATATCGACTGCCTGCTTCATGCCTCTCCAGCGCCAGCCGATAAAGCCGCGCCACATCAAGCACATGTGCCGCCGACCACCGATTCAGCCCATCCCCCACGTAGGCCGAAATCTTCTTCTCCCGTGCGATATGAATGAGCATGGTTACGATTCCCGCCTTCACTGTATTGTGTACCTGCGGCAGGCGCACCACGGACACGTTCACTCCACGGTTCCCGGCTACCGCTGCGGCGATCTCCGTCGGCCTCAGCCCATGCAGAGAATCCTTCGGATCAAAGTGGTCCTCCATCCCCAACTGCCCCGGCCCGGCAATCCCCAGTCCGACAACCGATGTAATCACCAGCGGCCGATCCGAACCCGCAAGCTCGCTCCCCAGCTCCTCAATGACGCGGCCCTCCAGCTTGCTGCTCGCCTCGAACTTCGAAAAGTCGCTATCGAATCCGCAGTGAATCACAGCGTCTGCTCTGGCCGCCGCTTTGCGAAGGCCGTCCAGATCCTCGAGACTCCCCCGCTGCACCTCTGCCCCAGCGGCAAGTAGCGACTTTGCACCCGCATCGGAACGAGTGAGTCCAAGCACCTCGTATCCCGCTCCAATGAGTTCGGGAACAAGTGCAGATCCAATAAATCCCGTTGCTCCTGTAAGAAAAACCTTCATGGCTGCTCCTTCATTTCGTAGTGAGTTACTTCCTTCAGGAAGAGCCTTCTGCACTCCCCCGTCATCAGGAGTAGATGGACGTCTGCCCCGTACGATCTATTCTGAAAGTACGCATTACTAGTTCGACCGTACGTAGCCCAGGTCGCTCGGAGCCCTGATGGATCCACTCTCTGAAGTTCTCTCTCTGCTCAAGCTGGAAAACTATGTGTCCGGAGGCTTCGCAATCGATCCGAACATAGGGATCGAATTCCCCACGCATCTGGGCATCAAGTGCTATGCGGTAGGCTCTGGCTCATGCTGGCTCACGGTCGAGGGAGTTCCTGACCCGGTGCTTCTTTCGCCGGGAGATTGTGTTCTCTTGCCGAGAGGCCTGCCATTTTGCCTGGGGACAGACTTATCCGGTCCACGCATAAAATTTTCCTCTGCCCTCGCGTCGCTCAAGCCAGGCGACAAGGCCTTCAACGACGAAACGCGAGGCTGCTCCGTCATCGGGGGCCACTTCCTCTTCACCGGACCGTACTCTGAGACATTGTTGATCTCGTTGCCTGTGATCGTGCATCTTCGCAAAGAGTCCGACAAGGCAACCCTTCGCTGGTCGCTGGAGCGCATCATGGAGGAGTTGCGCGATCCTCAGCCGGGAGGATCCTTGATCGCTCGGCACCTCGCCTACACTCTGCTGGTTCAAGCCCTCCGTCTTCACCTCCAGGAAGAGGCATCCAGGGGAATCGGCTGGTTTTATGCCCTCGCAGATCCGCAAATGAGAATCGCAATCACCTCCATGCACACCGAACCAGAGCATCCCTGGACAATACAGCAACTCGCCGACCGCGCGGCAATGTCCCGCACCGTATTCGCTCAGAAGTTCAAGAAGACAGTCGGAACCACCTCGATGGATTATCTAACCCGCTGGCGAATGGTACTCGCCGGTCATCGCCTAAGAAACTCGACCGATTCCGTCTCTGCGATCTCCTCCTCCATCGGCTACGAAACCGAGAGCGCCTTTGGCAAAGCGTTTCGAAGAGTCTGGAGCTGCTCACCAAGAGAACATCGTCACCGCTCCGAAGCAGAATCTTCCCCCATGCAATCCAGCCCCACCCGTCGCGGAGTTGCGTAATTCATTCCACCGCTCCACAAAGTGGACTCTTATCTCCACCGAATGATGGATGTTCAATCGCCTCCGCAATCCCTACACTTGCGCGGTAACTCAAAACTAAATTCACCCTGATTCGTAGCGGAATCTCTCCCGGGCTGCATCCCGAGAGTTCCGCCGCCAGAAAGTCTGCATGCCTCTCAACATTCGCCGCACCCTCTCCCTCTGTCTTCTCGCACCTCTCTGCGCCCCCGCCCTCGCCCAGACCACCAACACCAACTTCTTCTCCGCCTGGGAGAACCGCGTTCGTGCCACACTCTCTCATCAGCCGAGCTACCCCATCCCTGTCATCGCTCCCTCCGCCCAGATGGTCCAGCTCTTCCGCTTCGACTACGTACACGAATACACCCCCACCCGCACCACCACCGACATCTACGACAACGGCAAGGGCCTCAACCTCATCCCCTTCGCCGATACCGAAGTCGACATCAACCTCCCCACCGTCGTAAAGCACAACAATCCCAAAGTCAAAGACGGTGCCGGCGACTTCTCCTTCGTCGTCAAGGTTCGTCCCTTCGCCAGCCCCGACAAGCATCATGACTATTCCCTCGGCGGCCAGGTCGCCGTCTCCGTTCCCACCGGAAGCTACAAGAACGGAACCCTCGTCTCGACCGTCACGCCAACCGTCATGGGAGGCAAAGGCTTCGGTCCCTTCGCCATTCAATCCACCATCGGGGCCATCCTCCCTAAGAGCGATGCCAGCGCCATCGGCCGTACCATTACCTGGAATACCACGGCCCAGGTGCGAGTCGCTAAAATCGTCTGGCCGGAGATCGAAGTGAACAGCAACTACTATCACGAAGGCCCCAACAACGGGAAAACCCAGACCTTCGTCAGCCCTGGCTTCATGGTCAGCAAGATCAACTTCCGCCACACCCCCGGCAACCGCTTGGCCCTCATCTTCGGCTCCGGCTTCCAGGTGGCCACCTCCACCTTCCACAGCTACAACCACGCCTACGTCTTCACCTCCCGCTTTGCCTTCTAACCCAGACCCCGGCGGCAGCAGCCAGTATCATCAAGCCAGCGCCTCAAACGCCGGAGCCACCCATGTACATCCCCAAAGACTTCCGCGTCGATGATCTCCCCACCCTCCACGCCGACATGCAGCGCAACAACTTCGCCGCGCTCGTCACCCTCACTCTTTCCGGCCTAGTCGCCACGCACCTCCCCATCCTCCTCG
>Ga0302140_10006520_pt1 | contig 14628 bp, 16 predicted proteins | sample I_Bog_E1_1_FD_202095 | JGI IMG/M metagenome (GOLD analysis project Ga0302140, IMG submission 202095) | Peat permafrost microbial communities from Stordalen Mire near Abisko, Sweden - I_Bog_E1_1 | ecosystem: Environmental > Terrestrial > Soil > Wetlands > Peat | place: Sweden: Abisko, Stordalen...
CCCGCTGCCTCGGCACCCAGTTCATCGCCGATTGTGGGTTTCGCTGCGTCGTGGTGCGGCGGTTTCTGCGGGCGATGGATATGACCAGCATACTCAATGCTACCCGCCTGGAACCAAGCAAGCGTGTGCTGATCCTAACCAATAGTCGGCTGACCTGGAAACCCGTGGTTAAATCGCTGTTCATGACGGACCGGGTGAGCTATTTCGCGCAACCTGAGCCGCTGTTGCAGGCCGCTGCAACCCTGCGCGATGGCATCTTGCTCGTCGATGTCAACACCCATGCCTCGAATGCAGGCTATCAGATCGCCAATGTGCTGCGTCTGTATCCGGCGAGTCTGATTTATGTGCGTATCGATGAGGGCGCCACGCCAAACGATCACCCGAGTTGGGCACAGTACTGGGTGCCATGGGCCGATCTGCTGTTCCCGCAAATGCCGCCCCTGGCGAACAGTCTCTGCCCGCTGCAAGAAGGCCTCTTCCACAACGTTTTGGTGCCGCTAAATCGTCTATAATATTTGAGGTTTTTGCGCCTATGTGAAGCTGACGATCAGTTTGATCGATTATTACGGCCCTGCATCAGTGAACATCTATTTTAGTGAGCTATCGATGCCATTACGGACCGCTACCCTTGTTGTAAAAGATTTTGTGAACTGCCGATTTGAGGGAGTCGATGATGCAACGAAAGCGCTGATGTGCGAGGCGCTGAAGTTCCATGTGCCTGAGGCCCGGCATATGCCGCAGTACAAATTGGGCCGCTGGGACGGCACGGTGTCGTTTTGCACCCAGGCAGGCAATACCTTCATCAATGTGATCGAGCGGGTGCTGCCCATCCTGATCGATGCCAATTACCAAATCGAGTTAATCGACCGGCGGCCGGATCATCGGTTCAGCTTCCCAGCCATCGATGAGCGCTATTTCGCCCAGTGTCTGTGGCCGGAGGGCCACGTGCATGCCGGACAGCCGATTTTGCTGCGCGATTACCAGATCACCGCGATCAACCTGTTTTTGTCGAATTTAAATTCGATCCAGCAGATCGTGATGGGCGCTGGCAAAACCATTTTAACAGCGGCGTTGTCACGCTCAGTCGAAGGTGTTGGGCGCTCGATGGTGATCGTGCCGAGCAAGAGTTTGGTCCGGCAGACCGAAACCGATTATCGCAATGTCGGTCTGGATGTCGGGGTGTTTTACGGCGAACGCAAAGACTATGGCCATCAGCATACGATTTTTACGTGGCAAACGCTTGTCTCCCTGGCCAAACGGGGGCGCGCCAAAGGCAAAGCGTCCTCGTTGACCGCTCTGCTCGATGGGGTGATCTGCGTCATCTGCGATGAGTGTTTCGCTGCTGATACACCGGTATTGACGCCCACCGGGTGGCAGCCAATCCAGACCCTACAGGCGGGCGATCGCGTGATCAATTGGGATCAGCAAGCCCTGCTTTTCAAGGAGGATCGCGTCGTGAAAGTGCATGAAAATACTATGACAACAGAAAATATGTATGAACTCGTGATGGATGATCAGACGAGCCTCCAAGTTACCGGAAACCATCGTTTCCTCACCGGTCGCGGCTGGGTGCGCGCCGACGAACTTACACCGGCTGATGAGATTGTGGCATTCAACAGTTGTGCCGCCTAAGTTCAAAACATTTCTCCTTCGATCATTCCCCGTGGACTGCCAACATTAAAATGCAAATTCGTAAATTTGCATTTGACTGACCGCCTGGGCAGTGGCAAAAAGCAGCCGTCCCCATTCGGAGAAACCATCATGCGATATGAAAGTCTTGAACAGTTGTTGGCACCAGCCTTTCAGGCCTACGGAGAGATTCAGAAAATCCACAGTCGCGATAGTCGCTGGCGCGAATTGTTGACCGCGCAGGCTTTGTTCGTCCACCGGGCGATTAACTGCGCGGAACTTCCTGATCTGGCCGATTCCGTTCTACGAGAGTATCGATCGGCCTGTGATTCCCACGCGGTCAACAATCGCGATCCGTTATTGAAAGTGCTGAATGTTATTACCGAAATGTTTCGCCATCGTTGCGTCAACCACGAGGCACCATACTCGGGTTCAACGCTTCGGAACATGGCGTTCGCTGCGAAGTCGATACAAAAACTGTGGCTAGCTGGCGGCGGCCGGTTGACCGAAGACAGTATTGCATTTTTCCTCGCAACCCTGCGGCGTAAGTCGATTCACAAGTGGGCTGAGGAATGGACTGAAAGCGAACGGAAAGCAAAATCAACAGCAGCAGTGATTCGCATTGGCGGCGATGGGCGGGCTCGGGTTGAAAGCGAGCCATCAAAGGCTCGACCGGATGCCAATCAGAACGAAACACCATTTGCCGAGGCGGCGTTTTCTGGACTCGACACGTTGCCTCTTTGGAATGAGATCGTCAAGCGCGACCGGGTGCGACCAGGAGTGCATATAGTCGAACTTTGCGTCACGCTCGACGGAACTATCATCGAAAAGCCGACCTTCGTTTAGGTTAGTCTACCGGGGGTGGCGCGCCGCCCCCGGCTTGTAACAAGGCCACGCCATCTACCGTGATCTCATATATAAACACGTTTTTGTTGGATAGTGATGAGCGCGCTTTAGCGATTGACCGCACCAGGGGTGGTTCGGCCTTGGCCAATTCGGTGAGTCGGGCGTGACCCCAATGCTGCCCAGTGGCAGGAAAGGCATTGATCCGATCCAATTCTGCCAACAACTCGTTTCGATCCATCGGCCGACCCGCCGCCTGTAAGATCGATAAAATCAAGCGATGGCGCGCGCCAATACTCACGTTACGGAGTATACTCGGGGTGCTGCACAATCGCGCAGCAATTCGTTGTTGTACTTGCTGCTGATCGGTCTCCCGAAACATTTCGGTCAGCGCGGTTGAAAACGCGTCATCATGCGTCGGGGAAATAACATGGGCGACTTCATGCAACGCGGTTCCGATGATCCGGAAGTGATCGAGCCGGTCACTGATCGTGTAGGCGTCGGCGCCGCTATCGAGCAACGGATTGAGATAGAATATGTGATCATTGTCCAATCTGTAATAGGCGCAATTGGGACCCAGATACCAGCCAACGCCCCAACACAGCGATTCCCGCACGTAGATTCGCATCATCGTGTCGATCGCATCAGACACGGCAATTTGCCATGCCGATAATAAATGCTTGCGGGCGATTGTCATATTGGCACGCAGGTGCGTCGTAAACAGGTGATCATTCGCTGCGACCACATCAAGGAGAAACGGATCAATGTGATCGGCGGGGATCGAAGTGCGGCGCCGCCGATCAAAAATGCTATAACTCTCGAAAATCGTTCCGGTTGTTTTTTGCAAGGCCATCGTGAACTGTGGCTCCGAGGATGTCTAGGTTCATATCGACAGGCGGCGTTGAGGTCAAGATGATTTCGTGCGTCGTGGTCTGCGCATGGGTATAATGATATTCGATCGTCTTCTGCTGACAAGTGCGGCCGTGCCGGGAGAGCAACGCTTTAAGGTCTGCGATCGCCAGCAATCCATCACTCCGATAACTGAGGACAATTACGGCGTCCGGCCATTTTGCTTCGATTTCGATCAGTTCACCGGCCGCGCTCGCCGGATCATGCCAGCGGCTTGGCAAATTCAAGATCGGCCGATGCCGCCGCCGCCGATCAAACCGACCAAACGCAGTATAATCAAGTAAGCCGGTTAAAAAATGATAACCGTCAGCGTAATCGGTGGCACCATTCTGTCCGAGATACGGCGGATCGAGGTACACGAGATCGTACTGGGCGAACTCTAGAAAGCCATGACGTGTGTTCCGGCATAGTGCAGTGCCTTGTGCGTTGGTCGGCCAGGACACACGGCGTAATTCGGTCAACGCCGTGAGGGCGTGCTGTAAGATCGGGGCGTCCCATGTCGTCTTGTTACCGAAACTTCGCTTCACTGCGCCTATGCGTAAATTGAGATTGTGCCGATGAAACAGACCAAATGGCCGCTTCATCAGCAACGCCTGACCAATTAGATAAATGTAAAGCCGACGGCGGTCTGCGGTAAGGTGAGCGCTCTGTTGGCAGAAACTGTCAATCTCACTATTCTCTTGGTCGGTGAAGTAAATGCCGCTGAAATGCAGGCTTACCAATGCCGGTTCGATATGGCGCGCACGCAACAAGCTCCCTAGCTCGTTCGAGACCTCTTCGGTTGATGGCAAATTTTGGGCGACCGTGCCTAGAAATAAAGCAGCCGTGTTTTGATTATACGGAAGATAATCGTTCGCATCGGTCTGCCAACCGAGCAATCGCAACAGCAGAGTAACACTGCCGGAGCCGCTATATAAATCCAATGCCCGGCCGATCGGTCGCCCCGCGAAGGATTGGCGCAAATCAACCAGAAGTTTGCGCTTCGATCCGTGATAGCGAGTGCTGGGTATCATTGAAGTTAGATCGCTGGCGATCCATATCAGATCGGATGAACGCAACATCCAATATCTATCTGGGAGATATTGCGTTTGTAGAGACGGAGCCGCTGGTATTATGAGTATTAGGAAGTTATATGAAACTCATCCGTCGATCGCAGATCGACACGCCGCAAAAGACCTATAATCTGCATATTGAACGCGACCATAATTACGTAGCCAATGGCGCCGTGGTGGCGAATTGCCACACCATCAAGGGAAAGGAACTCAAATCGTTACTATGCGGCGCGTTATCGGATGTGCCGATCCGCTGGGGCGTCACTGGCAGTGTGCCCAAGGAAGATCACGAGTCGATTTGTCTGTTGGCGGCGATCGGGCCATTGATCGGCACCCTCTCGGCGGCCGAACTGCAAGAAAAGGGCGTGCTGGCAAACTGCAAGATCGAAATCCGCCAGTTGATCGACCCGGACTATGAATTCGCGGACTATCAGGAAGAACATGAATTCCTGCTGACTGATCCGCAGCGGCTGGCCTATGTCGCCAAGTTGATCGAAGGCTGGGCGGCCACCGGCAATACCATGGTGCTGGTCGATCGGATCGAAAGCGGCAAACGGCTGCAAAAGCTGATCCCTGACTCGGTGTTCGTGTCAGGCAGTACTAAAGAAACTACCCGGCAACGCGAATATAATTCCATTCAGACCGCGACAAACAAGATCATAGTAGCTACCTATGGCATCGCCGCAGTCGGAATCAATATTCCGCGCCTGTTCAACTTGGTGATCCTCGAACCGGGAAAGTCATACGTGCGTAACACCCAGGCGGCGGGACGGATTCTGCGCCGGGCCAATGACAAAAGCGATGCCGTGATCTATGATGTCTGTTCGTCATTGAAATTCTCGGCACGGCACCTGACGAAACGCAAAACCTATTACGCCGAGGCGGGCTATCCAGTACAGAAAGTCCGGCTGCGGTATCCGTAGCCACGCAACACCCCCACTACGGGCTTCCAGCGGGGGCTACGCGGCGTCTAGGACATTTTAGCTAGCTGGGCGCCACCCGTTCAGTGACGCCGCGTAGACCGCCTCAGAAGCCTGTATTTGATGGATGGTTTTATCAAGGAATAAAAATGGTTTTAATTTTGACCAATCAAAACGTCGCGTTTGACATGAATCGCATTCCGTTGCCATCGGCCAATGCTTCGACGGTGGATGAGATCGAGGATTTACGGTATTGTGTGTTGGATTACAGTGATCAGGAGGAAGTCGATTTCTATTTCATTCCGTTGATCTTTCTCGACGCGTTCTCGCGGCCGTCCGCCGACCTGCAAATCGGCAAATACCGGGTGCAGCTTCCGCTCGATTGGTCGATCGTGATCGCCGATAAGGATTTTGGCTATGTCGAGATTATCGAACTGAAGGACCTGCGCGATCGGCCGTTCGAGGCGTTCATCTTGAATCCGATTACCAGCTATATGCCGGATTTCGGCGAGATCGTGCACGTGAACAACTTCCCGGACGTGACCTGGACACTGCCTAAATTAAAATACGGGCATATCCTGGTGGTGCCCTTGGAAAATCGCCCGAATCCACCGTGTATATGTTGCGTCAAGGATGTACATCGGTTACCCGAAGTGCTTGATATAACTAAGATTTTCTCTTGATCAAAGGCCCTATTATGACATCTTTTCACGATCGACGTGATCAATTGCTGGAAGAATATTACCGACTGATCGGCAAGGGAAACATGAAAGCCGCGAGCCTGTTGATGGCCGAACTGTTCATGTTGCTCAGCGAGCGCTTTGACGATGTCAGGGCGCTGCCCACCAATGGGGTTGGGTCGTTCGATAACTGTACTTACCAAGCGCTCAGTGATTATCTGCCGGGGGCGCCATTTGTCGAGCATTCAGCCGCTCCCGCGCCGCTGGATGGCCGCGACCAATTGGACTTGTTTGGCGAGACTGCCGCTGAGATTGCCGCTCCTGAGGATGCGTTTCCGGCGACCGAGAGACTGAATAAACTCGGGCGTCGCATCGGCGTTCCTGGGGTGATTCGACCCAGGCTCCGCAAGTAAGCGTGCTGAATCGGAAACCCCGCCGATGATCAAATCACGCGACGGGGTTCCTAGCAACCGTGGGACAGCAGCACATGCAAGTCTGCCCGCTGGTATTTAGATCACGGCGCGCAAGGTGAGGATTTCATGATGGCAAAATCATACAAGCTGAACATTTTCCAGGCCCTGGCCAAGATCGATCAATGCGAGGGTGGCTGGCTGGCGAAACAACCGGATGCTGTGCGCCGGGAATTTATCCCCTTGACGGCCCTGCGATGGACGGTTTCGGTGCCCGACTCGGAGATGGCCTGTTATAATCTGTGGTTGGTGAATGAGCGGGTCAATATCCATCTGTGGAAATTGCAACAACGCCATCCCGACCTGCTCTTTCGCCTGCTCGCCTCGTGCGGCTTTGGCACTGCGCTGGAGCATCGGTGGCTCGCCGGACCGGGCGGGCGCGGCGTAGCGGACAAGGCGCGCGCCCTGGTCGCGGATATGCATCCCGAGTGCAACGATGACGAAATCACCACGCTGCTCAGCCTGCATGACCGCGTCAGCTTCAAGCAGTTCATCGACGAATGCGGAGTGCAACCCGACGATGCCAAAGCGATCCTCGCCGCCTTCAACGGACAGTCCAGTAAAACCAATCCGCAAGGCAGCGAAACCTCGGGCCAAGGCAACCCCGCCCAAGGCCGAAAAACCAAAGCCGCCACTGCACAAATGTGAATTTTGTGGCAAAGTCTATCAGAGCGAAACGCGGTTTATGCGGCATGGGTGCGAGGCAAAACGGCGCTTTCTGCAACGCGATGACAAACCGGTCAAACTCGGCTTCATGGCATTCCAGCAATTCTATCTCCGCAGCATGCGCAAAAAACCGCCCTTGTACGAGGCGTTTTCCCGCAGCAGCCTGTATCCCGCCTTCGTGCGCTTTGGTCGCTACGTCATCGACCTGCGCGTGGCGAAGCCGCTGAGCTTTCTTGATTTTCTCCTCGGTATCGAGGCGCCAATAGATCGCTGGACGAAACCATTGCTGTACGAAACGTATATACGGGAGTTAAACAAGAACGAAACGCCGCTTGACGCATTGGAACGGAACTTTCTACTTATGCAGCAATGGGCCAACGATACCGGCGATCATTGGCAGGATTTCTTTCGCCGGGTCGAACCGCCATTGGCCGCTTTATGGATCGCCAGCGGCCGGATCAGCCCCTGGGTGTTGTTTGTGGCGTCCAGTGCGCATGACCTGTTGAACCGATTCAGCCCGGAGCAACACGCCATTCTCGATGCCGCCATTGATCTGGGCTTTTGGCGCCTGAAAATCAAACATCATCAGCACGACGTGGATATCATCCGGGCGATGCTCACCGATCATGGGATATAACAGATGGATAACGAACGCGCGGCGTTTATCGCCGCCATGTACCGCGAAGAACCCAAACGCCAACCGACCCAGCGGGTTGAGACCCCGGCTGGCAAAAGCCGCAAAATTCGCGTCGGCATCGTCGAATACGAAGTCCCGACGATGGCCTATGTGGAAACCTTGGAACGGCTGGTGGCGATCCAGGGCGTCGAACTGGTCCGGCAGAAACGTCTGCTGAATAGCCTGCTGGACGATCGCGTCAATACCCGTAACACCTTGAATCGCCAATCCGGCGCCATGCGCGATGTCAGAGCGCAAATGGACACCAAAATCGGCCGCACCATGGAGTAATCTATGACCGAGGTCATCATTTACGATTATTATGTCAAACAGCGGATGATCTACACACTGACGGCAGCGGATTTTGCCGAGTATACCGCACGCTGTGACCAGACCGATAAGCTGCTGGTCGCCATGCAGGACCATCCGTTCTTCGAAGGCTGTCGGCATTGGGGCGATCTCGAATTACGCCATCTGCATGTCATGATCGTCAATGTCTTGCAGATCGTCGGCGAGTCCTCGGACGAACAACAGGTCAATCCCGCCAATCAAGCGGTGCAGAGTTTGACCTTCTTGCTCTGTGCCTTGCTCGGGCGGCTGCGACGCAAGGACGTGCATATCGATCTGCTGCGGGTCACCCGCATGACGGTGGATAACGTGGTGTATGATTATTGTGCCACGCTCGACATCGAGATCGCGCCCACCCCGGTGTCATCGTTGCGACTGATCGTCGTATGACCGACATCGATATCGATTTTGCCGATCGGACTCCGGCACTGGCGGGCCTGCGGTGGGTTGCCGCTGTGCAGAGGCGGAACGCCCATCGCGAGCGGCATGTCTCCGGCGTCTACTTCCAAGATATTCCGATTGACCCGCTCGATGGCATGGCGGTGTGGGATTACGAAGACGCTGCCGATCGGGGGTATTTCAAGATTGATTGTCTCAACAACCTGATCTACACAGGGGTGCGGGATGAGGCGCATTTGATCGACCTGCTGGTGCGCGACCCGCCGTGGGATGCCTTTGCTGACCGGGATATTGTTGCCGCGCTGGCTCATATCGGCGGCCATCATGAAATCGCGCGCATGATCCGACCAAGAAGCATAATTGATCTAGCGATTTGCATCGCCCTGATTCGACCGGGCAAGCGACATCTTGTGGGGTGTTCTCGCGAAACGATTGATAAAGAAGTGTGGATCAGGACCGAAAAATACTACTATAAAAAGGCCCACGCTGTCGCGTTTGCCACAGCAATAGTCGTTCAACTGAATCTTCTGGTCGAACAAGCGTTGATGAGCGAATAGGATCGGACAACTCAATCTGAGGGACCAACAAAATCATGCGTGTGTTCAACTACCCGTCTGAACTCGGCGTCCGGAACATCCGGTTTGAGGATCGGTATCCCGAGCATTATTGGTGGTTGACTGAAAGTCGGCTTGACTTTAAAGTCAGACACTATGTCTATCCAGATTTTGTCACGCCGCGCACCCAGGTGAATCTAGCGCAATTTGAATTTGCGGTGGAGTTCAACGACGAAACCGAGGCGACGATGTTCGCTTTGTATAGTCGGATGCGCCCATCGTGATGGCTAGGCGTTCGCGTCCATGGCGTCAGAGTGTGAGGCGTGATCTACAATCTACGCACCAGGGTGATCTGGCGCTTGCGGACCCGGCGGGCGATGATCTCTTGCAATGACACGGCCGGTCCAGCTTCCAGATTGAAATCCTTCCGACTGAAATGCTTGAGACAGTCGCGGAAATCAAATCTTTTCTTTAAAAACACATTGATCGGCGTCAATCGATTGCTCTCCCACCACCACATTTCGCCGCACAACAGAAAATCTTTGCGCCGACCTGCGTCACCAATAGAACTGATCAAATACATCGAAATCAACTGCGCGTCACAGTTTTGAACAATGCCGAGATAGGGCGTGTTGAGCATCGTCCCATACGACAAAAACGGATAGGTTTCGAGAACGCTTTTGATATTGTCATCCATTACATTTACGCACCAAAATCAAATATTTAGCGGTTTGATTTCGCACGTTTTTTGTCCGCTTATAGTGACAATGTCTGATCCCAGGATTCGATGCGTTTAGCGTACAATTTATCGATCAGGCCGAGATCACGCAGGGCCTTGAACGCCAGATTGTTGTCGGAGAATTCGCCGCCGCTTAGCAAGCCGCTTTGCCGCATGGCGCGCAGCCGGTCGATCATCTGATCGATTGATTTGGCGTCCGGGCCGCCCACCAATAGACCCTCTATCTCGGCTTCTAGCGTGGCCACCTTGGCGGCGATCGCGGTGTCGTCGGCCTCCGGGCGATCGGGGGAAGGCTTCGCGATCCAGTGATTGTGCAGGATGCTAAAGATGCCATTGGCGATGACTTCTTCATTGGCGTCTTCGACATACAATTCGACCGGACAGCCAAACACGCTGATCGAATAGGTCCGGCCCCAGAGCGCCTTTTTGGTGGTGAACACGTTTGCCGCCAGATCGGGACAGGAGGTTTGCGCGAAGTTGACAATCAAATGCACATCGACATCGCTCAGTGCGGTGTAGTTGAACGCCGCATTCGAGCCGGTCAAAATGAGGTCGCTGACCACCAGCCGATCGACGTCGAGGAACTTATAAAACGCCAGCGCTGATTGAAAGAGTTTAAGGCGCACAAGCGGTTTTAACTGGCCGTGAAGCCACAGTTTCGGATTGAGCCGGGGCTGGAAACTAAACGCATGTGCCATAGCAGTATTTAATCACCCGCGTCAAAATACCGACCGGCTCACAATTCAGCCGCAAGCTCGTATACTTGATTGAGAACATAGCAATCACCCGCCGCTGTTGAAACGATTTCAAATCGGCCACTGCCATTGAAACCGATGCTCAAAGTGGCAGCCGAGGCAGTGGCATTACTAGCGGTCCCCAGCGTAATCAGAGCGGCGGTCGGGGTGGCGCGCATCTGCTCAAAACCGAGCGTGCTATCGAAATACTCATTCGCAGCCATCGCCGGACCCCGCGCATTGATCGACACGCGCCGGTAGTAGCGGCAGCATTCCGCCCAATCATGCGCGATGCCCTTGATCTCGATCGCGGAAGCCGTTAACCCCCGTTCAAGCTGGAACGCTGATGTTTTATAGACCAAAGTACCCGAACCAGTGGCGACGATCGCCTGAAAGAACAGCATCAGGCCCGTACTCGCAGCGGACGGGACTGTGAAACTGACTTGCAGCCGTGTCGGCGTGCTGGTGAGCGCGACAGTTCCCTGCGTGATCGTGGTGAGCGTTGAGCCCCAATTATCGCTGATGGATGGCGTTTGCGTAACAAAGGCCAAGGTCACCGTTCCAGCCGATAGTGTCGCCGAGGCATAACAACTGGCCACCACAGTCTGACCCACCAGATCAACAATATCAGCCGCTTCGAGCCGCTGCCCGAGATTGATCACATTGCCCACTGCTGTGGCAGTCATACTGGCGGATAGCACCTGATTATTCGGCCCGTAGCCAGTGCTTGTGAGCAGAGCCGTGGTTACCGTAGTGGTCCCGTTTACCATCCAGCGATCGGCCGTATAAATCTGCCCGGCACTGCTCCAGGAAGCGCCACGCTGGGCGATCCGCAGCAAACTGTTAAACAGCCGATTGCGACCGATATTGCTAAATGCCGGGGTGGCGAATTCGGTCGTGGCGGCCTGGGAGGAATAGTCCCCAGCAAGCGGGGTCGGCGCGAGCAATGTGGCAAACACCCCCGCAGCCACGCCAAAACCGTAAACCGAGGAGGCCATCTGGCCCAGACCAGGATTGGGCGCTACCGCCACATACACCCCAGCGCCATAGATGACGCCTAGAAGCGTGGTGAGACCAGTCGCCGGGGTTGCCGACCAATTGATGCCATCGGGTGAGGTGATCGCGTCCGTGGTGCCATTCGCAACCGCCAGGAACAGGTTATTGCCATAGGTCACCGACACCCAAGCGCGCGAGGCCGGGAGGGACCGCACAGTCCACGTCACCCCATCGGGCGAGGTGGCAGCGATTGCTGAGTTCTGCGCGATGATCACGAAGAGACCGAGATTGCCCGCAACATAAGGCAAAAACAACCCATACGTCATCGAGACCCAGTTCGAACTGCTCGGCAAGGCGTTTTGATACCAATTGATACCATCGACCGATTTCAGCAGCACAGTCGAATTGGCAGCGAACACAAGATAGGCGCCGTTTCCAAAATAGACCTGCACCCACGCGCCCGAGACCGGAAGGGCGCGCTGGGTCCAGGTGATCCCGTCCGGCGAAGTCGCCATGATCGTGGCGTTCTGCATCACGGCCAGAAATCCAACCGCCCCATAAGTGACGGTTACCCAGGGTCCACTGGTCGGCAAAACGCGTTGGGTCCAAGTCACCCCGTCTGGCGAAGTGGCCGCAACGGCTGAATTATAGGCAATCGTCACGAATATCCCATTGCCATAGGTAATATCCGTCCAGTTCTCACTGCTCGGGAGACTATGGGGCGTCCAGTTCATCGCATCATCCGACACCGCAGTGGCAGTCGTTCCATAGGCGACCATGACGAACAAACCGCCGCCATAGTATACAGAATTCCAATTGCCCTGGCTCACGCCTTGACGCTGCGTCCACATTCCTGTGCCCGCAACGCCAATAACAGTGCTATCGATCCCGCCTGACGCGCTGAAAATACCATCACCGGTCAGTGAGGCGGCTAAGGTCGTGGCGCCATACCATTTAAAACTTGTTGCCGGACCAAAAGCAGGCAATCCGCACCACAGCGTGCCGGAATCGATGCCGATCGCATAATCCACCAGACCGCTATCCCTGGTCGGATATAACACGAGCTTTTCGCCGATCGAGGGCGTCGTGTAACTGGGCGGCGCCACCCCAGCATCCAAGAAATAGATCGTATTCGCCGTGGCGTTGGTCAACTGTAAGGCGCCGGTCAGCGAGACCGTGCCAGTGAACGTTGGGCTGGCCAAGGGCGCGGCGGCATCAGCCGTCAGAGCAAACGGGGCAATCAAGGTCAAAGACACAATGGCGGCGCCACTGAGCGAGAGCAGGGCGGCATTTCCGGCCGAAGATGACACCACAGTTCGGGTCAGCGAGGTGGCATTGGTGAGAACCCCAGCCCCGCATTCCCAATTCGCCCCGTCCGTGATCGTGTAGAAGATCGTGCCGCCGCTGGTCAACTGACCATTGCTGACCGCTTGGGCGAAGGATTGGTAGCCGCTGGTCGCCGCCCCCAGCGTCAGCGAGCCGGTGCCAATGGTCGCAGTCGCGCACTGCACATGATCGGCAAATTGCAACACGACCGTGCTAGCCGGACCATCAAAGCCTAAGGGTGCGCCACTGAGCGCTTGAGTCGTCATTGCGGATTATCCAAACTCGATGGCATGATTAGAGGTCGGCCGACAGCGCGAAGGTCTGCCCAAACGCGTAACAATCGCCTGTTGCATTCGGCGTCAGAAAGAATCGGCCACTGGTGTTGGTCACCGGAACCAAATTGCCACTCGTGATGGTGACATTCAGCGCGCCGCCACTGCTCACGAAACTCGAAGTCGGCACCACCCGCATGGCCCCAAACGTCACATTGCTTTCATAAAAATACCCCGCCACGGAAAAATACTGCCGCGCACTGACCTGAATCTGCCGGTAGTATCGTTCACAATTGATCACTTCATGACTTAACTCACGCGTTTCAGGCACCGAAGCCTTGGTGCCGACCTCCATCTGGATGTTGGAAATGTTGAATGTTGTCGCCCCGCCGGTGCCGCTCACAAGCTGCATCACGATGCACAATTCAAGCCCCGTCGTGGCCCCAGCGGGAATGCCGACCGAGCCTTGCAGACGGCTCACGCTGCCAGTCAAAGGCACACTCACCGTCGCGCTGTTCGTGCCGCTGGTCCAACTATCGGCCGAGGGCGGGTATTGCACATAGAAAAACGCCGAGTAGGTGCCAGTGGCGACAGTGCCACTGGCATAAAAACTGACCGTCACCGTCTGTCCGGCAAGGTCCATCGAATCGGCCGCTTCGAGTCGTTGAAACAAATAGAGATTCTGCCCAATCGCGGTGAATGTGCCAGTTACAGCCAAGTAGTTTGGCGCCGAACCGAAGGCCGTTGTGCCATTTACTGCAACATTGGATGCGACCGCGCCCGATACGCTCCAGCGATCCGCTGTGTAATTTCCGGCTGCCGCACCAAAAGTAAAACTGGTGCCGCGCTGGGTCACCTGCATGCGGCCATTATGCAGCCGATTGCGCCCAGTATTGGCCATAAGCGGGGCCACGAAGCGCGTTGTGGCGATGTTGGTCGAATTGTCCCCGGCAGTCGGTGTCAAAGCCTGTAAGGCTGTGAAGGTCCCGGTCACCCCAATATTGGGGCCAATCACGCCGGACACGCCACCGATCGTGTACAGACTGCCAGTGCCACTCAAGGTGACGATGCTGGCCGTCCCGGCAAACCATTGAAATTGCGCAGTGGGTTGATTGACATCAAACCAGAGCGTGTTCTGATCGACCCCAATGGCGAAATCCGTGGTCGAGCCGCCAGCATTCGCCCAGAGGATCAGTCTGGTCCCAACCGAGCTTGTGGTGAAGGTGGGCGGCCCCAGCGCCATCGCACTATAGGGAAACGAAATCACATTTGCCGTGGCATTGGACAAGTTCAAAGTTCCACTCGTCAGGGTCACGCCACCCGTTAACACCGGATTGGCAAGCGGGGCGGCGGCCATCGCCGCATTGGCGAACTGAGTGGTCAGGGTAATCGCCACCTGGGCACTGCCACTCAGC
>Ga0302140_10006526_pt1 | contig 14625 bp, 15 predicted proteins | sample I_Bog_E1_1_FD_202095 | JGI IMG/M metagenome (GOLD analysis project Ga0302140, IMG submission 202095) | Peat permafrost microbial communities from Stordalen Mire near Abisko, Sweden - I_Bog_E1_1 | ecosystem: Environmental > Terrestrial > Soil > Wetlands > Peat | place: Sweden: Abisko, Stordalen...
GAGGAATATTTTTAAATGTTTTTTAAAATCATAATTAGATGATCAAAACAATGAAAAATGAGGAATTTACTCGTCTCCGTAAATATTTGATAATGAGGTTTGATAATTACAAAAAAAATTCAGATCTGATGATTTTTCATTATTGAGGAGCTATTTAAAGACACGTCGGATTAAGAAGGTTTAAGATAGAATTTTTGATCGCGATAAATTTAACTTTTTAATAAAAATTGATCATGAAGGCATTCAAGGGTTTATGTATAAAAATCGAAAAACGATTTATGAAAAACGCTTTTTTGAGATTATAAAATGGCTTGGGAGAAAATCAAGAGAACAAAAAAATGAAACTAATTTAATGAAAATTAAAAAATGAAGTTTTATCTATTTTCATTCACCAAATAACTTTTTTTAATATACTCTGAAAGTGCTTAAATTTCATCAGAAAACCAATAATTTCCACATTTCGGATTTCCATCCTCCACTCTCCCACAAATGAACACCTTCCTCAACATAGTGTCTTCAGCATCAGCAGTCATAAAATACACTGCTTCATTATAATGACATTTTGGGCAGCTAACATTTCTAACTCGAGGCATTGTGAAATCCAAGGCGAATTCTGGATCATAGCTGAGATTTTGAGATTGCTTATCTTTAATTTCCTTTCTATAGATTAGATTGTCATCTTGACTGGGATTTACACGCACTTGTTCCTTGTAGTCACAAAAGCGGCAGACAAATTTGAGAGTGTTGGCCTCTTCGATGGGATTTAGCATATTGGAACAATTGGTGCAGAATTTGATTCCTTTGGCTTTGGACTCAAGATCTTGGATCATTTTTTAATTAGTTTTTAAATATTTGAAAGGAGATCAAAACTTTGGCCTTTTTATAATAGTTTTTTTTGAAAAAAGTTATTATGTATGAAAAATATAAAAATGTTCTTTTTAGCTATTTTTATGATTAGAAACAATAAATTTTATTGGAGTATTTGAATCATTGATTCTGAGGAAATTTTAGTTCTAAAAAAAATCACATATCAAAGGCTTTCCTCCCTTTTATTTCCTCTAAATTAATTTGAAGAAATTTATTAAGAGCCAAAATCAAATTCAACCAGAAAATTTTTCTTCCAAGTTTTTGAATTTATCGCTTGACTTTCATAAATGTTCATTTTTTAAGCATTTTCTTAATCTTCTTCTTTCTTATAGGAAATTCCTGAATGATAAGGATGACGCTTCAAAAAGGTAAGCAAAAATTCTTTTATAATTTTAATAAAACATTATTTTTCCATTTATGCCCTAGAAAAAAGAAAAAAGCTCAAGAATCCACCGAAGAGGAACAAAAGCAAAAAGAAGACATTGACCAGATACTTTTTCATGTAAAATTTGTTTTTTTTCGAATAAAAAACACTTAAAAGAACGTTTATTATCCATCCAACAAAATCCATTGCGACAATTGCGACAAAGAAATCACCAAGCACACCAAAATTTTCTGCGCTGTGTGCAAAGAAGTCGACCTTTGCGTGAATTGTTTCGCTAATGGCGCAGAGTTCAAAACCCACACCAAAGACCATAGTTACCATATCATAAACAAATTGAATTTCCCAATGTTTTCTGAAACTTGGAATGCCGATGAGGAGCTTTTGCTTCTAGAAGGTCTGGAAAAGTGTGGTTTCGGAAATTGGGTTGACATTGCTGAACACATTGGCACGGATAAAACGAAAGAGGAATGTGAGAAACATTATGAAGAAATTTATCTATCCCAAAAAAAATTCATTCCTGTATATTATTTTAAGTTTTTTTATTGAAATTTCATGTAGAGAGTGAAAATCTTAAGCAGCAGAAATGAAGACACCCTGGAATTGACCTATTCAAATAAAAAGATAATTGAAGAGAATGGAAAGACCAAAAAGAAAGCCAACAAGTTGAATTCAGAAAAAAGGGAACCTTTTCCTTCCACAGGACAAAGAACCACTCTCACATCTGGTGTGATGAACCAAACCAAAGAAGGATCAAACTCAGCGAGCGAAATTGTTGGTTATATGCCTTTGAGAGGAGATTTTGATGTGGAATATGACAATGATGCAGAATTGTTGTTAGCTGAAATGGAATTTACAGGTATTTAGCAAATATTAATTTTTTCAAAAGAGAGAGAGAGAAAAATTATTAATATTTTTAAAAGATGATGATAAAGAAAGTGAAATTCAGATGAAATATAAGATTTTGGACATTTACAATGCCAGACTTGATGAAAGGATCAAAAGGAAGAAGTTTGTAATTGAAAGAGGTCTATTGGATTTCAATAAGCAAAACAATTTGGATAAGTCCAGAACAAAGGAAGAAAAAGAGATTTACAATCTGATGAAGGTCTTTGCAAGGTTCAATACTGGTGATGACCATGAGAAATTAGTCCAAGGCATTATCAAAGAAAAACAGATCAGGCAAAGAATCGAAGAGTTGAAATTCTATAGAAAATTGGGCATCAAAACCTTTGAGGAAGTTGAAGTAAATTTTAAAATTTATTTCAACATTTTTTTATTAAATGATTTCTTGTATTATTATAATTCATCGAATTTGAAGAATTTCTTACTTGAAAAGAGAAAAAAAGACGAAGCTTATCAAAAAAAGCAAAAACAAATTGATAATTACATCTATGAAAATAAAGTAAAGAGATCTAATTTAATTTGTTCATTAATTAAAATTTTTTAGCTGAATCAAAACTCAATTCCTCGAAGAACTCGTTACAACAATAGAGACTCTTTTGAAAACTCTGTATTGAATTTATATGATCTTTCTTAATTATTTCTTTCATAATTTTAGATCAAGGAGAACAGTCTATCAGAGAAAAAAAGCAAGTCAATGCCAGATAATTTTAATGAGAAAGTACGTTTCTTACTTTAATTTTTAAAAAATTACCATTTTCATAAGGAAATTGTGCTTTGTGACAAGCTGAATTTGTCTCATCACGAATATCTTTTGATCAAAGACTTCCTAATAAGAGAGTCGGTGAAGACTGGCTTTATAACAAAAGATTTTGCTGATGGAAATATAAAAATAGGTAATTATTTGAATTTGTAAAGAATTAATTTTGTTTTAGAAAAAGAAAGAATCAGCGGGGTTTTTGACTTTCTTATTGCAAACAGTTTAATTGTAGAAAAAAACTAAATTTAGCAAGAAAATAATATGTTTTCATAACTTTTTTTGAAATTCGTTTTTAAATGAAGAAATATTATTATTTAAAAATTTCGTCGACATTTTTTTTATATAATATTTTTATGATGTATTTAGAAAAAGAAAATTTTATATACTTTTTGCTTTTTTTTTTTAATAAATTGAGTTAAAAATAATAATTAATATGATCAAAAGTTTTTTTATTTTTCAAATGTAATCCATTTTTTCATTTCGGAAAAATGCGATACATTATCACGATCTTCTTTCAAAATTAATTTGTCAGAAATACTATAAATATCCCATAATATAAAGTAAAAAATAAAAAATTGGCTATTTTAATTTAAGTTTTTTATTAAAAATCGATTAAAACACATTTAAAAAAAATCTTTTTAATGAGTGTCCAATTTTTGTTTTATGGAGCTTGACTTAATTAATTATTTGAAATTTTACGATGACAAACATGTCTTCAATTACAAACTTTATATAATACTCCTGAACAAAACAAACAAAATGAATCAAGAAAAAAAATGATGAATTTTTCAGGATTAATTTAAGAACTAAGTAGACATTAAGTAAATCAGCTTTATGTTTTCAATTCTTTTTTTAAGCTTTTTAAAGGGTTTCAAAAATTAATTTTTGCCATTAAATCATATAATAATTTGCTTATTTCGTGACCAATTCCACTTCTTTCCTAAATTCTTCGCATTCCTTTTGACTCACGAACTAAAATTTAGTAATTCCAAAATTTATTATTTGTTTGAAAAATGAAATATTTATGAGTTACCATAATTTTACAAATATCTTTGGAAAATTTCTTATCTTTTTGCTCACTGAAAAGAACCAAGGTCATGCTATCTGCTCTTTTATTCAAGGTTCCAAGAACTGTTAATTTTTTTAACACCCATCCTCGATACATGATTAATTTGGCTTGATTTCTTATTTAAAAATTAAAAAAGCGCACACTTCCAATATTTAAAAATACCTATAGATCACCAGATAAGAATCCTTTTCTTTGATTTTTTCCAAAGAAAGCATCCCTGCCTCTAATGAATCTTTTTCTCTATATTTAAATTTGAGCACTTTTTTCTAAATCCAATCATAAAATTTTAAAACTATAATTTTTTCATACCACAATTATCTTTTCGCTAAATTCATCATATTTGAATTGAACTGTGCTTTTAGATTGATCTATTTCTGGACTGGCTGGCTCATTCTCTTCTTCACCTCCGGAACCCCCATCTTCATCATCAGAATCTTATTTTTTTGTTAGTTATCATTATCAGTTTATATTAAAAAAAATACCTTTCTTTATATTATTTAAAAAAGGGAGTGTTGTGTTTCCATTTGGTTGTTGTTGGAGCAAAGTGTTGAACAGTCCTCCAGGAGGAACAGTTGTGTTTCCGAATAAATTACCATTTTGTTGGAAAATTGTTGGATTGGGAGCACCAAATAGGCTGCTTGTGGGTTGTTGGAAGATGCTGATGCTGGGAGTTTGTGTGACCACTGAATTTGGTTTATTTTGCAGGAATAAATTACCAGAAGAATAAGTGTTATTTGAAGAGGCAGAAAAAGTCAAAGGATTTTCAGGAGTTTTGAAACCAAACAATTTAGGTTTATTTTCGTTATTGGAGATTTCTTTTTCTTCTATGACTTTAACTTTTAATGCTTTTTCACTAAAGCTTTTAGGCTCTTCATGTTTGTTCTGCTCCTCTTCTTTTTTCGTTTCAGAATGGTTTTCATTTGTTTTTTCTGAATTCATTGTTTTTGAATTTGTATTCTTCTCTGCGAAATTTGAAATATTTGTTTCGAATGTTGGTTTAGGGCTTTCAATCATTTTACTTTGAATGGGTTCGGATTTCTTGACAGAAGTCGCTGATGGTTCATCTGATTGTTTTCCTTCTTTTTTCTCCACGAGAGGTTGTTGGAAACTTTCAGTTTTTGGGATTATTTGAACTTTTTTTGAAACATTTTCATTCACAATCGGTTTTTCAGGCTCTTTATTTTTGTTCAGAAATGAAAATTCTTCTTTGGGAGGATTAGGGATAGTTGTTTCCAAAGGTTTAGCTAAAAGGAAAAAACTTTTTTGAGGACTGTTGGTTTTCGGGATCGGTTTCAAGCCTTTGATTTTCAAGAATCTAAAAAAAAAATGATGATGATTAATATATTAATATGTAATAAATTAAAGCTGCCTTCTTTGAGCTATTTCTTCAGGAGTTTGAATGCGACCCACATTTTCATTCAAATTCTTCAATTAAGAAATAATTTAATATATTTAAAGGTGATTTATTTTACAGATTTAAGATGCTCGACATAGTCGGGTCCATCCTTTTTAATGAAGAAAGGTTTTTTAAAGAAAAATTGAAATTTAAAACCTTTTCCAATGCATTTCGATCAAGGATGAAATCTGCTTTTCTTTTCATAATTTTGGATTTTAATTTTTAATATTTTTATAGAAAAATTTAAGCAAAAAAATGTTTGCTCAAAATAAAAATAAAAACATTTATTGATTTTAAAAAATAAAAATGAATTTAAAATAAAACTTAAATAATAATAAGACTTTTTTTAACTTCTTGTTTTTTTGCTCATAATGAAATGAAGGTTTTAATTCAGAAAAAAAAAATTTCACTTTCTTGATTCGTTTTATTTAATATTATATTTCCATTTTTTTATTTTTTCAGATATCCACCAAGTTGACCAAGCAAATTCTTATTTTCTAAATTAAAATCATTTGGATAAATCCTCAGGATTTGATGTTTGATCCTGCTTTCCCCGTTGTACACCTCCATTTTGCTCATAATCTTCATTCTATATTCAACATATAGCAAATTTTTGAAGAAGTTGTTAATAATTTCAATTTGTCCTTGTTCCTTAAGAATTTTTATTTCATTTGCACTTTTTCCTTTATTATAAAATTTTAATCTTATTTTTGTAAAAAATTCCACCTATTATCATAGTGGCTGTTGGGTCATAAACTGAAATCCAAACCGATGCAGTATCATCTGAAATTTTTCCAGAAATTATATATCTGGCAATCGGCTGTGAAAAATTAATATCTGATTTAAAAAAGTAAAAAATTGTAGAGAATACTTCTGGATAGGTTTTGTTGCATTTTTCACATCTCCATCCATCTGATTCTTCGACAACTTTCCTTAGGCATTTTTCAGTCGGGCATGACAAATAATAAATTGTGGTTGTTTCACTATTCTTTAGAAAGACTAAATAGGCTTTCACATCTGAGAAGACTTTCTCATTGCAGTCGACCAATTTTTGGGTTGTTTCTTCCTCCATCTTTGCTAATGTCTTAAATTTAACCACAGATGGTCCTCCTCTTGAGGTAATTGCAGGAAGGTTGAGGTCTTTGCCTTCATTTGATTTTTGCCAAGCGAAAAGGGATTGAAACTCAGGAAAATCCTCACAGTCTGTAATAAATTGCGTGCTGAAACTTGTGGAAAGATTGCGATTTGAAAAAAATTCTCCGATTTTCAATTGTTTAATGATAATGATTGAATCTGCTATAAACTCACGACCTGCCATATCTCCCCATATGGTCTTTTAACAAAATTATGAAAGAATTTCTCTTTTTTACTATTTCTATCGCTGCCATTGATTCATCGTACACATGAAGGCTCCTCTTGGATTTAGGTTCTCCAGATTTCAAAGTAATTTGCATACATTCGCCAGGGTCTTTGATGATGGCAATAACATCGATCACACTTCCCAATGGAAGCTCAGAGACTTGGTTCAATTTTACAAAACAAAATCTAAAATTATAATTTTAATGAATCTCTATTAAAAAAATTCATTTACTTTTGCCTCATAATAGAACCATCTTCTTTGGTTAAGACAATGTTGGATTTTTCATCAAAGGTAATTTGGTAATCACTTTTGGTGCTAGAGAAAAAATTTCAATTTTTGAAAAAAAAAAATTTACTTATATCTGGAATTATTTTCCTTTATCTGTCCTCCAGAAAAAATGTAGATGCTACCTTCATTTAAAAAGTCGAACCATTTTTCACAACCAGCATTAAACAGACTGCAAGAAATCTCAGTTAGATTTCGGTCCATGATGTCTATCGTAAAAAAACATCCTTCTCCTTTGGCTGTTTTATATTGTTTGATGTCATTCTTCTTGAGGATTCTGGCCTTCACCTTCCAATTAGGATCACAAACAGGGCTCAACATTGCTATCGTCATTAGGTTTTGGTTTTCATCGTCATAATTTTTCGAAGGAACATTGCTGCTTTGATGAAAGCCGCCATTTGAATTCATGTTATTGCCATTTTGAAATTTGTTCATCAAGGAAAAACTCTTTCCAAAGTTCTGATTTGAGATTTGGGCTGAATTGTTCATGTTGTTGGAGTTCACGTTTGGCATTTTATTGGTTTTTGGGTGAAAAGCAGCTTCATTTTTTGTTTCCTCCTGAATTTTATTCGAAGCTTGCATGTTATTTGATGATCCTTGGGGGATGTTTGAAGATCCTTGAGAATTGATGTAGTTCTAAGCTTAAATTAAGAAAAACAATTAATTGATAAATGAAACCTTCTTCTGATATTCATCAAAGTCCATCGGGTTTCCGATTATTTCATTGAGGTTGTCATAAATCACATTAATCTTGACAACTATGACCATGGTCTTATCAGTGGTGTTGACCACTGCATTCAAAATTTCACAGACGCTAAAGCTCTTAGCAATCCCCGAAGTGATCATTTTGCATGCATCGCTCGCGAAAAATGTTTTATATTGAGCGAATCCATCGGAAATTGTCACCCTGATTAGAAAATTTTCTTTTAAATATTTGGTTTTATAAAATGACAGACTTATATTTTTCTGTGGACTTCTCTGAAGTAGTGGTGGGCATATTGCTTCTGGCTGGCAAATGACTCATCTCGATAATTTGCAAAATGGGGTTCTTGCAGGTTTTTTCAAGGAGGCTCTTGATGCCATCCTTAGTGAGTTGGGTGGGCTTTTTGATCATTTGATTTCTATGAATTTTTGAATAGATTTAAAAAACCTATCGACCCGCTAAATATTTAATTTTTATTCATTTCGCTAATCATGAACTCATTTTCCGATTTAATAAAAGATCATATGATCATTTTTTCAAGCTTCTTATTAAAAATCATCATAAATATGGAAAAATAAGAAATTTTTTTTGTTTTTGATATCAAATTTTTTGTTTTTTTCTTAATGAATAGAAAAATTTAATGTCATAAATATTCAAAATAGGAATGAGGAGCACTCCTTCTCTAATCATTTTACTCTAAATTATATAAAAAAAAAATTTCCATTATAATTTCGGTTCATTTTGTATTTTTAGAAAAAAGCAACAAGAAATTATTTAAACTATAGGATTGACTTTTATTTGACTTTTCTTGTTCTTGGCTTGGGGGTGGTTCCTTCCCTGAATTGGTTTTTAGCTCTTCTGGGCAAATCCTTTAAATAGCTCATTCTGCCGGTACCTTCTCCTCTTCTGGCTCTGACCTTAGTGCCCCATCCCACATCTAGTAAAAGGATAAAAAGAAAATCCCTAAAATCCCTTTTTTTCTTTTAAAATATTGTAACATTTTCTTGTTTTTTTGGCAGGAAAGCCGCAAGTAGCGCATTGGTGTTTTTGTTTATGGTAGGCTACATGTCCACATCTTCTGCACAATGTGTGGGTTCTTTGGAAATGGCGTTTACCAAAGCTTTGTGTACCTTTACCTTTACCCTAAAAGGGGGAAAGGGTTAGTTTATTAGGTGGGGCTTGGAAAAAGAAATACCATTTAGACTCGCGAAATAAAGATATTGTTATGTGTTTTGCTTTTAAAACTTAATTTAGTTTTGAATTTATGAAAGATTTAAAGAGCATTATATAGTTATTAATTAATATTGTCTCCAAATAAAGTCGAAAGCCCCAAATTAAAAAAAAAAAAATTTGTTCTAGTTCTATTTAGTTTCCAAGGTTTGGAAGATCGAAATGATCAATTTGAAGAAAACAAAATATTTATTTAAAATTTTAATTAGCACTCACTTGCTTTTTAATTTGTTACGCTTTTGCTTTCTTCATTGTTATTTGGTTGATTTTCTCCTTCCATATTATTTTCTATAGGCTCTGTGACTATTTTATAATCTCCTCCTGTGGGAATCACGTTAGCGAAGGTGCTTCTTGAAGGGATCTTTTTATCTTCTTGATTTAAAGTAAAAAACTTTAGATAATTTTATTATAAGTTAAGAGAAAACTTTGTCCTTGTCCTCCTTTTATCGGTCTAACGATATTTTTTGTTGATGGCATGCTGAAGCTTCCTTTGGAAGGAATGATGAGTTCCAATTTGCTTTCTTCTTTTTCTTTTGGATCATTCGCATTAGTGCTGACCATGGAAGTGTTGACGCCTTTGGTTGTAGGAAATGGATTGGTTAGGGAGAATATCCTGGAAGCGAGTTCATTTTGATTAACAATTTTTTTCAAAGTTTCATATTTCGATTTGATGATATCATGAGCTTCTTTTATTTCCGAGAAACTTTTCTCCAATATGCTTAATCTTTCGTTTTTTCTTTTCAGTTTGCTTTCATAGTTCTAACGATTCACCAAAACATTAACAGAAAAAATATATTTAAGAAATTATGTATTATTATAATGAATTTAAGACAAAATATACCTGATTTTCTATTTTAGCACTTGATAACTTCTGAGTCAATTGATGATAAATCAAGGTCAATTGTTCCAAATTTCCTTCCAAAGAAGTGACTTTCTTCTTGAGAGATTTCTCCCCATTACTCATAGAATTCTCCAAATGTCTATATTTCTCTTTTGTATCATCTAATTCCACTTCTAAATCTGCCACCTAAAATAATCTTTCATAATTTAATTCAAAAAATCATCGATACCTTATCCACCCTATTTTGCAAATCCTTCAATAAAATAATCTTCTCCTTCTCGAATTTTTCATTTTCCTCCTGTCTTACCATATTGCTGATATTTTGTTTAATTTCCTCTATATGTGGCAATTTCGTGTTCAAAACTCCCTTGAACTCAATTTTGAGGTTATCCAACTCAATACCCAATTGTTCATTCAACGTTTTTTCCGATTCCAGCTTTTTCTCCATTTCCTTATACTTCCCTAACAATTCCTCATCATTCTTGAATTCTTTTGGGACCTCTTTTTTATTCACACTCTCACTTTTTTCTTGGATTTTCTGAGGTTTGGGCTTCACATCCTCCACAAGATATCTATAGAAATTGTCGCCAACTTTATCACTGCCTTTATTATTATCCCCAATATCTAGTCTTTTGGCTAAGGAAGCTCTTATTCCAAGGAAATTAGCTTCTATTTCTTCAGTATTGGTTTGTACAGCCTTGGAATGAGAATCTGAATAGAGACTACTATTGAAAATTTCGATTTTTTCAATCTCCTTGTTTTTCTCTTGGATCAGCCCAAGCAAATGCTCCTTTGATCCCTTAAGACCATCGATTTCCGAGAGGTGGGTCAATTTGATTTGTTCCAATTTCTCAATTTTCTCATCTTTTTCTCTCAAAATATCTTCAAATTCCTGAGATTTCAACGTCAATCCTGCCATCCTATGGATCAATTGCTCGTTTTCCTCTTCCTGAGTGATGGCTTTGGCATTCAAAAGCGCGAATTCTTTCCTTAAAATATTTAATTTCTCTGTTTGGATCCTCACATTCCCGCTTTCAATCACCAATTGCTCCTCTAAACCCTTGATTTTTTCGATATCTTCGGCATTGGTTTCACTGTTATTGTTCATGGAGATATTTTCGCTTGCTCCAACCTTTTTTTCGCTTATTGCATCTTCCGTTTCTTTCTCGTTTTCATCCTCATTATCTATTTCATCTTCTTTCACTATAACCTCCTCTTCTTCTAACACCACTATCTGATCTGCTGTTGGCACAGAACTTCCCAAATTACGAATGTAATCTTCCAATTGTTTAATTCTGGCCTCTTTTTCAATGATGATTTTCTCACTTTTAGCTAATAGAATTTGTAATTCAGCCACTGTGAACTCTTTATTGATTTTTGGCTTGTTCTTTATTGATTTGGCTCTGATACCAAATCTCAAAGTCGAAAGAGTTTCAGCTTCATTAAAAGGAGAAGGGGAACATGTGATAATCAGAGTAGTTCTGGAGTTCCCTCCTAATGATTCTTGAAGAATTCTAGTGAGTTTTGAGTCTCGATAAGGAATGTGAGCTGATTTGCCATCGGTCAAGGCATTGATGACATTTCCTAACGACGATAAACTTTTATTGATTTTTTTGGCTTCATCTAATGTTTGGCCTTTAGCACCAGTTTTTGATATTTTTTCACTCCCAGCAAGATCCACCAGGAACAATTTTCCAGTTTTCGCCTTATATATATGTAGATTTTTGTTTTACAAAGAGAAAAATTACGCTTTGATCCTTCAAATTATTTTGACTTATGGTTAATATGAAGATGGAATGAGATCTGGAAGAACCTTCATTCATGTTGGTGGCACTGATTGCTCGATTGTTGTTTCCCAACCTCATCATATCATAGACTTCCATTTCTGATATCACATAGCTTTCAGTCACGTCTTGAATATAGATGCCCCGACTTTTATCTTCTCTGATCTTTAAATCGTTCTTACTCACTTCCATAAGATCTCTGATTCTTTCCATATATATCTCCACCAAGGACACCTTTAATTTAAACTCAATGTGTTCTGGAGAAGAAGAGATTGCTTCAAAAACTGTATTGACCATTCGAGGGATGATTCCTAACTAAATTTTTAATTAAAAGACGAATTTTTAAAAACCTTTTAATTCTTGATCATCAATGTTGGGACCTTGCATGGTATGTGTTTTCCCAGAAGATGTTTGTCCATAAGCAAAAACTGTTCCGTTGAAACCTTGCAACACACCTTGTTTTGATTTTTTGATGTAAATACTTATTATCAGGATTTAAAATACTTTCTATGACAGGTTTGGCAGCAAAATCATAAACATCAAATTGTGATGATCCCATTGGAAATACTCGGTCAAAATTAAACTTTGGTTTCTCTGATCCATCATGCTATCAATCATAAAGATTGTTAAATTATGTCAATGTTTTGATGCTTTTTACGACGTTTTTCATGGAAACTGTTTGTTGATCCTGAAATTCTATGCAAACATTATCGCTCATGCCCATTGCCAATTCCTTTTGATTCAAGGGACGAAATCTACAAACAACCTTTATTAATAAACAACATTTATCGATTGTAATAAATGGGTTTTTCAGTTTTTAATTACCCTAACGTTTCCTGTGGAAATTCCAGGTACATTCATCTCCTTTGGGGCAGTCTTTCAATTTTTTTTTTTTTTATTTAAAAGAATTGAAAATACGCTGAAAAATGGGGTCGTGTCTTGCTTTTTGGATGATGTCACGTTGATAGTGTTTTTTTTTCCTAATTTCTTCAAATTTAATAAATAACTCAAAGAAACTCAATATTAACGAACCTTTTCACTCATCAGGCAAGAAGTTGTACTTTCCTTTTTTAACTAGTTTTTTATTTTAAATTTTTTTAAATTTATTATTTCTTAAAAAAGGTTTCAATATAATATCAAAAACATTGCCCTATATACCAATATTGAAACATTTGTCATTTTTCTATGAAACACTATAATAATTAAAAATATCATGAAACAGTGTAATAATCACATATGAAAACAACTTGGTTTTCCATATTTCAAAGTGTTAACACAAAAAGCAAGAGTATACAAATTCCAAAAACATAAATTTCATAATTATTAAAATCATGGATTTTTATCGCGAAAATAAAATCTTTTCCTTTTCCTGCATATTCGCCTCAGGCTGTTCCCTATATCTCCTTTACGACATTGTTCGAAAGACCAGGAAAATCAACCGTATTCTTTCGAAAAATGGGGAAGTCGACTCCAAAACAATAGACCAAAAACTTTGCGAGTTATGCGTTCCAACGCCAACTAAACTTCATCCCTACCAAAAGAAATTAGGAAATTACACAGAAGAAAATGCCAATTCTTCCTTTGCTCCTAATTTGCCAGGCATAGCTCATTCTATGATAAAAAGTGGCGAGAATCTTATTTTTCGAATATGTTTGACGGGTGGTCCTTCTTCAGGAAAAACTACAGCTAAAGCAGTTATTGCTGAAAGATTGAGTGAAAGAGGAATCAGAGTGATTAATGTTCCCTTGACACCAACATTGACGATAGAAAACGGTTTTGGAACAACAATGCCCAATTTATCAAAGGATGATCTTATAAAATATCAAATATCATTGATGAAAATGCAGATGAATTTAGAGGATTTTTTCACTGATATTGCATTGTTGGGACAAGAAAAAGCAGTTATTTTATGTGACAGAGGAGTGATGGATTCACAAGCCTATGTTACCAAGGAAGAATGGCAGATGATTTTGGATGAAAATGATTGGAATTTGGTAAATTTGAGGGATCGAAGATATGACGCTGTCATCCATATCGTGACTTCCGCGAATGGAGCAGAAGACTATTTCAAGTCAGAGAATAAAGAATTGGATCCATCTTCAAAAGTTATTTTTCTTACTTTTTATGTTTTTTTATGAATTATGTTTAAAGAGGTATGTTGAGGCAAAAATGCTAGCAGTAGAAATTGATGAAAGACTTAAAAAGGCATGGATGGGCCATCCACATTTCTCGTAAAATAATCGTAATTTATAATCATTTAACACTTCAATTTCAGAATCATTGATAATCAAGATAAAAACTTCGAACATAAAATGAATAAGACTTTCGCTGTGATTTGCAAGTTCATAGGGTTGCCCGCTTCCAAACGATATATGAGGAAATTTCTTCTAGAAGATGGTTCTTTTTTTAATTTCTTAATACTTAGATTATTTTTTGTTTAGATAAAGTTCCAGATTATATCCATATCGAGCAATTTGATGTCGTTGAGGTTTTTTTGAGAAGTGAAGAAGGATGTGAAAGCAAAATTCGAAAGAGAGGTCAACATGGTAGTTACACATATATTCATTCACTCAGAATTCGAGGAAACGATAACCATAAACACGAGTTAAAAAAACCAATCACGGCCAGAGATTTTAACATATTGTATCAACAAAGAAACGAATACAAAAAGCCTTTGGTCAAAGTTAGAAAATGTTTCATTTACATACAACAGCTGTATGTCATTGATACTGTGGAATTGGCTAATCAAAAGACAATTCATCTTTTGAGATTTGATACGCAGGCTAAAGATGAGAAAGAAGTTCACATCCCACCTTTTTTAAAAGTTTTAAAGGAAGTCAGTGATGACAGGGAGTATTCAAGCTTCACGATGGCAGAAAAAATTTGAAAAATTAAATAAGAGATTTTTTATTTAATTAAAAATATATTTGAAAAAGTTCATCTCTTTAAATTTTTTTTTTTTTGTAAATGGATAAATTCGTTAGAAGAAAAAACTTATAAAAAAAATTAATAATATTATTATTATTATTATTATTATTATTATTA
>Ga0302140_10006527_pt1 | contig 14624 bp, 18 predicted proteins | sample I_Bog_E1_1_FD_202095 | JGI IMG/M metagenome (GOLD analysis project Ga0302140, IMG submission 202095) | Peat permafrost microbial communities from Stordalen Mire near Abisko, Sweden - I_Bog_E1_1 | ecosystem: Environmental > Terrestrial > Soil > Wetlands > Peat | place: Sweden: Abisko, Stordalen...
GCCGGCGCCGGATTCGCCGATGATGCCGAGCGTTTCACCGGCGTGAAGGTCGAACGAGATGTTTGTTAGTACCGGAGCCGCTATGTGTGAGCGGCGAAAAACGCCTTTTGAGATGGTGAATTGTACCGTGAGATTTTGGGCGCGCAGGATGAGCGGGCCCGGTTTGGCGGGTGGGCTTGGGGGTAGTGAGCAGGCGGCGAGGAGACGCCTCGTTTGGGGGTGGGAGGGGGTGGAAAAAATCGATGGGGTTGCGCCGGCTTCAACGATGCGGCCTTGGTGCATGATGAGAATGCGCGAGGTGTGACGCTGGGCCAACGCTAGGTCGTGGGTGATGAGGAGAAGCGCTGCGCCGCGGTGGCTGCGGATTTTTTCGAGCACGTCGAGGACTTGCGATTGGCGCGCGCGGTCGAGGGCGGAGGTGGGTTCGTCCGCGATGATGAGTTTGGGGTTGTTGGCGATGGCCATGGCGATCAGGATTCTTTGGCGCTCGCCGCCCGAGAGCATGTGGGGGTAGGCGGCAAAAATGCGGTCGGGGTGATCGATGCCGGCTTCGGCCAGGATGGCGTTGATCGTGGCGCGGCTTGGTTTTGCGGCGGAATGCAGACGAATTGATTCGGCGACGTGGCGGCCGATGGTTTGCAGGGGGTTGAGGGCGGCTAGAGGTTCTTGAAAAATAATGCTGGCGGTGCGGCCACGGAGGCGGCGAAGGGTTGCGGGGGATGCAGCAGCGATGTTGACGCCGTCGAGCGTGATGGTTCCGGTGACGCGGGTGACGCCGGCGGGAAGCAGATTGAGCAAGGCGAGCGCGGTTAGGGTTTTGCCGGCGCCGCTTTGACCGGCGATCGTTACGGATTCGGAGGCGGAAAGCGTGAAGGACGCATTGTCGATCAGGGTACCCAAGCGCGATGAAAGAGTGAGGTTCTGGACGCTCAGGAGTGTCAAATTGTTCTTCGGAATTTTGGCGTATTGCGCAAAGCGCCGCCGAGGCTGATGAGGAGTGTGAGGAGGCCGCCGAGCGCGACGAAAATGGTGATGCCGAGCCACGGGGCTTGGGGATTGTCTTTGGCTTGCAGCAAAAGCTCGCCGAGGGAGGGGCTGCCGGGTTTCTGGCCGAAACCGAGGAAGTCGAGGCCGGTGAGAAGGATGATCGATTCGGCAAAGATAAATGGCAAGAAGGTGAAGACGGCGACCATGGCGTTGGGCAGGATATGGCGGCGGATGATGTGCCAATGGGGTGCGCCGAGTGCCTGGGCGGCCCGGACGTAGTCGAGGTTTCTGGTGCGCAGCGATTCGGCGCGAACGCGGGATGCGAGGGTCAGCCAGGAAAACAGCAAAAGAAAAACGAAGAGCGACCAGAGGCTGGGCGTGAAAATACTGGCCAGGATGATGATGAGAAAAAATTGCGGGATGCCGGACCAGATTTCTGTGGCGCGCTGCAGAAGCAGGTCGGTTTTACCGCAGTAATAGCCTTGGACGGCACCGGCGAGCGTGCCGAGAGCGGCGGCGGCGAGGGTGATGGCGAAGCCGTAGAGGCAGGAGATGCGCAACGCATAGACGGTCTGCGCCAGCACGTCACGGGAGTCGCCGTCTGTCCCTAGCCAGTCTTGCGGTGATGGGGGTGATGGGGCGGTTTTGGCGTGCCAGACCATGGTGTCGTATCGGTACGGGATGAGGGGCCAGATGATGCGACCGTGGGCGGTGATCGCGGCGATGGTTTCAGGATTGCCATAGTCGGCGAGGGTGGGAAGGAATGTTGGGCCAAAGGTGCGGCCGGAGAGGTTCTGGAACACCGGCAAAAAAATCTGGCCGCGGTAGGTGATGATGAGTGGACGGTCGTTGGCGATGAGGGGGGCTGCGAGGCTGACGGCTAGGGTGAGGCCTAGCGCGCATGCCAGGATTCGCGCGTACGGCGAGAGGCTCCTTTTTCTGGTGCTATGGTTGATGGTTGCGGGCATCGCCTCTCGATCTCTTTGCCGGAGAATAATGGAACATTGGGTGCGAGCAAGCAGCGGGACGGCCTTGTTTGGTTCTTTCGGTTTGATCGTCTGAAGCCCTATCCTGACACTGGGATATAGCTGTCAGCTCAGTGGAGCAGCGCAAGTTGTGTGCCGACGTTTGCCTGGGAGATTAATTAGGCAGGCGGACTGACATTTTTTTGTTACACCCAGGAGGGATCTCTCCGCATGCGCTTGCGCCGACGGCCCAGTTGCGATCAACGCATCAAATGTCCAGAAAGAAGCCGCAGAGTGTTTGAGATTTGAGCGGAACAGAAGATGTTTGGCCGAATTAACGTTTTATGTGGGCCTTAGCTTCTCGCCAGACGCTTCGCTGTCATGTTCAGAAGTTTTCGGTCTTCGGTTGAGCAGGCGCGGTAGAGGCGGACCAAAGCCAACTCGTCGCCCTGCAGAGAGCCGGCTTCGCCCGAGACGAGATAGCCCAGGGACGTGTTCAGCACTTTGGCGATGCGCTCCATATTGTCGCGGACCTGCCCGGCGCGGTCTGTTTCCCACTGCGCGATGGCGGAGCGGGAGACGTTGAGCTTGGATGCGAATTCATCCTGGGTGAGATTTGCGGCGAGGCGAAGCGCCCGGATGCGGGCGCCTACGGATTCCGGGGGGGGCTGTTTTTTTACTGGCATGAAGGGAATCTAACATGGTTTTTGAACCAACACTATCTTAGTATTATTGACAAATACAGTTAGATATAATACCACTCTGTCTGCAACTAGGGAGGCGATCATGCCCACAGCCAGGCTTTGGACCGCACAGGCCGACGTGACCATCAAAAATATGCGCGCTAACGGGCAAACCTGGGCGGCGATCGGCCGCAGCCTTGGGTTGTCCCGCAATACCGTGATCGAAAGAGGCCGACGATTGCGCGCCATGGCGCCTGGGAAGGCCGTCAAGGCGGCCGTCGTCAAACGTGTTTCCGACGATCCAAACCGGACGGCGCTGCCGGCGGGGCATCCGCTGACCTGGAAGATTCTAACATCAGAAGACTTTCCGGCTTACCAAAGTTTGCGATGATGCCGCTGTTCAGCGTGCCGATTGGCTTGCGGTGGATGCAGCGGGCGGCTTGCTCATTGCGGCGTTCGGCGGGTTTGCGTCAACTTCAGTTTGTCAAATTAAGGCGACGGGCCTGATGGTCCGCGCATAGGCGGCAAGCTCAAGTTGTCAGCCGCGAAGCGGCGAGTGAGGCGGTTAATAAGCTCAATTTCATGTTGTTCCGAATTGGCGAGCAGTGTCGTCTCGGCTGCCGCCCGGCTAGCGCAAGCGGCCGCTCGCGGGAGACTAACATTTTTGGCAATGCGGTTTTAGGACCCGAACGGGCCATTTTTTGGTGGCTGGGGACGGCGCGGCTGGACCATGGACCGGAAGGGAGATTTGAAATGGCGTCTGAAATGAGGCTTTGGCGATCGGGAGAGATTTTACAGTCCGGCATTCGCGAGGGGCAGCCGGCGGTGCGAGCGCCCATACATTTATTCAATGCCGAAAAAATTGTCCTGCGGCTCGAGGAGGCCGGCGCCACATTGTTGGCGCTACCGACGACCGGGCCCACCACACGGCTGCGGCAGATGAAGTTCGATGTAGTGCAGACCGCGATGGACGCCTATGGCTGGGAGGCTGAACGGCTGCGTGCACCCGCGCCGGATGCCGCCGCGATTTCCGCGATGGACGAGGCCTTTGGATGGCTGGCGCTGATACCGGAGCCGAAATTCATGCTGCGGCGGATACTCGGCGCGCGCGCGCTGATCCACCCGTTGACGCGGCGCCATCTGTTTCCGTGGCGGCGATTGGCGGCGGCGCTGGGGGCGGACCACAAAACCGTGCAGCGATGGCATCGGGATGGGATCGAGCTCTTGCGGTTGCGGCTTGGAAGGTTCGACCCTGTCCAAGCGGGCGCGACTGCCGGATCACATCGTTAGCTGGGTCCCGCTTCAGGTTCATTTTGAGGACATGAGCGTTGCGATGGCGTCCAGGATCTGAGCGCGGGGACAGGCCAGTTGCCCAAATCTGAGGACGTGCCGTCCGGGAGAGGGATGGAGATCGGTGGCGGTGACGATCAACGCCCCGGGGAGGAGAGACGCGTGTTTGACGTGCTGGGCTGAAAAGTACCGGCTTGCCGGCCGGGTTGGCGTGGGCAGAAAGGTTATGCCTGACGGCGAAATGATCGCCCTGGCACGTATGGCGTGGTCCGCGCGGCGCTTGGCTTGCGCCTCGATGGCGCTGACGAAGGCCACGATGCCGGCGAAGGCGAGTGCCAAAATCGCTGACGTAAGCCACAAACTTGGCCGGCCGGCCCGTAGAAAAAGCACCGGGGCGGTCAAGCTCAACACAACGATGAGCAGCGCAACCAAAAGTGGTGGGTTGGCCGGCGGCGGGCCGGCGATCAAGGGGGTTTCGGCCGTGCCAGGTCGGTCGGTCAAGCTTTTGGACGTCCTTCGTTTGGGCGAAGAGGATAAAACATGACGAGGCAGGCGGTGTCATGGAGAATGAATGCTTGCTTCTCTGGAGCCGTCAAATTCGGTTCGGCAGCGCCGTGATCGGCCGTTTTGCCATGCGCTTTGCCACGGACTGTGGCATTTTTGCTATTTGCAGCCCTTGGCGCCTTTGTTACAAAATTTTTTGCGCAATTGTTCATTTTTGCTACTTAAGGTTTTCGATCTGTTATGCGGTGCCGTGGCCTCCTGGCTCTTGTGTCTCTCCTCTCTGCCGCGGCGCCGGCAGCGATGGCGGCTGACGGTACGATACAGGCGGCTGAAACCAAAGTCAGCCTAGGCGTGACGGCCGGCTATGGCGATTACGAAGAAAACATCATGCCGCAGGATACCGAGGGAGGGCCGCTCGTGGGTCTGACGGCCGGCGTCAGTTCGCTGGAACCTGGAATTATGGCAGGGTATCGTCTGCCGGATTTGTACACCGACGTCACCTACGATTTTTCGAACGGGTTCTTGAGTTATCGCCGCGATCCGCTGTTGCCGGCGGAGGCGCCGTTGGAGACGGGAGATGGCGCCCAATACAACACCGCGATCGTGCGGCTGGGCGCGGGGGCCGCGGCTGGCGAGGGCGAAGAGATTATTCCTTATATCGCGGGGGGATACCAGAATTGGCACAGGAACCTGGGCGGCGGGACCGGCTTTGGCGCGACTTACCAGGCTGGGCTGGTGGGCGGCGGATTGAAATTGGATGTGGCCAATAGTGCCGCCTTGGTGCTGAGCGCCGCCGCGGAGGGTTTTGCGGTGGTCGGTGGCTCGGTTTCCGTTCCGTCGCAGGATTTCAACGGGAATTTTGGCGCCAGCGCGGAAGAGCGGATATCGCTAGGCGCGGATTACCGGTTGACCCGCACTTGGCACGCCTTCGCCGGTCTTGGCATTACGCATTATGAATATACCGGGTCAAAACCTGGGATCGCGGGAATCGCCGATCCGCTGAGTACGACATTTCAGCTGAATTCGACGTTTGGAGTCGCTTACGGTTTTTAGCGGCGAGCGGGGGCTTGGAAAATAATTTCTAACTATGAGTTATTTTTTGCTTGCCCATTTTCCCCAGTTTGGTCTATATCGCTTGGCATACTGGTTCTCTTCACGCAGACTGAGAGTTTCCCTCATCATTGATGCCGGCGCAACCTGGATTTCTGGGGTTTGCCGAGCGCGTTTTGGCAGACCTGCAGCAAAGTCCGGCCCGCCACCACAAGGCGTTAATCGCCAGACTGGAGGATGTGGCGGAAGGCCGATGTGACCGGCTGATGGTGCAGATGCCGCCGGGTTCCGCCAAGTCAACCTACGGGTCTGTTTTGTTCCCGGCCTACTTTATGCAGCGGCAGCTGCGCGGCCAGGTGATTGCCGTCGCCCATACGGCCTCGCTGGCGCATCATTTCGGCCGGCAGGTTAGGCAGGTAATCGCCGAGAATGAAGACTGGCTGGGCGTGGGGCTGACGAAGGATAGCAGGGCGGCCGGCGAGTTTAGGTTGCTGAATGGTGGTGCGTATTTTGCCTCGGGGGTACGTGGACCCATTACCGGGCGCCGGGCTGATTTGATTATCATCGACGACCCCATCAAGTCTTGGGCGGAAGCTGAGAGCCTGACGTTTCGTGACACGCTGCATGATTGGTATCGAGCGGAGTTGACAGCGCGGTTGAGGCCGCATGGAAAAATCGTTTTCATTATGACGCGATGGCACGAGGACGATCTGGCGGGACGGCTGGTGCTGGGTGGCGGCGAGTGGGAGACTTTGCGGTTGCCGGCGTTGGCTTTGGCTGGGGACCCGTTGGGGCGAGCCGTGGGTGAGGCGTTATGGCCGGAATGGCAGAGTGCCGAGACCATCATGCGGCTGCGGAATGAGATCGGCGAACGCAGTTTTTCCGCGATGTATCAGCAGGAACCAAAACCTTCCGACAGCGCCACGTTTGATGTTTCGAAGATTGCGATATTGCCGGCAAGTCCGGAGATCGTAAGGGTGGTGCGGGCTTGGGACCTGGCGGCGACCGCGGCCGCAAGTGGGCGCAACCCGGACTATACGGTGGGATTGAAGCTGGGGGCGGCGGTGAGCGGATTGCTGGTGGTGTTGGACATTTTGCGGATGCGGGGCGGCGCCGGCGAAGTGGAAGCCGCGATTGTGGCAACCGCGGCGCGGGACGGCAGGCAAACGCTGATCGGTTTGCCCAAGGACCCAGGGCAGGCTGGCATCGCGCAGGTGGAATATTTGAAGCGCGCGCTTGACGGCTATCAGGTGGATGCCACCCCGGAAACGGGTGCGAAGGCGACGCGTGCGATGCCGGCGGCGGCGGAGATTGACAAGGGAAATTTTGCTGTTCTGGCGGCGCCGTGGAATGAGAATTTTTTTCGAGAACTCGAGGCCTTTCCGGATTCGGCGAAGGATGATCAAGTTGACGCGCTTGCAAGGGCGGTTGGCTTGATCTGGCAACCGGCGGCGCAGGCAGCGCGGCGGCGGCATGTGCCGATTCTTGGGCGATGATGGAAAGTAAGGACGAGTTCTTTTTTGAAAAAAGGAACCAAAAAACTTCTTTTAAATTCGGCCACAGTTGGTTTCATCTGCACGGTATAAAGTAGCAAAAGTTTTTTGCGCGCTTTTTTTCAAAAAAGCGCTGCTTTCTTTCTATTTTACTCTTAAACGATCGAATAGCTGAAATATGATTTTGGCTTGCACCGCGGATCGTAAGGCGTGGATGGCCGGGTCAAGCCTGGGCATGACAAGGAGAGGCTTCGGTGTATCTCGTGAGCGACGTATAGCTAAACACCCGTTAGGCAGAATGTTATGTTCGATACGATTTGCGACACGGTTCCGATGGATAGCCGGATGCCGGCGCGGGCGCGGCGTTTGGATATTTTGCGGCGTGTGCTGGACGGCACGATTTATGACGGGCTGCCCTATCAGTTTCACGAGGAACGCAATGGCGCCGGCGAGTATGTGCCGCTGCGGATGCGCCGGCCCTCGGTGCGATATGGCTTGTGCCGCGTGGTTGTTGAGGATTCGGTCGCGCTATTGTTCAGTAACGCGCATTTCCCGGCGGTGGAGTGTGCTGACGACAGGCTGGCGGCGATTTTGGGCGACGTGATTGATGAGACCCGGTTGAACGAGACGATGATCGACGCGGCGATACGCGGGTCGGTTGGGTCCGTGGCGATTTTGATGCGCGTGTTGAAGAACCGCGTGTTCTTTTCGGTTTTGGATAGTCAATATCTTACGCCGCAGTGGGACCCGAGCGCGCCGGATACGCTTTGTCGCCTGACTGAAACCTACAAGGTCAAGGGATCGGACCTTTCGGCGCAGGGGTATGGGGATGCCGACGACTCGGCGTATTACTGGTTTCAGCGCTCCTGGGATGACGACACCGAGACTTGGTTTTTGCCTTGGCTGGTGAATGATGAGTTCGCTCGGCCTGTTGTGGATGACGCGCGAACGGTTTCGCACGGGTTGGGTTTTGTGCCCATTGTATGGATCAAGAACCTGCCGGGCGGGGACGGTACGGACGGTGCCTGTACGTTTAGGGCGGCTATCGAAACGAGTATCGAAATTGACTATCAGTTGAGCCAGGCTGGGCGGGGTTTGAAGTATAGTTCTGACCCGACGCTCCTGATCAAGGAGCCCGCCGTCAGCGACTCTGAAATTGTGAAAGGTGCTGGAAATGCGTTGGTCGTTTCCGAAAAGGGCGACGCGAAGCTGCTGGAGATTGGCGGTACGGCTTGCGAGGCGGTGATCTCTTATGTGCGGACGTTGCGGGAGTTCGCGCTGGAATCGGTTCATGGCAATCGGGCAAATGCTGACCGGCTGACGGCGGCGCAGTCGGGACGGGCGCTGGAACTGATGAATCAGGGGCTGATTTGGCTGGCGGATAACTTGCGGATTGCCTATGGCGATGGCGGCGTGCTGGCGCTGATGAAAATGGTGGTGCGGGCGTCGGGCCGAATTCCGTTGAAGGTTTTTGGTGAGGATGTGGGTGTGCTCGACCCGGCGGCGCGGATTTCCTTGCGGTGGCCGCGCTGGTATCCGCTTTCGGCCGATGATCGGATGAAGGAGGCGCAGGCGATTTCGATGCTGGCAAATGCCGGGCAGATTTCGCGTGAGGCGGGCGTGAAGGCGTTGGCCGCGGCCAATGGGATCGCTGATGTGGCGGCTGAGCTGGATGCGATTGATCAGGATTTTTAATGACCGAGCAGACCGACAATTTGGACGAGAACTGGCAGGCCAGGGCTGAGATGGCCGAGGCGGCGCTGGCCGCGGCGCAGGCGCAGGCGCAGGCGAAACTGGTGCGCGCTGAGCTGAAGGCTGAGGCGATCCGGGCCGGGATGATCGATCTGGATGGGTTGAAATTGCTGGACCTGGCGGATGTGCAATTGACTGAGGCCGGCGAGTTGGCCGAGCCTAAGGCGATTTTTACAAAGCTCAAAAGGTCGAAGCCGTGGCTGTTTGGTGGGGGAGCGTCATCATCCGCGGCGGTGCATGTGCCTAAGCCTGAACCGCCGCGGCCGCGGCAGGCGAGCGAGATGGGCCATGAAGAATGGCTTGCCGCGCGGGCTGCGCTAATTCGGCGGCGGTAGCAAAACGTTTTGTTTGGTGAGCGTCGAGCCGGTTGCCTTGGTGGCGGCCGGTGGCGAAGCGTTTTTGTTGTTTTGGAAACGATGAAGGGTATGGGCTGATGAGCATACAAAATTTTCCGGCTGCGCTGCAGCCTATCATCCAGCAGGGTTTTCTGGAGCGCGAATTCGAGATGGCGCTGAAATCCCGGCTGGGGTATCGGTTGATCGCTGACCGCGAAGAATTTTCGGTGGGCATTGGTGAGACTCTGACGAAGACCCGTGCGGGTCTGAAGCCGAGCGTAACGGTGCCGCTGGCGGCGGCGACGAATACCAATCTGGATAACGGCCTAACCAGCACGAGCTGGGGTATTGAGCAATACACGATCACGCTGAATTTCTATGCGGCGACGCAGGATCTCAATATGGTGACGAGCCGGGTTGGGATTGCGTCGCAGTTTTTGCAGAATGCGGCGACGAATGGTGAGCAGGCGGCGCGCAGTCTGGACGAGCTGGCGAGGAATGCGCTGTTCGCGCCGTATTTCGGCGGCAATTCGCGGGTGGCGACGAGCCTGGCATCGGCGGGGCCGAATCTGGCGATTGATGATGTTCGTGGCTTTCAGACGGTGTTTGTTAATGGTGTGCAGCAGAACGTGTCGGCGGCGTATCCGATGACGGTGACGGTGGGCAGCAATGCCTATACGCTGGTGGGCGTGACGCCGGATGCGACCAACGTGTCCACGGCGCCTGGCGGTATTTCGGGTGCGTTGCAGTTTTCCGCGAATGTGATCGTCGCTGATGGGACCGCCGGCAATGCGGTGCAGGCGGCGACCGCGAGTTCGATCGTGCGGCCGGCGGCGCGGGCGACGACGGCGGCGCTGCAGGCGACCGACGTGCTTTCCATGGGCAATTTGCTGGACGCGGTGGCGCTGCTGCGGCGGAACGCGGTGCCGCTGGTTGATGGGGTTTATAATTGCTACCTGGACCCTGTGTCGGCGCGGCAGCTGTTTGCCGATCCGGATTTCAAGCAACTGTTTCAGGGGGCGACGTCTTCTAACCCGGTGTTCCGGCAGGGGATGGTGAGTGATTTTCTGGGGCTGAGGTTCATTACGACGACCGAGGCTTACGTGCAGAGCAGCCCGAGCATTGCCGGGTTGTATGTGCGGCGACCGATTGTGTGCGGGCAGGGCGCGCTGATTGAGGGCGATTTTGCCGGCATGGCGGCGGATGACGTGGCGCCGAAGGATAGCCTGGTGAACGTGATCGACAATGTGGCGATGGTGACGCGCGAGCCGATTGACCGGCTGCAGCAGATCATCGCGCAGAGCTGGTATTGGATTGGCGGGTTTTGCGCGCCCTCTGACACCACGACGACGCCGACCACGGTGCCGACGGCGACGAATGCGAATTACAAACGCGCCGTGATGATCGAGCATATCGGCTAAGGGAGCGGTTCATGTCCACAGGTTCAACCCAGCCGTTCCGGCCTGCCGGAACGGCGGCTTTGGCGGCGTCAACCAGTTCCGCGAATGTCGCGCTGAAGGGCGGGGGCACGACGGTGCTGGTGTATAATTCATCGGCGGCGACGGCGTTTTTTCAATTGGGGGCGGCATCCGGTTTGAGCGCCTCGCAGGCGAGCACGCCGGTACCGGCGGGCGCGCGGATGCTGGTGGAGGCGGGGCCGTTCGTGACCTATGCGGCCGCGATTCTGGCGGCCGGGACGGGGACCGTCTATTTCACGATCGGGGATGGGGATACCTACTGAGATGTCCGATACGATTCCCGGCAGTTTTACCGATGCCCAAAAGGTCGATATCCGGCGGTTCTGCGGGTATCCGGCTTATGGCGCGGGTGCGGCGGGGTTTGAATCGTGGCGGTTTTTTCAGGCGTATGGGACGCTGGAATACCGGATGAATAATTTGTCGCCGTCGGAAGTGGCGGTGACGACGCAGTATCTGAGTGCGCTGTATGCGCTGGAGGCGGCGATCCCGCCGGCTTCGGATAATCTTGATACCGAGAGTGCGGCGGCGTGGACGCATAATGCGGCCGAGGTGGCGGACCGGGAGGGATTGTTTGATGCTTGGCGGCGGCGGCTTTGCGCGTTTTTGGGCGTGCCGCCGGGGCCGGGATTGGCGCAGGCCGGCGTGACGCTGGTGGTGTAGGCGGATGGACGGGGTGAAGTTGGCGGACCGCCTGGCCTATGGGGCCGGGTGCGCGGCCAGGCGCGCGGGGTTTTTGCACGACGCCTACCGGCCGAACGGGCCGCAGACGCCGATTGATTTGAGCAACCGATTCTTGCGGCTGTGCGTGGCTTACGTGCTGCCGGGCGGCGGCGTGGCGGCGCCGAGCGGGTTTGGCGTGCCGTTCAGACAGGCCTGGGCGGATTGGAGCTATTTGCAGGTCGGTGACTACCTGGCGGGGCCCGAGGGCACGGCATTCGTGGCGGCGATTGAGCCGCCGAAGCCGATGCTGGTGGTGATGACGAATACCGAGATCAATCTGTGGCGGCCTGCGGCGCCGGTATTGGCCGGCATAAACCCTTACGGCGCGGTGCTGCCAGGTACGAACACGGCGTTAGTGACGGGGTTTCCAGCCAGCGTGCTGGTGGGCGGCGGGACGGTGGACAGGACGCATGCCGGGCTGGCGGATGATACGAAGGTGCCGGGGTTTGTGGCGCTGTTGCCGTCGCTGCCGTGCGTGTCACCGGCGGTCGCTGATCTTCTGACCGATGCTTCCGGCGCGCAGTACGTGGTGAACGCGGTGGAGGCGGTGAACGGGGTTTGGCGGCTCTCGATGAATCAGGCGGTGACCTGATGGCTGACCAGGCGGATGTGGAGACGGCGCTGGCCGCGATCGTGGCGAATGCGCTTTACCCGAAGGGGACGGCGGCGCCGAGTGCGGTGGGCTGCACGTGCCGGGTTTACCGGGGATTGCCAACCTCGCCGACGCTGGGCGCGGATTTGGCGGCCGGCGTATTGCACGTGACGGTGAATGCCAGCGGTGTTGTGAAAAACGTGACGCGGTTTGCGCGCAAATGGCAGGTTGTCGGCGCGGTGCCGGCAAGTTTGAATGTGACCGTTGCTGGCAACAGCGCGACATTTGCAGGCGTTTGCGCGCTGGGGCAGTTGGCGGGTCTGGTTGTGAATGACCTGGCGTTTCCTTACGCCGTGCAGGCCAATGACTCGCCGCCGACCGTCGCTAGCAATCTGACTGCGGCTTTGCGGCAGGCCGGATGGCTGGTGCAGTATGCCGGTTCGAACGTGACCTTGCCGAATGCGGAAAAATTTGCCGCGCGGGTTGTGAATGGCGCGAACGCGCTGCAGGAGATCAAGCGGCAAACGCAGGTTTTTGAGATAACGGTGTGGTGTCCGGCGCCGCTGGTGCGGGATGCCGTTGCGCCCGTCATCGATGATGCTTTGGCGGCGTCGCAGTTCATTGCCTTGGCGGATGGATCGACCGCGCGGCTGATATTTGTGGGAAGCGACGCCGACGATGGGGCGGCGGATGCCGCGCTTTATAAGCGGACGCTGAGGTACAGCGCCGAGTACCCGACCACGCTGGCGCAGATTGAGCCGGCGATGCTGTTCGGCATGACGAATGTTTACGCGAATGGCGGTTTTGTGGAAACGCTGAACGGATAGAGGGATTCCTGAAATGTATCAGTTGGTGGTGCTGAAGCCTTTTGAGGGTTTTAGGCGCGGGGATGTGATCAAGGACGCGGCGGCGGTGCAAAAGATCTTGGCCGGGCCGCAGGCGGGTTTTGTTGTGCGCGTCCGCGCGGGAAAGGAGTAAGCTGATGCCGATTTTTGCCGAAGGGGCGCTGAATACGACGGCGTTGATCGTGCCGGACCTTTATGTGCAGATCGTGGCACCGCAGAGCCTTTTGCTGAATGGTGTGCCGACCGATACGCTTGGCGTAGTGGGCACGGCGAGCTGGGGTCCGGTAGGGGAGCCGACTATTATTGGCAGCATGAGCGGATATGCCGCGGCGTTTGGGCCGGTGATGGCGCGCAAATACGACATGGGCACGCAGGTGGCGACCGCCGTGCAGCAGGGCGCGGCGAATTTCCTCTGTGTGCGCGTGACGGATGGCACCGATAGCGCCGCTTCGGTTTCCGTGCTTGGCGCTATCACGTTTACCGCGCTCTATACCGGCAGCCTGGGGAATTTGCTGACCCTGACGCTGGCGCCTGGCTCGGCGGCGAATTCCTGGAGTTTGACCGTTGCACTGCCGGGGCAGAGCCCGGAGATTTTCAATAACATTGTGGGTAGCGGCACGGCTTTTTGGAGCAACCTGGCCGAGGCGGTGAATGCCGGGAATGGCGCGCTGCGCGGGCCGTCGCAGCTTGTTGTGGCTTCCACCTCGGGCTCCGGCGCGGTGGCGGTGGCGCAGAGCTATCCGTTCACCGCCGGGACGCCGGGCACAGATGGCGCCGGCACGGTGACCGCGGCGACTCTGGTTGGCAGCGACACGTTGCCGCGGCAGGGCATGTACGCGCTGCGCGGACAGGGCTGTGCGCTTGCGGTGCTGGCCGATACCGATGACTCCACGCAGTGGAGCACGCAGGTGGCGTTTGGCCTCTCCGAGGCCGTTTATATGATTTTGACGGGGCCGGCGGGCGATAACATTGCAAACGCGGTTACCGTGAAGGCGGAGGCCGGCATTGATAGTTATGCGGCCAAAATGATGTTTGGCGATTGGATTTATTGGTACGATCAGGCCAATGCCTTGACCAGGCTGGTGTCTCCGCAGGGGTTTGTGGCCGGGCGGTTGGCGAATTTATCGCCGGAACAATCGCCCTTGAACAAGCCGCTTTATGGCGTGATCGGCTCGCAAAAATCCGGGCAGCCGGGCGGCAGCACGGTGACGACCTACGCGACGGCTGATCTCACGGCGCTGCTTTCCGCCGGGATTGACGTGATTGCCAATCCGCAGCCGGGTGGGGCGTTCTGGGGCGTGCGGGGCGGTCATAATTCTTCGTCGAACGCGGCGACGGATGGGGATAATTATACGCGGCTGACGAATTATATCGCCAGCACCCTGTCCGCCGGAATGGGCGCGTATGTGGGGCAATTGGTGAACAGCACGCTGTTTCAAAATATTCGCGCGACGCTGATGGCGTTCCTGAACGGGCTGCTGGGGCAGGGGCTGCTGGGGAGTACCGATGGCTCGCTGCCATTCGCGGTGGTTTGCGATACCACCAACAACCCGGCGAGCCGTACCGGATTGGGCTATGTGCAGGCGGACGTGCAGGTGCAGTATCAGGCGATCAACGAGAAATTCATCGTGAATGTGCAAGGCGGGCAGACCGTGCAGGTGACCAGACAGACGACGCCGAGCATTTGATGAGAAGGAGTTTCTGATGCCGTTTAATACGTTTTCGGTTGGCAGCGATTGCCAGCTGGTTGTGATGGGGCCGTTCGGGCGCGTCGATCTTTCCTATGTGACGGGATTTGAGGCGCACCAGGTGACGCAGTCCGTGCGGGTGGATTGCCTGGACGGGTCACAACTGGGCGCGGAATTGCCGAGGGGATGGAGCGGTACGTTTACTCTGGACCGTGGATCGCCGGTGGCGGATGATTTTATTG
>Ga0302140_10006549_pt1 | contig 14601 bp, 17 predicted proteins | sample I_Bog_E1_1_FD_202095 | JGI IMG/M metagenome (GOLD analysis project Ga0302140, IMG submission 202095) | Peat permafrost microbial communities from Stordalen Mire near Abisko, Sweden - I_Bog_E1_1 | ecosystem: Environmental > Terrestrial > Soil > Wetlands > Peat | place: Sweden: Abisko, Stordalen...
GGAGAAGACCCGAGAAATCGATGGACGAGGTTGAGGCTGTCTTGTAGGTGGGAACGGGTGTGAAATCTTCTCCTATGGAGAGCGGAGAGAAATCCGGTGAAGGCGAGCGTGATGCCATCCTGGAAAAGAAGCTGCAGTACGTCGATGGCCCGAGAAAGTTGTCAAGGGGCGCATGGTGACTGTAGCGAGCGAGGCGGGCAGAAAATGCTGTACACCGCCAAAGTTTTCAACCCTAGCCGACGTCGTTCAAATCTCCCTTTTCACACGTACCTGGATTCGGGGAGTAATCCCTTTCTCAAAAGTCATCAAGGGTTGAAATTATGCCACAATCGATAGAGTATCACACATCTAGCTCCCACGGCGTCGTCCTTGCCCAGCCCAGTACTGATGACAGAGGGATGAACTCCCTTGTCACCATCTTCCGGTTGTCAGCCAGCATCAAGGAGGTTCAATCTGTTTAGCTCGGTGTCCTTAAGGAGTGCAGGGCGATTGCATAGCTATCTTGGAGCTTCGATCGAACACCGATGAAGTTTCTCGGAAACCTAAGTGAACGGATGGCGGGGTGTATGGAGAAGGTTGGCATCTGGCATTCCACAGATTTCACTTTCCAGTAGGCACATTCCCTCTCCGCACGTAAGTTCGGAGCTTTCTTAATCTTTCGGGAGGCTGGGGTCGGGAGTTTTTGATATCCCTTACAGTGAACCACCTTCTTCTATGATCTTTGAATTCTCAAGCAAGGCGATGTCAGCGATAAGGGGTTCTTTCAGCAGTGCGCCTCCAAGAAAGAATATCTCAAGCACCTCGTAGTTTCTGCTTTTCTCTGCTTTAACTCCATCCGTCGATTTGCCTGCAGTTTATCCTCTTCATACCGTCCGTTGATCTGGTTGTACCTCGCACACACGCAATTGGGATCGATCATCGATTCCGTCTGTTATCATCGTTCAGCTCTGGACAAGATGGCACTGCGGGGCTTTCTTTCCGCTGTTGCCATCTTTGGGACCCTCGTAGCTGCAGTACCTGCCGTCACGTTCCCTCTAAACTCTCAAGTACCACCAGTTGCCCGCATCTCCGAACTCTTCTCCTATACCTTCTCAGTCTCGACCTTCTCGTCGACTCTCCCAATAACATACACACTTTCTAGTGGACCTAGCTGGCTGTCACTGGACAGCAGCACACGAACCTTATCGGGTACGCCTTCCAGCGAAGATGCCAGCGCAGGAATGGTCACTGGAGTTGCGATATACATCACAGCAAGTGATTCGTCAGGTTCAATTACACAAAATGCTACACTGGTGATATCTAAGAACCCGGCACCAATTGTGAGCATCCCACTCTCAATGCAGTTTCAATCATCGACATCCTTCTCCACGCCTTCGACCCTCCTTTATCATCCTTCGACTCCTTTTACCTTCAACTTCCAACCTGGCACATTCTCTGGCTCCAACCTGTTGTTCTATGCTGTTACTGTCGACAACACCCCTTTACCGTCCTGGATATCGTTTGACGGGAGCTCCTTGACGTTCACCGGACAAACGCCGGACTATCAGTCTCTCATTCAACCGCCACAGACTTTTGGGTTACGATTGATCGCATCAGATGTTGAAGGATTCAGTGGAGCAGCAATCAACTTTGATATTGAGGTCGGAGTCCATCTGCTAGCCTTTAAGATGGCTATTATGATCATCAACGCCACTATTGGCGATATCGTAGACTTCGATGGCCTCGCAGCAAATCTGGAGATGGATGGAGAGACTGCCAATGACTCCGTCATTGCCTCAGTCTCTGCGCAGACACCATCGTGGATGACTTTCGATAATTCCACTTTTGCTCTAAGTGGCACCATCCCGTCTGATGCGACGCCATACAACATCAGCATACTGGCAACAGACATATACGGAGACGTTGCAAATGCAATCGTGTGTATTGATATTTCCACCTCATTATTCAGCAGTGAAATCGGAATGTTAAATGCTACAATTGGGATGCCATTTGCTTATGACTTGAGTATCTACCTGCGAGATAGGTCGGGTGTAGAGTTGACTGCACAGATCACTCCGATCGAATCTTGGTTATCATTTGATCCCCAGACATATGTTCTGGCAGGTCAAGTCCCGTCGAATGCACAACCGTCGTCATTTGCCATCACATTATCAGCAAGCTCAGAATCATCAGATGTGTCTAGCTCTCAGATCTTTCAGCTCATGGTTGTTTCCGTCACGAGTGCAGCGGCGCCCTCGACTTCATCCGCTTCACGGATCACAAATCCACCTAACACATCTCCAACGGGAAATTCTACAAATTCACAAGCTCTTTCGAGGAAACCACTGCGCAGAAAAGTCATCCTGGCGGTCGTCGTACCAATTATTGCCCTGCTCGTCTGCATGCTTTTAGCGATACTCTACTACGTCCGGCGAAGACGAGAGGCAAGAAAACACTCTGTAGCTATATTGAAAAGTGCAATATCGGGGCCTCTTGAAGCTAGTTCGAGTGTTTTGGAAATAGTACGACCAGCTTACATAGAGCCTCCGCCACCACTCGAATTAGATATGACTGGATTCGGAGGCGAAACCAGCGCAATAGCCAACGGAGAACAACAGAAAAGCCCAAAGAGACAGAAGAAACAGGATATAAGGAGATCTCAGACCATGTCCGTTATCTCAGGGGCACAAAAGTCTCTCGTCCAAGGATCTGACACTTCTGGCAATAGAGTTCGTTCGTATTCAGAAAATGCCTTGTCGAAGGTGGACAGTAGCTGGAAGTCTACTCTTGGTAGTGTGTACCCGAGTGAGGAGTCCTCGCGAACAAACTCTACAAACACCCAAAGACTTACCAGGAATTATTCGAACTACTCCAGAAAAGGCCATGCACGACGCTCAGCGAGGATATATTCTGCCAATCAGCTCCAACCCTTGCCAGACATCACCCCTTCAAGTCCACCAGGGGAGACATCCATCTTGAATCTACGAGACAGCAATTTCTCTTTCGCTCCTATCGAGCGATTTTCTGTAGTGAAAGCAAATTCAAGCATCCAGCAAATCTCAGAATCATCGCGCGCAAGCAACAGATTCAGCCGGACAGAATCCACAAGAAGACAATCTAGACTTATGCCTATGCAAAGTCGACCCCGAAGCGGAGTTGGACACGGTGGTGGGCGAGACTCTGTGTCTTCACTGTCTGGAAATAGCGGGAAGCGCCGGAGTATCGGACACGGACAAGACTGGACACCAGGCCAAGGGCTTGCAAGGAATTCGAAAACTTGGCGGACAATAGGATCGCCAGAGGCAGATGAGTTGAATCGAAGAAGCATAGTCAGTGCTTTATCAGAATATGCGGATATGAAGCCAGAAGATGTTGCCAGACTTAGCACTATTCGGCAAGTGACCAAGAGTCCACCCATAATGCTTTCGCCATATGCTTCGGCGAGCAGTGAACATTCTCGTCGTTCAAGACCTGTCAGCAGACGGCTTGACTCATCACCATTCTTTGGTGGCTCGGCTTCTGGGAGATCTCGAAGGTCACCGAAAAAGGCGAGGACTTCCTACGCGGATTCTCCGACCGTCCCCGAAGAAGCTACAATGACAGGGACCATGGATGGTCCCTCTCAAGGCCCTGGTCAAGAGCATGATGGTTTGTCTCGCGACTCGTTTGGCATCTCTTACGGCATGGCTCGCGAGGGAACCCGGCAACTGAAATCCTACGTTCAGAGCCATTTGTCGCGGAGCAGGACCACAAGCAGCGTACGTTCCACCGAGTCAAAAGAAAGCAGATTCGAATCAGCCAGCGGATCATTGAAGTCGATGCGGCAATTTCAAGCCCAGCAACACAATGCGAGCCAAGTGGATGATGGCGTGTACGAAGATTTTCTCCCCGATGACTACTCGGATGGAGAAGGGAGCTGGGAGACGCAGAACAGCGGTCAGATCGGCCAGGGCGACATTAGCGCCGAAGAGATGAGTGAAGTCAATGCTGCTGCATTGCAAGCTATGTCCGCGTCGAACTTCACGATGGGGGCCACGATATCAAACTCGAAGCCCAGTTTTCCTATGCTGGATATTGGGCCAAATATGAGGATAGTGCCGGGCGCATCGAGAAGACCGATCAGTGTTGATGCGAAGGCTAACAAAAGAGCGAGCAGAGCGAAGATTGAGGGGGTAGAGATGGACTATGCAGCATATATATGAGTTCTACTTGCCGCCGTGGAAAGGTCTTTTGGAATATAAATGATGATTAGCTAGTGTAAAGGAATGTGAGGAAAGACACAAAAAGACAGGATTCATCCCACCCCTTATTTAACTGAGTTTGAACAATGGATGTAAATCCCAATGACTTTTATCCGGATCTCAACAACACTGTAAGTAATGCTGGACCTCACTTCCCCTTGTGGCTCAGGTCAACCGGAACAATGGCGAATCAGGACCAACAAAACAATTGGCTCTCCTTTTTTAAGCGAGCCCTCCTTTCGAAGCGAGGCTTAATTGTTGCTCGAGGCCGTAAAAGGGCATCCAGAGGATTCTCCAGTGAGCTGCCTTTCGGTTCGAGGCATGTCCTCCGACTTGCAGAGCCCTTCTTCCTGCGAGAAATTGCAGCCGGGTTGGCCCTTTGGGAAAACGTCCCCAGACATTACTGCCGATGCTCCCTGGGAGCAAGCAAGCAAGGATGGCCTGGACCTCGATGACGCAGCACCTCAGCTCAGACCTGGCGCAGCGCCCTGGGGGCCGCATCCACATCCACGAACGCTGAAACCATTTCCACAGTATGCGTAGAGCCACTAGAACTGGTCGCTGGTGGCGAACGTCTCTGGGCACAGATTAGCTGAGGCCCCGAGTACCTGGAACACCCGCCATCCATCTCAAGAAGAAGCAGCAGCAGCAGCTGTTGGCAGCAAACAGCCACCAACCTCGGAATCGGACAGATTCTCAGGGTCCGCTAATGCAACCCCTCGATGAGCTGTGATACCCAGCCTATGGGAATTCGCAGCGCCTGCCTTTTGCCTCGTCCGTCGGCGCCCAGGCCAAGGACATGTTGCCTTGCTGTGCGACGTGAACATGGTGGCAGGTGAAAAGCTTGTAAAACCCTCCGAACACCTCGCCCCCTCCCTAAGTAAAAGCATGCTCCCTCCTGGAAGAATTCTGTGAAAAGGAGAAGCGAAACGGCGACGACACCTCTTCGATCGGTGCCGCTTTTATATTTATCATAGCTCAAGACCATTAGCGAGTGCAGCCACTTTTAGCGTCGCCCTCCACATCGTCATTCAGCACAACTCGATATTTTCTTGTTCAACACGCGACATCTCTGGTAACGGTCCAGACTCGAAGACGACGCCCAAGCAGACCTGCGAATACCCCTGATGCAGATGAACAGATAGTCTGTAGACCCATCTCCGAGCCTCCCCTCCACGCGACTCAACCCTGCACACCATATCCTCCTTTTCTTGCGCGGCAAAGGCGAAAGGGAAGACCTGAAATTGTTCCCGGTGGAAGCACTAGAGGACCCGATCTTCTTTCAAGATGGGTCAGACTCTGTCGGAGCCCGTTGTCGAAAAGGTATGCAGCTCGTTTTCTTGCGGCGCTCAGGCTTCGCTTTTGTCACTGCCAGCCTTGGTGCCTCTTCTGCAAATCCTTTGACAGAGCTTGAATTTGTGCCCAGTGGGGATCACAATGAACTACAAAAGTTATCAAGTGCCGGAGAAGGCTCTCTGTGGATCAAACCTATTCCGACCGATCTGCTGCTACGCGTCGGCATAAGTCCAGTTTCCATTCCACAGTTTGCTGACATATCCGACCTGGTAGACTTCGGCCAGCGGAGGTGACGAACGTTTAATCTTTGGAGTGTCTTCTATGCAAGGATGGCGTATCAGTATGGAGGATGCGCACGCTGCAGTCTTGGACCTCCAATCGGTTGCTGAGGATGGCAAGGAGTCGAAGCCCGCGAATGTTGATACGAGGTTGTCATTCTTCGGTGTTTATGACGGACATGGAGGAGACAAAGTTGCACAGTTTGCTGGGGAGAATATACACCTGATTATCGCGAAGCAGGATGCTTTCAAGAAGGGTGATATAGAGCAGGCCTTAAAGGACGGCTTCCTAGCCACGGACCGTGCGATCCTCAATGGTCAGCATTCTTGAAGGATCCTAAGGGCCATGGAAACTGACTTGTACTTCTAGACCCGCGGTACGAGGAAGAAGTTTCCGGCTGCACTGCCTCCGTTGGAATCTTGTCAGCAAAGAAGATCTACGTTGTAAGTAGAGAAGTACTCTACTAGCAGTTTCATGCTGACCGTTATAGGGTAATGCCGGAGATTCTCGAAGTGTTTTGGGCGTGAAGGGTAGAGCCAAGCCACTTTCTTTCGATCACAAGCCACAAAACGAAGGTAATTCAGCCAGCCGTATGTGAGATCCATTCGAATGCTGACTTGTGCATAGGCGAGAAAGCTCGAATCACGGCTGCTGGAGGCTTCGTAGACTTCGGACGTGTAAACGGCAACCTCGCACTATCAAGAGCTATTGGTGATTTTGAGTTCAAGAAGAGTGCCGAACTGGCTCCCGAGCAACAGATCGTTACCGCATACCCAGACGTCACCGTCCATGATATTTCAGACGATGATGAGTTCTTGGTCGTTGCTTGTGATGGTAAGTAATGTAACAAAGCTTTGGGACCGCATTCAATACTAACTTTACAGGCATCTGGGATTGCCAGTCTTCGCAGGCTGTTGTTGAGTTCGTTCGACGTGGTATCGCTGCGAAGCAAGAACTCTCCAAGATCTGTGAGAACATGATGGATAATTGTCTCGCATCAAATTCGGAGACGGGCGGTGTTGGCTGTGATAACATGACCATGATTGTTATCGGCCTCTTACGCGGCAAGACGAAGGAGGAGTGGTATGAGGAGATCGCCAAGCGAGTTGCCAATGGAGATGGTCCTTGCGCGCCTCCAGAGTATGGCAAGTGTTTTGTTTATTATGCGATGCGATCTCAGGACTAATTTGTGAGATAGCTGAATTCCGTGGACCTGGTGTGCATCATAACTTTGATGACAGCGACAGTGGTTACGATGTCGATATGGACCAGAAGAAGCCGTTCGGCGCAAACCAGCGAGGCCGCATCATTCTTCTTGGAGATGGCACGGAAGTCTTGACGGATTCTGATGACACTGAGATGTTCGACCACAGTGAAGAGGACAAGGACCTTGCTAGTCAAGTAAACAAGGGTCAAGCGACAAGTCAAGACGAGCCGAAGTCGACCACGGAAAAGACAGGGCCTAACTTGAAGGCTGTGGCCGACGGCGTTCTCCCGAAATCTACCGAAACGACTGAAAAGAAAGCAGAGGAGAAATCTACGTAATTTCTTCTTGTCTATAAGTCCGGGTTCCTATCAGAAACACATCGGAATGGGTTTATGACGACCGCTGATCATTTGAGATTCGAGGGTTCCCAGAAAGGTGTTTGCTTTGCTGCTCTGCACGAAGACCTGGATTAGAAATCATATGGTACGAGCTTTTGTGTTTTTGAGCACTTGTGGACTTCTACACAAGATGCTTTTCTCCAACGGCGGCAGGACGAACATAGCGATAGCAGCACAGGCATATCGCAGCAGCTCACACCTGGCACTCACGGATGGATCTCACATGGCGGCGCTCTCTTGTTTTCATTTTCTGAATTATGATCTCCATCACGCAGCGAGCCATGTGTTACGTTTCTTTTCTTTTGCATCACAGATCTCACAAATGGAAAGGGGGGTCACTAGAATCAGACCTACAGATGCGTTGTATTGAGAAATGCGAATTGATGATACCTGGGCCTTAACGAGGGACATATGCAGTGCAGTCCCGTAACCAAAACTGTCCTCCAGCCACAGCCAGCACTTCCTCAGCCTTGTCGGCGTCTCGACCTCTTTCTTACATGGTTTGCCACGTGATGGCGTGGGCTGGAGATCGATCGGGCTAGGAACGGGGATGGATGACGATTTCAGACAAAAACCGGGCAGTTCCTAGTGTAGATGTACCGGTATCCACCCTTCAATCGTGTAGAAATGCCAGAACGCCCAACATTTAACAAGTATGCTGTCCACGTCGTAGCTCACCTGTCTCGCCAGATTGTTACTGTTCCTGCAGACGCAACTTCTATTTTTTCTTCGGGAAATTGAGCATCTTCTAGATAAGGCGCAGATAGCCACTGAATTTAACTACCCCTGCGGAATCCCAGACCCTAGTCAAAATTGTTTAAATCAGGAGTTCGTCAGCTTGTGGAACGTCTTCGTGAGCCAGATCATCGACTTGCAAGCAAGCATCACTTCCTTTGACGAGAAGTATTCAATTTCATCGAGCAATCCTGCCCGCTTCGTTCCAACATCTACAGAAACTCACCATGTCGTCTCCCTCCTCAGCAGGTTCAAGCGTGGGAAAGCGGAAGAGAACGGCCACGATACCATCAACGAACAAGTCATCAACAATGGATTTATTACAGCCTTCTTCGCGCGATGCCTCGGGTGAGGACGGCGAATCTACAGCTCCAGAGTCGACCGGCGCAGGCCACAAGAAGGGCAACTCAATCGACTCGAATCCTCCCGCGAAGAGGTTACGGTCTAGCACACACGAGAAGATCACAAACGGATCTAACAATATCCAAGATCCAGGCGAGCCATCAGATACCACCGAAGGAAGCACAGATATAGCCAACCGTGTTCCACGGAAATCGCGAAAGAGCATTTCGAAGGAAGAGGGCGACGAGAAGCAAGAAACTATGGCACCTCCACCAATTGGGAAGTTGACAGATCCTGTTGGCTACAAGACAAATCCACCTCCAGCTGGCAGAGCAGTTCGGGTGTATGCTGACGGTGTCTTTGATCTATTTCACCTTGGGCAAGTTCTCTGGTTATCTAGAGGTTCGAGTAATTGCTAATGTCTGTATAGACACATGCGCCAGCTTGAGCAAGCCAAGAAAGCGTTCCCCGACGTCTATCTTATTGTTGGTGTAACGGGAGATAAGGAAACACATAAGCGCAAAGGACTTACAGTCCTCACTGGGCAAGAGAGAGCCGAGACAGTCAGGCATTGTAAGTGGGTGGACGAAGTTATTGAAGATTGTCCTTGGATTGTGACGCCTCAATTTCTGGAGGAACACAAAATCGATTATGTTGCGCACGACGATCTTCCATACGGCGCGGACGAAGGTGACGATATTTATAAGCCTATCAAGGAAGCTGGCAAATTCTTGGTCACGCAAAGGACAGAAGGCGTCAGTACCACGGGGATTATTACAAAGTAAGCTCTGGCGGCTCATCTCGCTGAAAGTACTAATGTGATGGGCAGGATTGTACGTGACTATGAGAAGTACATTGCACGTCAATTCAAGCGTGGTACCTCTCGTCAAGAACTTAATGTATCATGGCTGAAGAAGAATGAACTTGATCTAAAGCGCCATGTCTCGGAAATGAGAGAAGCCATACGAACAAACTGGACCACGACTGGACAAGAACTGGGCAAAGAATTGAGACAATTCTGGCAAGCTAGTCGACCAGGTTCTCCTGCTCGTATGGCTAGCTATGATGACTCGAAAGGCACTCTCACGAGTCCCTCGGCTCTTTCACATCTCAGCCGCCGTCTGGAGATTCCAAGGGGCGACAGCCCAGGCCCGGGTAGTGATTTTGCTACTGGTTACAGCTTGGGCTTGATCGGTGGCGTTCGATCATGGGTAAGATGAAGACTCTCAAAATGTGAGAGCGCAGGGCTAATTCGTTTCTTAGATGACCAGGAGTCGCCAGACCAATCGTGATAGCCAGCATGGAAGTGATAGCAGCGAGGAGGATAGTGATGAGCGTTCACCTCCTCGAGGCAGAAGTGGCAAGGCTGACAATGATGCTGAGATCGAGGAAAATCAGGTGGATGCTCAAATCGATGCCATGATGGGTGAGAACTCAAAAAGTTCTGGTGCTTGAGCCAGGGATATCGACCGCTGCTTCTCTTTTAAAAGCGTTCTGTAGACTTTCTTCTAGTATATATCTTCTTCGCGAGACCTACGATACTTGTATTAATTTCTAGAAGCGTTTCAAAACAATACATACGAAGCCCAGATCTGCATAGACCATAATGGAAAACTGCTATTTACTTTGAAATCTCATAAACCGATGATGGATGGCAAATTCACGTGACTGACGGTGGCCAATCAGGGCTAGGCCAAACCCTTATTACCGATTGTCTTGACGTTCTCGAAGCTCAAGCAAAACCGCCCCTCTCCACTCCCAACGTCCCCCCTTTCCTTTCTCTCTTGTGATCTCCCAATTGACAAGATGTTCTCTTCCACAAGATCAGCAGCTGCGCTGGCGCTGCGAGGTGCGTTCGGATACTCCACCTGAAGCTCAATTCTTGCCCTCAGCAGCTAATCATCTTCACCTCTCAGCCAAGCCAGCGTCCGCCTTGATTCCATACCGATCAATTGCAGCAATTTCATCCTCCTCTTCGAAGCCAGCGAGTGCGGTCACAGCACACGATGCGTCCGGGAGCCCTTCGATGAGCATTACGGGCAAGCCGAGACGTGAAGTACCGCTACCTTCGCAGGAGGAGAAGAAGGGTGCTATGCAATATGCGTTGTACGTTTACTAGCTATACTTTGTCACTGGAAGTGGCTAACCTATTTCTCAGAACAACGCTCGATCAAATAGCCAACTGGGCGCGTCAAGGCTCACTCTGGCCCATGACCTTCGGACTCGCCTGCTGTGCTATCGAGATGATGCACCTGTCCACTCCTCGCTACGACCAAGATCGTCTTGGTATAATCTTCCGTGCCTCTCCTCGTCAATCGGATGTCATGATCGTTGCCGGCACACTTACGAACAAGATGGCTCCTGCGCTTCGACAGGTCTATGATCAGATGCCCGATCCGAGATGGGTTGTTTCCATGGGAAGTTGTGCGAATGGAGGTGGTTACTACCACTATAGTTATAGTGTTACGAGAGGCTGCGATCGGATTGTGCCGGTGGATATTTATGTGCCTGGCTGCCCTCCAACTTCAGAGGCGCTGATGGTGAGAAACCCTGTCTTTACTACTTGTCATATCTGCTAACTGGGCAATAGTATGGCATCTTCCAGCTTCAAAAGAGTAAGAAAGCCTTCTAGCCGAATTGTCGAATCATACTGACTTTGAACAGAAATGAGACACACTAAGATCACTCGGATGTGGTATCGAAAGTAGAGAGGAAGATGCTAAGGAGTGCATGGGAAATCTGAAGTTTCTTTATTGTATAAAGTCTTACACCGCACATAGGATGCAACGGAGTTTGTGTTACAGAATGAAAAAGAACAATGTGTAACGCAGTGCTTGAACTCTTTTTGTGAAGAGTGTTAAGCAACACAGCACCACCCAAAATCGAGCAGCACTCTGATAACGATATGTTTTTGCATATCTGATTTAGGTTCTTCTACCTGGATTAGGTTGTCAATTGTGTGATCCAGGATAGTTGGGTTGCAAGCTTTCCTGATTGTGATATAGAGCACAAATCGCAGCAAGAACATACATCAACCTATTCCAATTCTACCATACTAGTTAAGGATCAAGATCTCGCATGGGGCATTATTTCAGATGCCACTTGCATGAAATTGGTGCTATTATGCTTACTTAGAAATTAATTACGAAAATAATAGGTATCTCTCCTGGCTTTTCTCTTCCCCTACTACCACCAAATTATCCCAACACCAGCACGAAAAACGCTGAAACGCTAGACTGCACCCAGATTTTACACGTTCAAGCTTATCCAAGAATTCCTTTGGCATGGTGTTTACAAGAACGTTCCCACCAACCCAGCAACGCCCATCAACACGCTTCCCGCACCGATTGCCAAACCCTCAGCGCCATTCTTTGTCGTGCTGGTAGAAGCGGGGGTGTCCGGGCTGATGGTACTGACTTTAGGGGTGCTACCTGACTGTGTAGATTGAACACCCGAGGTTCCACTCGTGGTTTTGGCTGCGGTGGTGGTTGTGACAGGAGCGGAAAAGGCAGAGGTCGTGGTGCCACCGTACGCTGCAAAGTCGTTGCAGTATGTGGCGTGAGAGGAGACTGTTGCAGCATAACGAGGATCGTTCGGGCATTGGAGGAAGCAGCTTGAGAAAGTCAGCACGAGATGAGGAAATGGGAAGCGGCAGCGTACGTCAGGACATCATTCCATTTCGAGCAGAGGCAGCCGTAGTCTGTTGTTGCGCACGCCTGGGCAATGGCTGAGGTAGAAGCGTAGCAAGAATCCATCACTGGTTGGGCAGCACATGCTGTGCTGCTGGCGGACGGCCCGGAAATGGTCGTTGCTGCTGTTGCAAGGGACAACAGGAGCGAGACTGGGAGGAGAGAGAGATACATTATGAATGAAGACGGTAGACTAGTCTGGTAAAGAACGAGATTGGAGTGGGGCGAAGAAGAGCAGAGTACAAAGTAACGACAGTGAGTGAAAGGAGAAGAGAAACGAGAGTTTGCTGGATCGGCACTGCTATATGGGTGTCCTAGGACAATTTCCTCAATTGGAGCTCCACACGCTAAGATCTGAGATAGATCCACGGACACCTTAACCCCTTGAGACCTGTGCATGCGGTGGCTAGCTGTGTCTGTTTTTAGTGTACCGGTCTCTGATACGAGGAAATCATTGGGTGCCGGGGCCTCGAATAATTCGAGAGCGGCAGGGCGTCGATAATGTCTTGCTTGTGGCTCCATGATTCCCGGTCGAAGACTGGAGTCTGTCTTTCGAAAGCTGCATTGTGGGGATTGTCGATAAAAAGCACTGGAACCCCATTTGGTCGAGAAGTTCATGCGATCGTGCCCCTGGGTCGTGAGAGTGTAGAGAGAGACGGGAAGGGGGTTGGCTTTCGTCTCCTATCCCGCGGGACTAGCTCAGTTGCGGACATGCTTAAATTGACCCCCTGTTGATCAATTTGGCCTCGGCACATCCATGCTCAGCCTCTTCGCCTCCACAAGTCGGAAGTGTTCGAACAGTCAAGTTTTATTTTGCTTCTCTTGCATCTTCTCTTTCCTCTATGATATCAGAAGCTTTGAAATACGATTTTCTCTCTACGAGCCCTGCCTGCCACAGCAAGACACTAGTCTTGCAAAAGTGGCTGTGGCTCATTCTCGTGAACGCAGGCGGTAATGGCTCCGTATCACGAGCAGAATACGAACAGCATACACGAGGCCGTCGTTCAGCTGGGCGAGGTTCCGCAAGGTATTATCGTACGAAGTAGATAGGGTAAAACTGGGGTCTCAAAGATCTGATGATTCCGACCGGATTATTGCTTGGAGAACACCGCGTATGATTCGCCAGGAAAAGTTCATTACAAGGGGTGCGACCAAATCAAGCTTACTATGATGTCAATCGAAATGCCGGATTATTTGAAGATCTTGTTCTGTCGATCGACAAATACCTGGGCCGAGCTTGCATATAAGAAGTCTTGCACTCACGTTCTCTCGCTCAATATCATTCAATCATCTTTGAACCATTGATTCTGATTCACACCATTAACTAACATGTCGTCTTCACATTCTTACTCATATTCCTCTACCTCATTCAGCTCTTCATCGTCCAGTAACGGCCGAATGAGCTCTGGACAACGATATGTCCAGACCACTTCTTCCGATCCATCAGGGACAAGAATTCAAACCGCAAGCCAGAATCTAGGCGAGCCGGTGGTCCAAGAAACTCGACATTATGATTCTGATGGCAGGCAAATATTGCAGGATGGTAGAGTGCTAGGCCAAGGTAGCTCGGCTGGGGATTCGATGCGGATCGAAGATGTGACTGAAAAACAAGATGATGAATAAGGAGTAGGGAGAAGGTTCGCCGAGCAATTGAAGCATGATGTTTAAGAGAAGGAAAAAAGTTTCGTATCTATGTATTTTCAACAATGGTTGTAAGTCGGCCTAAGCATATGCTAGGCACAAGCAAAACTGCTTTACACCTTAACTAAGAATCACTCCTAAATGCATAAATCTCAGTAACTTCTACATATCGATCAAACTTTAAACTTTTCCCAAATTCCCCAAAGCAGAAGAAACCAAGACCTAAGTTTTGACTATCCTAAACCAAGCAGACATTTGCCAAATGCCAAACTTTGAGAGGTTGAAAACCTCAAGCTAGGGTTGAGGTAGTGGCGCTAAAGATTTAAACACATGAGGCTTAAGGCCTGGGAAGACACGATAAGCACCACTAGTTTACATATTTTGCGTGGAATGAGGCATCCGGCAGGGCCTGAGATACGGCCTTTTGTCTCGACAAACTCTGTATTTTCACATAGAGCACCAGACTTTGAACATGATTGTACAATGAGACGGCATCTCTGAATATCTATTAAGGTTACTTTAATGAAGAAGTCCAATAGATGTCGAGTTTTTGTCATCACACGAGTCACAAAGATGGGCATTCATATTCGACCGGGATAAAGACATGGAGATTGCCAAATTCTTCTTGGCGTGTGCTAAATACATTTGGGGCTCTGGGTGTCTACCAGTGATCACTATGCAAGAGTTCCAAAGACCCTCTGGCTCCTTAGACCAGAACCTCCCCCATTTCTTGCTTAATAACACCGAGAAGGAAACAAAGGAACACGACAATGTAAAGCAATCATTCCTGTCCG
>Ga0302140_10006550_pt1 | contig 14600 bp, 12 predicted proteins | sample I_Bog_E1_1_FD_202095 | JGI IMG/M metagenome (GOLD analysis project Ga0302140, IMG submission 202095) | Peat permafrost microbial communities from Stordalen Mire near Abisko, Sweden - I_Bog_E1_1 | ecosystem: Environmental > Terrestrial > Soil > Wetlands > Peat | place: Sweden: Abisko, Stordalen...
GCGCGCCCCCGCCGGCGTTTGCAAGGTAGGCGGCGTTGGGGTTGATCTTTTTGATTTCGGTATCCCAGAGGCGCCAGAGATCGAAGAGGCGCTCTTCGTGCCAGAGGAGGTACTGGCGGCGCACGGGGTCCTGCGCGTCGGTGGTGTGGGGAAGGTCGTGGCCGGAGTAGTCGTGGAAGAGCGCCTGGCAGCTCTTGCAGTAGCACATGCCGGAGCCAGCCCAGCGGTTGCTGAAGATGCCGTCGACACCGTAATTCTTCACGATTTCGATGGTGACGTCGGTCATGAATTCGAAGTTGTAGCCGCCGAGCGCGCAGGTGACCCAGAGTTCGGGATCGGCCCAGTGGCGGCGCTTCTGGCCTTTTTCATCGACCGCGATCCACTCGGGGTGGGCGTCGTAGACGTCCTGATGGGCGGCGTGGGGGTCTGTGCGGGCGATGACGTTCATGCCGAGTTTACGGCAGCCCGCGAGCATTTCGCCGAAGATGTCTTTGTTGCCGAGGAATTTGCTGCGGTAGTGGAACGGAACTTTGGTGGGATAGAAGGCGGTGCAGCCACCGGCGGAGAGGCAGACGGCGTCGGCGTGGATGCGTTTGAAGTAATCGAGCCAGAAGGCGGGATCGTAGTTGCCGGGATCGTCTTCGACGAAGGCGAGCTGGAACCAGCGCATGGGGCGGTTGTACCAATCCTGGGTGACGGCGGGTTGCGGTGCGGCCGGGGACTGTGCGGCGGCGATCAGGCCGATGCCGGTGGCGATGGCGCCGGACTGCTGGAGAAATTCACGCCGGTTGTTCATGGATGAGGCCTCGTTTGGATACTATCAATGTGGCAGTCGCGGCCGGAGTTGTTTTACGTGATTCCTGTCATCAGGTGGGCCAGGCAGCGATCAATCAGATGTAAACACCGTGGTCGATCCGGCTCAGTTCCCGTTCCACCGATTCGGGTTCAGTCTCCAGAACCTCGGCGGGAGTCTTTCCGCCCCAGATATGACTCGGTCGATTCAGCCAGTGATGGGCCTTCGACTCGTTCCCAAAGGTCTCCAGAACGTGTGATCTGACCAGGCAAACACTCGCAGCTCCTTCAGCCATTGCCGATATCCTTCCGCCCCCAAATCCCTAACGAAAGGATATCGCACAAACCTTTCGTTACCTACAGCCCGATTGCCTCCGCATTTTCCTGCATCGCCTGGACACAGAACGCAATGTGCTCGTCCAGATCGACGCCCAGACCGGCCGCTCCGTTGATAATGTCGTCGCGGTTGACGGATCTGGCAAATGCCTTATCTTTCATCTTCTTACGCACCGATTTCACATCCACTTCGGCAACCTTCCGCGACGGTTTGACGAGCGCGCAGGCGGAGATGAAACCGGAGAGCTCATCGCAGGCGAAGAGCGACTTCTCGAGGAGCGAATCGCGGGAAACACCGCTGTAGTTGGCGTGCGACAGAATCGCCCTCCGGATGTCGGGCGCGACGCCCTTTCCGGCCAGGATTGCTTCGCCTTTCATGGGATGATCGGGAGCTTCCGGGTGCATCTCGTAATCGAAATCGTGAAGCAGCGCCGTAACGCGCCAGAGCTCCTCCGGTTCGCCAAAGCGGCCGGCATATGCCGCCACGCAGGTTTCCACCTGCAGGGCGTGGCGCCGGAGGCTTTCGGATTTCGTATATTCGTGCAGGATTTCAAGGGCTTGCGCGCGCGTCATCTTTACAGAAAGATACAACATTGTGCCGCATCCGTGTTCCAAAACAGTATGTGAACGCGTCTATACCAATTCGCGTAACTTGCATTCAGAGATGCTTCGTCGGATGGAAGATTGCATGCTCACGGACGTCCGGCGCGGCCAAACGGTTGAACTCATGCGGATATGCTAAACTCCAGGCGGGAGAGTGTAGATATTTTCGCTTCCAGAATCGGAAACGGAAGCGCGACTATCCCCGTCAAATTTCGACAGGATCGGTCCCAACGACATGGCTGAAGTAATACAACCCGACGATCATCTGAGCCGGCTTCTCGCGCCGCAGACTGCCGAAATACCCTGGTACAAATCCCTGTATCAGAACTTTTACGAGATGATCTATCCGGAGAAGCTGCCTCCGCTTGTACTGACGTCCAAGCCGATCGCGGTAAAGCCGATGTGGGGCCTGTACGCGAACAACCCCAAGTACTTCGGCTATTCGGTAGCGATCGTTCTGGGAATCCTGGGGCTGGCTATATGGGCTACCTACAGTCCGACGGTGCGGCAGCTCGTAAAAGCCAAGTTCGACATGATCGACCCCAACCTGAAGCCGTTCGTTCCGGACGTAAAGCCGAAGAACAACGCCATGCAGGGCGGCGGCGGCGGTGGCGCGCGTGAGCCTCTTCCGGTTTCAAAGGGCCGCCTTCCGAAACCTTCGATGAAGCAGTTTGTGCCCCCGATGATCGTGGACCACACGCCGAAACTGGCAATGGATCCGTCGATTCTGGCGCCTCCCGATACTCCTCTTCCGCAGTCGACCCTGAACAACTGGGGCGATCCGCTCGCCAAGCTGATGAACGGCTCGAACGGTAATGGCTCGGGTGGCGGCATGGGTAACGGCAGCGGCGGCGGTGTCGGATCGGGCAACGGCGGCGGCTTCGGGCCGGGAAGCGGTGGTGGCGTGGGTGGCGGAGTATTCAAAGTCGGCGGCGGCGTGAGCGCTCCGTCGGTGCTGTTTAAGGTTGACCCCGAATACTCCGAGGAAGCCCGGAAAGCCAAGTACAGCGGTACGGTTCTGCTTTCGGTGATCGTGGATTCCGAAGGCCATGCCCGCGATATTCACGTCGTGAAGAGCCTGGGCATGGGACTTGATGAAAAGGCTATCGAAGCGGTGCAGAAATGGAAGTTCAAGCCGGGCATGAAGGGTGGCCAGGCGGTGAACGTCCGCGCGCAGATTGAAGTCAACTTCCGGCTTCTCTGACGAACAAACAGAAGACAAAAATGAGCCGCAGGCCGATATGGCTTTGCGGCTCATTTCGTTTTGGGGCGGACCCGCCGGGTTAACCGAAAACGATGCTCAGGCCCATCTTGCCGAGAACGTAAAACACCCACAGCACGAGCACGGCTGCCAGGCCGAAGCCATACTTCGCGCGGGTCAGCTTCGAAAACCCAAGCGCCAGCAGGCCGATTTCGGCGAAACTCAGCACGTCGATGGAACCCATCAGGCTGTAGAGGCCTTTCGACGTCTCGTTCTTATTCAGGAACGCACCCACGTTGGTGGCAAGCAGATTGCGCCAGTCCATTGAGGCCGGGTCCGGAGAGATCGCAAGAACCAGCGTCGTCATGGCGACCACGATCAGCCAGTACGGGAAATAAGCGACGGTCACCATTGAGAACATCGCGCCGAATTTCGGTGCGCGGCTCGTCATCATGCCGAAAGCCATCAGGGCTCCCGAAATGATCAGCAGCAGAATCGAGGTGCCGAATGCCGCCGATGCCATCCCTATGTAGATTTGTGAAGGCGACGAGGCTCTCGCCATTGCGGCCTGCATCTGCTCGGGCGACATATTGCGTGCGAACGTTTCGAGTTGCTGGCGCGCGATATTCTCGCGGCCCATGTAGTGGGGTACGGCCCAGGTCTGGACCAAAATGAGCAGAATATTGAGGATGAGGGGAAGGACCCAGACCCATCGCCGTTCGGGAAGGCTCGCGAAGAGTTTCCCGGGTTGATAAAAGACTTCCAGCAGCGCGTTCATTGGATTACCGGAAGTGTATCATTTCTCGCGGATAAAGGCATATTGTGCGCTCGACCATGTAATGCGGCTGAACTCGCCCCGCGCGCTGTTACACTGGCCGCAGGATGGTCGAGCTTGAGATTAAACCGACGGCTGCGGCAAAGACCCGCGTAACCGTGGTAATTATCATCGCCGTCGCCATTTCCCTCACGCTCGTTTTCCTGCTGACCGGCGGCGGGCGCGTAATCTTCGCATCCCATTCGACGCTCTATACTTACGTTTCGGATGCGGCCGGGCTGCGGCGCAACGCGCAGGTCCGGCTGAGCGGAATTCCCATCGGCACGGTTCAGAATATTGCGCTCTCCGGGCTGCTCGATCCGCAGCGCGCCGTGCGCGTCGAGATGCGCGTGGATACGAATTACCTCCGCAGCGTTCCGGCGGATTCCCAAACCAGCATCACGGCCGATAACCTGGTGGGCGATCAGTTCATTTCCATCGACGAAGGGAAAAGCCCGATTCCGGTCAATGCCGACGGCACCCTTGCCAGCGAACCGCTCAAGCAGGCGGCGGACCGGGCGGATCTGATCCTCTCCCTGCAGGACAAACTGCATCAGGTGGACGACGTGCTGACGCAGATGTCGTCGCCGGACACGGTATTCGGGAAATTTATGAACGGCGAAGCGGAATACGACGAGTTCGTGGGGCGGGTCGCGTCGTTCCAGAAATCGCTGAACGCCTTTGAAGGGCCGGACAACCCGGTCGGCCAGGCGCTGTTTTCCGATACGCTATACAACAAGATACGGGGCGACATTGCGAAGGTCGGCGATACCCTGGCCTCGATTCAGCGCGGCGAAGGCGCGGGCGGCAAGTTGTTCGCGAGCGACCAGCAGTACAACGATTTCGTGCGCGAACTGCGGGATCTGCGAACGTCGATTGCGGACGTGAACGCGGGCAAGGGGAAACTGGGGCCGCTGCTGCATGACGACGAAAGCTATCGGAACATCGTGAAAATGCTGTCGCAGACGGATGCCATGATCGCGTCGCTGACTGCGGGCGAAGGCGCCATAGGGCAATTGCTGGTCAGCCCGCAGCTTTATGAATCGCTGGTGGGAACACTGAAGGGGATGCAGGAAATGCTTGCCGACCTGCAGGCGCATCCGCAGAAGTATCTGCGGTACAAGTTTTAGGTAGGATGCGGAAAGTCGCTGATTCCAGAGAAATGCAGGCGAAAACGCCTACTCCACAACGAAGAATCAACAGTTTACAGGTTTGTGAAGTAGGCCACAGGCCTGCCGAATTAGTTTTTCCGCCGCCTGTCAGGGATTGGTCGCGCGATCTGGTGCGGGAGAATGAAGGTTAGTGAAGTTCTCCAGTTCAGACACGCTTGAATTTGAGCAGATCCGCGCGCTCGTCAAGCGCTACATGGCGACGTCCTCAGGCGACGCCGAACTAGCGAAGATCCAGCCTTCCGACGACCGCGAGGCCGTCGAGCGCGTGCTGGCCGAAACCGGCGAAGGCATGGAATACCTCCGCGCCGCCAGCCGCAACGAAACCATCCGCGTCAACCTGAACGGCGTTCCCAACGTTACGGTCGCGGTGCAGAAACTCCATATCGAAGGCGCGGCGCTCGAACCGCGCGAGATTTTCGATCTCATCGCCTTCCTCGACCGCGCGGCCGATGCGAGGTCGTTCCTCACCGCCGCGGCCGACCGCTTCCCGCTGCTTTCCGCGCGCGCCACCGGCATCGGCGATTTCCGCGCGCTGCTCAAAGAAGTCGACGGCAGGATTCAGGCCGACGGCACGGTGCTCGACAACGCCAGTCCGCACCTGCACCGCATCCGGCGCGAGATCGAGAAGCAGAAAAAGTCGATTCAGGATTCGCTCGAACGCTTCCTGAGGGCCAATAGAAACGACGGCGTCCTGCAGGAAGAATACATTACGATCCGCAATGAGCGCTTCGTCGTGCCTGTCATCGCGGGGCAGCGGCGCAAGCTGCCAGGCGTGATCCACGGCGCAAGCTCCACGGGTCAGACGCTCTTTCTCGAGCCGATGGAAACCATCGACCTGAACAACGAACTGGTACGCCTGCAGGAAGAGGAAATGCGGGAAGTCTACCGCATCCTGCGCGAACTTACCGACCGGTTGCGCACCTATGCCGAGCCGATCCGCGCGGCCGCCGGTATCCTGGCCGCGCTCGATCTGACCTTCGCCAAAGCAAAGTTCGGGATCGAATTCGACTGCACGATTCCGAAATTCAGCGGCAGCGCGGATCGCCTGCTGAAGATCGAGCGGGCGCGGCATCCGCTCCTCATTGATGTGCTGCGCCGGTCGAAGCGCAGCGTCGTCCCGTTCTCCCTCACGCTCGACAACGACTGCCGCACGCTGCTGATCAGCGGTCCCAACACCGGCGGCAAAACCGTCACGCTCAAGACCGTGGGCATGATCGCGCTGATGGCGCAGGCCGGCCTGCCGGTGCCGTGCGAATCCGCCGTATTGCCGGTCTTCGAACAGGTGCTGGCGGATATCGGCGACAACCAGTCGATCGAGCAGAATCTCAGCACTTTTTCTGCGCATGTTTCGCGCCTGCGGGAGATGGCGCTCGACGTCACGCCCGATTCCCTCGTGCTGCTCGATGAGATTGGCTCTGCCACGGATCCCGAGGAAGGCGGCGCGCTCGGCGTAGCGCTGGTGGACCATTTCCGCGCGGCGGGCGCGTTCACGCTGGCCTCGACCCACCTCACCGCGCTGAAGATCTACGGGGCGCGCACCAAAACGGTGCTGAACGCGTCGATGGGCTTCGACGAGGCCACGCTCGACCCGACTTATCAGCTGCGCATCGGGCTGCCGGGCAAGTCGGCTGGTCTCGATATTGCGAAGCGCCTCGGCATGCCGGAAGACATTATGAACCGGGCGCGGGCTTCGCTGAGCACGCAGGAAATCGAGCTGTCGCAGTTGATCGCGGACCTGCACCAGAGGCTGGAAGAAGCGACGCGCGAGAAGGAATCGCTGGAGCGCGAGCGGCTGAGTCTGGCGGCGCGCGAACGCCAGCTTGCCATCGATCTCGAACGTAAAGAAGCGGCCAAAATGCGCGAACTCGAAGAACGGTTCGGGGAGATCGAGCGCCGCTGGGAGGCGCGCGGCGAGGAGACGCTGGCGAAGATCGCGGAAACGGCGGAACGGCGCAAGGCCGTGGATCAGGCGAAGCAGCAGACATCGAAACTACGGCGCGAGATGCGCGAGGACTGGGAGACCGTCATCGTTCCCGCGCAGCCGGAATCGGTCGCACGCAAGCTGAAGATCGAGGAAGGCATGCGCGTCCGGATCAAGGGCATCCGCGATCTGGCGCGCGTTCGGCGCAGCCTCGGGAACGGGCGCTTCGAAGTGGAAGCGGGCTTCATGAAGATGCAGATCTCGGACGCGGATGTCGAGGAAGTGCTGCCGGAAGCGACCGGGCCGCAGTCGTCGAAACTGCCGAAGAACGTGCGTTTTCAGGCGGGTCCGGCGCTCACGCCATCGGTCCAGGAGATCAATATTATCGGGGAGCATGCGGAGGAGGCGATCGACCGCGTGGAGCGTTTTCTCGATTCCGCCGTGATGGCGACGGCGGCGCGCGTGCGGATTGTCCACGGTCACGGCATGGGCGTGCTCAAACGCGCCATGCAGGATCTGCTGAAGCATAACCCGCATGTGGAGAAGTTCTATCCGGCGTCGCAGTACGAGGGCGGCAACGGGGCCACGATTGTAGAGTTGAAGGAATGAGGCCGCAGCTTTCCGCATCACATGATTTCCTGCCATAATCTGACCCGCCGCTTTGGCGATTTCACCGCTGTTGACAACCTCAGCTTCGAAATCCCCGCCGGATCGATCTGCGCCTTCATGGGGCCAAACGGCGCGGGCAAATCGACCACCGTCAACATGCTGACCGGCCTGCTCACCCCCACCTCCGGCGATGCCACGGTCGCCGGCCTGAGCATCGTCAAAGGCGGCCTCGAACTCAGGAAGCGGATCGGCGTATTGCCCGCCAATCTGGGACTATTCGACGATCTGACCGTGGCCGAACACCTCACGCTCACCGGCGATGTTTACGGCCTCAAACGGGAAGACACGCACCTCAGAACCGAGCAACTTCTCCGTGCGCTCGATCTGGAAAACGGCCGCAACGTCTTTGCCAGCCGATGCTCCAGCGGCATGCGAAAAAAGACCGCCCTCGCCATGGCCCTCATCCACAACCCGCCGGTACTGTTTCTGGACGAGCCTTTTGAAGCCATCGACCCTTTCACATCGCGCACCATTTCCGAACTGCTCTCGCGTGTCGCCCGGCGCGGCACAACGGTATTCCTGACCTCGCATATCCTCTCGACCATCGAGCGCATGGCAACGCAGTTCATCGTCATCCGCGACGGCCATATCGTATGGAATGCCCCCGCTTCGGAACTGACGAAATCCCTCGAAGAAATGTATTTCGATTTAGTCGAATATCCGCCCGTGGAGGACCTTGAGTGGCTCGGCTCCGGCCCGTCCTGAAGGCAATCGCAACCGCGATGAAGCGGGAGCGAAAGACGTTCGGCTCCATCGCCACCAACAACTTCTTTGTTGCGTCCCTGCTGATGGCGGATGCGGTTGGGTTTCTGTACCTGCTGGGCGCGCTGGTGGTCCTGTTTCCGCTGAGCACGGACCCGCTCCGCAAAATTCCGCCGGAACGGCTCGCAATCTGGCCTCTCAGCGCGGTGGAGCATCGCAGGCTCCGGCTGCTAACGCCGTGGCTGAATCCCGTGACATGGGGCCTTGCAGCACTCGCGATCTGGGCACTCCGGCATACGGAAAGCTTCAGCCTTCTGGCGCTTGCCGCGGGCCTGTTCGCGATCGGATTCTTCGTACCCTCAGTCTCAGGAGAGCCCGTGTTTCTGCGCTGGATTCCCGCGCCGGGCGGAGCGTTCGTCCAGCTCGTGCGCAAATCGCTGCGCGAAATGATGCTGACGCTGGATTTCTACCTTGCGCTGCTGCTGGGCGTGTCCGCGCTGGCGTACCGACTTTATGTGCCGGCCTTTCCCGAGGAGGGCCGGATGGTGATGACGCTGCTGATCGTGCTGGCGCTTTCAAGTTACGCGCAGTGCCTGTTCGGCCTCGAATCGAAGGGCGGACTCACTCGTTACCGCCTGATGCCAATTGAAGGCTGGGAAATCCTGGCCGCGAAAGACGTCGCCTATCTGCTCGTGATCCTGGTGGTGACGGCTCCACTCTCTGCGATCACCGGGCTGGCGGCGGGACTGGCGGCGCTTGCGGTGGGCCACGCAGCCTCGCTCCAGGAGGGCAGGGAACAGACGCGGTGGAGATTTTCCAGCGGCGCGTCGTTCAACAATGGAGTAACACAGGTGCTTGCGATTGCGGGTGCGGGAGTGACGGCGTACCGGATTACGCCGCTGATACTGCTGCCGTGCGTACTGGCTTGTGCGGGGTCGGCCTGGTGGTATGGACGAAAGCTACAGTCGGAACTGTAGTTTCGGCGTTCAGTCGGCGATGCCGCGGCGGAAATTTAGCTTTCGGCGCGCGGGAATGCATGCAGCCGCAAGCAGGAACAGGCCCAGCATCGCGAAAGTGGAAGGCTCCGGAGTTGGCAGCGTAAGACTTGCGATGGAACTGGTGACCTGGCTGACACCGCTCACCGCCGCGCCCGTCGTGATGCCGAAGTTCTCGGCGATGACCTTGGACGGAAGAACGGTCGTGGTGCCCGTGAGTCCCAGGTCCGCCGCGAAAGTGGAATTGTTCAGCGTGATGGTCGAAACCGCGCCGTAGAGGTTCAGAGTCTTGCTGGCCGCCACTGTGACGGCGGGTGAGTCCTGAATCGTGATCAGGGTACCGCTCAGACCGAGCGAGGAATCCGTGCCGGCGATGGTCAGCGTGCCGGTGGAATTCGAGTAGGTCTCGGTGAATGTCCCGGATGTGCTCGTTCCGTTGATGCTCAGCGAGTCGTACGTAATCGAGGTGATTCCCGTCGAAGCTGTGTACGTTCCCGTCGACGGTAAATTGCTAAACGTGAATATGGTCGATGCACTGGCGGCCGGTAAGAGGCAGCTAACTGCGATCAGCAGCGTCAAACTGTTTGTTACGAGTCTCATCATTGCGCTTTCCAATGGTGATCGTACTACTAAAGACAGTATAAAGACAAACAAAATCTTTACGCACGCGCGGCTGGAAGTACTGGTACGTTATGCAGCGGAATCGCTCAGCCTGCCCATCCGGACGCTGAAACTCGGCTTTCGGCCCGCCTCAATGCTCGCTGCGGCAAGCAGGCATAGCGCAAACAGAGCAAAGGGCGATGGCTCCGGAGTCGCCACCGTCAGCGTTGCGGATGCGACGTCAATCGGACTGATCCCGCCCGTCGCGGTGGTTGTCTCAATGCCAAAGTTCTGAATGATCACAAAGGAGGGAAGTATGGCGGAGCCCAGTCCCAGGTCCCCGGCGAAAATGGAATCGTTCAGCGTCACGCTTGTAACGCCTCCGTAAAGTTCGAAACTGCTGTGGGCGACAACAACGATAGCGGGCGAGTTCCCGGGTTGTTCCGGTATAGCCAAACTAGAACATCGTCGAGGCGTCAGCACCGGCCGGAGCCAGGGAAGCCGCCACCAACAGTAGAATCCAGCGGTTGAACATAGTGCCCTAGATTAGCACCATGAATGCAACTATTATGAAAAATAATGAACCGCGCGGTGTTTTCGGACGGGAAGATACGAATTACTTCCGCAACCGTACCAAAGTCAGCTTCCTGCGGGCCGGAATGCAGGCTGCCGCGAGCAAGGCAAGCCCGAACATCGCGAAGGTGGAAGGCTCCGGAGTGGGCAGGGTGAGACTTGCGATCGAACTGGTCACTGAACTGACACCGCCGCTAGCCGCACCGGTAGTAATACCGAAGTTCTCGGCGATGACCTTTGAGGGGAGAACTGTGGTGGTGCCGGTAAGCCCCAGGTCCGTGGCGAAAGTGGAGTTGTTGAGCGTGATGGCCGAAACTGCGCCGTAAAGATTCAGAGTCGAGCTGGCAGCCACTGTGACGGCGGGCGAATCCTGGATCGTGACGAGGGTTCCGCTCAGACCGAGTGTGGAATCGGTGCCGGCGATGGTCAACGTTCCCGTCGAATTGGTGTAGGTTTCCGTGAACGTTCCGGACGTACTGTTTCCGTTGATGGTCAGCGAATCATAGGTGATCGAAGTGACTCCCGTCGAAACCGTATAGGTTCCCGTTGACGGTAAATTGCTAAATGTGAATATCGTCGAGGCACTTGCGGCCACCGGTATCAGGCATGCACTTGCGCTCAGTAACGCTACGCCAATTGTCATAATTCTCATAGTTCGACCACCTGATTGATAGTACGGCATCTTCAGTGGAATTACAAACAAATTATTTACGTACCAAGCGTTCAGTGGGCTTTCGGTCTATGTAATCTGTCGGGTTGGGTTTTCGAGCGGCGCGTCGTCCAACCTAAAATCGGCAGCTGAAACGCAGCGGATTTGCCCAACTCATTGCGCGTTAAGTGATTGTGCGGAAAGCAGTTGTGACCGGAACGGTGAACTGCGACGCAGTTGATTTTCTTTACCGCTCCCTTACGGTTACGGCTCGGAACACGCTGATTCCGCTCAGCCGCGCGCGTAAGCAAGCGGCAGCGTACTGCTCCGGTTGACCTAAAAAGGCGTCTCCAACCGGGAGTCACGGCGTATCGGATTGCGCCGCCGATTCTTTGGTGGGTGCACCGCCGGCATGCTGGAACGACCGGAAACTATTGACCCTGTGGCACTTACCCTGAATTTCAACCAGCCATGCCGGTTGCCCCCCGCAGAGTCGGGGCTTTACGCGCCGAACTGCCAGAGGCTGTCAATCCTACTTTAGGCGCTTCGGCCTGCAATATTTCGCGCGAAACTCAACTTCCGGCGCGCCGGAATGCAGGCTGCTGCGAGCAGGCCCAGACCAAACATCGCGAACGTGGACGGCTCCGGGGCGATCGTCAGGCTTGCCGTCGCAGCCGTCACCTGGCTCACTCCCCCCGTTGCAGCCCCGGTCGTAATGTCGAAGTTCTCAGCGATAACCTGGGACGGCAGAACGGATGTGGTGCCGGTCAGCGTTATGGTTGAAACCGCGCCGTAGAGGTTCAGATTTGTATCGGAGGCAGCTACGCTGACCGCAGGGGAATCCTGGATCGTAATGAGCGTTCCCGAGAAGCCGAGCGCGGCGTCCGTACCCGAGATCGTGAGTGTCCCTGTGGAATTCGAGTAAACCTCGGTGAAGGTTCCGGATGTGCCCGATCCGTTAATCGTCAGCGTCCCATATGTAATGGAAGTCACGCCGGTTCCCGTGGTGAAGGTGCCGGCGGATTGGTTGCTTAATGTATAAAGCGTGGATGCACTGGCCCCGGCCGGAACCATGCAGCCTGCCAAAACTGCCATACCAGCGTAACTATAGATTGATCGCATATTTACTACAACTGCCGTAATGCTAACAGTCCCGATCGTTAGATAGCAAACGAATTATCCACGTCGGTGTGACCGGCAGGTGCTTTCAGTACATCGTGGCCCCGTCCACTACCAGGGGCGGGAATAAAAAAGGCGACCCGAAGAAAACCGGGCCGCCGCAGGAAAGGAGAAACCGATGGAAGAATGGACGCGCTTACGACTGTGCGGGCAATACCGCGATCTCTGGATTGTTTTCTCCTCCGAATCCGGGATCGCTGTTGCTCATGTATGAAGTTTAAAGGGGTTACGAGCTTCAGACAAGCATCAGTACCGCGTTTTTCGGGATACGCCGTACCGGTACGCAAAAAAAAGGCGGCCCGAAGGCCGCCCGAGTTAAGACCCGTATTTTGATGCTCTTACCAGCCCCAGCCACCGCCGCCGCCCCAGCCCTGGTTCTGCTGGGTCTGGCCGTAGCAGTCGGACGTGCCGCCCTGCTCGCTCGCCTGGACCGTTACCGTCGCGGTGGCCTTTACGGCAGCCAGTTCGGTAGTGCCGTAGTAGCCGATCAGTGTCGCCGTGTTGGTAGCCGTCGAAGTAACCGGTTTGATCTGATGTTCGCTGCAGTTGGAGTTCTTCGCGGTGTGCTTCACGATCGGGCAGTTCACACCGCCGAAGCCTTTGGAACCCCAGGCGTTACAGCTGATTTCGACTTTGTAGCCACACTGGGACTGCCAGTCGGGATTCTTGACCGGGGAGTTCGTGGTGCATTTGTTGAATGCCTTGCTGTGGTTCAGATTGTCGGTGATCGTGGTGTCGATGCTGACGATGTTGCTGGCGTTTCCGGAATAGAGGCAGCCGCCACCGTTTTTGATACCGCAGGTACCGTACCCTGACGGATAGCTGGAACTCGGGCTGACGTAATCTGCCACGAAGTCGAGACAGGTATTGCCCTTAGAGTCGAGGATCTGAAACTCCGCACCTGCGGTGTTGCTCAGATTAGAGAACGAGCCGCCCCACCATCCCCAGCCGGAACTGGAACCCGTGCCGTAGGTGTTGTCCGTGGTACCCGGATCAACCAGGTAAGTGACCTGTACGTTGCCGTTGGACTTCGCTTTGCAGATCAGCGTGCCGCCCGCGTGGGCCTGGTTGTAGTTGAAACCGGAGTTTCCCCAGCCGTTGCCGCAACCCCAGTCGCCGCCCCAGCTGCCGGTGTCGTTCGCGCCTTCCGTTACCGGCGGATAAACAGACGCGGTGCAGGTCTGCGATGCGCCCGCCGCGAGGCTGGCGATCGTGCAGACGGTGAAATCGTCGCCCGTGTAGGTCGGCGTCGCATTATCGTCGGTAACCGTCAGATTGGTCAGCGTGGCGGTGCCGGTATTCTTCACTACGTAGGTGTAGGTAACCTTCTGGAACGGGGCAACCGTCTTGGCGCTGGCGGTCTTTGTCAGCGAGTAAGTGGTTGTGGGCGGCGTAACGGTCTGCTGAGCTACAGTCGCGGTCATGCCGAAGTCGTTCGAGAACGACAACGACGCGGGGGGAAGAGTGATTGCTTCGACTTCCGTCATCGAAACCGGCAGAATCGCCTCCGTCACATTCGCGGTAGCGGTCGTCGTCTCATTGGCCGTCGCGGTGTGAGCTGTTCCGATCAGTGTGCCGGACTCTTCTCCGAACGGGTTATCGTTCGGATCCATGTACGCCGTGTAAGTTGTGCTGCCCACGCCAACACCGTAGGATGTCAGATAGCTCAGCGTGACAGGGCCGGTTGCCATGAACGTGGTATCGGTCCAGGACACGGTAAGAGTTCCGCCGAGAAGGGAGTTCATCGATCCGATGCCGATATCCAGGGCGGGAACGGCGAGGAGCGGCTTGGTTTCACCTACAATGTTCGTAATTGCAAAGGTGCCGACCGTCAGGGAGCTCCATCCGAGGTAGCCGGAGCCGACTGCGGAGGAACCAGGGCAAGTGATGACAGTGCAGAGTCCACCGTATGTGATCGCGCCTGTCGAATCGAGCGTAACGGAATTACCGAGGTTGTCGGCGATGGTGAGAGCCGGGGGAGTGACAGCCAGGCAGGGCAATGCCGCGCAGGCCATGGCCACTAATGAGAGCACGAGGGAGCGTTTAGATACACCTACGGTTAACGTCATGGAATTCCTCTAATTCTTTATTGATTTTCTTGAGAAAGTCGGATTTGGAACCCGCGCCGGAGCGGAGAGGTCCGGCGCGAAATTGGTTCGGAAAAAGAAAAGTCTACTTCGGCAGCCGGTTCAAACTGAGTTTTCGGCGCGCCGGCAGGAAGCCAGCAAGGATCAAACCGAGGCCCAGCATCGCAAAGGTGGAAGGCTCGGGAGTCGCGACGGGCAGCGTCAGGCTTGCTACTGAACTGCTCACAGATGCCGTGCCGCCCGTTAGTGCGCCGGTCGTGATCCCGAAATTCTCGGCGATAACACTCGACGGAAGAACGCTCGTTGT
>Ga0302140_10006551_pt1 | contig 14600 bp, 10 predicted proteins | sample I_Bog_E1_1_FD_202095 | JGI IMG/M metagenome (GOLD analysis project Ga0302140, IMG submission 202095) | Peat permafrost microbial communities from Stordalen Mire near Abisko, Sweden - I_Bog_E1_1 | ecosystem: Environmental > Terrestrial > Soil > Wetlands > Peat | place: Sweden: Abisko, Stordalen...
ATGGAGCAGGAAGGCTGGATAGCCTCCGAGTGGGGACTCAGCGAAAACAATAGGCGTGCGCGCTTCTACCGCCTTACCGCATCTGGCAAAAAGCAACTCGCAGCAGAACAACAGAACTGGCGAAAGATCACAGAAGCCGTAGCCATCGTTCTCGATTTCACAGCAGCAAAGGCCTGAGGAGGCAATCATGGGATGGATAAGCAAGACGAGAGCCCTCTTTCAACGAAACAAGCTCTCCAAGGATCTCGAAGACGAACTCCAGTTCCATCTCGATATGCGCGAGCAACTCAACCTCGCCGAGGGCATGTCCACCCAGGATGCGTATCGCGACGCCCGCCGCCGCTTCGGCAATCCTACCGGGCTTCGCGAGCGCATGAGCGAGATCGACCTCTTCACCCTCCCCGGCAGCATCTGGCAAGACGTTCGCTATGGTGTTCGTATGTTGTTGAGGAATCCTGGATTCACAATTCTCGCGGTCATTGCTCTGGCCATCGGAATTGGCGTCAACACTGCTGCCTTTACCGCCTACAAAGCGTTTTTTGAACGATCTCTGGACGCGCGAAACTCCAGCGAGATGATTAACGTGGCGTTGATCCTTCATTCAGGCATTAGCGAATCCTCGTTCAGCTATCCCGACTACGAAGCTTACCGTGACCACCTGCATTCCTTCAACGGCCTGATCGCCCAAAAGAATGGCATTGACCTTCTGCCCCTCACTGCAACGGGTGGTATCGTGGGCCAGCGGAAATCGCCGGCTGGCACTATGGTTGGAAGATTGGGACTGATCCCTGCCAGTGCGGGCGACACAGAGTTCGCCAGCATAGCGACCGTTTCCGAGAATTACTTCTCCGTTCTGGGAGTCAGAGCCCTGCGCGGTCGCACCTTTGAGGCTGGAGGCATTCATGAACTGGCAGCCTCTCCCTCGGTTCTCATCAGCGAAAACTACTGGAAAAAGCGGTTTGCTGGGGATCCTAAAGTACTGGGCAAAACTGTTCGTCTCAACAATGTCGCTTTCACCGTTATGGGGATTACACCCCATAACTTTCTGGGTGCCACGGTGGTCGTACCGGATTTCTGGCTTCCGCTCAGCCTCGAACCATTACTACACCCTGACGACCATTCACTTCGTGACCGCGAAGCTCAGACCTGCCGTGTGTTTGGCCGCCTGGCTCCCAGCGTCAGCATGGGGGAGGCCCAGGCCGAATTGAATTTGCTTGCTAATCAAGTACGTACCCAGCACGATCCTCACTCAGACTTGAGTAAACCCGTGACCGCTCTCCTCTGGCCCGGTTCTCCGTTCCCGCTTCCGCTCAAGCAAAACAGCGTGTTCAGACATGTCACTCTGATTATCATGGCCGCTGTGGGCATGGTGCTGGTAATCGCCTGCGCCAACGTAGCCAGCCTGCAATTGGCCCGTGCCACATCCCGCCAGAAGGAACTATGTATGCGCCTTTCGCTCGGAGCCAGCCGTTTGCGCCTCATCCGGCAGTTGTTGACGGAAAGTGCTTTGCTGGGCTTGCTCGCCGGAACCGTCGCTCTCCTTTTTAGTTGGGCAATGCTCGAAATATTGGTCGACTTGACCGCCAATGCATTCCCTGACGACTACGGTACTTTTATCTTCCATGTAAACCCTGATTTCGGGATCTTTGCATACGTCTTCGCTCTCTCTCTTCTTGCTGGTGTTCTGTTCGGGCTGGCGCCTGCTCTCGAAAGTTCCCACGCTGCTCTTTCGTCCGCACGCAATGTCAATGCGGGCACGTCACCAGTTCGCAGCCGCAGGCTCCGCGACCTCTTTATGGTTGCCCAGGTGGCAGTCTCCGTGGTACTCCTGATCGCCGGAAGCATGTTGATTCATAGCTCTATTCGCGCACTCAAAATGGATACCGGCTACGACAGCAAACACGTCGTAAATCTCGAACTGCAATTTCCCGAGGGTTCAAAATACACGGCCGACAGTAGACGTGCTCTTGTGCGCGAGCTGCGTACCCGCCTCTCAGGCTTGCCCGGAGTGGCCGCGATCACCAGCGCCAGGGCGCCGGACGGTGGCTATCTTCAAACAGCCGCCATCTCGCTTAATGGAGAAACACCCTCAGCCCAGAACACGCGGGCAATCCTTTACTACACCTACGTTCAGGCAAATTACTTCCAGACTCTCGGCATTCCGTTACTCTTTGGCCACGGGTTTCAAACGCAAGTCGGTCAGTCTCAGCCTTTGGTCGTCCTTAGCGAATCAGCCGCCCAACAGCTTTGGCCGGGGCAGAACCCCATTGGCCGTAGCCTCCGGTTGGGTACGAACAATCAGTACCACTCAAATAACCAGGTGCTCCTCCCCGATGGACCAACCTACCAGGTGATTGGCGTCGTGCGTGATACACGTGGCGTTTTGATGGATGGCAGTGATTCCGAACAAATCTATCTATCCATGCCCGATGACAGGCTACAGGACTACCCAGTACTAATCAGGACTACGGCTGCTGCGACGCATTTCACAGACATGATCGGTCCGGTGATTTCTTCAATAGACCCTTACATGATGGCCGCCTCGTCGACCCTTGAGGAACTGCTGCGGGTGACTCCATCTTTCATGGCCTCCAGCATTTCGGCCGCTATCGCTTCCACCGTCGGCTTGTTTGGGCTGCTATTGGCCTCGATGGGTATTTATGGCACGGTCAGCTATATCGTTGTCCTTCGGACCCGCGAAGTGGGCATTCGTATGGCCCTCGGTGCAAAGAAAGGCGCCATTCTTGCCCTTATGCTCCGGGAAAGTACAAGGCCAGTGCTGGTTGGACTATTGGCTGGGATGAGCCTTGCAGTGGGCGCCTCACACCTGCTACGCAAAGTGCTTTATGGACTCAATACAGTTGATGGCATCTCTTTCATCGGGGTTTCCGTATTATTCCTCGCCATCTCTCTATTTGCCGCATACGTGCCTTCCCGTACTGCAATACGCGTAGATCCAGTAGTAGCGCTCCGCTACGAGTAGCCGCCAAAAAGGGCAAAGGCTCCGCACACAGCAGAGCCTTTCCCGTCTTTTCAACATCTCAACTTCCCATTTCAGTCCATCCTTCAGCAACAAATCGATAACCCACCCACGGCTCAGTCTGGATATATTGCTTCCCAGTCTCTGCCTCCAGCTTCTTGCGGAGCTGCCCCACAAAAACCCGCAGATACTCAGGCTGATGCGCGGACTGAGCGCCCCACACCGTGGTCAGCAGCGCTCTGTGCGTCATTACCTTACCCGCGTTGCGAGCCAAGTGCAGCAAAAGATCAAACTCCTTCGGAGTCAGATGAATTGCGCGTCCCTGTACTGTAATCGAGTGAGCAGGGCCATCCAGTACAAAGTCGCCAGCCTCGATTGCATGAGCCGCTCGCTCTGGAGCCCTGCGTAGGTGCGCCCGCACTCTCGCCAGCAGCTCTTGAATGTTGAATGGCTTGGTTACATAATCGTCAGCGCCAGCGTCCAGAGCTTCAACCTTGGATCTCTCGTGATCTCGCACTGAGAGCACAAGCACCGGCGTAGAGGCCTGGACTCGAATGGCACGGCAAACCTCCACCCCAGACATACCCGGCATCATCAAATCGGTGATAACCAGGTCGGGAGTCCACTCCCGGTAAACCTGCAAGCCTTCTTCCGGGTCATTCGCTGTCCGGACGTTATATCCCTGAGCCATCAACGCTGCACGCAAAACCCGCGTTATTTGTGATTCGTCGTCAATCACTAAAATTCGTCCCTGCATGGAGACTTCCCCTTCTTTCTCAAACAACGGCCATCTCTATTACAGCACTCCAGAGGCTCATTCCATTTACGATTCCTTTATCTGGCATCTATACAAACCCAAAACAGCTATCATCACATTCGGTAACCTGCAGAGTCTTAATGAAGCCCATCAAATATTTCGCCCCCGCCGATCCATATCGCCGCATCCTGCTCTGGACTGGATCTACAGCCGTTCCAGTTCTAGTCACCTTGCTCCTTCTGTTCCTCCACGCCAATAGCACCACCTGCGGCATGACCTTTCTGGTCCTCGTAGTCTGGTTCGCGACTCAAGTCGGCCCGGGATTGGCACTCTTTGTAGCCTTCGTATCAGCCATCCTCTTCGACTTCTACTTCCTGCCTCCATACCGATCGCTAGCCATATCCAGCATTCAGGACTGGCTGGCAATGAGTGCGTATGTTATTTCGTGCGTAGTAGTGAGCCGGGTTGCAGAGCGAGCTCGCCGTCAAACTCAACAGGTCGACCAGCGCAGAGCCGATGTTGAGCGCCTCTTCAGCCTAAGCCAGGAGATGATGCTCCATGATGACGCTCAAGGCCTCGTTCGTGACATTCCCCTCCTTGTAGAACGTATCTTTGAACTCGATGCCGTATTGCTCTACGTCCGCGACGCCAGCCGTACCGAACCATCGGGCATTCCTGAGCAGGATCAGCTTTATGCCTCTGTCCCAGATGTTTCAGTCAACATACGCTTGATTCTGCGGGCCCTCCCTCGAACTTGGGATACTGTCCCTGAACTTCCAGATGGCTACGTACCCATCAACCTCGTCTTCGGCATGAAAAGCGTAGGAACGCTGGCACTGAAGCCTGCCATACTCTCCCACGAAGTCGCCACCTCGGTTGCCGCACAAGTAGCTATTGCCCTAACCCGTGCTATCGCTGTCGAGGCATCTGCGCGTCTTGAGGCAGTCCGCTCCTCAGAACGCCTGCGCAACGCACTGATTGATTCATTGACTCATGAACTCAGGACGCCCTTGACCGCCATTCGCGCCGCTGCAACCACTCTGCTGGACAGTAATGGAATGGATGCCCAGAATCTCGATCCTTCAATTCGCACAGAGTTGGCAACAATCATTAACGAAGAAAGTTCACGGCTCGACGTGCTGATTGGGGATGCTATCGAGATGGCTGAAATCGACTCCGAGAGCATTCGTGTCGAACCCGCCCCACTCCACACCCGCACTATTCTTGAGCAGGCCGTCGAGGAGTCGCGCGCGCAACTTGCCTCGCATCGGATCATCATCGCGGTTGAAGGCTCAGATAAACCTCTCTGGTTTGATCCGCACCTGATAGGTCGCGTGCTGCGCCATCTGCTCGAAAACGCAGCAAGGTACACACCTCCAGGTACCCGTATCGTCCTGCGTAGTCGTAGAGTCTCAGATAAATTGGAATTTCTCGTGGAAGACAGTGGGCCAGGTATCGACGCCTACGATCTTCCTCTGATCTTTGAAAAGTTCTATCGCGGTAAGCGTGGCTCATCGGTTGCCAAGGGCTCTGGCATGGGCCTCGCAATCACTCGCGCCATCCTGTCGGCCCACGGAGGATCAATAGAAGTAGACAGCACCCCCGGAAAAGGCACCACATTTCGACTCTGGATCCCAGCAGTGGACAAGCCACCATCATCCAAGTCGCCGGTGCTTGCTGGATGAATTGGAGACGTTTTGCGCTATCCGTTGGCCCAACAAGTGACACTTGTATACGCTAAAGAAATTGCAGATAATTGCAGCCTTATATGACGCCATCGAAAACATTCGATGAGGCTTACAAGCCAGAAATGTTTAGCTGGACATTCCCCTCAGGGCAGAGGGATGTCAGCATCCAGTCCACTCGAAATCAGGTCTTGGCGCAGTTGTGCAACCGTCGAAAACTGTAATCCAACGATCCCCAGACGCCTCGCAGCCTCAATATTCTCAAGCTTGTCGTCCAGAAAAAGGGTTTCTTCCGGAGCCGTACCAAGTTTTTCCAGTAGATGTTCGTAGATGCCAGGCTCGGGTTTGGCCATGCGAATCTGGTAGCTCCAAATCAATACGTCGAAATCTTCTATCCATCGAAAGGTTTCCTTGATGCTCTCCAGCACTGCATCGCCCATATTCGATAAGATAGCTGTCTTTATGCCTCTTTGAATGAGCATGTTACGCCATTCCAGCATCTCCTGGTTGACAGTCGTCCACATCTTTGCATCGTGCCTATTTAATTGCTGGATCTGATCCTTGGAAAGTGCTAATCCTGCGTCTTGGACAAGATTTTGCCAGAACTCCAAGCCAGTTAAATCTCCTCTGTCGTAGGCATGGCGATCTTTCCAGTAATACCTTTCCAACTCATCTTCTGTGAGGCCACTGACCTCTCTCAGTTGATCTCTTGCAGGTAAAGATGGGGGATTGCTGAGCACCATTCCGTAATCAAACACCACTGCTCTCAGAGCCAATTAGCTCTCCTCTCGCGCCTGCGTGTATCGTGAAACGGGCGCACTTCTATTTTGCACTGCAAAAGTGCTGCAATTTAGCGTTTCTATTGCAAATATAATGAAATGAAAGAGATATGAGATTTTCGAAGCGCACAGACTGGAATACCGAAGAGAGCGAGCTGGCACTGGCCCATCGTGAGCGACTGGCGACTGGATCTCCTATTGCCGACCTAACTGCTTCCAATCCAACACGATGCGGATTTGACTATCAGGAAAATCTATTATCCCCATTGGCCGATTCGATGGCACTCGATTACGATCCGAATCCCAAGGGAAACTTGCGTGCCCGCGAAGCAGTTAGCCGTTACTACGCAGATCATGGAATTGCAGGATTTGACTCTGGAAATCTCCTGCTAACTACCAGTACCAGTGAGGCTTACAGCTTCCTTTTAAAGGTCCTCTGCGACCCCGGAGATGAGGTCCTGGTTCCGGCCCCGAGTTACCCTCTGTTCGATTACCTTGCAGACGCTGAAGTGGTCACTCTCGCCGCAGCACCTCTCGTCTACGATCACGGCTGGCAACTCGATATTGAAGGTTTACGCAGGGCAATCACCCCGCGCACCAAAGCGGTCGTACTCGTCCATCCGAATAACCCGACTGGTCATTTTACGAAGATTGAAGAAACGCTTCGTCTGGCTTCGGTATGCGAGGAATCTGGACTGGCGCTGATTGTCGACGAAGTCTTTCTGGATTATGGATTGGCCGCATCCGATGCGAGCGTAAATGCTGAATCGAGATCTAGTTTCCTAGGAAGGGAACTCGGCGTTCTGGTTTTTGTGGTGAGTGGAATTAGCAAGATAGCAGGCTTGCCGCAGATGAAGGCAGCATGGCTCGCGGCCACGGGGCCTGGTTCAGTTGAGGCGATGTCTAGGTTAGAGGTGGTCGCAGACACCTATCTTTCAATGAATGCACCTGTGCAGTATGCTTTGCCGTCTTGGCTGCAAAGGCGAGCGGAGATCCAAAGCCAGATCAGGACGCGAGTGGCCGGAAATCTAGCAGAACTGGACCTTCAACTCGCTGGACAGCCGATTGGCGGCTCGCTGGTGAATCGACTGGAAGTGGAAGGTGGGTGGTACGCGGTCTTACGAATACCCGCGTTGCAGACTGATGAATTGACGGTCAGAGAATTGCTCGCCCTGGGAGTGTGGGTCCATCCAGGGTACTTCTTTGGGATGGGTAGGTCAGGATGGCTCGTGGTTAGTCTCTTAGGATTTTCTGATGACTTTAAGCGTGGTATGACCATTCTATTAAGTTATGTTTCGCGGTACTCAAGTCAGTAACTATAATCTCGGGATTGCTCAAGTTTAAATCGAACAAAATTACCCAAGTATAAGATATTAAATAGTATAAGCCTTTCTATGTTCAGATTTGAAGTCTGTTCACTTTAGGTCTGTCAGGGCGACAATCATACATCGTAAATTTAAGTCAATTTTTATCTGTCTTAACTTATGTCAACTGAAATGGCGGCCGCCAAATCTTACTTCAAAGGGCATGAGCTCAGTTCAGCCATGCCCCGTTGCATTGAGCCGCTTTGTTTACGTTAGGCCTTGGCGGGATCGAAACTGGGACATTTGCTGCCTTTGAGTCGCCCTAAATTCACTCAGCTTTTTATTTGCGGCTTTCCAGTCGATCTTGTCGCGACGGTCAAACGCAATACGGATCTTCTCCTGCGTAACGTCTTTTGGGGACAGTCCTGATTCGGTTAATCCTACGCTCAAGAGCATGTCTTCGTGCTTTTTTGCATAGTTGAGGGACAGGAACGGGCAGCCTGAAAGAATTGCCGTCACAACAAAGTGCAGCCGCTCCCCAACGGCAAAGGTGGCACGGCGGAAATGCGCGTTTGCCTCAGCGAAGTTCGCTGGGACCTTGAGCATAGTGATAGATGGGTAGCGCTGCTTCAGTTCGAGACCGAGCTCAATGTCGATAGAGTGGCAAGGCAGGAATTCTACGTTTGCTCCCACTTCGAGCATCTGGGCAACGAAGGCCTCGAGAGCATGGCGTGCTTCTGTAATCTTTTCGAAATCATCATGTGCTCCTAGATTAATCAGCACGGTTCTGCTGTCTGGATCTGTTACCCCACTAGTCGCAGGATCGAAGAAGGCAAACGCAGCATCACCGACGATCTTAATGTCATTCTTCAAACCGGACATGTTCTGCACGGACATAGGTCCGCGCACACCGCCGAAAATTTTCCGTTTTAAGAATGCCTTCCATCCCTGATTCCAGACCTGCATTTTCTGAATTCCAGTACCATGCATGAATACTGGATTGCCAAGGTCAATCAGTTCCTGAAAGAAGGCCTTGTCGTAGAGGCTAGGCCCAACGAGCGTTCCTCCGCCGACGATGATCCCGGAGAAACGGTTTTTGTTCATGCGGGTGAATAGAGCCACATGCGCGGGCATTCTGCGACGAACGGGCAGGACAATATCTGGACTGAAAAGTAGTCGGGCGGCATCAAACACGAGCTCGTCGCCAAAGTTACGATCTCCGAGAAATCCGTAATAAAAATAGACGTGATTTGCGGCGGATAACTCTCGGCGAGAAGGGAAATGACCTAAACAATACGCTTCATCGTAATAACGCTTCAATTTCTCATAAATGCCCATATTACTTCATGTTAAATGCGAAGTAAGTGAGTCGCAACGCGTAAATCGCCATAGCGCTGAGCAGCCCGTAGAGCAGTGCTCCAGAGACCTGTTGCAGAGGCACAACGAATGCCAGCCCGACCTGGACCGCAACCGCGTAAGGAACGAATACGTAAGGTGGTACAACGATGCCGCGTGCGGAGAGAAGTTGGCTCGTGGTAGCGCTGATGAGGCTGGCGCAGGCTGCTGCAAAAGCGATGGTGAGCTCTTTGGTAAGTCCCCCAAAAGACTTGCCAAGGATCCAGAGAATCTGTGGCCCGAATAGCATGGCTCCGGCGATAACCACTCCACTCAGCGCAAAAAGGCCAATCTGGGCAACGATGAAACGCTTGACCAGTAGTGATCGATTCTCAGGTAGGCGAGCAAAGCGCGGCACCAGCAAAGTAGTACAAAGCACGGTGAGAACAGTCATCGCCTGAGAAAGGCCGGTGAGTCCGCCAAGCTGGCCGACCGCGGCGGTGCTGCCAAAGATTGAGATGGCCCAGATGGTGATCTGCCCCGATACGCAGTAATAGAGCGATGCGGGCAGAATACGGTATACGACCGCGAGGATGTTTTTCTGGACCTCGGGGTCGGGCTTCTGCGTCATGTCTGCATAATTGCGAGAGATGGTGCGCAGGCGAATGTTGGCGTAGGTACGCGATATGCCAGTTGCGAGAACAGCCGTTGCAGCCAACGGCACGGTGAAGATGGCAAGGATAGTGAGAACAGCTCGGCCGGCAGCGGCGACGATCTGATTCTTCTGAAGCGGTGGAATGTCCTGACGAAGCTTGGGAGCAATTTCAAGCAAGCTGTCAGAAAGAGAGGCGAGGAAGGTAGGAATGAGGCATGCCAGAACAAAAAGCGATGCAGCCCAGCTGGCACCGTGAATACGAAGGAAGTAGATCAGTACCGGGGCGGCAAGAGCGCTCATGATGGCGAACTTCTTGCGCAACGAGAGACCGGTGACGATCACCTTGCCGAGATTGACTTTATCCTGCCAGACTTTTCCGCCCTGCGAGATGACACCCGCACCGATGCCTCCGTCTGCTAAAGCGGTCATGGTGCTCAGCATGGCTGTGGCGATTGTGTAGTAGGCATATTCGGCAGTCGTCAAGCGACGGATGATCAGGATGCCGCTGACGAAGCCAATGGCCTGAACAATGAGCTGCGCGCCACCTGTGATGCCGATTAACTTGCTCCACTCACGAGTTCTATCTTTGTGGCGTCCTAACAGGCTTTGCTCCTTGTCGAATACTTGTTGTATACCATGCTGGACAGTGTGAAACCAATGCTGAAAGAGACACCGTGGTACCGTCTCCGCGCATTGCGGGATGGCTCAAAAGAGAGCATTTGGCGACTGCGGCTATACTGCGGATAGCTGAAAAGCCCCCTAATTTTCTGCTGTAAGTCCCACTTCTCATTCTGGAGTTCAGATGACCCGCATTCGAATATTTGCCGCTGCAGTGTTGCTACCGACGTTGATGGTTCCACCTCCAACCGCCTTTGCTCAGAAGCCGGGTGGGAAAGCTAATGCACAGCTTGACGGGTATTCCAAGATTGCATCCGATGCGGAGAAGCAGTGGGAGGAAAAGTATCGCGCGATGCCGGTGCCCGATGCGATCAAAGAGAACATGCGACGGTTGTCAGCGCGACCACATCATGTAGGCTCACCCTATGACAAGGATAACGCGGAGTGGATGTTAGCCAAATTCAAAGAATGGGGATGGGACGCCCAGATCGAAAACTTCTACGTGCTGTTTCCTACTCCCAAAGAACGTCTGCTTGAAATGGTTGCGCCTACAAAGTTCACTGCCAGTTTGAAGGAACCTGTTGTTAAGGAGGATCCAACATCAGGACAGACTGCTGAGCAGTTGCCAACGTACAACGCTTATTCCGGCGATGGCGATGTGACTGGTCCGCTGGTGTACGTCAATTACGGCACACGCGAAGATTACGAAGAACTGGACCGTTTGGGGATCTCGGTCAAAGGCGCTGTCGTAATTGCACGTTATGGCGGCGCGTGGAGAGGCATCAAGCCCAAGGTTGCAGCGGAGCATGGCGCTGTCGGTTGCATTATCTATTCTGATCCGGCGAACGATGGATATGGCGTTGCAGATTCGTACCCGGCAGGTGCGGCGCGCCCCAAGGACGGGGTGCAGCGTGGCGGCGTGAATGACACAGACTTTCCCGGAGATCCACTGACGCCGGGCGTGGGTGCGACAAAGGATGCAAAACGGCTGGCGTTGAAAGACACGCCGATCATCACCAAGATTCCTGTGCTGCCGATCTCGTATGCGGATGCGACTCCGCTGTTGCAAGCGATTACGGGCAAGGTTGCTCCGGCAACATGGCGTGGTGGATTGCCGATTACGTACCACCTAGGACAGGGACTGGATGCTGCCTCGGCTCCGAGCGTTGCGCGTGTACACCTCAAGATGTTCTCTAACTGGGACATCAAGCCGTTATACGACGTCATCGCAAAGATTCCAGGAACCGTCGAGCCGGATGAGTGGGTGATTCGTGGAAACCATCATGATGCGTGGGTGAATGGAGCGAGTGATCCGATCTCAGGTATGGCTCCCGAGCTAGAGGAAGCAAGAGCGCTGGGCGAACTGGTGAAGCAGGGATGGAAGCCGCGAAGAACGATTGTGTACTGTGCATGGGATGGCGAGGAGCCGGGTCTGCTGGGATCGACCGAGTGGGTTGAGACGCATGTCGATGAGCTACGCAAAAAGGCAGTGATGTATCTGAATTCAGATAGCAACGGGCGCGGATATTTCTTCATGGAGGGCTCGCATGGCCTCGAGCACTTCATCAACGGAGTAGCTGCGGATGTGATTGATCCCGAGAAGAAGATTCCAATCGGTGAGCGGACACGGAAGCTTGAAATCTCGCGTGCGAAGGGAAGCGATCGTGCTGAGGCACGTAATCGCGCAGACCTGCGCATCGGGGCGCTTGGCGATGGTTCAGACTACGTGAGTTTCCTGGATTTCGCAGGGATTCCTGCATTGGATCTCGGATTTGGCGGAGAAGATCGCGGCAGCCAGTATCACTCCATCTACGACGACTTCTATTGGTTTACGCATTTTGAGGATACAGATTTTGCATACGGACGAGCGCTGGCGCAGACGGCGGGAAGCGCTGTGATGCGGATGGCTGACGCGGAACTGTTGCCTTATGACTTCAATAACACCGCCGAAACAATTGATACGTATGTCGATGAGGTAAAGAAACTATTGAAGAGTGAGCAGGACGAAATCTCCGAGAAGAACAACGAGATCGACGAAGGAATCTTTGATGCGACGAGCGATCCGAAGAATCCAATCGCCGCTCCCAAAAAGGAGGGCCTGCCTCCTTTCCTGAATTTTGCGCCACTGGAGAACGGATCGGCGGAGCTGACGACGACTGCACGGGAGTATGAGAAGGCGGTCAAAGCGGCTGAAGCGAATGGTGGCGCCGCGCTGGATGCGCCGGAGATTGATTCGGTGAACCAACTGCTGATGCAGACGGAGCGCGCATTCTTTGATCCTGCCGGGCTACCAGGAAGATCGTACTTCAAGCATCAGATTTATGCGCCCGGTGCTTATACCGGGTATGGCGTCAAGACTCTGCCGGCGGTCCGCGAGGCCATTGAACAGCGGAAGTGGACGGTGGCTGAAGGTGCCAACGTGTCCGTTGGTAAGGTGCTGGGAAATGAGAGCGTGGCGATCAAGGCTGCTACGGAAAAGCTGCAGTCTTTGACTTCGGCGCAGTCGGCTGCTGAAGGAAAATAACACCAATGAATTGCCGGTTATGAGGGGTTTGCTGGATGCTCTGCGCGGTATGGAGCATGGGGTGATCGAAAATGATTGCCGCTCAGGAGACTCTTCGTGACAGGTCGTTCTATTACTGAACCGTCTACGCTAGCTAATTCCAGAATTCTTCATCTGATTCGTCACGCAGTTGAAATCGCGGCATTTTGCCTTGCAGTGGTGCTCGCACTAAGCATGGATGCTTGCGATGGGCAAACGCGACGTGCCGGTACCTCGATGGTAGAGGCTGCGGCAGGTGGGTTCCGCGCGGTTTCGCTGCGTGACCCTGGGTTTGGGATGGCTGCGTACACACTGGAGATTCCGGTGGGATGGAAGTTTGAGGGCGAGGTGCGCCGGGATGTTGGCTGTTCTCCTCAGGACCCGTTTGCTGCATATCGCGTGACCAGCGCGGATGGCCTGACGGTGATTCAGGTGATGACGCCGTTCTTCACGGCCTATCCTGCCCAGTTTGCTCTGGGGATGGATTTCAGCCGTTGCGGAGTATTCACGCCTGCCGCTCCTACCGGGCAGTTGCTGACCCGCTATATTGTTCCTGCGATTCGCAAGGGAGCGGAAGTGGTTGGCAGTCCTGAGCCGACGCCGGATCTCCAGCAATGGAGGCAGCAATCGGCGCAGCAGGGGCAGTTTTACAGTACTTCAGGAGATGCGAGCCGGGTGAAGGTCGCGTACACCGAGAACGGCCACGCGTTTGAGGAATGGATTGTCGGCATGACGGTTGTTACCCGATTCAAACAGGGTGGCGGATTCAGCAAGACTGTGGTTGGGACGGTTCGCGCTCCAAAGGGATATCTGGATGATGCGCAGAAGAATCTGTCGTGGGCGTTGAAGCTGACTGCTAATCCCGATTGGGCGCAGCGCGAGCAGCAGAGGCAACAGCAATCGGCGCAGCAGGCGCAGGCGAATGGAGAACGTACTCGTTCAGGGATCGCTGCGCAGGCGCAGGCAAACATGAATGCTACGGCAGCAAGAACGCAGCAAACGATCGACCAGATCCATGCGACGGGCGCTGCTAGTATGAATGCGGCGCGGAATAGTGAAAATGCGCGGCACGCATCCGCCGTAGGAACGGCGGATTATGTAGGCGACCGGCCAACAACCTATTACCGGTGGCGGAACACTGTGACTGGAGCAACTCAGACGACGAACAACGCGACCAGTCCTGGACCGGACTGGGTTGCGTATTAGCTGAAGATCACTTGCGGCAGATCAGGTCAGGAACGGATTGCGGTCTTTTTCTTGGCCTATGGTGGTGGCCGGGCCGTGACCGGGCAGCACTCTCGTGTTTTCTGGCAGCACGAGCAGACGGCTCTTGATGGAGTCGATGATCTGGCGGCCATTCCCGCCGGGAAGGTCGGTGCGGCCAATGCTATTCGCGAAGAGAGTGTCTCCGGCTACGAGCAGGTTGAGCGGCGCGAAATGCAGGCATACGCTGCCCTGGGTGTGGCCTGGAGTGTGAATCACCTGGGCTGGATAGTTTTCGAGGCCAACCTTGAGAGAGTCGTCGAGGCTTGCGTCGGGGGATTCGGTCTCTGGCGTTTCGATTCCCAGCCAGCCAGCCTGAACATTCATCATCTGGAGCAGCGGCAGGTCATTCTCATTGAGCAGAATCGGCGCTCCGATGAGGCGTTTCAGCTTGAGTGCTCCGCCGATGTGGTCGATGTGCGCGTGAGTAATGAGTATCTGTTTGAGCTTGAGATTGAGATCCGTGAGCCGGCGATGAATGCGGCTGATGTCGTCGCCAGGATCGATGACGATCGCCTCGCCAGTGGTTGGATCGCCGAGAATTGTGCAGTTGCATTGGAGCGGGCCGACAGGGAAGGTCTCGATGATGGGCGCGGCGGTCATGAACCCAGTTTAAATGCCTGGAGGCACTGAGCAGCGAAGTAAGGGAACTGGCTAGAGACAATGTAAGAAGGGATTGTTT
>Ga0302140_10006553_pt1 | contig 14597 bp, 8 predicted proteins | sample I_Bog_E1_1_FD_202095 | JGI IMG/M metagenome (GOLD analysis project Ga0302140, IMG submission 202095) | Peat permafrost microbial communities from Stordalen Mire near Abisko, Sweden - I_Bog_E1_1 | ecosystem: Environmental > Terrestrial > Soil > Wetlands > Peat | place: Sweden: Abisko, Stordalen...
CAACCGCTACTTCAACCTGCCCGCTATTATCCCCTCCTAGTCAAGGACAACGATGGTTAATCCCACACACGAAGCGCCACTCAAAATCAAACTCGGCAGCATCCGCTGGCGCATCTGCGCTCTTCTCTTCTTCGCTAACACAATCAACTACATGGATCGCCAGGTCCTGAGCTTCCTCGCACCACTCTTACAGATCAAGATCGGGTGGACAGAGGTTCAGTACAGCTACATCGTCGTCGCTTTCCAAGGGGCGTACGCGCTCGGGCTTCTCGCTGTTGGTGGCATAATTGACGCTATCGGCGTACGTCTCGGTTATACGCTGGCCATCACATTGTGGAGCCTCGCAGCAATCAGCCACGCTTTCGCTCGCTCCGCACTTTCGTTTGGTATCTCGCGCTTCTTTCTCGGCCTGGGTGAATCAGGAAACTTCCCCGCCGCCATCAAGACCGTAGCCGAATGGTTCCCCAAGAAAGAGCGCGCACTTGCCACCGGCCTCTTCAACAGTGGAACCAGCGTCGGAGCCATCCTTGTTCCACTTACTGTCCCATGGGTCGCAACCCACCTGGGCTGGCAATACGCTTTTATCTTCACCGGCGGCTTCAGCCTGATATGGGTAGTCATCTGGTGGACCACATACCGAAGCCCCGAACACCACGCCCGTGTCACCGAAAGCGAACTAATTCATATCCACAGCGACTCCGCCGACGTCTTGACCAAGGTTCCCTGGACACGCCTACTCGGCTACCGTCAATCCTGGGCTCTCCTGATAGGCAAAGGTCTCACCGACCCCGTCTGGTGGTTCCTTCTCTTCTGGCTTCCAAAATACTTCTCATCAAGTTTTGGACTCAAGCTCACAGGCTTAGCCATGCCCATCATGATCATCTACATAACTGCTTGTATCGGCAGCATCTTCGGAGGATGGTTGCCCGCGCAGGGTATCCGAATGGGATTGACGATCAAAGTCGCGCGACGCTCCGCTATGCTGGCTTGTGCACTCGCTGTCACACCGATCATGTTCATAGGCAACATCCATTCGCTATGGCTGGCAATCGCCGTCATCAGCCTCGCTGCAGCCGCGCACCAGGGATGGTCAGCGAATATCTTCACACTCGCCTCCGACATTTTTCCACGATCGTTCGTCGGATCAGTTACTGGCTTTGCAGGCTTCGGAGGTGCCATCGGCGGCATGCTCGCCGCATGGATCGTAGGTCTGGTCCTGCAGCACTATCACACCTACTCCGGCATCTTCTTCGTTGCCGGCACAGCTTACCTGATCGCCTTACTCGTCATGCAGATTCTTATTCCAAAGAAGGACCTTATCACGACCGCATGATCCGGTTTACGATCACGCAATCACGAGGAGCACATCCAGGAAGCGAGGCCCGTGCACACCTTTGATCCTGGTCATTTCGATATCCGCAGTTGCAGATGGTCCAGAAATAAAAGTGGTAGGCAAGTCACTCGTCTTCGCCAACCTCTCAAAAGCCTCCGGTACCGTCTCTACCACCTGACTCGCCGTCACAACACAGAGATGATAGTCCGGCACCAACGATAAAATTCGCGCCCCTTGCCCATCGGCATTCTGCAGTACAAGGGAGCCTGTCTCCGCAATCGCCACAGTGCACGAGCTCAACAGCCCTTCCGTCTTATCGAGTTCGTATGCGTCTAGCCCGGTAGCATCGGTAAACCCGAAGCCTTCCGGCAACCACTCCCTCGACAGTCCCGCAGGTATGGCTAATCCAGACTTCCTGCGCTTTCTCAGAATACCCTCAACTGCATCTGCAATCCTTGAAGCAGAGCAACGATAAACCCCCGCATCATATTCCAACAATCTGTCTTCAAACAGATCGAGCAGCGCATCTTCGCTCAAAGTTCCTTTGCATTTATAACTTCGCTCGATCGCGGCATACTCAGCCTCAATCCCCGCTGGACTCGAGGGCGCGCCAAGCGACATGCGAATACTTGCAAGCACAGTAGACCGCTGAGAATTAGAGTCACCCATGAGCGTCCTCCTTGTCCTGCGGTGCTCTCTCCTTGGCCCACCAGTCACGAAACGACTGCTCCGGCATAGCTTTCAAATCGCGAGTCTGCGTCCATCCGCTCAGCATCCCGGGCATCCATTCAATAAACCCATTCTTCGATACCAGTGCCTTCTGGCCAATCTGCCCCAGGTGCTCCGCCATACTCAATCGGCCGGCATCCTTGAAAAGAAATGCTGCTGCCTGCATGCCTATATTCCATAAGCTGAACTTCCCTGCCAGCGTCGCCTGGTCCTCGCGAACTATCTTCCCGCGAAGATGGATCAACACCTCAGGAATATTGATCTTCACCGGGCAAACCTCGTAGCAGGCACCGCACAACGAAGAGGCATAAGGCAAAGAACGCCCTTCCCCCATCGAATGCAACTGAGGTGTAAGAATCGCTCCGATAGGTCCCGCATACACCGACTCATACGCGTGGCCACCAGTCTGGTGATATACCGGGCACGCATTCAAACAGGCCGCGCAGCGAATGCATTGCAACGTCTGGCGTGCTTCCTTGTCCGCAAGAATTGGGCTACGCCCGTTATCCAGCAGCACAACGTGAAACTCTTTCGGCCCATCTCCCGGATGCACGCCCGTCCACGTCGAGTTGTACGGATTCATCCGCTCGCCCGTCGCTGAACGCGGCAGCGTCTGAAGAAGAATATCTAGATCACGGAAGCTCGGAATTACCTTTTCAATGCCCACCACAGAAATCAACACGTCAGGCAAGGTCAAACACATCCGGCCATTGCCCTCAGACTCCACAATGCACATACCGCCAGTATCTGCGATCAGAAAATTCCCGCCTGAGATCGCAACTTTGATCCGCATGTATTTCTCGCGCAGATATGTCCGAGCCGCAGTAGCCAGATCGATCGGCTGATCGCCAAGATCAGGCAGATTCATCTCACGCTGAAATATCTCGCGAATCTGCTCCTTGTTCTTATGAAGAGCAGGCACAACAAAATGAGAAGGGCGATCTTTCCCAAGCTGGATGATCAGCTCAGCAAGATCCGTCTCGACCGGCCAAACCCCATTCGCCTCCAGCGTCGCATTTAACCCGATCTCTTCAGAAGTCATCGTTTTAATCTTGATCACTTCCTTCGCTCCGTGACTTCGTACCAGGCCCAGAATGATCCTGTTAGCCTCGTCCGCATCGCTCGCCCAATGAACATGGCCTCCAGCGCGTGTGCAATTCTCCTCAAACTTCGTGAGGTAATAATCGAGATGCCGCAGCGTATGCGCTTTCACCTGTGCGCCAGCTTCGCGTAAATCCTCCCAGTCCGGCAGCTCGGCAGTGACCTTATTGCGCTTTCCCTGGATCACATTCGTCGCATGTTGCACATTCTTGCGCGTCTGCGAGTCCTCAAGCAGCACCTTGGCCGCATCAGGAAAATCATGCGTATTCCACCGCGTATGCTGCACGGGAACTTCGCTCACCTGAACTTCTCTCATAGGTGCGCTCCCACATGACCAGAAGCAAGTATCTCCGCCAGGTGAGCGGTCTTCACAAACGTCCTCTGACGATGCAACGATCCATACAAATGCATCAGGCAGCTATTGTCCACAGCCGTGCAAATCTCCGCACCGGTGTTCAGCACACTCCGCACCTTATCCGCCAGCATCGCCGAAGAAACATCCGCATTCTTGATAGAAAATGTCCCGCCAAATCCGCAGCACTCCTGAATGTTCTGGATAGGCTGCAAATCCAGCCCGCGAACATTTTTCAGCAAACGAATCGGAATATCTCCCAGGTGCAAACTGCGCATGGAATGGCAGCTCGCGTGGTAGGTCACCTTGTGTGGATACGATGCGCCCACATCCTCAACTCCCAGCTTGCGAACCAGAAACTCGGAGAACTCAAAGATTCTCGGCAATAAAGCCTCAACATCCGCCACCAGCTTCGCATCACCATCCATCTCAGCAGCCTTCACATAGTGATCCCGCATCATCGACACGCACGACGAAGATGGAATGACGACTGCCTCCGCATCCTGATAGACCTTTACGAAATGGCGAATAATCGGAACCGCCTCGCGCAGATATCCAGTGTTCCAGTGCATCTGCCCGCAGCACGTTTGCTCTGGAGGAAACTCAATCGTATGCCCCAGCCGCTCCAGAACATGCACCACAGACTTGCCCGTCTCAGGGAAAAGAGCATCGTTGTAACAGGTAATGAACAAGGAAACGCGCAAGGGTCCACCCTTTCATCGGAAGGCTTCCAATCGAACCTCCTCAGTGTACGATGCGTATAGATTGTCACACCAGTCCAATGCGCATGTTATTTCCTTAATGGAATATTCGGTGGACTCAAAACGTTATTGGTATCAAAATCTGTTGTTTATCCAAGGAATTTGGTTCTCGACGAAATCAAATCCCACACTAGAATCAGATAAAACAAGGTGAACTGAATGGGCCCATCAAAGGCAGCTTCAGCCGCGTCTTCGTTACCTACGTACCCGGCTAATGTGTCGCCGGATGCAACAGAGATTCAGCGCCTGCTTAAAGATCGCATCGACCCGGCAAGAATCCTCATTCGCCCAATTGATCGCATAGCCTTTGCCTCGGACGCCAGCTTCTACCGGCTCATTCCCCAGGCAATCGTCCAACCGCAAGGCGTCGAAGAAATCAAACACATCTTCCGCTTCAGCCACCAGCATCGCATTCCTCTTGTTTTCCGCGCAGGTGGAACCAGCCTCTCCGGCCAGGCAATCACCGATGGCATTCTGGTAGACATTGGCCGCTACTGGCGATCTCACAGGGTAGAGCAGAACGGTCATACCATCCGGGTCCAGCCAGGCCTCATCGGTCAGCACGCAAACAACGCCCTCAAGCTCTACCGCCGCAAAATTGGCCCCGATCCCGCGTCTATTGCAAGTTGCCGCATGGGAGGCATACTCGCCAATAACGCCAGCGGCATGTGCTGCGGAGTAGCCCAGAATTCTTACCACACGCTCAGCTCTCTCACCTTTATCCTCCCCTCTGGCACACAAATCGACTCAGCCGACCCGAATGCCAACAACATCCTTCGCATGCTCGAGCCCTATCTATGTAAGACCCTTCTTCGCCTCAAAGCCGAAATCGAATCCGACCCCAGGCTAGCTGCGCGCATCCGCCATAAATACGAAACCAAGAACACCACCGGCTACTCACTGAACGCATTCCTCGACTTCGATACTCCCGTCGACATCTTCAGCCATCTTCTGATCGGTTCAGAAGGCACACTCGCATTCATCGCCGACGCCGTCTTGAACACGGTTCCGGATTACCCCGTCAAATACACAGGCCTCCTGCTCTTCCCCGATCTGCACTCGGCCTGCTCGGCAATCGCACCCTTGAGCGCTGCCGGAGCAGCCGCGCTCGAGCTGATGGACCGAGCATCCCTGCGTTCGGTCGAAGACCAACCCGGCGTTCCACCCGAGCTGAAGACCCTACCCGAATCTGCCGCAGCCTTGCTCGTTGAGTTTCAGACTCCAGACGAAGCTCACCGCCTGCAAATCGAACTGGCCTGCAGTCAAACCATCACCGGGCTTCCCTTGCTCTTCCCAGCCCAATTCACCATCGACCCGGTAGAACAAGCCTTACTCTGGAAGATTCGTAAAGGTATGTTCCCTTCCGTCGGAGCAGTTCGAGCCAGTGGCACAACCGCTCTCATCGAAGACATCGCACTGCCCGTTCAGCACCTTGCAGACGCAGCCCTCGAACTGCGCTCACTTTTCCTCAAGCACAACTATCCCAACGCAATCATCTTCGGCCACGCCAAAGACGGGAATCTTCACTTCGTCCTCACGCAGGGCTTCAACACCCCATCCGAAATCACTCAGTACCGCCTCTTCATGGACGAGGTCGTCAAGATGGTAGTTGAAAAGTACGATGGCGCCCTCAAAGCCGAGCATGGCACGGGACGCAACATGGCGCCGTTCGTAGAAACCGAATGGGGCCCGGACGCCTACCGCATCATGCGCGAACTCAAGGACATCACCGATCCGCTCAATCTGCTGAACCCCGGTGTGATCGTAAACCCCGACCCCCAGGCGCACATCTCGAACCTCAAGAAAATGCCGGTAGTCGAACCCGAAGTAGACAAATGTATCGAATGTGGCTTCTGCGAACATAGCTGCCCAAGCCGCGACATCACACTCACCCCACGCCAGCGCATCGTCGTACGCCGCGAAATGCAGCGCATCAAAGAGTCTTCCAGCTCCAAAGACTACGCTGCGCTCGACCGGGACTTCCCTTACATGGCTCTCGATACCTGCGCCGTCGACGGTCTATGCGCAACTGATTGTCCTGTGGCAATCGACACCGGCAAGCTAACCAAACGTTTCCGCGCATTACGCCACACGGGCATGGCACAAGCCGCCACAAATTTCCTGGCGCGAAACTTCTCAATCCTGGAAGTCAACGCACGAATCGCACTGCACCTCGGTCATGCCATCCAGGAATCCGCGGGAATCGTCTATATCAGTGGCCTTACCAGGCTCATCGACAAAATCAGCAGGACGCTTTTCGGCGAACCCTTCTGGCAATGGCGCGATCCGATGCCGCGACCCCGCTCCGGTCGCCTGCCCGCGCAAACTCTCGTCTCACCTGAGGCTGTCTACTTCCCTACCTGCATCAGCAGAATCATGGGCCCGCTTCCCGGCGAACCGGATGATGTCAGCAACATGCACGCATTCCTCAACATTGCCCGCCGCGCCGAAGTGCGATTGAACGTTCCCAGCGACGCAACTGGTCACTGCTGCGGAGTTCCTTTTTCGTCCAAAGGATTCGAAGCCGCCCACTCCACCTCAATGAATCGCACCATCGAAAGCTTCTATCGCTGGTCCAATGGCGGAGAACTGCCCATCGTCATCGACACTAGTCCCTGCACCTACGGCCTCAAGACATCGCGTGCTCATCTATCACCTGAGAATCAACAGAAGTTCGACAAACTGCGCATCCTCGACTCAGTAGAATTCGCGCACAGCCATATCCTTCCCCGATTACCTATTTACCGCAAGCTAACGTCGGTTGCGTTGCATCCCGTCTGCTCAGCGACGAAACTAGGAATAACTCCAAAGCTCGTCACACTCGCTCAGGCATGCAGCATCGATGTCACCATCCCCGAGCACGCAGGTTGCTGCGCATTCGCGGGCGATCGCGGATTCCTCCACCCGGAACTAACCGCATCCGCAACACACGACGAAGCCGCAGAACTCGAACTTCAGCGTCACGACGGATACTTCTCATCCAGTCGTACCTGTGAGATAGGCATGTCCAGAGCTACCGGTCGCAACTATCGCTCATACCTGCACCTGCTTGACCACGCCTCACGACCCTAGGCAAAATCGACCGAAGAAAATCGATCATTGATTCCAACGCATCGACCGCTCAACTGCATCTTTCCATTGCGATCGCCGCTCACTCACCCTATTCGCGTCCATCGCAGGCTCAAAGCGAACATCGTCCGTCCGCTGCGCACGTAACTCACTCTCAGCCCCCCAAAATCCCGTCGACAGGCCAGCAAGGTAAGCCGCCCCCAGCGCCGTCGTCTCCGTGACCCTAGGCCGCAGCACCGGAACCCCCAGCAAATTAGCCTGGAATTGCATCATCAAGTCATTCACTGCCGCCCCGCCATCCACACGTAATGCCGGCAGCTTCGTTCCTGTTCCAGCTACAGAATCCTGTTGCATTGCCTCCAGCGCGTCCGCCACCTGAAACGCGATGCTTTCCAGAGCTGCCCTCGCTATGTGACCCGGCTGCGTGCTTCGGCGCAGCCCGATGATCAAACCACTCGCATGAGGATCCCAGTGCGGAGCGCCAAGTCCAACAAACGCGGGCACAAACACCACCCCGTCCGTGTCCGGCACCGACTCCGCCAACAACTCCACTTCGGCAGAAGAACTAATCAGCCGGAGATTATCCCGCAGCCACTGCACCACAGCTCCGCCAATAAATATGCTACCTTCAAGCGCATATTCCAGCTTCCGATCCGCACTCGCTGCCAGCGTAGTAATCAGCCGGTTTTTCGATTGCAAAAAGCCGTTGCCAATGTTCTGCAGCAAAAAACATCCAGTCCCATAAGTGTTCTTCGCTTCTCCCGGACTGAAACAAAGTTGCCCAAACAGAGCAGCCTGCTGATCTCCGGCAATCCCACCAATCGTGATACCTCCCAGACCCAGGGAAGTATTCACCTCGCCAATCCGCTCACTCGACCATCGCACCTCCGGCAAAATCCCAGCCGGTATACGAAACAGCCGGAGCATCTCAGCATCCCACTCGCCCTTGACTATGTTGTAGAGCAGGGTTCGCGAAGCATTCGTCTGGTCCGTCACATGAATCGGCTTTTGGCCCTCACCATTGGTCAGATTCCAGATCAGCCAGCTATCTATTGTCCCCATTGCCAGCTGGTCAGCTTCCGCTTTCTCTCGAGCCCCAGCCACGTTATCAAGAATCCAGGTCACCTTCGTCGCCGAAAAGTAAGGATCCAGCAATAGCCCAGTCTTACTCTGGACCGAAGGCTCAGCCCCATCCTTCACCAGTTGCTCGCAATGCCCCGCCCCGCGACGGTCCTGCCAAACGATTGCGTTATAAATCGGCTTGCCCGTCTCACGATCCCAAACGATTACTGTTTCGCGCTGATTCGTGATTCCCAAACCAGCCACGTCGTGAGGTTCGATTCCTGCACGCACCAAGGCTTGAACTGCGCAACTCATCTGCGAAGTCAGGATCTCCATCGGATCATGCTCGACCCAACCCGGCTGCGGATAAATCTGCTTGAATTCCTGCTGCGCGGCAGCAACTATCGCCCCAGCATGATCAAAAAGAATGGCGCGGGAACTCGTCGTTCCCTGGTCCAGTGAAAGAATATAAGCCATGCAGTCCTCGAAGAATCGGTCTATTCAACGTCACCCGGTGTATTACGCTCCACGAAGCATGAGCAACCAACTGCGGCACTTTTCAGTTCTTGGCTGCCTTCGCTGAAACACGCTTAGCTCGCTTCAGTGCCGCCCAGTCCTTTTCTGTCTGGTCAGCGTACACCCGGGCAAAATCGCTCATGGCCGCAGCAAACCGTGCACCCGAGCCGAGATATCCTGCCAGTGCCTGCGGATCGCCTGAACGCGCATGTCCCCTTGCCAGCAACTCTCCGCAGACCTGGGCATACTCCACCAGTCCATCTCCACTAAGGTCTCCAAGATCGATTGACGCCTTATGATCGTTGAGTTGTCGCACCAGGTAATCACGTCCGGAAATCGTCGTGTGACCAAGAAACGGATCACTGCCTCGCTGAATAAATCGCTGGCCCTCGACCACCCTCTGCCCTTGGTGCTTTGCAACCTTCGGATCTGTTAAGTAAGGAACATACGCCGACTCAGTCTCTTCTTTGATCTGTAGAAAAAGTGGGTCGAGAAGCCCATTACCTTCCATGTACACGCAATAGTCGCGCAAACCCACCGAGCCCGTGCCAACCACCTTGAATGCGACATCCATAGGCCGGTACTGCTCCAGAAAGTGCTGCCGCTGCGGCTCCAGGGTTTTCTTGTAATCCTTGAGGCCCGCAAGCACCAGATCCGCCTTGGCCCCAGCGATCCGCGTTAGAGTTGGCTTGATCTCGCGGAAGCGACGCGGTCCGTCAACATCATCCGCTGCAGAGACAACCACTTTCGCAGCCTTCGCCGCCTTCCCCGTTTTGGAATTCTTTTCCTTCGTACCCTCGCCCGCAGGAGCTTTACTCGTAACTGGCTCCGTCAACTGCACCAGGGTATGTTGCGGAGTAGATCGCAACGCCTTTTGCAGTGCGAGGTGTACCGGGGTCGCCTGGTCGATCCGGCTCACCTGAAACCGCACCACATCCAGCACCGGCATCGGGGCATAGGCTCGCATCATTTCGCAATAGCTCGCGACAAACCTCAGCACCGCATGATGGCAAACAGCGTCCTTATTGCCCGCTTCACGTCCAGCCACAAACAGCGAAGCCGCCATTCGTTTCAAATCCCACTCAAACGGTCCCTTGAATGTCTCATCAAAATCATTGATGTCAAAAATCAGCCTGCCATCCTCGGCCGCATAAGCGCCCAGGTTCCGAACATGTGCGTCGCCACAAAGCTGCACGGTCAAACCCGTATTCGGTAAAGTCGCCAGGTCTGCTGCCATCACAGGGACAGCCCCGCGAAAATACCCAAACGGCGAAACCATCATCAACTCATACTTCAGCTTCACCAAGGCCGGCACCCGGCCAGCCGCAGACCGCTGCAGCAATGTCAGCGGATTCGTGAGCCGCGCCTTTACATCAAATTCTGAATGCTTCTGTCGCGCAAGCTGCTTACGCCGCGCCTGGCCCTTCCTGCGTCGATCTTCCGGACTAACCCATTGCATATTGGGGACCATACAACGCTCAGCCCAAAGATGCAAAGTGAGCAATCGCTGTAATCGAAATAAATCGCCGAAAAGCTATACTGAACGGAATCAAACTGTTGCGGCTAACACCTCCAACAGAACTACCACCCGTCCCAGAAACGAGAACACCTTGTCCGGAGCCGCCAACACTATCGTGGAATTAGATGTACCACTCTGTGTGGACCTGGATGGCACTCTGGTCAAATCCGACACTTTTCATGATTCCCTCTGTGTCCTTCTTCGCAACCAGCCCCTGAGCCTGCGCCATTTCCTCACCTGGCTCAAAGGCGGCAAAGCACTGGTAAAAGCAGAGGTTGCGGCCCGCGCCCCTCTTGACGCAAACCATCTCCCCTATAACAAGCCGCTGCTTCAATACCTCACCCAACAGCACCAGCAGGGCCGCCCCATCTACCTCACCACCGGGGCCGATCACTCACTCGCCATCCGCGTAGCCGATCACCTGGGAATCTTCACCGGAATCATTGCCTCCGACGGCATTACAAACATGACCGGCAACCACAAACTGGCCGGACTCCAGGAACGATTCCCCGAATTCGACTACATAGGGAACGCCAGTGCCGACCTGCCCGTCCTAGCCCATTCACGACAGATCCTCATCGCCAATCCCACCCGCAGCCTGCTCCGCGGCCTCGACGCCCAGAAACTTGCGATCGCCCGGCGCTTTCAGGACCAGAAACCGGCGCTGCCCGCCATCCTGAAAGCTATTCGTATCCATCAATGGGCCAAGAACGTTCTCCTTTTCGTCCCCCTTCTGCTGTCCCACGAACTCTCCTGGCAAAACGCAATCGCCGATATTGCCGCCTTCTTTTCGTTCAGCTTCATCGCATCCGCAAACTATCTCGCCAATGACCTTCTCGATATCGAAAGCGATAGGCGCCACCCTAAGAAGCGCCTTCGCCCTTTCGCATCCGGCGATATTTCCGTCGGCACAGGTGTCGCTTTGGCGGTTCTTCTCGTTTTGGCAAGCTCCGCCCTGCTTCCGCTCCTGCCCGGCAGCTTCACCCTGTGGCTTCTGCTCTATGCGGTAACCACGTCGGCCTATTCCTTCGCCCTTAAACGAATTCCGATCATCGACGTGCTCGTACTCTCCGGCCTCTATGCCCTGCGCATGCTGGCCGGCGCAGCCGCCACAGAAACCCCATTTTCGCCATGGCTTTCGAGTTTTGCTATCTTCTTCTTTCTCTCGCTGGCCATGGTCAAGCGCTTCAGCGAGCTCGAAAACATGAAAGAACGTGGCATCGAGAAATCCCATGGCCGCGGCTACCTGGTCACCGATCTCGAGCAGATTCGGAGTTTCGGCACATCCAGCGCCTACGCCGCCGTGGTCGTCTTTTCTCTCTACATCACCCGCCCCGACGTCGACGCACTCTACCATCACTCCGAACGCCTCTGGCTCATAGTTCCCTTCATGCTCTACTGGCTCAACCGGGTCTGGCTTCTGGCCTCCCGCGGCGAACTGGACGAAGATCCCGTAATTTTTGCCATCCGCGATCGCGTCAGCCTAGTCATCGCTGCCTGTATTGCCATCCTCGCGGTGCTTGCAACCTTCTGACCGCACTTTGTGTGGAAAACCTGAAGCACCTCCCAAACATATCCGTGCATCCTGCTGGCCGCCTCATCCGTCCTATGTGTAAGCGCCAAAGTTGTCAGGCCCTTGCAAGATTTCCCCTGTCCGCCTCCAACCCTTAGACTGAATTCAACAGCGACCACTCTTTCGAGTCTCCGGGAGCGACTTAAAACTCTATGTGGATTGTCCGGCTTGCTTTACGGCGACCTTACACCTTCGCCGTTTTTGCGCTTTTGCTACTCATTATCGGCGCCTTCAGCATCCTCACGATGCCGACGGATATCTTTCCCAATATCAATATCCCGGTAGTCAGCGTCGTCTGGCAGTTCACGGGTCTATCAGCCCAGGAGATGGCAGACCGCATCGTCAGCAACAGCGAACGCGGTATGACTACGACCGTCAACGACATCGAACATATTGAATCGCAGTCGCTGAACGGCATTGCCGTCATCAAAATCTACTTCCAGCCGCATGTCGATATTGGCTCAGCAGTCGCCCAGGTAACCTCGATCAGCCAGGTACAGCTGCGCTCCCTGCCGCCTGGAACCACCCCGCCGTTCATCATCCAGTACAACGCCTCCAGCGTACCGGTCCTGCAACTAGGACTCTCCGGAGAAGGACTGTCGGAACAGCAACTCAACGACATTGGCACAAATGGTATTCGAACCCAGCTTGCCACGATTGAAGGCGCGTCAATTCCCTACCCTTTCGGCGGTAAACAGCGCCAGGTACAGGTGGATCTCGACCTGCACGCATTGCAGGCAAAAGGGCTCTCGCCGAGTGACGTGGTGAACGCAGTTTCAGCACAGAACCTGATCGTACCTTCTGGAACCATGAAGGTTGGCACTTACGAATACACTATCGAAACAAATTCTGCGCCCTCAGTCGTCGCTGACTTGAATAACTTGCCCATCCGTACGGTCAACGGCGCTGTAATTTACGTACGCGACGTAGCTCACGTTCGCGATGGTTTCCCACCACAGACAAATATCGTGCGCGTCGATGGTCAGCGCGCCACTTTGATGTCCATCCTCAAGACGGGTTCTGCTTCAACTCTCCAGATCATCTCCGATATTCAGAAAAAACTACCTATCGTTGAGTCTCAAATGCCGCCTCAGTTGCGGGTTAAAGCACTTTCAGATCAGTCTATCTTTGTCCGTTCGGCCATTGATGGAGTAGTTCGGGAAGCCATCATCGCTGCCTGCCTCACAGGCATAATGATCCTGATCTTTCTAGGTAGCTGGCGTTCCACCGTCATCATCGCGGTCTCCATTCCACTCTCCATTCTCAGCTCGATCATCTTGCTATCCGCTCTCGGCGAGACAATCAACATCATGACTTTAGGCGGCCTGGCATTGGCCGTCGGCATCCTGGTGGACGATGCCACTGTGGAAATTGAAAACATCAACCGTAACCTTGAGTCAGGCAAGGAGATCGAACAGGCCATCCTCGATGGCGCAGCGCAAATCGCCGTTCCCGCTCTTGTATCGACCCTGGCCATCTGCATCGTATTCGTACCTATGTTCTTTCTCAGTGGCGTATCTCGCTATCTGTTTGCACCGCTTGCCGAGGCCGTCGTCTTCGCAATGATGGCCAGCTATCTGCTCTCTCGCACGGTCGTGCCCACCATGGCCAAGTATCTGTTGAAAGAACATACAGACGAGGACGCAGAAAAACGCAGAACAAGTCGCAACCCTTTCGTTGCTTTCCAACGCGGCTTCGAGCATAACTTTGAAAAAGTCCGCAATGGCTACCTGCGCCTCCTCACCTTTGCAGTCGACCATGCAGGAGCCTTCGTCGTCTGCTTCCTGCTGATCTGCGTAGCCTCACTCGGCCTGGCTCCTTTTCTGGGACAGGACTTCTTCCCGTCAGTCGATTCCGGAGCCTTCAAAATTCATGTGCGCGCGCACACCAGCACTCGGATTGAAGACACCGCAGCTCTCTGCGATCACATAGACAATGCAATCCGTCGCGAAATCCCAAAGGATGAAGTTGTCACCATCATCGACAACATCGGTCTTCCCTATTCGGGCCTGAACCTTTCCTACTCAACCTCCGCGACCGTCGGAACTGCAGACGCTGACATCTCCGTACAGCTCACGGAGAAACATCATCCAACCGATCAATACGTCAATGACCTTCGAGAATCCCTGGGGAGGCAGTTTCCGGGAGTCACCTTTTACGTATTGCCCGTCGACATCGTCACCCAGATTCTCAACTTCGGCCTCTCTGCTCCAATCGACGTCCAAATTATCGGGCCGGACCTGCAGCACAACAGAGCCTTCGCCGAACGTCTGCTCAACGAGATCAAGTATGTTCCCGGTACAGCGGATGCTCACATTCAGCAGCCGTTCAATGCACCGAAGTTCACCGTGAATGTCGACCGCACCCGCGCCCAGGAAGTTGGCTTGTCGCAGAAAGACATCGCCACCAGCCTCCTCGTAGCGCTCAGCGGCAGTTTCCAGACCACACCGAACTTCTATCTGGATCCGAAGAACGGCGTGTCGTACAACATAGCCACCCAATCCCCGCAATACAACCTTCAATCCGTCGCAGACCTGCAAAGTTTGCCTGTCACCATTTCTGGCACGACTTCTCCTCAACCA
>Ga0302140_10006559_pt1 | contig 14592 bp, 14 predicted proteins | sample I_Bog_E1_1_FD_202095 | JGI IMG/M metagenome (GOLD analysis project Ga0302140, IMG submission 202095) | Peat permafrost microbial communities from Stordalen Mire near Abisko, Sweden - I_Bog_E1_1 | ecosystem: Environmental > Terrestrial > Soil > Wetlands > Peat | place: Sweden: Abisko, Stordalen...
CAAAAAGGCGAAGCGGTATCAGAGCGGTGCACATCAAAACGAAGTCCTTCTTGGTCGTGTTTGGACCATCCCTTGCATCAAGTCTCGGATTTCGTGTAAGAGTCTCGCATCTCCATCTCTCAGATTCCGCATTTCATTTCGTAGCTCTACAAGCTCTTGGAGAACCTCAGCACGGAATTTCACTTCATGAGAAGCAGGTTTATCTGAACTCCTAGCAGGAACTTAGCAAAATCTAGAGCACCCAGAGGAGAGAAGAACGTACTGCTCTAGGATATCATCTGCCACGTCCCTCAGGTCTCCTACGGCTTTCTCGACCTTGCCCAGCAAATCTTGGACTGCATCTTCTTGCATGACAAACCGAACGCGGCCTTGAAAGTCCATTGTTCCACGCCTCCGGAGGTCACGACCTCGGAATTTCTGCAATGCCCTCATTGCCTCTCCAAGCGGTTTTACGGTACAATTTAAAGCTATCTGTATGCGTACGTGGTTAATTGGGTTGGGCCTGTCATCTGAGGCAGATGTGTGTTGCCGTGCCTCGAGTTTGTAGCGCAAGTGCTCTGCCTCGCGATATCGCAACTCGAGCCTCTCTAACATATCACTGTATCTTTTGCTCGCGCTTCTCATGGAGTTGACATACACTAAGACGGAGACATAGATTGCTGCAGCGAAGGTCAGGATACCGAGAACGTTGCCCGTAGTCGATAAAGGGCTGTCCTCGCAGGATAACACTACCGGAGGTGTTGTAGTCGGTGTGCTCATGTTGATATTTGCAGAACATCTGAATGGAAAGATCTTGGGTTGCCCGTCACGAGATACATGGATACAGCTTGCAAGAATACAAGACGAAAGGCATACCCGCGCGATGTCTGGGAGGAAGAAAAAGTAATGTGCGGCTGAAAGAGGTATGGCGGATTTTGCAAGGGTTCGATGCTGGCCCACTCAGTCGTCTCTGAGTTCTTGGACGTAAATGCTAGAAAGTGATTATGACCATGTTTTCTGGCATTGTTTTTGGCTCCAACATGCAGCATTTCATCAAGATGTGTGAACTTGTAACCTTATAGTCCTAATCCGTAGAAGAGATGTTCTGCTATAGTACATTAGTAGAAGCTAATTTCACAAGTCTACTAGGGAAGAAAACTCCCCGTAAGCGTTGCGTTAGTTGGGCTTTCAAGATGCTCATTCTGGACTTTGTTGTGCGGTGGTGTGGTGGATTATCGCTTAAACAATGAGGGGAAAGGGGGGCGAGCACAGGGGTTCAGATGGGACCTCGCTCAAGGTGGACGCCTACAAGTTTGTTTCATCTGAATGAGAAGGTTGGAATAGCTTAGAAGAAAGTGAAATACATTCCTTCATCAGAATCTTCACATCATTACTAGCTTGATAAAAAGTCTTTGGGTCCGAAAAATTCCAACCAATAGCGAGCTAGAACGGTCCTCTAAAATCGACCCCGCCAAAGGCTAGAATCTCAAAATAAAATTCATTTCTCTTACCACGAATAGCACCATCGAGTCTCCCAAACAGCGACTCTTCCAAGCAGAACATACTCAACCATGGCGCCCTCAGCAACCTCACCCCCACCAACAGAGGACCCCACCGTCCTCGCCCTCCGCAAAACTCTAACCAGCGAATCCTCACCTCTCGCGCTCCGGTTCCGTGCACTCTTCTCCCTCAAACATCTCGCCTGCCAGGCATCCCTCCCCGCCATTCACGCCATCGCAGCAGCATTCAACTCTCCCTCCGCGCTCCTAAAACACGAACTAGCCTACTGCCTCGGACAAACGAAGAATCTCGCTGCCGTGCCATATTTAAGGACGGTGTTGGAAGATGTAGAGGAAGATGCGATGTGCAGACACGAGGCGGCGGAAGCGTTAGGTGCTATTGGAGATACGGGCAGTTTAGATGTGCTGAGGGAATTTAGAGATAGAGAGGGGGAACAGGTTGTTGTCAAGGAGACTTGCGAGATTGCTGTTGCGAGGATTGAGTGGGAGAATTCGGAGGAGGGGAAGGCTGAGAAGTTAAGGCAGAGGTATGTGTACAGTCTACTTTGGAAAAGGTTGTGCTGATCGTACTAGTGATTTTGCTTCGATCGATCCAGCACCATCGGTGGAACAGTCGGAATCGATTGAGAGCTTAGAGAAGTCACTGCTGGATACGAAGATTCCATTGTTCTTGAGATATAGAGCTATGTTTGGTCTCAGAGATCTTGCTTCACCTCCGGATCTTCCTACTGCTGTTCCTGCAGTTCTCGCCCTTGCGAAAGGCCTAGAGGATCCGTCTGCGCTCTTCAGACACGAGATCGCGTTTGTCTTTGGACAATTGTCACACCCTGCATCCATTCCAGCACTTTCTGCGGCACTGCGTAATTTGGAGGAGGCAAGTATGGTCAGACACGAAGCTGCTGAGGCCCTTGGTAGCTTGGGCGAGGAGGAAGGTGTCGAGGATATTTTGAAGCGATTTTTGAATGACAAGGAGCAGGTGGTACGGGACAGTGTCATCGTGGCGTTGGATATGGCGGAATTTGAGAAGGGAGGCCAGGCGGAATATGCCTTGATCCCAGAGACTGCTGCATAATTTCGAGGTTTCGGGGGTATAGTCGAATTCTCTAGAAATCTGCCAGGCATCAAAGTGCTTGAGCCTGGCATAGCAACATAACAACTCATATCCGTGCCACTTTCAACACCAAACTCAGTATGCCATGATGGTTTTCCACCTCAGTTGTTCGTATTCCATCTTCCTAATATCAGCAATTGAACAGGGAAAATCCACTGTTGTTACGTACTTATTACCGCAATCGCAGCTGTAAAAGATTGTGCTGCCCTCATCTGCACTTCTCAATTGGACTGCGCTCCACCTAACCTCCTTCCTTCCACATTCTGGACAAGTAACTGAGATGACGGCTTCGTTCTTCATATCACTTCGCTGGATAGTCTGGATAGCTGAACGCTTTTGCCGCAGGAGTGAGGGAAAGGAGGAAGCTTTGGTACTTGTGGTGATGGTCTTCGAAGCAGTATCTGCATCGTTAGCATCTGCAAAGTGAACGAATAGGGTGTGCCAACCTTTGTTCTCCGTGCCACAGCACTCGCATTTCAGGACCGAGTCTTTAATCCCCTTAGAAGGTTCGAGCAGGTTACCACAATCCGTACAAAAGACGAGAGATCCAATTGCAGACATGTTGTGCAAGATGGTCCTGTTTTTCATTCGAGAAAGTCAAAAATTTGTTTCTGGTTCTGTAGCCCTGCTTAGTCATCTATTTCGATGAGTCCTTTCCTCTTTTGGTGGGCGAGGCTGCAACCTCATCTCAAAATCGCGACGAAGGTCCCCCATGCGACAATATTCTGGAAGTCCCATCGCCCTGGGACCTGCTAACACATCTACCGATATTGCTCTATGCTCCCATGATCCAACAACCTTCTTTAGGCCATGATAACCATTCTTCGGTCCCCAGCGCCATTCTCGAACCGCAACCCAGGCCATTCAAGATGGCTTCGAACGGCTATGCCATTCAAAATGGCATCGCAAATGGTTCAAATGGAGCAACTCCGATGAACGGCTCGAGGAGCAGAAGGGCTAGAGTGCTCACCCTGGATGAGGCGCTGCCGTACTCACCATTCTCCTCGGTCGTCCCATTCAACTCTGGTACATTCAATCTTCCTCTGACTCTTTTCATCTGATCATCACTGGAAATACTAACAATGCACATTCAGATATCATCCCACTACCTTCCGTGGGACTCCGTTCTTCCACCTCCCTGTTCTCCTCAGCGGCCGATCGCGAACGAGGGCGACAAGACCTCGAGGTTCTGAATCGCGAGGCGCAAGACTCCCCGAACACGTCGGAACGATTACAAAAATCTTTAGATGAACTTAAGGAGTTGCTTAAGCCAGAAGGCATTGCTCAATTGTGGGTTGTTTGCGCTCACCTTCAAAGAGATATCCTGACCTCTTCTAGCAAATTCAAGACTGCGCCCAAGAACACTACCGATCTCCAATCGCAAACACAATCAAAGATATCCCTTTCACCCTTTGCTCGGTTGGTTTATGAGAATACCGCGGTGGAGTTCACATATCCGTCTACTGAGAAGCCCATTATTCCACCCCAAAAACCTTCCCCGAAGCCGAAACCCAAGTCACCTTCCCAGTCGAAATCGAAATCACAACCAAGCAAGCGAATTGCACCAAACCAACAAGCACATGACGAAAACTCTTCGATAACGGTTCAAGTACCAAGTTCTCGACAAGCTGAACAATTCGTTACTCCTCCTCGGCCCTCACCAGTGCGATCCAGCTCGAAGATTGAGGTTGTTATACCTGGGCTGCCGAGTGATTTCCGCCGGGACAAATACACACCTTCCAAGCCCTCTGTTCAGAATCCTGCTCCAATATTGCCACCGCCTCGGGTTCAGCTTGAAGTTAAGCCTCAAGCTCCCCAACCTCCACCTCAACCTCCGTCACGCCCTGATGAGGTGAATTCAGTCCCAGCCTCTGGACTACTCGACTCAAATGATCCACCATCTGGTTCAAACCCAAGCCTGGCCGTAGTGATACCTGATCTTCCATCAACCTTTCACCCAGAGGACTACGAAGTATTACCAGATACACCAGATACCCCTCAGCATCTTTTGAGAAAGCGAAAGCACTCCGACATCGACGGGGATGACGACGACGTGTCCAGGAGTGTAGATCAGCGGGAAAAAGCTGATGCCGCATTACGATCTCTACGTGAAAATATTCAAGATATCTTTGAGGCAGAAGATCAACTTCAGCGAGACAAGATTGCATCGAACCACATCTTCACCAATACTTCTGACGGAACAAGTCTGACCATCACTGCCCATACCAAAGTTGATACTTTAGTGCAGAAAGTCATCTCAGTAGGCCGTTTCTCTCAAGCTCCTCTTGAAGATCTGCTTCGCCTTCAAAAGATGTGTGAGCCAGCAGTCAGGGATGCTGAAAGTGTCGACGTGAAGGTCGAAGCAAGTATGGGCGAATCTGAGGTTCACGCTTGGTTGCAACAGACCTCAATTGCAGAACTCGGAATTAAGGCTGCACGGACCTCTTTGAGACTTATGACGGGAGGCCGAGAAGACAAACAGCTCTACTCAGAAGATGTCATCCAGTCAGCTTTGAACGCTTTTAAGAACGTCACGGAGACTTGCATCATCCCAATAGTGGAAATGCGAAATACTGGATCCTCGGCCGCATTGTTCAAGCTCCTGCAGTCAGAGAAGAAAACCATTACTAATCTACTGGCACAATGTCGGCGCCTCTTGACCATCATGGCCAGCTTGGTGTCCAATATTGAACTCTCGGAGACTGTCATCAACACCATGGAATTTACGACAACACGACTGATATTTGTGGAGAATGCTCACTTTGAGCGCGACTCGATCCTTGGTATCCAGAAATTCGATAGCCTACGCGTTGTTGCTATGGACGTCCTTGCCCAAATTTTCCTTTGCCATCCTAATCTTCGTCAGGGCATCTTCGACGAGATCTTGACATCATTGGAGAAGCTACCTGTTACCAAGCAGAGCGCCCGGCAATTCAAACTTGCTGACGGCGGGAGCATTCAGCTTGTGTCAGCCTTGATCATGAGACTCATCCAAACTAGTGCCAACAAGCCAGACGACGATAAGGAGAAGCGGCGGTCCAGGGCCCTCGAAGCACTCAATGACGATGAATGTACTGGGGAGGTTAATGAAAGCCATTCTGCCGCGCAGCGATGCACCATTACTTTGGAAGCACGAGGTGAACAACAACCGGTGACCGCAATTCAGGAGCTCCGAGATGTCGCCTCTCCATTATTGGACACCGCAAAAGGAAACACTCAGTGGGTCGTCACCTATATTGTGAACAGAGCCATGAAGTCAACAAAGACTGGCGATGCTCCTTATCGGAATCTGCTTGATCTCTTTGTTGAGGACTTCATCACCTGCCTCAATTCGCCAGAATGGCCTGCAGCTGAATTGCTGCTGCGATTATTCCTCTTCAAGATGGTTTCCTTGGCGGAAGGTGATAAGACAGCTGCCCCAGCTAGAAATATGGCTCTCGATCTGCTGGGATTGATGGGAGCGGCAATCTCCGAATTGAACTCGCATATTCGGAAAACCTGCACTTCAATGGAGAGTGGAGACAGCGAGCTAGGTGATTATCTTTCAAGGCTAGCGGAATCGTCACTAGAGAAGAGAGCGTCTGCGGCAGACCTCGTCTCGTGGCCTTGCGGTCCATACCGTGCATGCCTCGAGTTTCTTGACGCTCGCTCGTCCGAAGATCCCCACTTGAGCAGTGCAATTGGTCTTTTCATGGCTCAGTGGGCAGCTATGACTTGCACAAACTTTGATCTCACCAGTGATGATAACGGTGATCGCGAGCGGACGGAGAAAGAGTATGGACGGCTAGCATTCAGACTTCGAATGATGATCTCGGATCGAAGCTGGCTTTCCAGAGAGTACAGCTTCGATGCAGTCAGTTTGCCACATGCTCGCCTGGCCTATTCGGTGACCTTGCTGCATTCGCAATTCTGCATGGCCTTTAGTCGAGTTCTCACCATTCTGCTTGGATCGATGAGCAGCGAACAGGCGACGGTGCGCAGCAAGAGCTTGAAAAGCGTCAACCAAGTCCTGGATACCGATCCAACTATCCTTGACACAGAGCCTGCTGTTAAGTACCTGATCTTGAAGTGCGCAAACGATTCATCCGTACAAGTCAGAGACTCCGCTTTAGGCCTTATCGGAAAGTGTATTAACCTACGACCTGCCCTTGAGGAAGAGATGGTCCCACATATCCTGCAACGTGTCGGCGATAGTGGAATCGGCGTTCGCAAGCGTGTCTTGAGGTTGATCAAAGACATTTATCTTCGCAATTCCAATGCCGATATTCGAAGCTCAATTGCAGATACCCTGCTCTTCAGAGTCAAAGACCTCGATGAAGGTGTACAGGAACTGGCTCGCCAAACCATTGAAGAAGTGTGGATGTCGCCCTTTTATCAATCGACGACATCAGAGAATACTTCAGCTCAGTTCAAGCTGGCAATGGAAGAGCATGTTGCACTCATGGTCAAGACGGTTCAGCGCGGCTCTGGCGTAGCAGCTGTCATGGATAAGGTGTTGCAGAACATGCTGTCCAACGACTCGAAACTCGCCTCAGCAAATTTCAGAGTCTGTAAAGCTCTTGTCGCCACAATGTTCGAGACCATCATCGACAATCCGGCCGGAGAAGGCAACGAGGCGCCGTCAGCTCGTGATGCATTGCAAATCCTCACTATATTTGCAAAATCTAATGCAAAGCTTTTCACCGCAGAGCAGATTCAACTGTTACAACCTTATATCTCCAATGTTGCTGGAGGTGATGATATGCTTATCTACCGATCCGTTGTGATCATCTTCCGACATGTTCTTCCACATCTCTCGAAGATTCACAACAGCTTTCTAGGCTCCATTCGAAGAGAACTTATTCCGGCCATAGCAAAGGTGGGCAGAACGGTTCTTGATGATCTGGTTGCTTGCATCTGGATTATTAGCTCCGTTCTCGATGACTACCTCAATATCGTTAGAGTGGTGATGTCCAGCTTAAACAATATTTCAAAGATGAAGGCCATCAACCTGAAGGATCCCAGTAATGAGGAGCAGATCCGAAAGTTGTCCAAATTACTCATGATCACTGGAATGTTTGGGAAGCATTGTGACCTCGACCCTCAGAGCGACCATTTCCGACAGATCTTTCCATCCTGGAAGGAGACATCTGTATCCAAGCTGATGACAGATACTTTTGCGCCGTTCACTTCTCCATCACAACCAGAAGAGGTCAGGAAGGCCGCTTTCGATGCAATTGGAATGGTCTGTCAATCGTGGCCCAAGAATTTTGCTTCTGCCAACATCTATACCGCGTTCCTGCTGGTCTTCGATGAGAAGAGCTCGGCTTTGGAAGCAATCATTATGCGATCATTTAAGGACTTTTTATTGCTTGAGGAGAAACGTTCTGAGGCCGGCACAGAGGCGGCAGTAGGCGCGGCAGCCGATCCCCAGGCAAAATTAGGTGTTATGGGCGGTGGTCACGGAGATGGCATTGCCCTGGGCATTGCGCAACGATTCTTGCCACACATCATCCGCATCGCTCTATCTCGCCAAGACGATCAAGGCTTGCTCGCAACGGAGGTTGTGGCCAGTATCGCCCGACAAGGTTTGGTTCATCCTAAGGAGACTGGATCGTCCTTGATCGCACTAGAAACCTCCCAGAATCCAGTCATTGCCGACATGGCTTTCCGAGAGCATCGAGCACTTCATGAGAAACACGAAACCATCCTTGAAAAAGAGTATATGCGCGCCGTTCAGTTGGCGTACAATTACCAGCGTGATGTCGTCGAAGATACCCACGGAGCTACTCTCAACCCCTTCGCCTCAAAGCTCCACATGATGATAGACGTCCTCAAGATCAGCAAAGTCAAAAATCGTAAGAAGTTCTACGAAAATCTATGCGCGCGCATCGAGTTTGATCCAGCCAAGATGGATATTCAAGATCTCCCTCGGCACTTGGACTTCTCCCAATTCATCATCGAGAATATGGCCTTCTTCGAATATGTCACTATCGACGAGCTTCTCGCAGCAATCACAGCTATGGAGAAAGTCGTCACAGCAACTGGCACTGGTATTGCTCATTCAATTGAGACCGAGATCTTCCAAATCAGTCTCGATCAGCCCTCGTCCCAAATTGATGAGAATGGTCAACAACATCCAGTACAGCCGCCAGTCGATCCAATGCGTCTGACTCAGCTTGCCGGATCGTCGATGATGCTATCAACTCTCTGGGAAGCTCGTACTTATCTGCGACGCCAATATGGGCTCATGGCAAATCGCAAGGAGAGCAAAACCAAGGGGCCAAACAAAGACCTTAATAAAGCACCAGTCCGTGTTCCTAGTGTCAATGGCGACAAATTCTGGGAAGAAGTGTCCAACACCATGGCAGCGTTGGGCTCTGAGGAGAGTATGATGAGCCAATGCCGTGCCTTCGTTGAGTTATTGAGCGTGGACTCTGAAATCAAGGTTGCAGCTGACGGAGAAGACGATGATGCGGATGGGGATCGACTGAACACTCCCGATGAGGACGGTGAACGCGGTACTCCAGGCCCTCCTGGAAGCGGTAGGGGACGTAAGCGAAAGAATTCCACTACCCCCGGTGGTCGGAAGAAGAGAGCTCGTTCATCATCCGTGCCTCGAGGACGTGGTAGACCGAAAGCCTCGGGAAAGAGAGCTAGTGTTGACAAGAGTGATAACGAAGACGATTGGGAATAAAACGGGTGATATCTATCACTTGAGCTGTGTGCATTGGCGTTTCGGGGAGCATTTCTCCTTAGAGGAAAATACCATTGTAACATATATTCCATGGGCGTTCGTGTGCATAGGAATCTTTGGGACGGAGTGGCATCTCCTGGCTTAGAGCAGCTCATATTTTTGCGACGGCGGTCGCTGTGATATTAATAGAACATATGAGACCAAAAAGCTCTCCAAGCCGCTGACTATAGTACTATGGTACTCAATGCTCTCAAACTTGACAGGTGGAATGTGTGCTATTTTCACTAAAAGTTCTAAGATATCGCTTCTCCTTGTCCTTTTTCTTGCAGTAAGAGCCCAAGCCAATGCTCTCCGTATGGCAACACTCCTTTCCACAATAATTCTACGAGGCCCCTAGACGTTTAGATATCGAGTTCCTGAAGGGTTATCTAAGGCTTGATGAATTGTCCAAGAGCTTTTGGAACATTTGCAAAGAGTGTTTGTTAGAAGTTCACAATGCCGTGATAACGTTGTTGTACGGTGAGTAATGGCGCTAGCTCTTTACTTGGCTCAATCTATCCCTTGGATGATGTTTAAAGCTAGTGAAGTGGCAACAGCGCACAGAACCATCACAAGCTTGTATGGAACAGGGCTGGAGTCTGCAAACGAAGAGTATGCGAATCCGCCCTATCAATATCAATTCAACACCGTCTCAAATTAAGAGCATAATGTATAAGTGTGAAAAGGAATAACTTACCTCATGTCTGAAACAGCTGCCAGGATGAAATCCAGAGCAGCATCTTCAAACAAATCCTCAGCTCTCCGTAAACCCCATCTTCGCCCTCCACCACTCATAAACCACAGGGTTCCTCTCCAAAAAAGCCGCAAACTCCTTCATAGAAGTCAATTCCAATACCCTCCCAGCTTCAACATCAAGCTTCCTCTCAGAAACCTCGTCTTTGCCCATGAGACGGAAGTCTTTATATCGCAATTTCTAGCTCCCATCAGCCACCCAACCCATCTCAGCCCACTTGCCATTTGATCGTCCCAAGCGTACCTTTACGACTCCCAACCACTCATCAGCACTGTCCCCTTCAGCGAGCATGATCCCAGGCGGATGCGGACCGGTTTTCAAGAGGACCGAACATCGAAGATTGGATGCGGCGCGTGTGAGGGTGAGAATTTTCTTGCGGGATGTCATGTGGTGCGTCTTAATCAGGATTCGGTGGATTGGGGGCATTGGGTGGCATTTGCTTGAGGAGCGAGTGTCTTGAGAGGAGAAAGGTTGGAATTCGAGCTCCAGGCCCTAGGCTGACACGTGGGGTTTCGCACGTGATTCGGGAGAATCATGAACCAGGGCAGCAGCTGTCAACTACTTTATATTTCAAAGGTACCACAATTTAAGGGATATTTTAATCGATAGAAACATTGTTTTGGCAGATATTTAATAAGATGAGAGACATGTTAGCTGGCAAACCTCCTCTCCTAAATGTTTCCCGACTTAATGGTACTTTGGAAACGAGCACTGCGCTACGAATTCCGATGAATACTGGTGGGTGATAGGAGCTCTTATTGCTATATACTCGGCTTGAATAGCGAGCTTTAGGTCGGCAAATTAAGCTCTAGGGATTTGTTAATATGATAACATTCTATTCATGGTTTTCGTGGAACCGAGAACGAGAAGCAAAATATGCAATTATGTCACTTTTGTAAAGTACAACTTCATCGAATTGCGGCTGGAACCCACGGAGCATCACGGATGTGAGATATTTGAAAACACCGAAATGAATTTATTACTGAAAGCTAGGTTGACGAAACTTTTGATGGAAAGTGCACCGCGAAATCTATGCTAGTTTGCGAGTAAATGCCGCCCGAGGGTGTAGCCAGTCCCTAACGCCCCTTAGCTGACTGTGACGTTTGTTTTCGTAAATGATGTTCTATATTGCTGACGGATGCTGTTTGTAGTGTTGGGCTTGCTGTAGCGAGGTGTAACCAGCCAGAAAGTCCGTATGAATGGTGTGAGGGAGTCTCCTTCGGCAAGCAGGATGTGTATGAGTACTGACAGAACGAAACGATAGAAGGTGATACTGCTCTGAAACAGGTCTTTGAGCTGACGTGAAGCTAAGATGAGTTATGTCCTGTTGAGAACGTTCGAATTCTCTTACCTGGTTCATTATCCAAGAAGTGGGGAAACCTCAGAGCATGACATGGAAGTGTCATTCAGATGCCAATATCTGGCGCACAGAAGTTGTGAACGTATGTTTCCACAGGATTCATCACTATCACATACCTGTAAAGGCCTTGCCTTGGTATTGGCATGCCCTTTGCTTTCCGTGCTCATGATAATCACAGACCATATCAGTCACCGGGTCTAGGAGTTTTGATGAGCCACTGGACATGATGCCTCTGAGACTCTTGAACGAATCCTCTTTGAGCGAAGGAAGCATGTCCGCAATTCGAATGAGTTCTTTGGTACTGGAAACCTCTCCAGGAGTGGCGTTGTCCTTACACGTCAAAAGCATGTAATTGTACGTGCGAGCCATGAACAATCGAAGTCCACAACCCGAGCGAGTCAGATGGTAGGCAGCAGTGAACTCTTCACGGGCCGGCCATCTTGGCGTAGAAAAGTAGTCCTTGCCAATGTGATTCATAATTAGGTCCGACAGTCCATTCATTTCCCACAGCAGAGCCATACTGTAGATTTTCAGGAGTGTAGACATGGCTTTATTGTGTCGAATGAAGTATGGCTGGGTGGTTTCTTCGGTCGAGCCGGATCCTATACCTTGGAAGGCTGAAATCTTTTCGCGATACAACCACTCGAAGATCATAGCAAATGCATCAGGATCGCCTGTGGGAAGGAAAACCACCGGATCCAGTCGGATATATTTGGATTTTGCAGCGAGAAGCTTTTTGTGAATGCTGAAGCTCTTGCGCTTGGGGCCAACACGAAATTCAATAATTTCGGAACCTGCTTCACTATGGGGATATTAGCAGAATTCAGAGGAGTTCAGAGTGTACGATTCTTACTCGTAGAATGAAGTAGAATCTTGGCAAGGAATGGAGGTTTGCATGGGCGTCGTTATTTGTTGAGAAGTGAGAGAACTAGAATTCTCCTTAAGTGGCATTTGGGCGGTAGTTAAGGTTGTAGGCAAGAGAGTGTCCATTCTCGTGGAACTTGGAACGCCCACAGCTTCGGTATTTGTTGATTGTAATTTTGTTTTCTCGAATGCAGGGAAATTGTAATCTGCACATATCTTGCTTTGAGTTGATGAGGTATCGGTGAAGTTTAGTGGATCAATGAGACTGTGTTCTCTTGGTTGATTCATAACTTTCGAAATTGCAGCCATGGGCGGAGCCGCATTGGACTGCCATTCCTGCATTCCTAAAGCTGAGCGTTCTGCGTCTGAGCTTTGATGTTCGAAATCTCTTTTCTCGGCTTGCTGGATAGCTGCCTGTTTCTGCTCCGCTTCACGTGTAACCCTCACCTTAGACGCTAAAAGATCCGGATTCTGGCCAAGCTCTTCTAGCATCAAACGTGTGTGAATGTGCTTACTTTGGACATTGCCGTGTTTATCGATCAGGTAATGTGATCTGACTGATCTGATATTGACTTCGGAGATATCTCGCTCAGGCCAACGCAAGTGACATTCGGTGGCCATGTCTTTTACTGTCCCTCTCAAAGACAAGATGAACTTCATTTCTTCATCGGTGCAATTTCTTTTTCTCTCCATGATTGTGTGCGGACGGACTTGTATGGGCGTGGTTGATGCAAGGCGCGCAGCAGATGTAAAAGGGAAGGAAGATGGTTGCTCTCAACTTGAGGAAGTCCCAGATGGTTAACGAGGATTAGATATGGAAAAAACGATGGGACGGCGAAACGTGGCTGTGGATTAAATACAGCAGGCGAGAGGACGCCTTGGTCTTCGTCAGAAGCTGAGATACTCAGATACCTCCTGTATCTCTCACTGAAATGAGGATGCATCAGCCTCCTTCTCAGAGCTCAAGCACTTCGCCCTCTGCAACAATTCTTCAAACTTGATTTGATGCTATCCAGAGGTGGAGAAGCTCATGATCTCACCTTCCAGCCACGATGGTCGTTGATCGAAGCTACCCCTGTCCACTTAGCCCCTTTCCTGTCTGCAGGCACGCCAAAACCCCTGTCGTGACGACATGATTTCCCCAGCCTCCTCTGCGCTTCCCCAAATCTCCCTCTTCATTTCCACCTACACTTCCCCTCCTTCACACCCGCAACTTTCATCCAGAAAAGCCAATACGTTGAGATCGCATTGACTCGAGTGCGCTACAGCTTCGTTCAAGCTTCATTCTATCAATTGACAATAAGTCGTTCTTAACGAGTCGAGTAACACAAAGTCAACATGCCGTCCGCCAAGGGAAAACCGACTGATCCGAAGCTCAAGGAGAAGGTTACTGAGGGTACGCTTTAATCCAACCCTTCAACTGCAATGACAATTCCATTTAAACACTCACATAAGAAACTCAATTAACACCTCAGACAGAAGTAAAGCAACAACCCAACAAAGACGGCAGCGGAAAGGGCCAAATGGCAGCATGGAAGGCAAGCCCACCACCCTTAACGAACTTTAATTCAAAAATGTCAATCACTAACATAGTATCTTTAGGCGGCTAAAATCGGCAAAGAATATGAAGCCCGAGGCGGCGACTACGAAAACGAGCCGGGCTCCAAGGACAAGCCAGAAAAAGGCCCACCCCAGAAGAAATCCGAAGCCACCAAGAAAGCTGAGACGTCCAAGTCCAAGGCCGCATCTAAAGCCAAGTCAGAAGACGATGAGAAGGGAGAGGATGAGGAGAAGCCTAAGGCTAATGAGGGAAAGAAGGCGCGCGGTAGACCGAAGGGTGAGGGAGCTAAGAGTAAGGAGAAGAAGGAGCCGAGACAGGGAGAGCGGACTAGTGCGCGGCAGAAGGGAGAGAAGGCTGATGATAAGGGTGTTGAGAAGGGGACGAAGCGGAAGAGCGTTGGTGGCGAGGAGAGCGCTGCTAAGAAGAAGAAGAAGTGAGGTGTGTGACGTGTGGTTGGTGGCTTGGCTCGATGGTGGCGATGAGGGAGTTTCACGCAACGCTCAGATCGTGTTGTGTCGTGTTGCACCGTATCAGTATTTTGTTTCGGCTACAAGATGTGGGAGTTTGGGGTTGTGCAGTATATGGGCATTGGCTGTGTTTTGTAAGAGTATTGTAGTGGTAGCTGTGTGAGTATCTGCCATTAGTATCAGTAACACCAAACATAGCATTGCATCATGGCAAGCCGAAGTTCAACAACAGATTGAAATTAAGTCCACTGAACCCAATGC
>Ga0302140_10006566_pt1 | contig 14588 bp, 6 predicted proteins | sample I_Bog_E1_1_FD_202095 | JGI IMG/M metagenome (GOLD analysis project Ga0302140, IMG submission 202095) | Peat permafrost microbial communities from Stordalen Mire near Abisko, Sweden - I_Bog_E1_1 | ecosystem: Environmental > Terrestrial > Soil > Wetlands > Peat | place: Sweden: Abisko, Stordalen...
CGTTCCGTCAAGGAAGGTCACTGTGCCAGTGGCCGTCGAAGGCGTGACGGTCGCAGTCAGCGTAACGGTGGCGCCTGTCGCTACGGATGTCGGGGAGGCCGTTAGCGCCGTCGTTGTCGCCGTCAGCGTCGAAGTGACTGTGATGCTCACAGCAGGTGAAGTGCTGGTCGCAAAGGTCGTCGATCCGCCGTACACAGCAGTGATCGAGTGTGTCCCTGCCGTCGAGAACGAGGTCACAAGAGTCGCCTTGCCGGAACTCAGTGTTGCTGTTCCCAGCGAGGTCGTTCCGTCAAGGAAGGTCACTGTGCCAGTGGCCGTCGAAGGCGTGACGGTCGCAGTCAGCGTAACGGTGGCGCCTGTCGCTACGGATGTCGGGGAGGCCGTCAGCGCCGTCGTTGTTGCCGTCAGCGTCGAAGTGACTGTGATGCTCACAGCAGGTGAAGTGCTGGTCGCAAAGGTCGTCGATCCGCCGTACACAGCAGTGATCGAGTGTGTCCCTGCCGTCGAGAACGAGGTCGCAAGAGTCGCCTTGCCCGAGCTCAGCGTTCCGGTTCCGATCGAAGTCGTTCCATCCATGAAGGTCACAGTGCCAGTGGCCGTCGAAGGCGAAACCGTCGCGGTCAGCGTAACCGTGGCCCCTGTCGCGACGGATGTCGGAGAGGCCGTCAATGTGGTCGTCGTCGCCGTCTTGGTCGAGGTGACCGTGATGCTCACAGCAGGCGAAGTGCTGCCGGCGAAGGTCGTCGATCCGCCGTAGACAGCGGTGATCGAGTGTGTCCCTGCCGTCGAGAACGAGGTCGCAAGCGTCGCCTTGCCTGAGCTCAGCGTTCCGGTTCCCAGCGAGGTCGTCCCATCCATGAAGGTCACCGTGCCGGTCGCCGTCGAAGGCGTGACCGTCGCGGTCAGCGTAACGCTGGTGCCTGTCGCGACGGATGTGGCAGAGGAGGTCAGCGCGGTCGTCGTCGCTGTCAACGACGAGTTGCAAGCCGTTCCGTTCAACGCGAAGTTTGTGGGCACAGCATTGGTCGTTCCATTCCACGTGCCATTAAAGCCGAAGCCCGTGTAGCTGCCGCCAGCTGGAATGTTCTGCCATGTCTGGCCGGCCTGTTCGCTCACTGTTACATTGGCGCCGCTCTGCGTTACAGCTCCATTCCACGAATTGGCAATGGTCTGTCCGTTGGCAAAGCTCCAGGTCAGCGACCAGTTGCTCAGGGTTGTGGTTCCGAGGTTCTGAATGCTGACCGTCGCTCCGAATTGGCTGGTGTTCTGTGGCGAAATTGTATAAGTCACCTTGCATGGAGTTTGAGCTGTCACAGTGGATGCCAGAACAATCGCTGCTGCCAGGATTATTCCGAATGTGCGTATGATGCGGTGTTTCATGATGCTCTCCTTTGTCTGACGCTAGAGGCCCGTCCAAACATCCGGTGATATTCCTGGCTGGTCGACCTACACGCCATCGGTTAGAGCCGGCGGCGTAGCGTGTTAGTGAAAACTTTGTCGGGGCATGATTCGTTCGAGCCCATACCCATTCTTTCGATTGAGCGGCCGGCCTGATCGAGATGCCATCCGCATTGGTACCGAGAGACAACACGTTTGAAAGTTCAGTCATGACTCAAGTCCGGAATCAAAGAAATACGCTTCGATTCCGGACTAAGCAGTTATCACATGAGTTACTGCGATGTGGTGTAAGTGATTGGCGTTAGTGCCGGCGTGCAACTGGATCCGCAGCTTGCTGGATACGAGAACGAGTAAATGCGTCCGCTGTTGATCAATGTATTGGTCACATCGAACACTTGTATTTCATACTGCGTTCCACCTGCCACGGTGGGGAGGACGATGTAGTCGTCTCCCAGGTCGGCATCCATCACGGCCGTTGTCCACACTCCGTTGAGCATGTACTGCACTCCATGAATTCCGTTTGGCAGATGGGTGATGGAAATCGCCGACCAATAAGCGTTGGCGCCGTTGAGGAAGCCGATGTTGATATCCCCCGTGTAATTGGGCGCCGGTTCGAAATACCAACTGATTTGCCGGTTGTTCCAGAAATTCGGATAGATGTCGCCCGCCGGCTCGCCGTTCAGAACATAGTTGTCAAGTTGTGGCTGCGCCTGGTCAAGGTGATAGGGATCGTCGCGGCACCAGGAGTTTTCGTCCTGACAACTGTCCGCAACGACAGAATCGATCTCGGCGCCGTTGAATTGGTCGGGGACCCATCCCAGGCCGCCGCGGCAGAACGACTCGTCCTGATTGCCATCGTTCGTGCCATTGCAGTTGCTTTCCATCGTGATATGCACCCACCGGCCGCAGTTCAGACCGTTGTTCCACATACCGATATCGGAGGCATTCGGCCCGGTGGTGGAGATGGGGCGCGACAGTGTAAGGGTGTAGTTACCGGGATCATTTTGGACATTGAGCGCAACGAAGTTTTGCGAGTCGATGTACGCTTGCGGCACGCCGCAGCCGCCATACGGACTGCCAAGCGCAGCAAACCAGGTGGAGTTCCCCGTGTAAACCTCGGGGGACGGTGTAACGCTCGTTATTGTGAATGGAACCGCATTACTTGTTACGCCATCCACGACCGCCGTCACGTTGTAGGTGCCGGCCGCCAGGCTCGGAACCGTAACAGCAATGGAGTCGATGGCCCAGGTGGTAACAGTGGCCGCTGTCGTTCCGAAGTAAATAACGCTCGATCCCTGCGTCTCGGCAAAGGACGCTCCGACGCCAGGCATGACTGTGAACGTGCTGCCAGCTATCCCCGCAGCGGGGCTGACCCATGCGATCTGCACTACCGGGGTCGCGCTGACGGTGAGGGCGATGGTGGTGGTTGCGGACAGGGTTCCAGAGGCGGTGCCTGTGGAAGTTCCCTGGATGGTGATCGTAGCGGCCCCGGTGGTCGCCGTGCTGCTGGCTGTTAGCGTAAGAAGGCTGCTTCCAGTGGCCGGGTTGGTGGCGAATGCGGCGGTGACTCCGCTCGGCATTCCAGATGCGGTAAGAGTTACAGGACCACTGAATCCGCCTACATCCACAACATTGATTGTGTCTGTACCGCCGGCGTTCAGGCCGATTGTCAATGAGTGTGACGAAGGCGTCAGCGTAAAGCTACCCCCCGTACCAGTCACCGTGAGTGCGATGGTGGTGGTCGAGGTCAGTGTGCCAGATGTGCAGGTAATGGTGATGGGGTATGTGCCGATTGCGGCCGTACTGCTGACCGCCACCGTAAGCACGCTCGTAGTGGTGATCGGGTTGATCGAGAACGCAGGAGCTACTCCGACAGGCTGGCCCGATACGGAACACGTTACGCTGCCTGCGAACGGGCTCACATCGGTTACCGTGAAGGTGTCGGTGCCGCTAGCGCCCGGAGCGATCACTAGAGAGGGAGCCGAAGGCGTGATCGTAAAGTTGCCACCGGTAGTGACGGTGAGCGTGATGGTAATGGTTTTGCTCAGGCCGCCAGAGGCTGCGGTGATGGTAACCGTGGATGCCCCGACCGTGGCCGTAGTGCTGGCCGCGAACGTGAACACGCTGGTCGTGGTGGCGGGATTAATGGAGGCCGAGCCACTTACGCCGCTCGGCAGGCCGGTGGCGCTAAGAGTTACTTGGCCGGCAAACGGGCTAATGTCCGTTATCGAGATGGTGACACTGCAACTGCCTCCCTGGGGCATTGTGCAATTGGTCGTCGACGGCGCAATCGTAAAGCTCCCGGTTGACGGAACGACGGTGAGGGCGATGGTAGTGGTCGCGGTGGTGGAGCCAGAGGTTCCGGTGATGGTGACCGTGGAGGTTCCAACCGTGGCCGTGGCGCTGGCCGTGAACGTGATCACGCTGGTCCCGGTGGTGGGATTGGCCCCAAAAGTCGCAGTTACGCCGGCAGGCAGGCCGGTGGCGGCTAAAGTTACACTGCCGGTGAATCCGCCCACGTCGGTTACCGTGATGGTGTCAGTTGCGGTTTTTGCCTGAGTAACCGACAGAGTGGAGGCCGAAGGCGCCAGCGTGAAGCCCGGCTTGGGAGTGACGGTGAGGGCGATGGTGGTTGTTGCAGTCAACGCGCCTGAGGTTCCGGTAATTGTAACTGTCGATGTGCCCACCGTTGCCGTGCTGCTGGCCGCGAACGTGACTACGCTTGAGCTCGTAGAGGATGCCGGGCTGAACGTAGCAGTCACGCCGGCTGGCAATCCGGACGCGGTAAACGATACACTGCCGGTGAACGGGCTCACGTCTGCTACCGTGATGGTGTCGGTGCCGCTGGCGCCCTGGGCCATGGAGAGCGTGGCCGCCGAAGGTTTAAGCGTAAAACTTCCCGTCGCTCCGCAGGTCGTTCCATTCACCGCGAAGGACGTGGGCACGGCATTGGCGCCGCTCCATGTGCCGTTGAATCCCATGCCGTTGTAGCTGCCACCGGCCGGAATGCTGCCGTTATAGCTCAGACTCTTCACCGTGACGTTCGCACCGCTCTGGGTTTCAGTGCCGTTCCAAAGCTGCGAGACTGTCTGACCATTGGCGAAGGCCCATGTCAGAGTCCAACTTGTCCATGCCGTGGTACCCGTGTTTTGAATGGCGATGCCCGCGCCGAAGCCGCCGCTCCATTGACTTGAAACCGTGTAAATAACATTGCACGCCGCCTGGGCGCGAGCGTACGGTGCGAGAGAAGTTAGTAGTAGTGCTGCGAGTGCTACAAAGTACCCGCTCAATTTGCGCACGCGTGCGTGCAAGCAGGGGGAATTGAGCTGCTGAGACATGATTTCTCCTTGCGCAATGCGTTACCCATCCATATTCAATGGGGGAGTGCTGTTCAAGTAACGTCCGGTGGAGCGGGTCAAAGACCCGCTCCACCGTCCCACGGTAGCTTGCTAGTTCACGGTGCATGCGGTTCCGTTGAGCGAGATCGCCGTGGGTACCGCGTTGGTTGTGTTGTTCCAGGTACCGTTAAATCCCATGCCGGCATAACTTCCTCCGGCTGGGATACTACCGTTGTAACTCAGGTTGGTTACTGTCACGTTGGCGCCGCTCTGGGTTTCAGTGCCGTTCCAGAGCTGCGTGATCGTCTGCCCATTGGCAAAGGACCAGGTCAGCGTCCAGTTGCTCAAGGCGGTCGTTCCGTTGTTGACGATGGTGATGGCTGCTCCAAAGCCGCCCTGCCATTGGCTGGAGATTGTGTAGTCAACGGTGCATTTGGGCGACGTGCCAGTCACTGTGAGCGTGATGGTAGTGGTCACTGGGGTCAGCGTGCCGGAGGTGCCGGTAATGGTAATCGGATATGTCCCAGCGACTGTTGAGGAAGCTACCGTGAACGTAACCACACTGGAGGTTGTGGAGGATGTCGGGCTGAACGCAGCCGTGACACCGGTGGGCTGGCCGGTTGCGGCAAACGCTACGCTACCCGTGAAGGGGCTCACGTCCGTTACCGTAATCGTGTCTGTCCCGCTGGCGCCTTGAGCAACCGACAGAGTGGCCGCCGACGGCTTCAGCGTGAAGGTCCCTGTTACAGGAGTCACAGTGAGTGAGATGGAAGTTGTAACTGGGGTCAGCGTTCCTGAGGTTCCGGAAATGGTAATCGGATAGGTTCCAGCGACTGTTGAGGAAGCTACCGTGAACGTAACCACACTGGAGGTTGTGGAGGATGTCGGGCTAAACGCAGCAGTGACACCGGTGGGTTGGCCGGTCGCGGCAAACGCTACGCTACCCGTGAAGGGGCTCACGTCCGTTACCGTGATGGTGTCAGTGCCACTGCTGCCTTGAGCGATCGACAGAGCGGTCGCTGAAGGCTTCAGCGTGAAGGTCCCTGTCACGGGAGTCACCGTGAGTGTGAAGGTGGTTGTCACCGGGGTCAGCGTGCCGGAGGTTCCGGTGATTGTGACCGTTGAGGTCCCAGCCGTGGCCGTGCTGCTAGCCGTCAGCGTAAGCACGCTGGAGGTTGTGGAGGATGCCGGACTGAACGAAGCAGTTACTCCGCTGGGCAAGCCAGATGCGGCAAACGATACGCTGCCGGTGAAGGGACTCACATCGGTTACTGTGATGGTGTCAGTGCCACTGCTGCCTTGAGCGATCGACAGAGCGGTTGCTGAAGGCTTCAGCGTGAAGGTCCCTGTTACGGGAGTCACCGTGAGTGTGAAGGTGGTTGTCACCGGGGTCAGCGTGCCGGAGGTTCCGGTGATCGTGACCGTGGAGGTCCCGGCCGTGGCCGTGCTGCTGGCCGTCAGCGTGAGCACGCTGGAGGTCGTCGAGGATGCCGGACTGAACGAGGCAGTTACGCCGCTGGGCAAGCCAGATGCGGCAAACGATACGCTGCCGGTGAAGGGACTCACATCGGTTACTGTGATGGTGTCAGTGCCACTGCTGCCTTGAGCGATCGACAGAGCGGTTGCTGAAGGCTTCAGCGTGAAGGTCCCTGTTACGGGAGTCACCGTGAGTGTGAAGGTGGTTGTCACCGGGGTCAGCGTGCCGGAGGTTCCGGTGATCGTGACCGTGGAGGTCCCGGCCGTGGCCGTGCTGCTGGCCGTCAGCGTGAGGACACTGGAGGTCGCGGAGGATGCCGGGCTGAACGAGGCAGTTACGCCGCTGGGCAAGCCAGATGCGGCAAACGCTACGCTACCCGTGAAGGGGCTCACGTCCGTTACCGTGATGGTGTCAGTGCCACTGCTGCCTTGAGCGATCGACAACGCGGTCGCTGAAGGCTTCAGCGTAAAGGTCCCTGTCACGGGAGTCACCGTGAGTGTGAAGGTGGTTGTCACCGGGGTCAGCGTGCCGGAGGTTCCGGTGATTGTGACCGTTGAGGTCCCAGCCGTGGCCGTGCTGCTAGCCGTCAGCGTAAGCACGCTGGAGGTTGTGGAGGATGCCGGACTGAACGAGGCAGTTACTCCGCTGGGCAGGCCGGATGCGGCAAACGATACGCTGCCGGTGAAGGGGCTCACGTCGGTTACTGTGATGGTGTCAGTGCCACTGCTGCCTTGAGCGATCGACAGAGCGGACGCAGAGGGTTTAAGTGTGAAACTACCGCCCGATGACGAGTACGGCGGGGTTCCCGTCCCGGTGATGATGCCGCGGCCGTTTGTTCCCAGGTAGACTGTTCCAAAGACCTGCGGGTCACCGGTAATGGTCGCGCCTGTTAGGCCATACTCATGTGCCGAGTCATTGATCTGAGTCCAAGTGACTCCTTCATTGGTGGAGGCGAAGATGCCGCGTACGCCGCCGATTTCAGCATTGGTAAACAACGTAGGATAGGTCGCCCCAGGCGCGGCCATGCCGAAGCCGACGATATCGGCCTGCGTCACGTTTGTCAGTTGAGTAAAGCTGGCGCCGCTATTGGTCGAGTGCCACAAACCATAAACGTCGCCGGCATTGGTACTTCCGCCAGCTAGCCAAATGTCGCCTTCGTGCCCAGGCACAGCCTTGAAGTTTACGGAATCGCCCGATGCAGGAAGCCCCGTAGCAGCCGTAGCGGTAAAACTAACTCCGCCGTTCGTGCTTACATAGAACTGGCCAGCTGCGTAATCATAGAACTGCAACGGATTTACACGATCCGAAGCAATGATCCCTCCCGTGGGAAGGCCGGTAGAGGCTGTCCAGCTACTGCCGTTAGCAGTGGAATAGAACGCTCCCATGCCGGTCGGGTTCCATACGACCCGGCTGGCGTCCGCCGCCGCTGCGACGGTGCCGCCGCCGTTGGTAGAATAACCGGGCGGATCGACGGTTCCTGCAAACCAGGCGGTCTCACTTGTGCCGCCGGAGTAAGTGAAGGCGGAACTTGTGATCACCGGGCTTGCCGTCGGACTACCATCGCCCACCACAACCATGAATTGCGGCGATAACTCGGCGTAGTCAATGCTTGTACGGGTACCGAAGAATGGAATCGCATAAGGAAACGCAGGCGCCGTGGTCATGCTGGTGTGAATGAACCCACCTATGTCTCCCAGGGCGCTGTATAGATGCGCGCCACCGCCGGCTGGAGGACTGATCAGGTCGATGACGGAAGTCTCTTCAATCCCTTGAGACGCAATCGAGAGGGCAAACTGATTGCCCGAGTCCCACTGGGTGAGGTTTTCTGTGCCCCACATCGTCATACCAGTGCCATACAGCATGTGATTAGAGTTAAACGGATCGATCGCAAGGCCGGAGACCATCCAACCAAGCTCAGGCGCTTCTATGGGCGCCACTGGGTTAGTATTACCCTCATTCACCCATGGTGCGGCCGTGTCACTCAGGGTGTACATAAAGCTGCGACTCGGATAACTCGTCCAGTTCCAGATCTGAGACCAGGTGGCGCCGGAATTGGTACTGCGCCATAGAATGGTATCTGGCCACCAGGAATTGAAGGCTGAGACCATGATCGTGGTGGGAACCTGTGGGTCGACAGCCAGCCCGCTGTAGCCGAAATAATCGGCGCCACTGAGTGTGGTTGGCACCACCGGTGCAATCTCGGTCCACACGCCGGTTGACGTGTTGTACTGCTGGACGTCTCCCATGGTACCGTCGTAAGGCCCTGCTCCATTGCTATAGGTGATGTAGAGCATGCCGGTAGTCGGGGCCAGCACGGCGCGATTGGGGAAAAACCCAGGGCCAGGTGCGTCGGAGGCGACAGCCCAGCTTGCGCCGTTGGTGCAAGCCACGGTCCCTGTTGTTTGGGTTCCGGTCAGTGTGCAAGTTGGTTGACCAGCGAGCGGAGCCCAGGTTGCTCCACCGTTCTTGGTAACGTAGATATTCGTGCCGTCGGGTTGCGCCACGCCAACATAGATGGTCTGCGTAGCTTTTCCTGCCGAACCAGTCCGCGGGTCAAAGACAACCCACGCGGGTCCAATGATGTCTCCGCTATAGACATTGCCCGGCTCAACCGCATACGTGCCGGGCTGTGGAAAGCTGGTGACCTGGCTCCAGGTCGCTCCGGAATTTGTACTCTCCCAGAGGCCGTTTCCGCTTCTGGCCGCAAAGAACAGGATGCTGTTAAGATTGGGATCGATCGCCAGACGCTCGCCCATGTTACGAGCGGGCATGTTGCCGCCCACTTTAAATGGCATAGGCACTTGAGTAAAGGTGCTCCCCTGGTTATTCGAAATCAGGAGCGTGCCATTCTGGGTTGTAAAGGAGTTAGTGTAGAGCCCAGCCATAATATAAAGGTTGTTTGGGTTCACTGGATCGGTCGCGAGACTCTCGACGCCCAACTCGTTCCAATTGGCCCAGGTCACCCAATCCATGAGTGGAACCCAGAGGCTCGTGGTGGGATTCCACTTGTAGGCGCCGCCGATGTCGGTGCGGGCATAAATGAGATTTTGTTGTGACGGGTTAAAGATGATGTTTGGAATATAACCACCACCACCACCCGTGTAGACGTTGCTCCACGTGTATCCAGCGGCGTTGGCTTGTCCAAATGCAACGTTGCGAAATAGGGTAGCAGCAAACGCACATAAGACGATTATGTGCACGAAGACTGTTCTTGAAACGACTCGTCTGACGGCAGGGGACATTTCATTTCCTCGCTTTCGCACGGTTATCTAATGCTGATGACGAAGGAGCAATCGGCGACCATGTGTCTCCCTCATTGAATCGGGCTTTGTTCATTGCAACGAACAAGCAGGTCACAGAAGCCCATTTCGTCCCTATCTCGATGTTGCTCCGGTGCGTTGATGTCGCTTGCTAGTTGACCGTACAGGTCGTTCCGTCAAGCGCAAATGACGTGGGTATTGCGTTCGTAGCACCGTTCCAGGTGCCGTTGAATCCGATTCCGGTGAGGCTGCCACCGGCGGCGATGCTGCCGTTGTAACTCTCGTTAGTCACCTTGACGTTCGCACCGCTCTGTGTTTCGACGCCATTCCAGAGCGACGAAACTGTCTGCCCGTTGGCGAACGCCCAGGTCAGCGTCCAACTGGTCAGCGCGGCCGTTCCCGTGTTCTTGATGGTGATCGCCGCTCCGAATGCGCTTGAGTTTTGTGGTGAAATCGTGTAGTCAATGGTGCATGCGGAGCTTCCACTTCCGGCCGCTGAAGTCGTCGCGCTGGCTTGAGCCGATGCAGCTGACGTACCATCCGAGTCAACCGCTTCGATCTTGTAGTAGTGCGTAGTCGAAGCAGTGAGGCCGGTGTTGGAGTAACTCGTGGCCGTTACTCCGCTGGCTATCTGGTTACTCGACGATGGAGTAAATCCGCTGGTTGTACTGGCGAAAACGTTGTAGGAGTTAATGGTGCAGTTGGCCGGAGCGGTATCCGCCGTCCAGCTCAGGTTGATGACACTGGATGAAGCCGCTGTCGCAGTGAGCCCGCTCGGTGCGGAAGGCACTGTGGTGCAAGATGTGCCGCCGCCGCTGCCGGCCGCAGCACTGACCGAATATCCACTGATGCCCAAGCCCTGGCCGCCGTTCCAAACCTCAAAGCCGTACTCAACATCGAGCAGCCACCATGTGGTTTCCAGGCTGCCTCGCGATACGGCGTCTGCGAAGAATGGCAATAGGTTCAGGTTTGCCGATGTTACCGGAGTTACAGCGACATAAGAAATGATGTTCCACGAAGTCTGGCGGCCTGTCCACACTTGATAACTCGCGCCATTGATTGTCGCAGTGGCCACCTGCGATCCGAAGGGTCCCGCACTCCCTTGGTGATTGATCCAGATCATGATCTCCGTGCCGTTAGGCTGCCCTGAAGTGGTCGATGTCTGGTTGAACCAAATGTCGTAAGCAGCATCATTGGTATAACCAGAGGGCTGTGTGATGGTGACGCTGGTGCTTGCCGAAGCGATGTTGCTCTCTTCAATGGGGAAAGGATTGGAAGTCGTGCAGTCGCCCCAATGGCATCCCCTGTAGATGGATGGGTAGGTTGCAGGAGTGTAGCTGGCAGGGGGACCGAGAGCGGTCTGATTGAAGTCCGCGGTCGTGAGGGTGAAACCCACGCCGCTCACCGTGGCGCACTGCTCCAAAGTAGAGTTCCACTCGTTGTTCTGGAAAATGTACTCGCCGCTGTCGATGGAGATTGTACCGGTTGTGGAACATGTCGATTGGGCGGCGGCCGAAGCCGGCATCCCACAAAAAACAGTGCAGACAGCGAACACAATCGCCAACGTCTGAAGTACAAACGGCTTCTTCACTAGACTCTCCTTTTTCAGTTACATGTCCCAGTTCTTGCGTCTACTCAAAACATCGTCTTCCTGAAGATGATGAGGGTGCGGGATAGATCATGGTTATCTACCCCGCATTCATCCTTGCTTCGAAAAATGCTGCCGCGTCTTGGCGCTAGTTGACCGTGCAGGCCGTTCCGTTGAGCGAGAACGCCGTTGGTACTGCGTTAGTCGAACCGTTCCAGGTTCCGTTGAATCCAATGCCAGTAAGGCTGCCACCAGCAGCGATGCTGCCGTTGTAGGGCTCGTTCTTTACCGTCACGTTCGCGCCGCTCTGGGTTTCAATGCCGTTCCAGAGTTGCGCAACTGTCTGCCCGTTGGCGAACGCCCAAGTGAGCGTCCAACTGGTCAGGGCGGTGGTTCCCGTGTTGTTGATCGTGATGGCCGCCCCAAAAGCACTCGTGTTTTGCGGTGAAATTGTGTAGTCAATTGTGCATTTGGAGGAAATCGGGGCACTAACGGTCAGCGCGATGGCGGTGGTTGCGGTCAGGGTACCGGAGGTTCCGGTGATCGTGACCGTCGGCGTTCCTACTGTGGCCGTACTGCTGGCCGTCAGCGTGAGCACGCTGGTCCCGGTAGTGGGGTTGGTTCCGAATACTGCAGTTACACCACTGGGCAGGCCGGATGCTACAAGAGTTACGCTACCGGTGAATCCGCCCAGATCCGTTACCGTGATGGTGTCGGTTGCGGTGCTGCCCTGGGTAACCGAGAGACTGGTTGGCGATGCCGCAAGGGTGAAGCCCGGCGTAACCTTCGTCGTGACGGTAATACCAAAGTTGGCAGATTCGGTCAGGGTGCTGGAAGTTCCAGTGATGGTCACCGGGGAGGTCCCGACCGGGGCCGTGCTGCTAGCGGTGAACGTCAACACACAACTCCCGTTACCAGTGATGGGAGCGCAACCGGATGCGGTCACGCCGCTGGGAATGCCAGTCACGGTACCAATTGTTACGGTCCCGGTGAATCCGCCGGTGTCAGTTACCGTGATCGTTTCAGCCGCGGTACCGCCTTGGGCAATCGACAGAGTCGCCGGCGAAGCAGAAAGCGCGAAGCCGCCTGTTTGCGAGGGCCCGATGGTGAGGGCGATGGTGGTGGTGGCTGGAATCAGTGCGCCTGAGGTGCCGGTAATCGTTATCGTCGTGCTTCCCTGAGGCGCCGAGGCGCTAGCCGTAAATGTAACTATGCTGGTCCCTGTTGCGGGGTTCGTGCCGAATGCCGCGGTGACTCCGCTGGGCAGGCCGGTGGCGGCAAGTGTGACGCTGCCAGTGAACCCGCCGGCGTCAATGACCGAGATAGTGTCGATGCCGCTGCTACCCTGGGCGATCGTCAGCGCCGATGACGAAGATGAAATCGTGAAGCTCGGCGAAGGACTCCCGGCTAGCGGGAACTGGATGCTTGACAGCAGAGATTGCTTTAGAGAGCTTACTGGCGTGTTGTCATAGCTGCCATCCAGCAAACCGTATATGTCTTCGCCGTTCAGCGCCCAGTAGGTCCAGTTGACCGCAGAGTTGTTTTGCAGATAACCGACCAGGCTTTGGAACCACTGTCCCTGGCTGCCTGCCGCGGTATTTTCTATGTCTGTGCTGGTATTGTCCGTGCCGAATTCACCCACCCAAACCGGTGCAATGTCGTTGGCGCTGATATATCCCCAGTATTTATTCCAAACCGCATCCAGGCTGGCGGTAGTTGTGTTGCCATTGAACCAGGCTTGCTGGAATAGGTTCGGTCCGTAATCGTGTGCGGAGTAGACCAGTTGGTTGGGAACGCTCAACGTGACGGGATTGCTCGCGACGCCGATCAGGTTCCCGCCTTGCCAGCCGCAAACGCCGCTATAGCAATCGTTGCCCTCAACAAAGATGAGCAGCTTGGGATTGATGGCCAGGATCGCATTCCCTGCGGCTTCAGCGGCCACGGGCCAGTTTTGTATGGTTAGACTCGTGGGGCAGCCATTGGTAGCCGTGTCTCCGGTCCAGCAAGAGCCAGTCGTGCTGCCAGTCCCGGAAAGGTGCGGCTCATTGCGCAGGTCCATGCCAATGACCGTTGGATTGCCATTGAAGGTGAACTGGCTGGCGCTATAACGAGTGGCCATGGTGCGCCAGTCCGCGATCCAGTTTGCCTGGGGATATGCGCTCGTGTACCAGAGGCCGTTGGCTTCATTGGTCTCCCCGGCCTCAGAGCGGTGGTTATCGAGAATCACGCGCAGCCCGATGGATCCGGCATAAGCGATGAGGGTGTCTAAATCTTGCAGCGCGGTCTGCCCGACCAGAGCCTGGTTGGCGGGTCCATTTACGTAGTTTGAGTAGTTGGTGGGAACTGGGTTGCTTTCCACCAGCTGGTTGGAAAATGGGATACGGATCACGTTATAGCCCAAACTTTTAATGTTGTTCAAAACCGTGTGGTAGTCCTGTGCCCACAGTCCGTGAACCAGGTAGTCAGGGGTTTCAGCACCATACCAATTGATTCCGGCTATACGCACTTCCGTGCCACCGGAGTCGAGAATCTTGTTTCCGCTTGTGTGCCAGTAGCCCGTGCCCTGCGCCCATGCGCTGGGAGAAAAGAGGGCTAGCCCGAGAGCTACAAGTACGAGGAGGCTATGCGTTATCCGCATGCGTACCTGATTTTTCAAATTGATGAATGTGAATCGCATCGACTACTCTCCATTCGTGGAATTAAATTAGGGCTGAGTTACATTCAGTGGCAATTCTTTCTCCGACTCCGACCGCGCACTTTCACTTCCAATACAGCTACCCACAACTAACCAGGTGACATGGCTAGGTACATTCCTATTTCCACACGCACGTGATTGTTTGCGGGTAGCTGTCCTGGTAGGGATTCCGCTTTGGCCTTCCGGGACACTAAGGTCGCTGTTGGCCAAATGGGCAAGACTCTGCCAGCCAGGAAACGATCCCTGGGGTTTCGGGAAACAAGTGGAGCAGGTTAATGGACCTGCTCCACCGTATTTAGCATCAGCCTGCTAGTTGACGGTGCAGGCCGTTCCGTTCAGCGAGAACGCCGTCGGTATTGCGTTGGTGACACCATTCCAGGTGCCGTTAAAGCCGAATCCCGAGTAGCTTCCACCGGCCGGAATGTTCTGCCATGTTTGGCCGGCCTGTTCGCTCACGGTGACGTTGGCTCCGCTCTGCGCTACGGCTCCATTCCAGGAACTGGCGATGGTCTGTCCGTTGGCAAAGCTCCAGGTCAGCGACCAGTTGCTCAGGGTTGTGCTTCCGTTGTTCTTGATGGCAATGGTCGCTCCGAACTGGCTGGTGTTTTGCGGTGAGATCGTGTAGGTAACCAAGCAGGCCCCACCTGAAGGAGGTACAGTGAGTGTGAAGGTGGCGGTCACTGGGGCCAGCGTCCCCGAGGTTCCGGTAACCGTGATCGTGTAGGTTCCGGGTGCGACCGTGCTGCCGACTGCCAGCGTCAGAACGCTGGAGGTTGTGGAGGATGCTGGGCTGAAGGTAGGGGTGACTCCGCTGGGCTGGCCGGATGCCGCA
>Ga0302140_10006568_pt1 | contig 14588 bp, 12 predicted proteins | sample I_Bog_E1_1_FD_202095 | JGI IMG/M metagenome (GOLD analysis project Ga0302140, IMG submission 202095) | Peat permafrost microbial communities from Stordalen Mire near Abisko, Sweden - I_Bog_E1_1 | ecosystem: Environmental > Terrestrial > Soil > Wetlands > Peat | place: Sweden: Abisko, Stordalen...
CAAACCTTATCTTGTGAGATCACTCGAAATAAATCTCAAGTATCTTTCTCACGACTGGCACGTTCAACCTGTTGTCAAAGATCCGATCGCGTTCTCCGCACTAGGCGGCGCTCTCGGTGAACAACGGCCGAGCTTTACGCTGGACCGTCTGTCCTCGAAACCTTTATGGCAATATCGCTGGAAGTTGTTCCGGAGACGCAATCGCAAACCTATGCGGCACTTGAAGTGCCCGATAGGCCAATCCGATTGGTTAGAGGAATGCTTCGCTCTACACTTAAAATTCCGCGGAGCGCGCGATACTGCTGACTTTTCCCGATCTGCAGCGATTATTCGCGCATCGGCAAAAAGTCATTCGTTCAAATTAAAGATCGTTTAAGGTATTCTGCGTTACCGCTGAATCCTGCCAGGAAACTCTGTTCCCGTTTCGCCCGTGGCCGGGCCCTGTGCAACTCTTCGAGACTAGCAGAACCGATTCGATTCTGTCAACCTCTTGACCACTTGTTCGTTCGACTTTCTTACCCTATCAGAGCGCTCGGCTCTTGGCAAGTCCGTCTAGGCGCGTCAGCATTTCGCCTGACTGCCCGCTCGAAAGAGCTTATCAAAGCTGCTGAAGTTTTGCAACTCGCACCCGACTTGCTGCAATCGCGATCTAGTCGCGACGGCACATCGACTTCTCTGTTTTACCAAACTTCGTTGCGCAGTGCAAGTCGAGCCATCAGTTTTCGCAGCCACGCTGCCGTCGCTGGTCGACTTAATAGGTTTGATTGAAACAGATCAGGCGCTCTGCAAATCAATTCGCAGACTCTGTAGATCTTCAAGAATTCAAATCTCTGAAATATCCAATCGCGACTTGCGCCGCGCCAGCGCCTCTAGCGCCGAACCGTGCTTCACTGTTGTAACAAACCGGCCGCATGGTTGCAAGCTGGAAACTGTGGATCTCCGAACTCAGGATGCGTTTGACCTGCATGGATACTGCTCCAAACGCATATGCGAATATTTTCGAATGATGTAAATTCGTGAATCATCGGATGACAGAATTTCAAAGGCCTCGCCGGGCTGACTTTTTCAACGGCACACGCTTCAAGGAATTTTGGGAAGGTCACGATTGAGTTCGCGATCGATTTTCTTTTCGTGCCGCAAGCGGAAGGGCCTTGAATACGTGATGACTCCAAATGATCCGATGGCGAGCAGGAGCAGGAAACTGCTGACTCCAAGCAGCACTCGAGAAGCCTGTGTCTGGGAGATGCGACTGAAGATTGAGGTGTTCTCAGGAGTAAGTGCGAGGGCCAGCGCGAGAGCAAAAATTCCGAGCGACGCCAGCAGAGAGGTAACGTTCTTGGCCCAGCGTCCGCGTGCAGCGTAGTCGGCAAAGAGCGTCAAACCATAGACGAAGAGTCCGGCGATCAGCAGGAGATTGACGGAGTCGGCGACGGCGTCTTTGAAGAGCGTAGGCATGATTGGATTAGAAGTCGGAGCTGCTGCCCGGGTTGCGCCGCGAATCCCATTGGCGTAAGGACGCATCCCTGTACTAGGTCGGATAACGCTGCGCTGCCGGTCGCCGACGCCTGTACTAACTGGAGAGTGCGCAATGAGTGTGTTCCCGTCGCCACAGCCCAATCCTGCTGAACGGCCGCTTGACCGCGATCTAGGCTTCGGAAGCCTGGCGATGCACCCGCACCATCGCCTGATCAATCGCGATGGATCCTTCAACGTGCGCCGGTTACATGAGGGATTGCTGGACAAATTATTTGGGTATCACGCACTGGTAAACCTGGACTGGACAAGATTTTGTCTGCTGCTTGGCATCTGGTACGTGGCGATCAACGCGCTATTCGCGCTTGGCTACATGGCACTTGGTCCGGGGGCGTTGCAGGGAAATTATGAAGGCTCGCTTTTCTGGCGCGCCTTCTTTTTCAGCATTCACACGTTTGCCACCGTGGGCTACGGAAACATTGTTCCCGTAAGTTTTCTTGCGAATGCGCTGGTGGCGCTGCAGACATTGTTCGGATTGCTGTCACTGGCGGTTGCGACGGGGCTGGTGTTTGCGCGGTTTTCACGTCCAAATGCGCGGATGCTCTACAGCAACTCGGCGCTGATTGCACCGTATCGCGAGCAGAGCAGCTTTCAGTTTCGCGTGGTCAACGGACGTCGCAGTCAGTTGCTGAACGTGCAGGCGCTGGTGATCCACAGCCGATTCGAATGGGTGGACAATGCGCGGGTGCGGCGCTTCTACACCTTGGAACTGGAGCGCAACTTTGTGGCGGTTTTCCCCGCTAACTGGACGATTGTCCACCCGATTTCCAAGCAGAGCCCGATCTACGGCTGGACGCAGGAACAACTACTGGAGGCGGAAGCTGAGTTTCTCGTCCTGCTCAATGCCGTGGACGAAACCTATTCGCAGACCGTGTACAGCCGCTCATCCTATTCGGCGCACGAACTGAAGTGGGGACGCAAGTTTGCCATGATGTTTTTCGAAGAGGGCAGCCGGGCGCTGCTCGATCTGAACCGGCTGAATGAAACAGTTGCCGCGCCCTTGAAGGCAGAGCCCTTGCCGGAGATTCAGTAGGCGAAGCACTCCGTCTTCCAGTGCTCGTACACCTTGGCCTGCACGAACAAGGCGAATACCTGCGGATCGATTTCACCACTGTGCGCCATCTCGCCGAGAATCTTGAGCGCACCTTCCACGGAGACCGAGTGCTTGTAGGGGCGGTCGGATGCAGCCAAGGCATCAAAGACATCCGCAATCGTCATCAAGCGCGTTGCCAACGGAATGTTACTTGCATCGAGCTTTCCGGGATAACCCTGGCCGTTCAGTTTTTCGTGATGGCCGCGCGCAATCTCAGGGATGTTGCGAATCTCGCGCGTCCAGGGAATCTGTTTGAGGAAGTTGTAGGTGTGCTCAACGTGCGACTCCACTTCTTCGCGCTCGCATTGATCGAGAGAGCCTTTGCGAATGGAGAGCAGATGCACTTCTTCCGGCGTAAGAAGGGGACGCTCGGATCCATCCAACTCGCGAAACCTGCGCGCGCCGATTTCCTGCAACATCTCAAAGCTGCCTTCCGGCTGCACGGTGGGCTCGTTGGATTTGACGATGCACTGCACGAATCCGTCCAGATCGTCCAGTTGCTGCTGCAACTCGGCGTCGAACTGCGGAAGCATCCGCAGATACTCCTGCTGCCCGTGTTCCATCAGGTAACGGAGCTTGCGCTCGGAAGCTTCGGCCTGCACGGTGCGGCGCGCGAAATCGAAGCGGCTGAAGATGACATCCATTTGCGCGGGATAGAGTTTACGCGCCTTGGTGAGCACTTCTTCACGCACGCCGACCTTGCCGAAGTCATGCAGCAAGGAAGCGTAGCGGATCTCCTTCATCTCTGAGCGCGTGAACTTTACGTCGCGGAAAACCGTGTGATCGCGGTCGACCGCCTCAGCCATGGCGATGGTGAGATTGGCCACGCGTTCGGAGTGGCCGGAGGTTGTGGGATCCCGTTGTTCAATGGCCTTGATTGCGGCTTTCACGAAACCTTCAAAGAGGCGGTGAATGTTTTCGTAGAGATGGCTGTTCTCATAGGCGACGGCGGCCTGACTGGCGAGCGACGAGACGATTTCCATTTGCCGCGTGGTGAACGGAAGCACTTCATTTTCGATGTCTTCGGGCGTGTGCAGACGAGCGCGCCAGTTGCGCTTGGCATTGATGAGTTGCACGACGCCGACGATTTCATTTTTCGGATTCATCATGGCGACGGCAAGAATCGATTTGGTGCGGTAGCCGGAATCGGTATCGAATTGTTTGTTGATGGAGTACGGAACCCAGCTCTCCATTTCATAAGCGTCTTCGATCATGACGACGGTTCCGTGCTGCGCCACGTAGCCGGCGATGGAACTTTCGCTGATGGGCAGCACGACCTCGCGGAAGGAAACGTTGACGGTATCGTTCTGCGCCATTTTGAAGCGCAGAAATTTCTTTGGCTTGTGGTGATCGCGGACGGAGCGCTCGGCTTCGCCGGGATCGGTTTCTTCGACGAGATAGAGCGAGCCAGCGTCAGCGCGGGTGATTTCGCGGCACTTGGTGAGGATTAATTCGAGGAGTTCGCGGGTGTCATGTTCGGCGCTGAGAGCGGCGCCAACGTTGTTGAGTTCGTAGATCTCAGAGTTGGCAAGGGCGAGTTTGTCACTGGCTTCGCGGCGAGTCTGCACGAGGTGCATGTGATCGACGGCATTGTCGAACATGCGCTCCAGCAGCGGGGCCGGCGAGTCTACGGGCAGGTACGCGTACACCGTGCCGTCAAGGCGCGGGTCGCGAAAACGTTCGTCGGAGAGCACAATGACGCGCACGTCAGGCGAGCGCAAGATTTTGAGATTTTCGACAAAGAGACGTTCGTCGCCGATGACGAAAACGTTGGCCACATCGAGGCGTCCGGCATCGAGAGACTCAAAGCAGGCGTGCTGAATTCGTGCGCACTTGATGACCGCGGCGCGGGCGCGCTCGTCGGCCTGAAAGTAAACCGCGGTGGGCAGCTTGCGGCTGCGGGTGGGCAGAACAATGTGTTTGGAAGCGGCCATTCCTTGCAACCCCCGGTGCGCGCGAACGCGCGAAGTGCAATGGTGCGAATCATAACCCACGAACGAAAACTGCACTAGAGCACAAAAGGGTACGTCCGGCGAAGCGGTGGCGCGGAACAGCGCGGAAGGCAGTAAATATGCGGGGTTGCGATGGTTTTCGCGTGGAAATTGGATTCCTGACCTGAAAGATTGAGGATTGCAAGGATTGACTTAGTGGTGAATGGTGAAAAATCGAGATGTTACTGCTTTGGCACTAATTGAGGGATTTTCGAATTTATTACCTTGGAAGGCACTGAGACGTGGCTTGCGGTAACTGATCAGGCAATGGTTGCGAGGGCTGAGAGCGCGGCGACGGCGATGACGACGACCCAGGGTGAAAGTTTCCAGCGCAGAAGGGCGATGAGAGCGGCGACGGCGACCACGGAATCGAAGGGCGAGTGAAGAGCGCTGGAGCAGACGGGACGAATGAAGGCAGCGATGAGAACTCCGACGACGGCGGCATTGACGCCTCGCAGAACGGACTGCACGAGAGGACGCTGACGGAGTTCGCTCCAGAAAGGTAGGACGGCGACGACGGCGAGAAGTCCGGGAAGAAAAATTGCGATGAGCGCGAGAGCCGAGAGTACGACCGGATGATGAGCAGGACGGATGGACGCGCCGAGGTAGGCGGCAAAGGTGAAGAGAGGACCGGGGAGGGCCTGAGCGGCACCGTATCCCGAGAGGAAGGTTTGCTGATCGACCCATCCGCGAGCGACGACGGCGTTTTCAAGCAGAGGCAGAACGACGTGGCCGCCGCCGAAGACGAGCGCTCCGGCGCGGTAGAAGGCGTTGAAGACGGCTACGGGCGGCGAGGGCGCGAGCGAATCTGCGATGGGCAGAAGAAATAGCAGGCCGAAGAAGATAGCTGCGGCGGCGAGGGCGGTGGACTTGGGAAGGCGAAAGCCGAGCGGGTGCGATGGAGCGAGCTGAGCAGGGCGCGGAAGGATGAGTCCGAAAAAGGCTCCGAAGAGGATGGCGAGGATGGTTGCGGCGGAGGGCGGAGCGAAGAACATGATGCCCGCAGCGGCCGCGGCGAGGGCGAGGCGAGGAAGATCCGGCGCGAGAGACTTGCGCATGGAGAGGATGGCCTGGGCGACGACGGCGACGGCGACGAGTTGGAGTCCGTGGACGACGCCGAGTCCAGTCTTTCCGGTGATCCACTGGTGGCCGAAGGCGAAGGCGAGCATGAGGAGCGCGGAGGGCATGGTGAAGGCGATCCAGGCGGCGAGTGCGCCGGGCCATCCGGCGCGGAGGAGTCCGAGGGCGAAGCCAACCTGGCTGCTGGCGGGGCCGGGCATGGATTGGGCGAGGGCGACGATTTCCGCGAAGCTTTCTTCACTGCACCAGAGGCGACGCTCGACGAACTCGGTGTGGAAGTAGCCGAGGTGGGCGATGGGGCCTCCGAAAGAAAGGAGACCGAGACGCAGAAAGGCTCGGAAGACTTCGGCGGCTGTGCCGGGAGTGGAGGGCGGGTTGGGCGAGGCGTCGGTCATGGATAGGACAGAGACAGGCCATTATGCACTAACTAGGAATTCGTCCCTCGAAGGACAGACAACGCTGTCGAAGATTGCGCCATGCGCCAGAAGAGTGTTTTGTTTACTCGGGCGGGGCCCAGTGGTGGTTCCCGGCAGGATAGTGAGTTACTTGGACTGTTTGCGACAACAACGCCCGAAGAAATCTGCATCTCTCCCTAGCCGACGGCAACCAAGGCTGCTGCTTGGATTTCCAATCTACTTAGTAAGTTTCAGGTTGAGAGTGCAAAATTTTGAAAAGCAGGTACATATCGCGCCTTGTTTCGATCTTCTTTCTGACGGCTATTCTGTCGGAGGCGCGGGCTAAAGAAGCGTCTTTTCGAAGTAGCGTACGGTCTTGGTTCCGCCGTGAATAGACGCTTCTCCCACTGCTCTAAAGCCCAAAGCCAAATGAAATGTTTCAGAGACCGGGTTCGGGGGCTCGATATTTACCTCACAGACCACGCGATGTTGCCCCATCTGTAGTGCCGCAACAAAAAGGTCGTTGTACAGAATTCTGGCGATGCCCTGACCTCGGGCTGAAGCCGCAACTATGACGCGATCAATGTAGACGAACGGCTCGCGAGACTCCTTGAACCAACTGAAGTTCGGATTCCGGTAGGGGGCATTTTGATCGAGTGCGATCAAGAACGCAGTGGTGCCACGGTCGATACCACGGGCGTAAAAAGACATGTCGAGAAGTTCAGCAAGACTGGCCGCAGTGAGGGTGGACGTTTCCTTCGCGTGGATGTTATTCAGCGTCAAGACAGCGGCCGGGTCCAGCAAACCGCGATCATCAATCACATGTGCCTTCTTTGGATGCACCATTGGAGCGACCCGCATATTTGAACCATTCTGGATCCTTCGCTTCGCTCAAGGATGAACCTCAAGGGCAAGAGCAATTGCCCAGGGTGACCTCTACCGAATTGATGTCCGTTACGAGATAAGTGCCGGAAATTGGCGGGACCAGATTCATCTTGACGGCGTAGCCACCGACGAGGATCTTAGGGTGGTACGGGCCGGGCAAGGCCGCTATGCGTTCAACGAGACTGACGAGCGCAGGGTACTGTTCGGAGAGAGCAATCGAAATCAGAAGCAGGCGGGGATGGCCCTGAGAGATTAGCGAAACAAGATCATCGATGGCCGGAGTTGGATTCAGCACCCGAACCGGAATTTCTTGATCTGCAAACCAAGCGGCCAGAATACGAATTGCCATTGAATGACGGTTGCCGGGAGCGTTCATGAGCAGAACGTCAACCCTATCTGCGTTGGGCGGAGCGGTAGACCTGGAAGCTGTGACCTGATTGCTGAGTTGTCCGAACAGTTGTTCGCAGTAGCTTGTAAAACGGTGCTCTTCCGCGACGGTGATAGATCCCTTCCGCCATTCCTCCCCGATCTGATACAACAGCGGCGCGACTAATCCCATAAAGATATCGATTACGCGGACGTTGTTCGCGATCGCATTCCTGACGATACGATCCGCCGCTTCAAGATCACCGGAACGCCCAGCGGTCATGAGTTGATTTTGGATCGCCTGCAACCTTCCAGAGTCTTCGAAGCCCTGATTGGTTAGAGTACGCAAATTCTGCTTACAGGTTGCACATATGCCGTGCGTGATCGCGAGGTCTTCGTAAGGCTCCGCTTCTCCTAGAAATTTCTGGCAGTAAGAGCACCATCTCAGCATGGTGAGCCTTCTACGTTCTTGAGTTGCGTTACGAGTTCATTTACATTCGCGATCCATTCATCGGAGAAGCGACGCGAGTCGGCAAGCCAATCGTACACGGACGCCAGGGCACCGCGAATGCCGGAACGCTCGTCGACCCATGCCGAGGCGATCAACTCTGCAGCAGAAGGCACCTTGAATCCGGAGCAGACACGGAAGCTGAGGCCGAACTGTTCAATCAATCGCGCCATAGCACGGGCGACCGATTGGCGCTCAGCGTCAAGAGCAGAAAGAAACTGATCGAAACGCGTCCGCATTTCAACCTGATCTGGAAAATCAACGGCTAGCGCCTGCTGAATCAGGTGAAGCTGACGTTCGAGGATCACCGTGGGAATTCCCCTGACGGCGAGGACGGGGCGAATCCACTCGAGATTTTTCGTTGCTGTTTCCACGGGCATCCGCGTGAGAGCTACGAGCCAGCAACTGTCACTGTTGGTGAAACGCTTCCCGCGCTCGCCGTACCTGTAATCAAGGTAGGGATACTGCTGCCACGCATTGTTGCCCGCCCGAAGCGCCAATGCAATCTCAGAGGGGTCCTGAGGCATGGCGTGGTCGCCCGCTTCAAAGTTGATGGCCGTCACGTGAGCCTGCAGGCTTTGCTCGGAGTATGGATAGAGCGCAGTGCAGATCTTTTCGATCCAACTGAAACATGCCACGGCTGCAGCATCGACCAGAGTCATGCTCTCTTCGTCGAGTTCGAGTGAGTTCAGGAGATATTCAAAGCGCTGCCAGTGCGTCGCCGTTCGGTCACCGTAGCAGCCAACGTAGGTGAGCTGCGCTTCATGCAGATTCAAACAGCGGGCATAAGCCTGCCGAAGAATCAGCGCGCCATTCTGCGATCCCTCTAAAACGTAAAGCACGCCGACAAGGGAGAGCGGGTTGCGGGCATTGGAGAGAATTTCAGCCGCACAATCCAGTGCGGCATGCACCGCGCCGGTAATGCTCGGCACGGTCTGCGCACGCAAGGTCTCAAGATCGGCTACCAACAAGGGGACCTTCGGTGTGGCGTGCCCTGCCAACCGGGTAAATTGGGGAATCGTAACGTGGGAACATTCTGGTTCCAGCACGGCATGAAGGATGGCCATGCAGCGCAGGAAATTCACGATAGGAAGTGCCGGCAAACTGCCTGCCTGGAGAGCCTGGAAAAAAGGCAAGGCCTCTAAGCGGGAGTGAGGAACCAGTGTTTTCGTTTTGAGATATGAGCGCAAATGGGTCACTTCACCATCCTTCGCAAACAGATTCCGGGTTTCTGGATGCAATCTCGATTCCGGCGCTAGCTGGAGGTGCCGCAACTGGAGCTGCGTTTCAGTGGAGTGCGGGCGGTTTTATCGAGCACATGACGGACGAGGTGGAGCATGGTTTCCGGAGGGAACGGCTTCTGGAGAAAGACCATGTCGGGTGGAATGGTGCCGTTCTCAAAGAGAGCGTTGTCGGTGTATCCGGACATGAAAATGACGGGGAGGTCGGGGGTTTTCGCGACCAACATTTTGGCGAGGTCATTGCCGCGCATCTCAGGCATGATGAAGTCCGTAAGCAGGAGATGGACGTTGCCGGGGTGAAGTTCTGCCTGCTTGAGGGCGTCGTGTCCGTCTTTTGCGCTGAGAACTGCATAGCCTTTGGAGCGCAGTATCTGGGTAAGCAGTTCGCGCAAGGGCGCCTGATCTTCGACGAGCAAAAGCGTCTCTGAGCCGGAGTCGGCGCGTTCTTGAGATTCAAAGGGCAGAAGAGGCGTGGCGGCAACGGGCGAGGAGGTTGCCGGGAGATAGATTTTGAAGCTCGTTCCGTGGCCGGGTTCACTGTAGACGGTGATGACGCCGTGGCACTGGCTGATGATTCCGTGGACGGTTGCGAGGCCGAGGCCCGTTCCTTTGCCGACTTCCTTGGTTGTAAAGAACGGCTCGAAGATGTGGGCCCGTATCTCGTCGGTCATGCCATGGCCGGTATCGGTGACGCTTAAGCGGACATAATCGCCGGGCGCAACGCCGTGGTGACCTGCTTGCGCAGTATCGAAGAAGACGTTGGAAGTTTCGATGATGAGCTTTCCGCCGTCAGGCATTGCGTCCCTGGCGTTGACGACCAGATTCATGATGATCTGCTCGATCTGGCTTGGATCGGCGAGGACGTGCTTCAATCCTTCGCCATAAATGACACGCACATCCACATCTTCGCCGAGCAGGCGGGGGATTATGTTTTCGAGTCCGGCGTTGACCTCCCTGAGGTCGATGACCCTGGGATTCATGACCTGGCGTCGTCCGAAGGCAAGGAGCTGGTGAGTTAATCCACTTCCCTTTTCAGCGGCGGTGATGATCTGCTCACTGGCGCCGCGAATCCGTTCGTCACTGGGGCTGCCGTTACGGATCAGGTATGCGTATCCGATGATGACTCCGAGGAGGTTGTTGAAGTCATGGGCGACGCCACCGGCGAGGCGTCCGATGGCTTCCATCTTCTGCGACTGATGGAGGAGCATTTCGAGACGCAGGCGCTCGGTGTTATCACGCGAGATGCTGGAGGCTCCGATGACCACGCCATGATTGTCACGAATCGGAGAAACGGTTAACGCGACCTTGATCTGCGTTCCGTCTTTCCGCATGCGAACGGTATCGCAGTTGGTGCTGATTCCCTGGCGTGCGCGCTGGAGATTGGCGGCGACTTCGTCTTCGGCTCCGTGGGGCAGGAGAATCTTTGCAGGCTTGCCAAGGACTTCGTCCGCGGTGTAGCCGTACATCTGCCCGGCTCCGGGATTCCAGGATTGTATGTAACCGTCGAGCCCTTCGCCGATGATGGCGTCTTGCGACGATTCGACGATTGCGGCAAGCTGGCGCAAAGAATCCTCGGCAGCCACGCGCTGGGTCACATCGCGGAGACGCACGGTCATCACGGTGTTGCCTTCTGCGTCGAACTTGGAGATGGACGCTTCGGCTGGAAACCGCTTTCCATTCTTGCGCAAGCCCTGAATGCCGCGGCGCAAGTTCATGGGACGGAGAGCATCGGAGGAGTGGGCGAACACCTGGAGCTGGGCGATATGAGCTTGGCGAAATTCCTCGGGAAGGAGGATGTCAACGGACTGGCCGAGCACCTCGGCGGCTTGATAACCGAAGATTTTTTCCGCTCCGGTATTGAACAGGGTGATGTTCTGCTGCGCATCGACGGTCATGATTGCGTCTTCAGAGATCTGAACCACTCCATCGAAGCGCAGATGCGACCGGTTCAACTCCGACACCTTGCGCTGGAGCGAGGCTGAGAGGGCAAATACCAGGACCGCAGTAGCCAGGAAGCCTGCGTATTCCGCGAAGTTGAAGGGCGCCAGCGCAGCGTGCTGGTAAGGCAATGCGATGCAGAAGACGGCGAGGACAGCACTGAGAAGGGCGGACGCCGTTCCCGGCTTCCATCCACCGTACCAGGTGGAAAAGGCGATGGCGGCGACGAAAAGATAATAGGGGCGATTGAGAGCGGGAAATAACAGCGAGAGCGCGGCGGCGAGAAAGGTAACGATCAGCGCCAGTTCGAAACAGACGAACGGGTTGCGGCGTTGGGCTTTTGCGGGCTTGTTGCTCAATCCGCGTTGCTGACCGAGCCCGGATTCGCCACGTGCATGCTCAGTTTTCGACATCTATACTGTGCCGCCCAGGGGATACAGATTTGTTGGCTATTAGTTTGATGCAACGAAGCTCATTTGGTTGATCAAAACCGGTCACTCAAATATGTGACGAACGTCACAGACGGGTATTGGGCGGAACCGTTTCGTTTTGGAATTGCCTCCCCCGCATTCGCCCACAGAGGGCGGATGTGGGCCACCGGCGGGTACTGGCCGCGCCAATCAAGCCAAAAGCGGGCTTGAAGGGGCCACGCGCGGCGCGTGAATGGTATTCTTGAAGCATATTTTTGGAGGAGTCATTCGATGACAAATCGGAGCCCGAAGAAGGCTGCGGGTTGGACGAACGTACAGATTTATACGGCGATTGGAGTTGTGTTGATTGTGGGCCTGGTGGGGGGATACTTGCTGCATAGCTCGGGACCTTCTGAGAGCACAAGCACCTCGGCGCCGACAATCACAGGGGCGGGTGCGCCTCCTTCGACGCTGGAGATGGCGAGGCAGGCGCTGGATATGCAAACGAAGTCGCTGCTGACGCGGCTGGAAACAAATCCTAAAGATGTGCCGACGCTGACCGAGCTTGGCAACATTTACTTTGACGGCTCACAGTGGCCGAAGGCGATTGAATACTACACGCGCTCACTGAATGAGAATCCGAAAAATCCTGACGTGCGGACGGATATGGGCATTGCGTATTACTACTCCGGGGACGCGGACCGGGCGTTGAAGGAGTTCGACCAGGCACTGAAGGACGATCCGCGTCACGTGCAGACGCTATTCAACATGGGCGTGGTGAAAAAAGGCGGAAAGAACGATGTGAAGGGCGCGATTGCGGCATGGGAATCGGTTTTGAGGATCGATCCGCAATACAAAGACCGGGTGAAACTGGAAGGCATGCTGCAAGAGGCAAAGGCCGAAGTGAAGTAGGGATTTGCGGCTTATGTTTTGAAGAGTGCCCCGAAGAAATTCGGGGGCTTTTTGTTTTGGTAATCGGCAAAGGCAGAGTCAAGCACACGGCCCTCCCGCGTACCCGGATGCTTCGTAGCCGGGCACGCGACGGCACGGAGACGACCTCAGGGCCTTCTGCGTCCGCCACCGGCGGCGGGGCGTCCACCACCACCGGAGGGACGGGCGGCTGCGGCGGGATGTCCTCCTGAGCTACGCGGGGCGCTGGCGCGTCCGCCACTGGCTCCGCCAGCGCGGCTAGCCATGGCATGGGGAGCATTGGAGGTACGCGCTGCGCTGTTGGGACGGGTGGCGTTGCTGCTGCCGGCTCGGGCGGAGGCGGTGGTACGTCCGGGAGAAGCCGAGCGAGCAGCACTGGGCCGAGTTGCGGCATGGGTTGCTGCAGCAGGCCGTCCGGAGCTGGGACCACGATTTGCGCCATAGGCTCCACGGGCTGCGGGCGCCGAACGGTTCCCTGCACCGCCGGGTCCGGATGCACGAGCTGGGGCGCGTCCGTTGCTAGCGCCAGCCCTGACTCCGCCGCGGTTGTCGCCTGCAGAGCGACCGTAATCACCGGCGCGTCCGTTAGCGGCCCCTCGGACTCCGCCGCCGGGTCCGCCGGGACGGTTGAATCCACGGTTGACCACGGTTGTGCTGCGACTTATGTAGGTGGTGTTGTTGTAGACGACGGTGCGGTCACTCCATCCCACTCCCCAGTGGCCCCATCCCCAGCCCCAGGTAGCGAAGGCAGCGATTCCGACGCCGACGGCAAAACCGATCGCCAGTCCGCCCCAGACTACGCCCGGAGGCGGAACGTAGTAAAAGCCGGGATAGGCCACGACGGGTACGCCATAAACCACCCAAGGGTTATAGACGGGCGCGTAGACGAGCACTGGGTTTGCCGGTGCAATCACAATGATGCCGGCATCGCTGCTGACGTTCTGCTGCGGAGTGCTGCGCAACTGGCCTGCGGCTTCGGCGCGCTGGCGCATCACCTGCACTGCGGTCATGACGTCCTGAGGCTGGTTGTAGTAAGCGTTCCCGAGGTCCACGGTCCACTGGTAGCTATGGTCCATTTGCGAGAGGACGCTGGGAAAGGCGGTGAGCGCCTTGACGCTGGGATCCCAGTTCTGGGCATTTGCTGCGGCAGCAACCTGGTCGGGTGTGGCATTCCCCTGCGCCTGCCGCCATCGGTCTGCGTCGGCCGCCTGGCCAGGATAGGTTGAGGCGGCAAGAACCTGCGCGACGAGCGCATCAGGATAGAGGGCGATGGGGGCCACGAGCTGGTTCAGTTGGTCAGGCGGCAGGGGTTGGACCTGCGGTGCCTGCTGGCCTTGCGGAGAGTTGGGCGGTGCCTGGGCAAACGCAACACCCTGGTCCATCGGGACCAGAATCATCAGGGCGCTGAGTACGACTACCAGCGCACGGCGAATCGACTCTCCTATTTTCTGTTCGGTTGCGACTGGGGCCTGTCTCGGTTGAAGAACGGCGCGCAAAATTTGCCTAAAGCGCCCTGTACTGCTCGCAGCTATCGCGAAAATCATCGTTTCCTCCAAGGCAGCACGTACAGGCTGCAGGTATTCGATTGGTAGCAGGTTCCCAACACCAGTTCGGGAGGGCGGGTATTTCGCGGTAAGTTCGTGCTCCGCAAGCCCGAGTCTCACCCTTTGATCATTCGGAGCTGAAGTTGGATGCCACGCTCAATAAGAGAATTCCTATGGATGATTAGAGTTGGGGAAGCAGACGCACTCGTGAAGGAAGAGTCGGGATCAAAAGCCGAATCAACTACCCCACCCTCCGCCAGAGGCAAAGGCAGGCGGAAGGGTAGGACACCCAACCGCAATAAGGAAAACTATCTCAGGCTCCGGCGAAAACGCTTCGCAGCCGACGCGGCAACAGCCACCGCTCCGGTCGCTGACGCCCGGCAGATATGAGGCGCCAAGCATCCGATCTTTTCTGGTTGAGAAGGTTTGGACCGTACGGAAGGCTTGAGCGGAGCGTGGGTTCTTCGCGTTGCTCAGAATGCCCCCTCAAGGCAAGGGCAACGGCAACAGCCAAGAACATCAGGCGTAGCGAATCCATTTGATCATTTCGGGGATGGTGGGACGCTTGCCGTACATGAGGATTCCGACACGGTAGATGCGAGCGGTGATCCAGACAAGGACGTAGAGCGAGGCGAGGCTGATGGCAATGGAAAGCACGAGCTGCCAGACGGGCG
>Ga0302140_10006573_pt1 | contig 14583 bp, 17 predicted proteins | sample I_Bog_E1_1_FD_202095 | JGI IMG/M metagenome (GOLD analysis project Ga0302140, IMG submission 202095) | Peat permafrost microbial communities from Stordalen Mire near Abisko, Sweden - I_Bog_E1_1 | ecosystem: Environmental > Terrestrial > Soil > Wetlands > Peat | place: Sweden: Abisko, Stordalen...
TTGCAGCAGACATAAGAGGGCAGCATTGCCTCCCCAAAGGAATCCATCAAGACAATGAAATCGACTCAGGTTATTCTTCGCTCTCTTGCTTTGAGCCTGCTGTTCGCGGGCGCGCTGGCCCAGGCCGCAACCATCACCGGCACGGTAACTGACAAGACCACCGGCAAACCAGCCGTGGGCGATACCGTGGTTCTGGTGAACCCCATGGCCGGCATGAGCGAAGTGGCGCACACAACCACCGACGCCCACGGCCATTACTCGCTGGAGCAGCTAAGCGACGGTCCCGCTCTGGTGCGGACGAAGCATCAGGGCGCCGAATACTTTATCGAGGCCCCCAAGGGCGGAGCGGCAGGCGACATCTCTGTTTATGATGTGGCCGCCAAGGTGACCGGTGTCTTTATCGAGGCCGACGTGCTTGAAGTAGAGAGCGAGAACGGCCAACTGAAAGTGACCGAACGCTACTTTGTGCATAACACCAGTACGCCTCCGACGACGCAGTGGAGCGCGCACTCCTTTGACGTCATCTTGCCCGCCGACGCGGTGGTCAACGGTGTGGGCGCGCAGCGGCCCAACGGCTTGCCGACCTCCGTGAAGATGGAGCCGGATGGACCCAAGGGGCATTACGCGTTCAATTTTCCCATCCAGCCCGACGATGGCGAAAAGGATACGCTCTTCCAGCTCAGCTATAACTTGCCGATGACCGGCGGCAAATATACGTTCAAGACCCAGGTGACGATGCCGGCCGACAATCTGGCCATCATTGTGCCCAAGAGCATGACGTTCGCGGCGGGTTCGGGAACGACGTTCAAGTCCGTGCCGGAAGACCCCAGCGTGCAGACCTTTGTGGCCAAAAACGCAACACCGGGCAAAGTGATCGAATTCACTCTCTCTGGCGAGGGATCGATTCCTCGCGAACAGCAGGGTGCCGCGCCTGGCCAGCAGCCCGCCGCCGGCATGGGAACACAGTCACAGGATGCGAGCACCAGCGCGCCCGGCAATCAGCCCGGCGGCGGCATCGGAGCGCCCGTCAAGGGGTCCAGCCCATTACCGCCGGGAGCAGTGTGGTGGATTATCGGTGTTCTGGCGCTGCTGCTGGTTGCGGGCGCGGCCTTCCTGCTTCGCAAACCGGCAGGCGCGCCTGCCGTGGCGTATGACGGCGGGGCAGGGAATTATGCGGTCATTGCGTCGCCTACCTCAAAGCACGCGGCCCTGCTGAATGCGCTGAAGGAAGAGCTGTTTGCGGTGGAGAGCGAAAAAATCTCTGGCACCATCGCGCCCGGCGAATACGCTGAGGTGAAGGCGGCGCTGGAGACGGTGCTGAGGCGGGCGTTGAAACGTGGCGCCTAGCTGATCAGCAAGTCGACGAGTTGGGAGGTCACTTCTTCTGACGAAAGACAGCAAGGTCAAAAAAAGATGCCAGGAGTTGCCCTTCGTCACTATCCAGCGGGAGCAGATTTACCTCGCTGGTCGTAGGCTCGGTCCATGAGATGTTGTTTACTTCAAAGTAGTACACACTGCCGGCGTCCGCGGTGAAATGAGCCACAGCCGTTAGGGCGGCCCCACCCCACCCTCCGAATCTTGTGGTTGCACAAAGGTGATGAACGCCAGGATCCACCGAGAAATGGAAATAGGAGTTACCGCTGGTAGCTCCTATCCACTTGCCGTCGAGGCCCGCCATGGTTGTAGGTGTTGTAAAAGCGCCTGAATCCTTCTCAATGAAATAGACCAGCGCCTTCCCAGCATCGGGCTGAGCAGGCTTCCGCTCTCTCGCGTAGTCCACGTCGAATTTGGCCGAGGCATTGCCGCAACCGATGAACCCCATTGTGGCAGAGTTGCTTTGGGCCGGGGCCGGCAAGGAAACAAGTCCGGCTATGAGAAAAAGTGCGTAGACCGCTGATTTGATCATGATTGGTCCCTCTCTTCAGCCATTGGACTGGCCGGGTTCATCTTCAGTTACGAGGCAATCGTTATCGCCGATCCGATCAAGCTCTGCTGAGTTTTTCTGCTTCTCGTCTCTGCCTTGTATCCTTTCGGAATGAAGATCCTTCTTCGCACTCTGCTTTATCTCGCGCTCATTGTCTGGCTGGGCGCGGATATCTTCTTTCCTATCGTGGCTGCTGTTACCTTCACTACGCTGCGGCCCGATACGCACGTGGCCGGCTCGATCGTGGGCCAGTTGCTGCGCATCCTGCACGAGATGGGACTGGTCTCGGGAATCTTAGGTCTCGCATTGCTCGCGCTAGCTCCGCTCGCGGGGGTCTACAAGCCGCGCAAGGTTCTTGCGCCAATGGCGCTTCTCTTGCTGATGGTCTGCCTGACTCTGTATTCACAGTTCTCCATCATTCCAGCCATGGAGCGGGACCGCATTGCCGCAGGGGGCGCGATCGATGCAGCCGACTCGGCCAATCCCACCCGGATCGACTTTGAAAAGCTCCATCGCCGTTCCGAACATGTGGAAGAAGCCGTTCTGCTGTTGGGACTTGTGACGGTAGCTCTCGCGGCCAGTGCGGAGACGGCAAAGCCGTAAGGATCGACACGAGCCAACCCCGCCATCTCCGTTTCAGTGCAGATGCATCCTCCACGCCGTGTAGCTGAGGATTTCATGCTCGATACGCTCGAACTCCCGCGATCCGCCCTCGACGGGCTGGTGGGGGCGAGGCGAGGTGAGCACGTCGAGGCCTTCAGCAGCGCAAATCTCATGGATGCGAAACAGATGCGTGCCGTCGCTGACGATCACCAGGCGGCTCAATCCGTTGGCGCGGGCGATGACGGCGATGCGGCGGGCGGATTCCTCGGTGTTGCGGCTCTCGGTCTCGGCGATGATGTCTTCTTCGGGGACGCCCATGGCCATCAGGTACTCGCGGCCCACGGCGCCCTCGTTGTACTGGTCGCCGCCGTTGCCGCCCAGTGTAATGATGAGCGGAGCGATGCCGTGATGGTAGAGCTCCAGGGCGTGATCCAGGCGGGCGCGGTAGACCGGGGAGGGCCGGCCATCGTACTCCGCTGCGCCGAAGACGCCGATAGCAGCCGAGGGCGCGGCCTGATCCTGCGAAGCATAGCTCTCAATCTGCACATAGACCCAGCGGCACCAACCAAGCGCGCCCACAGCCAGCGCCAGCAAAAGCAACAGCGCGGCGCGGAGAATCCAGTTGCGGCGTTTTGGCTTGGCGCGACGCTTCATGCGCAACTTCCGATGCAGGGACTAGGGACATAGGGACTAGACTTTCGCTCTGAACGAATTGGTGTGTCGAATGCCAAAAGGAAGTGAGGTCTTGCCAGATTGCGAAGGCTCCCAAATCGCCGATTGTTCCCTAGTCCCTTAGTCCCTAGTCCCTATTCCCTAGCCCCTATGTCCCTGATTCCGTTTACCTCTGCAACACCATCACAATTTCGTGCGTTGGAATGGCGCCCTCGCGCAGAATCTCCCAGCGGCCGGGGCCCAGCGAGAGATCGACAATGGTGGTTGGTTGCGCGCGGCCAGTAGGTCCCCCGTCCACGATCAGCGGAATGCGATCGCCAATCTGGTCGCGAACGCAGCCTGCGTGCGTACACTCGGACGCCCCTTGCAGGTTGGCAGAGGTTGCGGTAATCGGCAGCCCGAAGCGCTCCACCACAGCGCGCGGGATGGCCGCATCCGGCACGCGCAGGGCCACGTTGCCTGTATTGGCCGTGGAGCGCAGGGGCAGCTTGCCGCCGGCGCGAACGATGACGGTGAGCGGTCCGGGCCAGAAGCGATCCGCCAGCTTGTCCAGCATGGGGTCGGTATCGCGAGCCAACTCGTAGGCCTGGGAGACTGAAGCGATCAGCAGCGAGAGCGGCTTGTGCTTCTGGCGAGTCTTCAGCCGGTAAATCTGCTCGACCGCATACAGATTGACCGGGTCAACCGCCAGTCCATAGAAAGTGTCGGTAGGCAGGGCAACGACATCACCCTTGCGCAGACAGGCGACGATGTAGTCGATCCGGTCTGGTTGTGGTTCGTCGGGATGGACGCGCAAGATCTCCGCGGACAAGAAGGTCTACCTCAATTCCATGGATGAAGGGGCCATAAAGTCGGAAACTATCACAGCGCCAGCCGTGGTGCAACCCATACTGCTGCAAACACATGCCCCCGCTTGTGCTGCTTACTGGCAAAACGGCTTAGAATCGGTTCAGCGTTCTAAGGTTTTCTAGAGATGCCTCTTCGCATTGTACAGAGTAAACAGAATGCACGCCTCAAAGAACTGCGGCGCGCGCTGGCCCACCCCCCCCGCAACGGGGGGGGACTGGCTGGAATCGAGGGGCCAAACCTCATTGGGGAGGCCTTGCGCGCCGGGTTGCGCGTTGAATGTGTCTTTGTGGCCGAGGGCGCGGAAAGCTTGCTGGACGGGCTGGGGCTGCCGCCGGAGACTGAGATTCTGCTGCTGCCGAGAGCCTTGCTGGACTCGGCATTGACCACCGAAGCGCCGCAGCCCATTGCGGCCTTGATTCAGCCGCCGGACTGGACCTGGGCCGGCCTGCTTGGCGATCACCAGAAAACTGCGCCGCTGTTCGTGGTGCTGGCAGGCCTGCAAGACCCCGGCAATCTAGGCACGATTCTGCGTTCCGCCGAGGCCTTTGGCGCCAACGGCGTTCTCAGCTTGCCCGGAACCGTGAGCGCGTGGAACCCCAAGGCGGTGCGCGCCTCGGCTGGCAGCGTCTTCCGGGTTCCGCTGCTTGCCGTCAGCGCGGACGAGTGCTTTACGCGCCTGCACGAGGTCGGTGTGACCATCCTGACCACGTCGACAAGCGCCGTGCACGGGACACAGCTCGCTCATCGAACGAACCTGGCTGGACCGGTCGCACTCCTCATCGGCAATGAAGGCAACGGCGTGCCGGACGAACTGGCTGCCCAGGCCGATAGCGCGGTGACGATCCCTTGTCCCGGACCGGTGGAGAGCTTGAACGCCGCCGTGGCTGCGAGCTTGCTGCTCTATGAAGCATCGCGGCAGCGAAGGGGGCGCGATGAGTCTGTTTGACGGTGAACCCGAAGGCCCCAAAGGCACGCTCCGCACCGCGCCGCTTGCCGAGCGGATGCGGCCGCGCAGCCTGGAGGAGTACAGCGGCCAGGAGCATCTGGTCGGTCCCGGCAAGCCGCTGCGCGTGCAGATCGAGCGCGAAGCGGCAGACTCTGCAAACTCAGCCTCCGCGAACACAGGCTCCATGATCCTCTGGGGTCCGCCGGGGGTGGGCAAGACCACGCTTGCCAAGATCATCGCCGAGACGACTCGCGCCAATTTCATTGAGTTCTCCGCCGTGATGAGCGGCATCAAGGAGATCAAGCAGGTGATGACCGCCGCTGCCCAGGCATCGGAGATGCATTCACGCACTATCCTCTTTGTCGATGAGATTCACCGCTTCAACAAGGCGCAGCAGGACGCGTTCCTGCCCTACGTGGAACGTGGCACCATCCGCCTGATCGGCGCGACCACGGAGAATCCTTCCTTTGAGATCATCTCCGCGCTGCTCTCGCGTTGCCGCGTTTATGTGCTGGAGCCGCTGAGCGACGATCAGATCGAATTGCTGCTGCGCCGCGCCCTCGAAGATAAGGAACGCGGGCTGGGCGCGCTGGGGCTCACTGCGGACGACGATGCGCTGGCGCTGATCGCCGGCTACTCCAGCGGCGACTGCCGCAACGCTTACAACACGCTGGAGGTGGCCGCGCAACTGGCTCAAGAGGGAAAGAAGCACATCGACAAGGCGCTGGCCGGCGAAGCCGTGCAACAGCGGGTGCTGATGTACGACAAGGGCGGCGAAGAGCACTACAACCTGATCTCAGCCCTGCACAAGAGCGTGCGCAACAGCGATCCCGACGCCGCGCTCTACTGGCTGGCGCGCATGTTTGCCGCCGGTGAAGACCCGCTCTATCTCGCCCGCCGCGTGGTGCGCATGGCCGTCGAAGACATCGGCCTGGCCGCGCCCGAGGCGCTCAACCTGACTCTGTCCGCCAAGGAGGCCATCGACTTTCTCGGCTCGCCCGAAGGCGACCTGGCACTGGCCGAGGCGGTGGTTTATCTGGCTCTGGCGCCCAAGTCGAACTCGGTCTACACGGCCTACGGCGCCGTGCAGCGGGAGGTGGAAGAGACTCGCCAGGAGCCGGTTCCGCTGCACCTGCGCAACGCGCCCACGCGGCTGATGAAGGAACTGGAATACGGCAAGGGCTACCGCTATGCCCACGACGAAGAGGGCCGCGTAGCCGACATGGATTGCCTGCCTGACTCACTGCGCGGACGGAGTTACTACAAACCCACCCAGGAAGGCCGCGAAAAGCTGCTGGCGCAGCGGATGGAAGAGATTCGGCGGATAAGGGCGGGAAAGCACGGCGGGGTGTGAAGACTCCCCAGCATGAAGAGGTCGAGGTATCCAGAACGGAGAGGCATCTCTATTGAGAAGTGGGAAGCAAGCGCAAGAACCAACGGTTTCCATTGTGGTCTTCTAACTCAACATGGCTGCCATCTGTCAGTAATGTACTTTTGCGCCCATCGTAAAAATCTACGACTGCTTCGACCGACCAAAAGGTGCCTTCATCCCAATCTATTTGGCAGGATGCGCCTTGAAACTTTCCTTGCCAAACCCTCTTCACCAAGTTGCGCATTTCCTCCACAGCCGAGGTATGGCTGAGTTCCGACGAAAATCGAACAATACGAATGTTCTTAACCCAGCCGCCAGCGAGTTCTGGAACCGTCATTGGACGCTCGAACCAACGGTAGTTTCCGCCGCAGGATGGGTGGGGCTCGAACTTCGGGACTAAGCTGTCCGACACTTTGTGAGCCGTAGGATCGACAACAATTTCTGGGATATTGGAGCGATCATCCTTGGAAACCTGCCCAGCAAGAAAAGGCGCGCTGAGAAGGCACGTGGAAGCGAATACAGTGACTAAATGCCAATTCGCTGATTTCATACGGCCCTCATTGTGCCGGGTGCCTCAGATCCCGCCTTTGGGATCTGGGATCGCGCAAACCTCAGTCTCTCCCGGCTTTTCTGATCCCTGTTCCCTAGCTTCTATCCCATGGATTGACGACCGAAGCCGCGATGTCCTCGAAGTGCTTCACATTCCGCGTCGCGAGTTTTGCATGAGAGGCAAGCACGACGCCGGCGATCATGGTGTCACGCAGTTCTCCGGGCCGTCCCCTTCTTTGTCTGTCCGCAGCCAATTCGGCCGCCCGCCTTGCGGCGGTCTCATCGTAGCTAGCGATTCGCTGTTGCGCAACCTCGCCGAGCCAACGCTCGAAAGATGCCATGAGAGCAGTTCGGCGTTTCCCGGCCGGCATCGTCTCCAAGCCGAAGCGAATCTCAAAAACAGTAACGGAAGTTGTCCAGATCGAGGTGCCAGGCTGCTGATCAAGCCAACGCGTAACGCGTTCATCCGGCTTGGGAAGCATGATTTCCGAAACCACGTTCGTGTCGAGGATGATCATTCGTCAAAACTGATCGGCTTCAGAGGAAAGCCGCGCCATTCGTGAATCTCTTCTCCCTCTTTCAGGCCGATGCCCTGGCCGCTGAAAAGGGCAACAGAGGCCGTCCCAAACCCGACCGCCGGAGCCTCCTCTTCCTTGAGTGCATTGCGCAGAATCTCCCGGGCCTCCGCTTCCATGCTGTGGCCGTTGCGCTTGGCACGGCGCTGCAAACGGATTTTGAGCCGGTCTTCGAGGTTGCGAACCAATATCTGCGCCATTGTTGCCTCCTCTGCTATCATGATAGCAGACATACGAGAAGCGCTCTGGGAACCCTTCCAAACGGTTCGCCTCTTTCCGGCGAACCTGTGCGTTGCCCGGCTTATTGGCGCGGTTTCGGCAGGTTGCTCAGCGCATCCGTGACGATACCCGGCGTCAGCACCTCCGGTAGCATCTGCGGCTGGCTCTGGCCTGGCGTGTAGAGCGCATAAGCAGGCACGCCGCTGCGGCCGAGGGCGGTCAGGGCCTGTGTGATGGCTTCGTCGTGGCGGGTCCAGTCGGCCTTCATCAAGACCACGTCGCGAGCCCGAAAAGCCTGCTCTACCTCGGGCTGGTCCAGAGCCACGCGTTCATTTACCTGGCAGCTCAGGCACCACTTCGCGGTAAAGTCGACAAACACGGGCTGCCCCGCCGCCAGCGAACGGCTGACCGCGTCCTCCGACCAGGGCTGCCAAAGTCCCTTCATCTCCGGCGGATTCAGAGTCTCGGAAGCGACAACCAGCTTGCCTGGCGCAAATGCACAGATGGCAATGACCGCAACCAGGATCAGCCCGGCAACCACCGAGGCCCAGCGCTTGGCCGGCCAGCGGCCCAGGAACCAGCCGGCAATGGCCAGCAGCAGGAAGGCGCCGAGCAGCGCGGCCAGAACGCCGGCCCCGTAAGCCTGCGCCAGCACCCAGGCCAGCCAGATGACGGTGATGAAGATCGGCACCGAGATGGCCTGGCGCAGAATCTCCATCCAGACGCCGGGGCGGGGCAGCAGGCGCGTCCAGGCTGGTTGCAGGGTGAGCGCCACGTAGGGCGCGGCCAGCCCCAGCGCCAGCGCTGTAAACACCGCAAAGGTGACCGCAGGCGACTGGGCCAGCGCGTAGCCGATGGCCGCTCCCATGAAGGGCGCTGTGCAGGGCGTAGCCACCACCACGGCCAGAACGCCGGTGAAGAAGCTGCCGGTGTAGCCATGCTTGGCGGCGAGCGAATCGCCCGCGCCGGTGAGCGTGAGGCCGATCTCAAACTGCCCGGCCAGTGACAGGCCCAGGAAGAAGAGCAGCCCGGCCATGAGAGCGAGAAAGACCGGCGACTGGAATTGGAATCCCCAGCCGAGGGTGGAGCCCGCTGCGCGCAGACCCAGCAGCACGCCCACCAGCACCCAGAACGAGACGAGAATGCCAGCGGTGTAGACGAGCCCATGGGCGCGCAGCTTGTGGCGCTCTTCGCTGCCGGAGTTGACCAGCGCGAGACCCTTGAGAAAGAGCACCGGGAAGACGCAGGGCATGAGGTTCAGGAGCAAGCCGCCGAGAAAGGCCAGACCCGAGGTGCGCAGCAGCAGCGCCCATGAGAGGGACGGAACGCTGGGCCTTGAAATGGGGGCCTGTAAGCTGGTTGCACGTGCAGAGGGAGTTGTGGAGAGGGCCGCTGGCGGCGCGGCAGCGGCTGAGACAGAGGCTTGAGCCGCGACCGTGCCGGGCAGCGCGACAATGTCATACGCACGGCCGCCGGAAAGCTCCAGAACTCCCCGCAGTTGCGCGGGATTGGCGGTTAGATTCGCGTCTTTCTTGAGGTCGAGAATCAGGCCTGTCGCCGTCGGCGTGAGCTTTTGCGGGGCGGGGTTGTCGAGGATGTCCTGATCGGCGGGGAAGAACGCGGCCTCTGATTCCTGCCGGCCGGTGATGACGGCGAGGCGGAAACCTTCCTTCGTAGGCTGAAATTTAGCGCTCAGGGATTTCGGGTCTGCTTGTGGTACCGGCTTTGCCTCCTGAGTCCACAGCAGCTCATCCTTCGTTGGCGTGCCTAACCCCATTGGCGGTGGACCAGCAACCTCGACATGCAGGCTAAAGTCAGCCTTGCCAGGAATGCAGACTTCGCGGCAGACGAGCCAATCCACTTTTGCGTGAAGTTCAACTGGACCAAGCGGCATTGTCTTGGCCACATCGACGTTCATCGGAAACAGAACTTTATCTTCGTAGCCGAAATCCATCAAAGGTCCAAGCGGAAGCCGCTTGGGCGCGGGGAACCGCATCGGTCCGACGGAAATTCCAGCAGGCAGCTTCCACTGTACGTGAGGCGGTTCGCCCGCATCTCCAGGATTCTTCCAATAAACATGCCAGCCCGGCTCCAGTTTAAAGAACAAGCCGACCTCGTTTGAACCCGAAGGACTGAGAGGCCAAGGCGAAAGGAGTTCCACATGCACATGGTCCGCATCGGCGGAGCTCGACGCCGCCAGTCCGGGCAGACCGGCGGCAAGCAGGGCCAACAAAGCGAAGATGAAACGAGGAAGGCGCATAAAGGCGGAAGGCTGACTCCTGATGATTGGACTCAGTGTATTGCAAGATAGTCGCAACAAGTCCCGAACTTCATGGTCAGGGATGTACATTCGACCGCATCGCGTGACGCCGATAGATGCAATCGTTGACAACGCACTTGACTCCGGCGGCGCGGGCGCGGGCCACGGCCTCGTCGTGGATCACGCCATCCTGAAGCCACAGATAGGGAATGCCCAGGCGGATCACGGCGTCCACGATGGCGGGAACATGCTCCGAGGCGCGGAAGACATTGACCAGGTCAATTCCCGAGCCGGTCGACTGCTGGACGGCGGTCTGGGCCGCATCGAGGTCGGGGTAACACTTGATGCCCTGCACCTCGAAAAGCGCTGGATTGACTCCCGCCACGTAGTAGCCATGTGCGGCCAGATACTTGCCAATGAAGTGGCTGGCGCGTGTGGTTTTGTCGCTCATGCCTACCACGGCAATGGTTCGCGCGGTGCGGAGCATCTCGTCGATGATAGCGGGATCGTTACTCATCAAATTCCTCGCCGGGATTTTCGCACAAATCATACTCAGGAGGAGATTGGATGGCCATTGTAAGTCGCCTTCCGGCTCTGAATGCTGCAAGCGCGTCTGGTCCCACCCAATATGCTCGAACCCTGGTGAAGTGCTTCTTGACCCTGGAGTGAAGAGCTCTCATGAGCGACCGAGAGATCGGCGAATTTGAGATCGTAGTAATGGTTCCAGAGATGATTGTGCCGTCAGTCCATTCGCCTCCAACGTTAAGAAAGACGGAGTGCGGATTCCAGGGTTGTTCGACGTCGAATCTGTCATCGCCATCGAACATTGTCATCGTCTCGACGCGAATCGGAGAGTCCTCTTCCATGATTAGGAATGTATCGCACCCAGCTTCCTGGTCGCACGCGGCTTGGCCGAGCTTCGGTAGATCGACGGCTGTTTTCCAAATCTCCGGCTCAGGATCAGGTAGCCTCCCGCAGCGGGTGTACTTCAATCGTCTCTTGGCTTCAAGGCTGCCGAGAACCACAAGAAGGTCGTTTTTCAAGGCGAAAATATACATTGCTTTGGCGTCCTTGGTTTTGAAACTTGCCTCCGCGGCAGGCCGCTACACGTCGAGATCGTCGTCTACTTCTGCGGCGACAGCCGTCCCTCGCCGCTTGGCCAACAGATAGCCGCGCAGGAACGGCTCCAGATAGCCATCGAGCACCTTGTCCACGTCACCCACCTCGACTTTCGTGCGATGGTCCTTGGCGATGCGGTAGGGCTGCAACACATACGAGCGAATCTGTGAGCCGAAGTTGATCTCCAGCTTCGAGTCTTCAACCTTCTTGCTGACGGCGCGCTTCTTTTCCAGCTCGTACTCGTAGAGCCGTGAGCGCAGCATCTTCATGGCCTTCTCGCGGTTCTTGTGCTGGCTGCGCTCGTTCTGGCATTGAACGACAATTCCGGTGGGCAGGTGCGTCATGCGCACAGCGGAGTCGGTGGTGTTCACATGCTGGCCGCCCTTGCCGCCAGAGCGGTAGGTATCGATGCGCAGATCTTCCACCTTCAGATCCACCTGAATGGTGTCGTCGATTTCCGGCGAAACGTAGACCGAGGCAAACGATGTGTGGCGGCGCTTGGCCTGGTCGAAGGGCGAGATGCGCACCAGCCGGTGGACGCCGCTCTCGCCGGCCAGTTGCCCGAAGGCGTACTCGCCGAGAATGGTGAAGGTGGCGGACTTGATGCCCGCCTCTTCGCCGTCCTGGTAGTCGTTCATCTCCGTCTTGAAGCCCTGCTGCTCGGCCCAGCGCAGGTACATGCGCATCAGCATCTCGGCCCAGTCCTGGCTTTCCGTTCCGCCCGCGCCGGGGTGCACGGTGACAATGGCGTTGAGCGGATCGGCCTCGCCGTTGAGCATGGTGCGGGCCTCAAGCTCCTCGTTGAAGGTGGCGAGAGCCTTGATGTCGCGCTCCAGGTCGGCCAGCACGTCCTCGCCCTCCTTGGCCAATTCGAAATAGGCTTCGATGTCGCTGGTGCGGCGCACAAGCTCCTCATCGTCGGCGACGAGATTTTCCAGGCGCTTTTTATCGCGCATCAAGGGTTTGGTGGCGTTGGGATTGGACCAGAGCGAAGGATCGGCCAGCTTGGTTTCTATTTCGGCGAGTTCCCTGCGGATGCGAGCCGGGTCAAAGATACTCCCGCAGGTCGCGGACTTGATCGCGCACGGGAGCAAAGGCGAATTCGAGATCGTTCAACGACATAGTTTGCTCTTATGACCTGACTTTGTTTGGAACTGTGAAGCTTCGTCTTGTTGACTGATCTAGAATATCACCGTAGACGCTTTCGGCAGTGGCGCGGCATGTATATTACGGAATCGGTGTTTCTGAAAAATGATGATCGATTCACGGTCTGGCCAGAAAGAGGAGAATATGTCCTACACACAAAATGAGCTTTGCTCTGTCTGGAAGAAACTAACGGACGGAACCGAGCATGATGAATTCGATGCGCTTGATGTAGGCGCGCTTATTAGCAGTCGCAATCTAGAGATTCTATTGGCGAGAATAGTGAATGTCGGAGACCTAGAACAGACGTTAACATTTACCGCTTCGGTTGGGGGAGTTGAACCTTATAACGATTTCGACCCACCGGACGACAGCGCAATTGAGTCCTACACCCGCAAACGTGGAAACAAACAGGCAGAGTGGGGAGAGTGGAGGCGAGTGTAAGCCCGAGCCTGCGGAATTTACTACTTTTTCTCTCTTGCAATATTGCAGAGCAGGTCGAACGCTTTTTCAAAACGGGAATTTGGAACCAACTCCCTTTCAGCATTCTCCGGTGCTGGGCTTCCCGTTGGCATATTGGAACCAAGCACGAAATAATGCCTCGTCTCACAGTTACCCTCGACATATAACGCTCCTTGGTGTAGTAAAAAGCCATTTGGCCTGACGTAGATTTCCTGCCCCTCGCTCCGAACCTTCTGCCACATGTCAGATACCTGGCCTCCGGCCACGCCATCCCTACCCATCCTCGGAGGGGCGTCTTGCTGCACAGGTTCTGCCTGTTGCTGTGGTTCCGCCTCCGACTGTACAGGTTCTGTCTGCTGTGTCCCAGGTTCAATGGTGGCCGAGGAGCTAGGTTTCATTGCCGTGGGGTTAACAGGCAACTGCTTGTTAGGTTGCTCTATTTCATCTTCATCAGTGACTCCTCTTAGTGCGATACCATCCGGCATTTTCGCCGTCACAATCATGGTAAAGTTCTTCCCTTCAACACCCGGTCCCAGCTCTCCTTCCGATGCCAGCGAAGTACCGGAGGGAATGAAATCGCATCCGTTTGACTTTGCTAGCTCTTCTTTTGCAGACGCAGTTGGCTTATTTGGTAGGCTGGCGGTACTGGCTTGTATCCACGCACTATCAAAGGTAACCCACGTTTTTGAGTCAGGGCAGATGACTGCACCGTCGATAGTAGCTACGAAATTGCCTTTTGGTATTGAGTCAAGACTATCGGGTGTGGTGACTCCTCTTTTTGAAGTGCCGTCAGGCATTTGTGCCGTCACAATGGCCATAGGCCCGAGGTCACCCGAGTTGCTGATCCCTCCTTCTGATACCAGCGGGGTGCCGGGGGGAACATAATTGCATCCAATTGGCACACCATTTGACTTTGTTAATTCTTCCATTGAACTCATCTCGGGGTGGGGCTTTGGCTGTCCACTTTTCAAAGCATCAAACTCGTCTTCAGCGTATTTAATCTGCACGCGAATGAAGTCTTCGTATGTTTCGGAGGAAGCGCAGATGAGGGTGCCGGTAACGCCCTTGGCCACGAAATTACCTTTTGGTAAATTGAGGCTGGGGTCTGCGACGAGTTCAGACCTCGGTTTTGCCGTGTGGAAAAGCATCAACAACATAAGCGTACCGGCGATAACAATAAAAGAGAGCCACCGGATTCCTTTGGACTTCATTTCAGCCTCCCGCAGCGATGAGGTCAAGGCCTCTTAACAGAGAGCGCCACCATACTACGCCACCCATGCGCTGCTACGCCACCTTGACCTCATCGAGCAGACCGGGACGGCGGTCCAACAATTTGAGCAGCTTGACCAGGTCAATGGCGGCTTGGTCTTGCCGTTCTCCTAGTATCAATGCTCCGCCAGGCCGCATCCCAGACAGAAGGCCAGCGCGCCGCAAATCTCAGCCATCCGCGCTGCATCCAGCTTGGCTACTCGCCTGCCCAGTCTCTCCTGCGAGATCGTCACGGCGTTGTGCAGATTCACCGCACAGGGGGCCTTCATCCCATCTTCGACATCCAGCACAACCTCGGAGGGTACGCCGCGAATCGTGGAGGTGACAGGCGCCACCGTTACTGTCGCAAGATAGCCGATGGCGCTGTCGCGTGTAAGTACCACCACCGGCCTGTTCTTGTCTGGCGGAGCGAAGTGAACAAGCCGCACATCTCCCCTTGCTATAGCTCCGGCCACGCGGCCTCGCTCTCCCATACCTGTGCTTCTCCACGCTCGGGCGGATTCTTTGCGTAGCCCTTGCGGTCGCGTTCCTCGCGCGCCTTGGTCTCCAGCCGCAGCAGATACTCGCGCAGCGCCTCGCGCATTAACTGCGAACGATTCAGCCGGAGCAGGCGCGCCGCCC
>Ga0302140_10006574_pt1 | contig 14581 bp, 8 predicted proteins | sample I_Bog_E1_1_FD_202095 | JGI IMG/M metagenome (GOLD analysis project Ga0302140, IMG submission 202095) | Peat permafrost microbial communities from Stordalen Mire near Abisko, Sweden - I_Bog_E1_1 | ecosystem: Environmental > Terrestrial > Soil > Wetlands > Peat | place: Sweden: Abisko, Stordalen...
AACCCACGAGCGCGGAGCGAAACAGGCGCTGCAGAGAAGATAAAATGTAATTATGACAAGTTCAGGTCACCGCGCTGATTCTCTCTCGACTCAGAACTCAGACGGTCGGCGGCTTGTCTTGTCGAACGCGGCGCTCCATGAGCGCGGCATCACCTTGGGCACATACAGCAATATGTCCGGAGAAGGTATCCAATCCAGCGACCAGTATGTTCGGCTTGTGCAGATTGGCGCCCATCCTGCACAAGCCGAACGTCGAACGGGAGGACGGAGCATCGTATTTGTGAAAAAGCCCAGGTCTCTGACCTTTGTTCCTCCCGGCTTCGCTCCAGATGTTCTTTTACACACGGTTTCAAAGCTGATTTTTTGTCAGATAAACCCAAAAGTGATCAATGAACTCGCAGGAGAGATGGACCGCCAACCATCGACTCTTCTTAGTTTTAAGTCCGGAATCAGTAATAGAGCGATCACAAGAATACTGTCTCTAATGACAGAAGAGTTCCATGCTGGTGCGCAGCTAGGAGCTCTTTATATTGAAACACTTGCTCACGCATTGGTCATCAGGCTGTTACATCTAGATTGCGCATCGGAGCGCACCGACACTTCTACAATCAGTGCTTTGCCTTCTAGCAAGTTGAGAAGGATAAAAGAACTGATTGAGGCGGGGCTTGATGAAGATTTGTCGCTGAAAACTCTCGCGAGCGAAAGTGGCTATAGCAGGGCTCATTTCCTCCGCATGTTCCACGCCTCGACCGGAACCACTCCCCATCGCTATGTTCTGGAAAGGCGAATTGACCGCGCTCAAAGGCTACTAAAAGAAAAGAAGATATCTTTGGCTAACATAGCCGCCGCCTGTGGCTTCTCCAGTCAGACCCATATGGCCGATGTCTTTCGCAGAACTCTCAACACGACTCCCAGGGAGTACCGAAGCACAATTTAGCACGAATCCAGAGGTGTCGCACTTTTCTCGAAGAAGGATCGTGTCGACTATCTTATCGTTGAGGTTGGAGACAGCACTCGATGACCCACGAAACAAACGAACCAACCTTCAGCAATGGTTCCCATGCACTCGAATTTGCTGACCAGGTTCGTGCTAATCAACTACGACTGACAGCCGGGCTGAAACAGAAATACGACTTCATCGTCTGTGGATCTGGATCTTCGGGCTCGGTCGTAGCCCGGCGACTCGCCGAAAATCCAGACGTTAGCGTCTTGTTATTGGAAGCAGGCGGTCAGGATGATGTTCCAAGCGTAGTGGCTCCAGAGAGATGGCCTACTAATTTAGGCAGTGAGCGGGACTGGGGCTTTCAAGCTCAACCCAATTCTGCGCTCCATGGACGTGCAATCCCGATGTCCATGGGTAAAGTGCTGGGAGGAGGATCGAGCATCAACGTGCTGCACTGGGTGCACGGTCACAAAGATGATTGGAATCACTTCGCGGACGAAGCTGGCGACACCGCATGGAACTATGAATCGGTGTTAAAGCTCTATCGTCGAATTGAAGACTGGCATGGTAAACCCGACACGGAATATCGTAGTAACACGGGAGCAATCTTTATTCAGCCTTCTCGGGCTGAAAGTCCTCTAAGCGTGGCGACGTTTGAGGCTGCCCGCTCGATTGGGGTTCCAGCCTTCGACAATTTGAATGGTCGCATGATGGAGAGTGAGGGAGGCTGCTCTTACGTTGAGAAAGCTATACGTAACGGAAGGCGTCAATCAGTCTTTCGCGCCTATACCTTTCCTTACATGGACCGGCCAAATCTTACCGTTCTCACGCGGGCGCTGGTTACCCGAATCACCTTTGACAACAAGCGTGCATCCGGCGTTGAAGTCGCTCACGATGGCAAAATGTACTGTATCAATGCGGGGCTGGAAGTTATTCTATCGCTTGGTGCAATCCAAACGCCGAAGGTACTTATGCAGTCAGGCATAGGTGATCACGCTGAACTAGGGCGCTTCGGAATTCCGCTTGTACAACATCTTCCAGGCGTGGGACAAAACTTCCAGGATCACACGCTCATCATGGCATGCGTATGGGAGCATCAGCAGTCAGACCACATTCCAACCAGCAGCGAAGTGATATTGCAATGGAAGTCTGATTCGAGTCTGGAAACTCCGGATATGCAATGCGTTCTACTCGATCAGCCGGCTATTGGCCGAGAGACAGCCAAGTTTAATCCGCCCGCCAATTCATGGAGTATCGTCCCCGGCCTGGTACGTCCCAACAGCCGCGGGGAGATCCGACTCACGGGCTCGAATCCCCTCGACCCAGTGGAGATTTGCGCGAATCATCTCAACGACCCGGCCGATCTCAGGGCTCTCACTCGGGCTGTAGAGTTCAGTCGCGAGCTTGCAAGCTCCGCTCCTCTGCGACCCTTTGCCAAGCGTGAAGTGATACCAGGTGGTCTCAAAAAACCGGATCTTGAGGATTTCGTGCGAAGTTCTGCCAGTACCTATTGGCATCAGACCTGCACCGCAAAGATGGGACGCGATTCCATGTCTGTCGTAGACGGCAACCTCAAAGTCTATGGAATCGACGGCCTTCGTATCGCGGATGGCTCCATCATGCCGCGCATTACAACTGGCAACACCATGGCTCCATGCGTTGTCATCGGAGAGCGAGCTGGAGAGATACTCAAGGGCCAACATAAACTGTGACAGAGCGAGATGACAGTTTCTGATGTTCCAACTAAGTTTAATCGATCTATGTGTTTGCGTTCAGAGTTTGCAGATATTCGTAGGACGCGAGCCCTTTGAGGGGTCTTGAGTCTTCGGGCGAAATTGTAGGCTTTCAGGAACCTTGATTGCCGGGCAACTCCATCGCAGATCTCACATTCTTGCGATAGGCGTGACCTCAGGACTTGGCTGGTCCACTCACAACCTCTTGGAGATCGATTCTCGACGGGCCCGGTTACGATCTTCGACCTGATAAGAGTTCTGGACTGGCGAACCAATGCTGTCACAAGGATCTAAAGCTGAAGGCGTATCCTGGCGCGAGTCAACAGCCACGCAAGCGATAGCATCAGCGAGGTAAAGACGAGCGTCTTGAGAAAGCCGGGCAGTCCAGCATTCAGGTGAGTGTCCAGGTACGTGATATTGAAGGCGAGAAAGAAGAAGTACCAGAGGTCGGGCAGCAGATAGGTAAGCAGCGTGTTTGAGCCGGCAGGTCGCACAAAGTTCGCCCACGCGGTTTTCTTCCGGACATCGCAAAGCCAATAAAGCCCCGTGAACAGCAGTGCAGCGGTGCCTGAACTGTAGAGGCACCAAGTGGGTGTGGCTCGAATCTTTGAGATGCCAAGTGGAGCTAGAAGAAATCCAGCGACTATAAGAACAAGGCCGAAGCCGGTGCCGATCAATATGGCTCGGCGAACTCTCGTTGCAGATGCGGCACCGAGAAAGATGGAGGAGGTCACGACACCTGCCATGATGATGGCGGGCATGGCTCCGTTACCGAAGGGCCACACGTAAAGCGGTAACCTCCCTGGAAATGAAAATACCCTTGCTGTCGTGAGTGAGCAGAAGGCCATGAGTATCGTGAGCCATAGGATGGAAGCCCGGTGAGACCTCCGCGTCGGTATGTAGAGGATGGAGGTTGCAAAATAAGAGAAGCCAATGAGTCCGAGGATCTCGGGATAGGATGGATCCAGCCATGTCCCCTGACCATGTGTTGAACGGCGGAAGAGAGCGAGCAGTACGACGAGGCCGGTGAGACCGGCATATTTGATGACCTTGAAGAGCGTTCTGTAACGCTCGGATGCAGGGTAGACGTTGATATAAAGAGAAGCACACAGGAGAGCGAGGAAACCCCAGGTGCCACCACTGAGCAGCATGCGGCCTGCATCAGCTTTCTCGACGTTGGCAAGGATATAACCGAGAACGATAAGGCTGACAGATCGAACAAGAACATGAGCCCAGAGCTGTGGCTGTGATGGATTGCGCTTCAACCGTTGCGTGACGGCGATCGGCATCGACACACCGAGAACAAATAGAAAGAAGGGAAAGACCATGTCGACGTACGTCATCACGTCGACGTTTCCGGGTGCATGCTCTGTCCACCAGGGCATGCCGTGCACGTCGCTCAAAGCGTTGACGAAGATCATTACGGCCATGGTGAGCCCACGGAAGATGTCGATCGATGCAATCCTTGTGCTGGTAGTTTGGCCGGCGATCCCCGTCGACAACATCGGTTCGATGGTACTCATGGCGTTGTCTCACCGACGGAAGCGGTCCTCTCAAGCTGCTTGCTGATGGTTTGGAGCAAGACCAGGGACGGATCGCCGGAATAATCCCAGAACATGACCCCGCCAAGTTTCTGTTTTAGAACGTAGGCACACTTAGCGGAGATGGACTCCGGATCGTCGTAGGAGACGAAGATGTGTTTGTCCGCGTTGTAGAGATAGGGTGCGGAAGCAACCGAGTCCCAGAAACGTTCGAACTCGCCCGTCTTAATCTCGTCAGAGATGACTCTGTAGGGTGCGTAGGGCTGTGGAATAGCCTGTCCTGGCTGAAAAAGACCATGATTCTTATTCATGACCCCACCCCACACATGGCCATAGAACGGGATGCCCAGAACAATCTTCACGGCGGGTACTCCCGCAGCCTCAAAGGCGAGCACAGAGGCATTGGCGGATATCTTCTTCGGATCCGCAGGATTGGTGAAGAGCGGCGCATGGTGGCCTGTGATCTTATCTCCCTTAGGTTCGTAATAGTCGTATGACATGAGATTGACCGTGTCGACGTACTTCTGAACCTCGCGCATCTGAGTGTGGGCCAGATACTCCTCCGAGGCACCGGCCGCAATAGAGAGCACCATCCGCCGTTTGCCGCGCTTCCGCTCTCGGTCAAACTCGATCCTAAGTTCTTTCAGGAGGAGGGTGAAGTTGGCCTTGTCTTCGCTGCGAAAAGCATGGCCCGCTCCAGCCATGCCGGGGTATTCCCAGTCGATATCGAGTCCGTCGAGATCATAGCGAACAAGGAAGTTACTCACGCTTGCTATGAAGATAGTGCGGCTTTGCTTAGTGAGCGCCACATCAGAAAAACCACCAGACCAGAGCCAGCCACCTACAGAGACAAGGATCTTGAGCGACGGGTTCGCTCGTCGGAGTGTGGTCAGCATGGCGAAGTTCTCTGCATCATGCGTGAAGCCAGGAACCATCCGGCCACCCTCGATATTTGCGAAGGCATAGTTGACGCGCGTGAGGCTGTGCGCGTCGATGCCGTCAGGCTTTAGGATTGCGTCTTGTGGAAATACGTATCCAATCACCGCGGGTTTACTTGTTACCTGGAGGCTTTGCGCGAGCACACTCGCGGGGATCAGCATGAGGGCAAATGTCGCTGCAAGCATTCTAGACAATGTAAACTTCCTGAATAAAGATAACAAGCGAATCGAACTCTGCCGACTATATCGCAAGCGCGGAGAAGATCGCCGAAGACTGTTTGTTCAAGGAGAAAGCTGATGAAGATGGTGGCTAAGCTTATGCTTGCTGGACTTCTGAGTGCGACTGCAGGAACCGGGCTCGCGCAGATGCATGTTGTCGTCGATCAAGTTGGGTATGAACGAGCAGCCTCGAAGCAAGCACTCGTTGTGGGTGCCGCACAAGACACTGGCGGGCACTTCGCAGTGGTCGATGTCGAGACAGGAAGAATTGTGCAGTCGGGATCGCTGGTTCCCTCGGGCGAGGTGGCTTCGTGGGGTGGCCGCAAGTTCTGGACTGCTGACTTCTCGACCTTGCAAACACCGGGGCACTATGAGGTTCGTGTTCAGGGTCTCGATGGGGAGGTGCATTCCTCAGCCTTCGAAATCAACGATGAGGTGTTGGAGCGGAATACGCTTTCAAACGTCATCTTCTATTTCAAGGGTCAGCGATCCTCGGGTCTAATTGATGAGGCGAATCGGCATCTCGTGCTGCCGGGAGCAGAGGGTAAATTTGTCGATGTTCATGGCGGATGGTACGACGCGACGGGAGACTACGGCATCCACCTCTCGCACCAGAATCCCACCAATTACTTCAACCCGCAGCAGGTGCCATTGGTCGCGTGGAGTTTGCTCAAGAGCTATCTGACATTGGTCGATCGGCACGACGACAACTTCAGTGAATACGAGCGGCGGTTGCTCGATGAGGGCCTATACGGCGCAGACTTCCTGGTACGGATGAAGCGACCTGAGGGATCGTTCTTTGAGACGATTTCGGGTCAAGGAAGTGGGAAGCTGCCGAAAGATCGTGAGATCGGTAACCCAAACTGGAAGACGCAGATCAAACTGAAGATAACAGACTCCACAGAGAAGGTTGCGCAGGCAGTGGGGCCGCACGCGTATGAAGCTGGATTTCGCTCGGGCGGTGGTATTTCCATTGCTGCCTTGGCTCTAGCGAGCACAATGCCGACCGATGGCGAGTACACGCGCGCCGTATATCTGAAGACTGCGGAGGAGGCTTTTGAGTTTCTGAATCAGCGCAATCGTGAGTTGTTAGACGACGGAACAGAAAACATCCTCGATGATTATTGCGCACTGATGGCAGCCACGGAGTTGTACCGCGCAACCCACGATTCGGTGTATCGAACGGAAGCGGCGAAGAGAGCATCCTCGTTAATGGGACGCCTGACTACCGCAGACAAGTATCGAGACTATTGGCGAGCCGATACCGGAACGCGGCCCTACTTTCACCCTTCCGATGCCGGCCTGCCTGTGATCAGCTTGCTCGAGTATGACTCGATTGCAGGGCCAAAAGAACAGACGAAGGTTCGCAACACAATCGAGCGGTCGCTGAAGTTCGAGCTTGCGACCACCTCCGAGGTCAACAACCCCTTCGGATATGCACGGCAGTTAGTGCGCATGGGCGACGGCAAAGTGCGGTCAGCTTTCTTCTTTCCCCATGATACGGAGGCTGCGCCCTGGTGGCAGGGAGAGAATGCCCGAATCGCCTCCCTGGCCGCAGCAGCCCGCATGGCCATGCCCATGTTTGTGAAGGACAAGGAATTTCATTCGCAGTTGAAGGAGTACGCCTGGAACCAGATGCACTGGATCCTGGGACGAAATCCGTTCGATACAAGCATGCTTATGGGGAGCGGGCATGGGAACGCGCCGTACATGTTCTTCCGGTCGTACAAATACAACAGTCCGCCAGGAGGAATCGCGAATGGGATCACTGCGAGTCTAGCGAGTGAAGATGGGATTGCGTGGAATGAAGGATTCGCAACGACCGGAAAGGATGAGGACTGGAGGTGGACCGAGACGTGGTTGCCTCATGCGGCATGGTACCTCTACGCCGTGTGTCTACCACACGGATAGAGACTGGATGCCACCAATACGGGAATGTAAGTCATACTTCTCCCCCGTTCGGTCGGTACGCGGCGGTTTCTATTTATTCGTGCTGATCGCGGGGTCGAGAACGATCCCGGTATGTTGCAGTGTCTCTCCGAGGGCTCGATCCAACTGAATCGCAGCCTTCTTCCATGCGGCCTGTGCAACTACTTCAGTGGTCTTTGCCTGTGTCAGATAGGTCTGCTGTTCGATGACGGCAAAGTTCGACGACAAGCCAGCGCGGAACTTCTCCGTCTCTGCATCGACCAATCGCTCTTGAAGCATGCGGCTGCTTGTCGCGGACTGCGCAGCGACCCTTGCGGCGTCGAAGGCAATGCTGGTGTTCCGCACCTCCGCCGCGGCCTGCGACTCGAGCTGTGCCAGGCGCACTTGCTCCTGCCGGAGTTCCACGCGATCGGACCCCAGGCTGGCGAGAGCAACTCTATTCTGGATGGGCAGGCTAAACTGGATGCCGGCTTCAAAGACTCGGGATACACTCTTGCCCCCAGCAGGAATCGCATCGATCTGCGCGGCCCCGGTTGCAGGGTCGCCTGCTATCGGCAGAAGACCTGGAGCGATAACCCCTCTGTTCTGAAAGGAACCATACACGTCGACCTCCGGCAATCTTGCGTTAGAGGAACCCGCAACCGACCGTTCGCCATTCACCACTTGCAGCCGCGCCTGTTGTATGTCCGGTCGTTGCGAAAGCGCAGTCTGAACGAGTTCTTCGACCGGCCTTTGGGCCGGCGCTGACGGGGGTGAAAGCGTATCGCTCGCGACGAGTACGGGCAGCTCTCCACCAGTTTGTGTGAGGGACTTCGGATCAAGTAAAGTCCGCAGGACGATCTGTTGCTGATCGCGAAACGAGATCGCCTGAGTCAGAGCAAGTCGATTCGCGGAAACGAGCGCTTCAGCACGCGCGACTTCGATGGGTGGCATGCGTCCTACGTTAAGCTGCTGTTTATCGTTGCTCAGAAGATCCTCCGCCGCCTTCAACGCATCCTCCTGTACAGTGACGGAGTCTTGCAGACCGGCCAGGTCATAGTAGAGGGTCTCGACCCCGGATATGGTGCTAATCATCTGCTGCTCTAGGACTGCTGCAGAGATCTTCTTATTTGCCTGGGCAACGGCAATCAGACGTGTGTTATTGGATCTTCCGGCACCCCGCAGAAGCGGCTGGACGAAGAGAGCGATCACGTTCGGCTTTGAGAACGGGATTGCAGACGAACGTCCCGAGTAGAACGACTGAGTGAAATCGTTGACTCCGAGTTGAAAAGAGGCGCCGGAGCTGAACCCTTTATTCAAGGTGGTATTTCCGAGGGTGTTGTCGGTGATCGCCGCGTCCGCTGGCGTCGGGCCGGTGGCAGGCGTGATCGAAGTCACAGGATTTCGCCTGATCCACGCAAACTGGCCCTGGAACGCCGCATCGAACGCCGGTATTGCAGAGCCCGCCGAGTAGGTTCCCTGAGCGATCGATAACGAGTGATTCCCTTCGAGCACATGTCCAGCGTCGTACGACGAAGACACGGAAAGGCCAGATGGATCGACGCTGGCCGGAACTGACGAGGTTAGCAGAGGCATCGCTGAGAGACCCACGCCGGCGGGCGCTTCCGCTATGCCGTAATTGATCTGAGTCGGTGTACCGCCACCCTTTGTTCGATCAATGCCGAAGTCAGCGACGGCCTGATTCTCCTGCTCAAGTTTGATGTCGAGGTTGTTCTCGAGCGCCATACGAATTGCCTGCAGCAGGCTGAGCTCGATGCGACTTGCAGGCTGCGAAGACCCTGGGACTGGATAAGCAGTGACTGTCGGCGCATCGACAGAAGCACTCGGGGTGCGACCCTCGCCGGGAGTCGGCGAGCGGGTTTGTCCAAGACCGTGGATGCAGGCACACGCAGCGAACGCCAGTACAAAGAGGCGGCCTGCGTAGACCATGCTTCTCGGCCACCGACGCCAGGAGAATGGCGGAGGAAGAGAGCCCGAAGTGGATGCTGTCTTCATTTTTGCTGACCCTTCGGCGCTTGCAAAACGGTCACATGAGCGCCCTCTTTCACGGAATCGGTGGGATTGACCACAACCGTGTCGCCGTTCTTGAGGCCCGTCGTCACGTAGACTTGAGTTCCAAGATCACGACCGACGTGGACCTCCTGCATATGCACGATGCCGTTCTGTACAACAGCCACAAACTGCCCCTGCGCACGCGGGACGACACTATCGCCCGAGATGAGGATGCCTGGATCGGAGGCGTTGAAATGTAGCTGAACTGAGGCGAACATGCCAGGGCGGAGGCGGTGTAAGGGGTCATCAACCTTGATCTCCAGCAGCAGCGTTCTGGTCTGTTGGCTTAGTGAATCACTAGTGCGAGTGATGGTGCCGGTGAATGGTTCGGTTGGCATCTCGGAGAAGGTAAGCATCGCTTGCTGCCCGGTCTGGATGAACGGTGCGTCATCCTCAGGCACATTGACAAACACCAGCAGATCACGAAGGCTCGCTACTTCGAACAACTCATTGCCTTGCGCTCCGCCCGTTGGGGGGCCTCCCGAGTGGCTTGCTACCAGCGTGGGCGTGAGCCCTTCTGCTGGGCCATTTGCCGATATCAGGCTTCCGACCTCGACATTGCGCAGTGTGATGGTTCCGTCGATTGGCGATCTGATCTGTTCGAAAGAAGCGAGTGCCGCAGAGTGCGCAAGTGAGGCCGAAGAGGCGGCGACCGCGCCCTCCGCGGAGCGAACGTCATCGATCGCGGCCTTGAGTGCAGCCAAGGCTACATCGTCGTCCTGTTGCGAAAGAACGCCATGCAGCACAAGCGTATGGACACGGTCGTAGGTTACCTGTTCGAGAGTCTGCTGGCTCCTCGCTTTATTCAGGGCGTCCTTGCTTTGCTGCACGAAGGATTGTTGTTGCAGCACCGTAGCATCAAGATCCGGAGCGGAGATGACGGAGAGGAGTTGGCCGCGATGCACCTTGTCGCCCAGATCGACGTACCTCGCCTTCAGGTACCCCGCAGCCCGTGCATAGATGTGAGCGGCGGCGCGCGGCGTCACGGTACCTGGCAGTGTCAACTGCTGCGCCGACGAGCCCTGGTTGACCGTCATCACCTCCACGACAGGGAGCGCATTGGTCTCCTGCTCCGCTTGCGCATCGATCGCATGAGTTGTCTCGCGGCGGGGAAGAATGCCGATCAACAACAGGATGACGACCACAACCACCGCCGTCCCCACGTAAAGCCCGATGCGGGGACGGCGGGGAGTTGCGGCGAGCGGCGGCGGCACCTTGTTTTGGGAAGCCTCGTCATGCGGCGGTGGCAGAAGGGATGTATCGCTCATGCGGTTGCTCCTTTGACTTCCAGTTCCAGTCGCTTTTCATAGTCCACCGGAGCTTTGGTGCGGATGAGCGAGTAAATCACCGGAACGATGAACAATGTCCCTACAGTCGCGAAGAGCAAGCCGCCAATGACCGCGCGACCGATCGGAGCATTCTGCTCTCCACCGGATCCGAGCGCGAGGGCCATCGGGAGCATGCCGATGATCATGGCCAGAGCGGTCATACATACCGGACGAAGCCGGGTGAAGCCGGCTTCCAGCGCTGCTTGGACCGAATCCTTACCACTGGCCCTCGCGTCATTGGCGAAGGTGACGACCAGGATGCTATTCGAGGTGGCGACGCCGATAGTCATCAGAGCACCCATGAGCGATGGGACGCTGAAGGTCGTCTGCGTGAGAAAGAGCATCCACAGAATGCCGGCAAAAGCTCCGGGAAGTGCAGTGAGGATGATGAACGGATCGGACCAGGATTGAAAGTTCAAAGCCATGAGCAGATAAACAAAAATCACTGCGGCCACGACGCCTATTCCCAGATGCAGGAACGAGTCGTTCATGGTCTGCACCTGGCCGCTCATAACGATCTGCGTCCCAGCGGGAAGATGCTGAGAGGCTGCATTGATCAGTTTCTGAACATCACGCGAAACGCCACCCAGATCGCGCCGGCTCGTACTCACGTAGACGTCCATAACGGGCTGACTGTTGAAGTGCGAAACCGTAAGTGGGGACACGGTGCGTGTGGTCTGAGACACATTACGCAAGATCTGATCATCCCCCGTGGGTGATGAACTTATAGAGGTGCGATCGAGCGAACCAAGGTTGTCGAGTCTGTATTGAGGAGTTTGAACCAGAACGGGATATTCAACTCCGGTCTTCGGGTCCATCCAGAAGTTTGGAGCCACCTGGCCACTGCCTGAAAGAGCGAGTAACACATTGCTCGCCACGTCTCTCTGCGTAAGTCCGAGCTCCTGCGCCTTCAGACGATCGATGTTCACGTTGATCGCAGGCGTATTGACCTCCTGCTGTACGAACACATCGACTGCGCCAGGTATGTTCTTGGCCTCGTTACGGAGCTTAGCTGCGATCTGGTAAGTCTCCGCGGCGTCCTTGCCCTTTACCTGGACGTCGATAGGAGCGGGCAGCCCGAAGTTGAGCGTCTGATTCGTGATATCCGCGGGCTCGAAGAAGAAGACCTCCTGAGGAAACTTCTCTGCGAAGTCCTTACGGAGAATCTGCATCCACTCCTGCGTCGGTCGGTGCTTAGGCGTCAACGCCACCAGAACATCACCATCTCCGTTACTGGTCGCGTCCGTTGCAGTGAAGGCGAGGTTGACACCACCTGGGGGAAGCCCGATGTTATCGACGATCATGGACAATTGATCTTTCGGAATGACGCGCCGCACTTCACTGTCAATGCGTCCGAAGATCTGGTTGGCTACCTCAATGCGCGTGCCTGTGGGCGGCCTGACATGGAACTCCATCTGCCCCGAGTCGACGTAGGGAAAGAAGTTTTCTCCGATGACCGGAACCAGCAGAAGCGAGCCGAGAGAGACGATGCCGAAACCGATGAGAACACCTGTGCGATTTGACAAGGCCGATTGCAGCAGACTCGTGTAGCGCTTTTGAAAATTCTCGAAGTGGTAGTCGAACTTCTGGTGCAGGCGCCAGATAAAGCTGCGGCTGGTCGGCGACTCGGGGCCGCCCTGATAGAGCGAGACCTCCGCCGGCAGCAGAAAGTGCATCATGGTGGCGACAAGCGTTCGCGAGAGCAGGTAAGACGCAATCATCGCGAACACGACTGCGAGTGCCAGTGGTGTAAAGATGAACTTCGCCGCGCCGGAGAGCAGGGTGACCGGCACGAACACGATACAGATGCACAGCGTCGAGACCAGTGCCGGGACTGCGACCTGCTGCGCGCTATCCAGAATTGCAGCGGCAAGCGGCTTATTGCCCTCTCCAAGATTCCGGTGCGTGTTCTCGATCTCTACAGTTGCATCGTCGACCAGAATGCCGACGGCCAGCGCCAGCCCGCCCAGCGACATCACGTTGATGGTCTCCCCTAGTGCGGCGAGCACCGAAAGAGAGAAGAGGATTGCCAGCGGAATCGATGTACAGACAATGAGTGTGCTGCGCCAACTGCCGAGGAAGACAAGGATCATCAGCGCGGTTAGCAGAGCTGCGGTTATGGCTTCCTGCACAACGTCCTGGATCGACGCCCGCACAATTACAGACTGATCGAAGATAGGCGTGATGGAAAGTGCGCTCGGAAGGCCGGCTTTTATTCGCGGCAGTGCCGCTTTCACCTGTTCCACGATGGTGAGCGTTGAGAATGCTCCATTCTTGATGACGGTCAGAAGCGCGCCGGCCTTCCCATTCTGCTTCACCAAGCTGGTCTGCGGCTCGTAGCCATCGTGAATCCAGGCAACATCCTTCATCAGAATCACAGAGCCGTCCACGGAACGAATGGGCATGTCGTTCAGGGCGTCAAGAGAGGGAGGACTGCTGTTGGTTCCAATGATGTATTCGCGGTCACCTATCTTTTCCGTTCCCGAGGGCAGGATGATGTTCTGGTTGTTCAGTGCGGCGGAGACGTCGGAGCCCGAGAGATGCTTGGCCGCAAGCTGTGTCGGCTCGACGTCCACCATCACGGCTCGCTGCACGCCCCCGTAGGGCAGTGGGATGGAAGCTCCTTCGACGGTAGCGAGCTGGGGACGAATGAAGTTCTGCCCAAGGTCGTAGAGGGTCTCCTGCGATAGTCCTTTGCCGCCGAGGCTGAGTTGGACGATGGGCACGCTGGAGGCGTCATACTTCAAAATCTGAGGAGGCAGTATCCCGGGCGGCATCTGCCGCAGGACGGATTGAGCAAGCGAGGTAACCTGCGCAATTGCGAGATCGATCTGCACGCTGGGCTGAAAGTAAATCTTGATCACCCCTACGCCGGAATACGATTGGGATTCGATGTGCTGGATATTATTTACGGTCGTGGACAATGCCCGTTCGCAGATGCCAACAATCCGCTTGGACATATCATCCGCATCGAGACCGTTATAGGTCCAGATCACGCTCACAACAGGGATGTTGATCTCCGGCAGAATGTCCGTCGGTGTCGTGACGATCGAGACGATACCTGAGATGAGAATCAGGAGCGAGACGATGACGAATGTGTACGGCCTTTGTAGCGCTACTCTGACCAGCCACATATTCTCTCCTCACAACCGCGCAAACTCTCTAGCCCCCGAACTACCGGACTGACACCAGAAAAAGGTTTGAGCCCGTGTCAGATCTCGACTCAGGCTCAAACCGATACACGATCGGCGCAAACCCGCTTCTAATCGCGATCGTAGAAAGGTGGCGGAAAGGATGCAATTATCACTTTGTATAGGCTTCTCTGTCCGAATTCGTAGCCAGTTTGGTCCTGGCGCTAGATCAAGAGTTAGAGCCGCTACAACTCTGGAAGCTACTTGAACTCAGTAGACATAGAAGCAGGAGGAACAGATCATCGACCGAGAAGGTATCTCGCCTCGACCTTCGGCGACCCCTTCTACGCGATTCACATCCGACAAGTCCTACCGTTCGCCCTCGAGATACTGTCTTGCCATTCATGAACGAAAGCACAGATCAGGCCGAGGTTAGCGTTCATCCATCAGAGAGATTGAGATGTTTTCTCGTCCGTCGCACGTAACCTGTCACGATCCAGGAGGCGGAGCACCTTCATCGAACCACACAAGCTTGGTCTCGTTCGAGTTGCAGTTACGGACGGTTCTTTCGTTTGCCGATCTTTTGCAAACATTGGGATCGGTGGTGGAACAGCGGCCCCTATCGCGAGAACATGCCGATAAGAGCCGCGATTCTCACTATCGGAGCGTCACGACGACGATAACGGCCAGTGCGACTGCGATAACGTCTTCGAGCAACGCAGCGGGCAAATCGCGTCCGAACAGTTTGGCTGCAAAGGCTCTTGCCT